>Ga0268299_1004497_pt1 | contig 10763 bp, 6 predicted proteins | sample NOBtaG_FD_193484 | JGI IMG/M metagenome (GOLD analysis project Ga0268299, IMG submission 193484) | Activated sludge microbial communities from bioreactor in Nijmegen, Gelderland, Netherland - NOB reactor | ecosystem: Engineered > Bioreactor > Aerobic > Activated sludge | place: Netherlands... | reverse complement strand
TAACTTATTGATCTTCCTAATTAGTCTTCTCTGTCCGTCCCTGTTGATCATCATCGGTCGTAGAGCCCTCGGGCAAGCTGCAAAACTGCGATGCGGCGGTTCGAACCCGCCCGGCGCCTCCAAGCAAAGCTTGCTCGACTCGGATCCCTTACGATTGTTCTTAGCGACGGGATAACTCCTCCAGGGCATTCCGGGTAATTTCTCCTGACTAGGTCTCGCCCCTCGTCATTCCCTTTGCATCCGACTACTCCCGGTTTTACTGCCGGTTCCGTTCAGACTTGTCGCTGCGTCCCTTTCCAACCTGTGTACAAGGCGGCGATGCGTCCGATCCCACTCCCAGTGTTGCTCCCGTTTCGATATCCTAGACAGTCGCAGAGCGGTAGATCATTGATTGTCTGGTCGACCTCTCTCTATCCGTCGTTCTTCGCCGTCGTCGGTCGTAGAGCCTTCGGGCAAGCTGCAAAACTGCACTGTAGGAAAATAAAACGGGGGAACCTTCGCCATACACACCGCTAGTAGCCGACACCCGCCGAACATGCAATGCGTGCGTCCTTATCAAACAGTCCTTTAGCATTTTACTTATCGCGGCAACCAGCGTTGGTTCATGCTAGTCTGCAGCATAGCAGACGACCTTCTACCTGAGAGGACTCATGGCCCCTGAACCTATTTTTTTTCGAGATCTCGCGTATGTCTTTATCGCTGCGGTCCTAGGCGGGGCCTCCGCCTATCTGCTTCGTCAACCGTTGATTCTGGGCTATGTCTTCGGCGGCATTCTTATCGGCCCCTTTACCCCTGGTCCCTCTATTTCGGATGTCCATAGTTTCGAATTGTTCGCCGAGATCGGCGTGATCCTCTTGATGTTCTGCATCGGGATCGAATTTTCCTTGAATGATTTGTTACGAGTTCGGTGGGTCGCCCTGCTGGGAGGGCCACTCGGCATTTTCCTCTCCATTCTCCTCGCTGTCGGTCTGGGCCATGTGGTGGGATGGAGTTGGATTCAAAGCGTGGTGATCGGGTCGGTGGTGTCCGTGGCGAGCACGATGGTTCTGGCGCGCTTGCTGCTGGACAGTGGAGATTTGCGTGCCAAGCATGGCCGGGTGATGATCGGGATCACACTCGTGGAAGACCTGGCGGTGGTGGTGCTCACCGTCCTGCTTCCGGCGCTCGGTGCTCTGGAACCAGGCCGCTTTGCCACGATTGGAAAGGCCTTGTGGCTCGCGGTCCTCATTCTGGTTCCCTTCGCCTATCTCGCGGCGAAAGCCATTCCTCCGTTGTTGACACGCATTGCGAAGACACAAAATGCCGAACTCTTTCTGCTGGTAGCGTTGTCTATAGGAATCGGCACGGCAGCGGTCACACAGATGGCGGGGTTGTCCCTGGCGCTCGGCGCGTTTCTGGCAGGATTGATCATCAGCGGCTCAGAATATGGTCACGAAACCTTAGCCCGGCTCCTGTCGCTCCGTGACGCGTTCGTGGCTCTGTTTTTTGTGACGATCGGTGCCCTCATCGATCCGCGCGTGGTGTGGGCCAATCTCCCGTTGCTCGGCCTCATGCTCGGGTTGATTATCGGGGGGAAATTCGTCATTTGGACGTTGGTCGTGAGGCTGTTTCGTTATGCTTGGGGCACAGCCCTGCTCGTGGGCGCCGGTCTCACGCAGATCGGCGAGTTTTCTTTCGTGTTGGTGCAGGTCGCGAAAACCGCGGGCCACGTGAGCGAGGATGTGTACAATGCCACCCTGGCCGCGTCGTTGCTGAGTATTCTCCTCAACGCGCCCCTCGTTCGGTATGCGCCGGGCTGGATCGCTACATTGCATTTTAAAATGGGACGAGCGTCCTTGCCGATTCAAGGCGGGGTTCCTGAGGACCAAGCCGGGCATGTGGTGCTGTGTGGTTTCGGTCGCATGGGCAGTGCGGTGGGGCTCGCTCTCGATCATTTTGAGCTGCCGTACACCGTAATTGAGCGCGACCCGGACATCGTTCGACAGCTGCGCCGACGCAGAATTTCCTGCGTCTACGGGGACGCGTCGCAAACTGAGCTGTTGAAAGCGGCTGGTGCCCAACATGCGGCGCTGGCGATCGTGGCGCTTCCCGTCATTCACGAGACGTCGCTTACCGTTCGACGATTCCGAGGGCTGAACGAAAAAATCCCTCTTCTCGCCAGAGCGCACGGGTTTCGGGAGGCTGAGGACCTGAAGGACGTGGGAGCGACGGAAGTTATCCTGCCTGAGGTCGAGGGGGCACATACCTTGATTCGACATGCCTTCCAGGCCTTGAAGATTTCGAAATCGAGCATCCTCGATTACCTTAAGTCCTGTCAGGCGTTCCGATCGTCTGGTGAGGGACTTGAATCAGGGAACGTGGAGGCCGGGAAGGCCGGCGCCGGGCGAAGTCTGTGACCGTCTGAATCAGCTGCGGGGGCACCAGTATCTTGCTGCGATACGGCGGTTCGAACCAGCCCGGCGCCTCCAAACCGAGATTGCTCGACGCGGAGCGTCTATGATTGTTCTCGGTGACGGGATAACCCAGTCATGACCTTTTCGTTCATTTTGTTTCTGTCTCCCGGCAGCCCGTGCTGATACCGGCGTTCAGCGGCTCACCTCGGCAATTCGCCGTTCCTGCTCCTTGAGTTTCCGACTTGCGGCAAGGGTGTCCGGATCCAGCAGGCCATGGAGAATCTCCTGTCTCAGTTGCATGAACAGCGGCTCGTGCCTGACGGATGCGAGCTGACCGCCTTGCAGCAGGGTGAGCCAGCGAGTGCTGGAGGCGGCATAGCGGCCGTTCGGCACGGTGGTGCCCAATTCTTGGAAGGCGTGGATCGCATCCTCGCGGTTTTCGAATAACGCGACCAGGCCCCTGAGGTACGTCACCTCTTCGCAGCTGGCGTTCTGTTGGCAATTCGCCCGCCGCGCTTCCTGGGTTCGGCTCACTACCTGCAATGCCTCTCGCTCTGTTACGTCGGTCTCAAAAAAGGCGCTGCTGGGAAGCGTGACAAACGGCCCCGCGCCGGCACAACCAAAGAAGCCGCTGATGAGCAGTACCCAGAGTGAACTGTGCGTAACGTTTCTTCCATTCATACAATACCTCCAGGTAGTAACCGGATCGACAGCTTGTGTGCGTGTCATTGGTTCTGTCGGGTGATCGCCGGCTCGCCTCTCCGTCTAGCCAGGCCAGTCCCAACATTCGATGCAAAGGACTTGTCGGCTGAGTCCCGCTTGGCGCGGATGTCTGGCTCAGATTGCCCGGTGGTCTCTAAGGAAAGACTCGATGCAACGGTGGCTGAATTCGAGGGGATGACAATAGGACAGTTGCGGCACCTGAGTAGCCCGGGATTGTGTGTGGACGCGTCAGCACGGGGAGCCGCCTTTCGAGCGTTGTCGGCGGTGGCAGGCCGCAGGCAAATGACAGGGAGTAAGACACGGAGAGTAACGGTTACCGTAAGCCTTCTTCTCAAGAAAAGCAAAGGGTGGTCGGGCATACGTCGTCGAGTGCGTCAGAGGCAACGGGTTTCGTTGGCCGCAGGGGGCAGATTTATGCCGGGAGCATGGTGCGATCGATAAAGTAATTGCCGATCACCAGGGCATCCACACCGCTGCGTACAAATGTCGCCAGTGCCTGTTCGGGCGTGCAGACGATCGGCTCCTGGATGTTGAAGGATGTATTCAAGAGAACCGGAATCCCGGTTTCTTTTTCGAAGCGGTCCAGGAGATTCCAGTAGCGCGGATTGCTTGCTCGATTCACGGTCTGAACTCTGGCCGACCCGTCGATGTGGGTGACGGCGGGAATGCGGGCGCGTTGATGGGCTCTGACCGGCACGGCGAGGGTCATGAACGGGCTTGGCTGCGATAGGACAAAATATTTCGATGCCGCTTCTTCTTTGACGGAAGGAGCGAAGGGACGAAACAGTTCGCGCTTCTTAATTTTCCCGTTGATGGTGTCGCGAATGGAGTCATGGCGCGGATCGGCTAGAAACGATCGGGACCCCAGTGCGCGCGGGCCGAACTCCATGGGCCCCTGAAACCAGGCTAGGATTTGGCCTGAACAGAGTGCCTGAACGGCACGTTGAAGCAGGGCCTCTTCGTCAGCCATCGGCCGCGCCTCGAGGCCCAGTGCGCACAGGGCCCGGCCGATATCCTGCTCTCCATATGCCGGGCCATAATAGGCATGCGTCATCTCGAACTGTCGCGGCTTTCCCAATCGCTCATGGTGCAGGAGCAGCGCCGCGCCGACCGCGCAGCCGGCGTCATGCGGCGCCGGGGGAACGTACATTCGGGTAAACGGTCCGTCGCGAAGCAGTTTCCCGTTGGCGGAGCAATTGAGGCCGCAGCCGCCGGCGATCGCCACATTGGTTCGCTTCCCTCCCTGCTGGAACGCCCATGAGGCCATGTCGCCGACCACTTCCTCGAACGCGGCCTGGGCACTCGCGGCAATCTGTCGATGCCGTTCGGTAAACGGGGCATCGTCGCTCAATCTGGGGCTGCCGAATGCCTCCAGCAGCTTCGGGTGAAATTGTTTCTTGAGCGCCGCATGGTAGTCGAGCAGATCCCCGTTGAGCCGATAGGAACCGGGCGCGTCGGTGAGTAAAATGTTTTGCCGGATGAAGGGCAGATAGTCCGGGCTGCCGTATGGGGCCAACCCCATCATTTTGTACTCGCCGTCCAGCATGGCGAATCCCAGAAATCCCGTCATGGCTGAATAGAAATGGCCGAGTGAATGCGGCCAGGGGATCGAGCGCAGGACGCGGAGGTCGGTTCCGGCGCCGACGGCCAGAGTCGTGGACACATCTTCCCCTGCACCATCGAAGACCAGGAGCGTCGCCTCTTCGAACGGCGAGGCGAAGAAGGCGCTGGCCAAATGGCAGCGATGATGATCCAAGTAATGAAGACGGGCCTTGAAGGCCCCGAAGTGTTTTCTGAGGAGGGAGCGAACCAGAAACAATTCGGCCCAGCTGCCCTGACTTGCCACTGCTTGTCCGCCGCCCGCAGGCGTGAATTCCTGCAGAGCCCGACCCATCTTTCCGAGAAACGCTGTGGGGTGCGTGAGAGCTGTTTTCAAGACCGCTTTGGTACGGACACCCATGCGAAGCGGCTGCCAATAGACGCCGATATGTGCGACCTCCGCCAGGCTGATGCCGGCTCGATTCAGGCAGGAGGTGATGGCACGCAGGGGAAAACACCCTTCGTGCTTCACGCGCGTGAAGCGCTCCTCTTCAACAGCCGCGACAAGCACACCGTCTTTCATGAGGGCTGCGGCGCTCTCGCCCATGGTGGCTAATCCGAGAATGTACATGGTGATTCAGTGTATGAATGGCGCTCAGGGTCTAGTCGGACGCGTTCAATCGGGAATTGTCCTTCATCGGCAGTGTCGTACTCATCGGTCCAAGGTGAGGAAAGAGCTTGAGCAGCGCAAGCAGCTTGTCCGCGACGGCATGGGTGCCCAGCATCCATTGTTTTTGACGGATGGTCCAGCGGCTGCGCGACAGATAGGACAGTCCCTGCATGTCCTTCCAGGTCACGGGGCTGGGCTGATCGTCCGCATCCGCAGCATGCAGGTAGACCAACGGCGTGTATCCGAGCCTGAGGGCCTGGCGCATGAGCGCGATGATGGCCGACAACGGCAAGCATCGAAAGTAGGTCCCGCCGATCACCCGGATACCACGAGTGCCGACAACTGGATACCGATACAACGGGAACTCGTACAGCCGGGCTCCTGACAGCTCGAAGACGTCATAGGGTTGGCGCGAGACGCGGGGGGCTTCCATGACAAGACTGGAGTCGTACAGGAACCCCGCCTCCGACAAAACGGCATAGGCCCAGGTAGACCGTTCGTCGAGGGAAAAGTTCGGCGCTCTGAATCCGATCACCCGTTGTCCGCAGGCGTCTTCGAGTGCATCCTTGGCGCGACGGACATTCCCTGCGAACTCCGTCCGGCTCAGCGTACAGACATTTTCATGTTGATCGCCATGGCAGGCGATCTCATGGCCGAGCCGGCTCATTTCACGGATGAGATCGGGCTGATCTCGTGCAATCTGGCCGGTGGTGAACAGCGTCATGTTGGGGTGGCCGCCGGCTTGACGGAGCACCGAGAGAATCCGGCGGAGCCCTCTCCAGGTCTGTTCCGGATTAGTCCGCGGCCGAAGTCCCATGTCGAGCATAGTGGCGTGTGTATAGTCTTCCACGTCCAGCGAAAGATAGCAGGCGTTCGGGATGTTGGTCATGTCGATCGTTGCCCGGCGCGTGCGTGGGTAGAGGGGGGGCCGACGACGGCAGGTAACACAGGATACCCCTTCAATAGACAGGATTCCAGGGCCCGGCGTGTCTACCGATCGAAGTGGTAGGCGACGCCGAACATGAAGAGGTTGGCGCGATAGTCGGCCGTGACGTTGGTTCGGTCGAAGGAGAAGTGCGCGAAGTTATATTTGTATTCGATGAACGGCGCGACTTTTGCGGTGAGATAATATTTGATGCCTGCCAGCACGTTGAAACTGGGAGCAAACGACGCTTCCGGTCGGAAGTTCCCGTCCGAAATATTCCCCAGATTGAGCCCGAGGCCAAGCCCGGCGTAGGGCTCCACTTTGTACTGATAGCCGGTGACGCGAACCAGTGCATTAAACGCAAGGGAGTGAACCAGGAAGTCACTTCCCGGAATCGGTCCCGAGAGAAGCAGATTGGTACCCTGCCGCGGGGGAGTTTGGGCCTTGACGTTCGACTGAGAGCGATAGACGTCGACCTCGAGCCCGAACCAGTTGAATCCACGGTCATCGAAGTAATGTCCGTATTTCGCGCCGAACGCCAGATTGGTGTTGAGGTCGAGTTTTCCGGCGTCCGTGGTGTCCAGGGTTGCCACATTCGGGCCGACCGCGAAGGCGGCATAGTTTTCGGCATGGACGAGCGCCGGCGCGTACATGACAACAATTCCCAACACAGTACCGATCCATCTGCGGAACATAGCGCCTCCAACTGAACGACTATCCCGTGTCTTTCACTGAAGGCTACTCTAACGGGCTTGGTGCGGGGTGGCAAGAGAGAAGTGTGTCTTAATCCCGGCTGCAGGACGATTCGCTTCGATGCAGTAATGTCGGCCGCAGGCAGAACCCGCGCCACGGCGATTGATCCCAGGACCAGTTCAGTAACGCGTACTCGGTATGGGTCACGCGGTCTTCGATCACGCGCCCGAACCCGCCGACCCGCAAGGAGAATCCGGCCGGCAGGAGGACATCACGCAACAGTCCGAACTCCGTGAAGTTTCCGGCGAAGTAGGCTGGGTCGCCCTGTTCATTCACGAAATGCTCGCCTCGCCAGATCGTGACGTAGGGCCGCCAGCCGTCTAGATCCACACCGGCCGTCAGCTGATAGCCCCGGCCGCGAACGATCGGCGCTCCACTCTGCGTCGGTTCGTTTTGGCTGGTGAGATACAGCGCCATCACATCGATTTCGCGAAACCACGACAGGGCCGACGAATAGCGATTGGGCTGGAACGTAAATTGCGGTCCGACGGCCGTCAGGAAATTGTTCGAGGCCGGTCGGTCTCGCGGCAGGCCGACTCCGAAAAACGTGCGGGATTCCGAGTACTGGGCCCCGCCGCTGTGTGTCCAGTAGACCTGGCCGTTCAAGGAAAAGAATCCGGCGCTCGCGCGCCCTGCGTATCCCACGTCGAATCGCTCCGCCTTTTGAAACGTCTCGATCTGGTTCCAGTTGATGAACAGATCCTGCTGGTAATGTTCCCGGTTGACCAGGAGTTGGAACCCTTGTTCGAGAGGGCGTGAAAACAGGGAGGCGTCGTTGAACAGCGCATCCACCAAGGGGTGATTACGCTTGATTGTGCCGGCAATCAGCGACACCGCCGGCCAGAGTTCATACTCCGCCGACAAGATCGGCTGCACCGTGTGGAATCGCTGCGTATCCCCGACGGGCAACCCCGCAAAGACGCCGATATCCAGATTCAACCTGGACGAAGGGCTGTATCTGAGTACCGGCGCAAGGTATTGACCGGCGAGGGTACTGTTCGCGACCGGTCGCCCTCCGATTTGCCGAAGGCCTGAATAGCCGATGTTGTATACATAGGTCAGGGCATCGAACTTGGCCGTAAATCGAGACGGCAAATGTGTCGGTTTCGGTTCGCTCGAGGGAGTGTCCCCGGCGGAGAAGAGATCGCGCACGAATTGCCCGTCCGTGGTGTCCCAATTCCAATTGAAGACCAGATATTGCTGGCTGACCCACTTGAATGTGTCACGGTTCTGATACGTGATGCCGTCTTCCGTGAAGAAGGCCCGGATGCGGCGCGCCTGGACACCGAACTCGATGGAGGCCGATTCGCCAAGCGGAATGATTTTCGCGAGGCCGAACTCCGGAAAGTTGCTCGCGGCATATTCAGGATCGCCCTGTTGGCTTAGGAAGTGCCGACCCTTCCAGAAGGAGACCGACGGCCTCCATCCGGAGAAGTCCATCCAGACACTCAATTCATACCCGCGTCCCCGAATGGCTGGGCCACCGGCGAGCGGCTCATTCAGCGAGGTCAGGTAGGTGGCGCGAATACCCGCCTGCCGCCACCAGGTGAGCGCCGGGAAATAGGTTGATGGCTCCACCACTAGTTCAGGACCCAGGGCGGTCACGAGATTGTCGGCCGTGTTGAACGACCGGTCCAGTTTCAGGAGGGCTTGGCCGTTGTGGACCCAATGGGCTTGGCCGTTGAAACGGAAGGGGCCCGCGCGCAATTGCCCGGCATACCCGACATCGTACCGGTTGGTCGCGGAGCCGCGAAACGCCTGCTCCCAATTGATGAACAGGTCCTGCCGGTAATAGCGTGAGTTCACCAGGACTTGTGCGCCCTGTTCGAGGGGCCGCACAAACCGGTTGGCGTTGTCGAAGACCGCATCGTGAAAGTCCCGGTGTGGGCCCGCCAGGGTGCCGAGCACGGTGGTGATTTCGTCCGTTGGGCGATACTGAAGGCGGATAATCGGCCGGACCTGCGACACCTCCGTGTCGTGGCCGAACGGCATGTTGGCGAACAGGCCGAGGTCCAGGTCCATGGACGCGAACAGGCGTTTGCGTACATACACATTCAGTAAGTTGCCGATGAGCGTGGTGTCGCGCCCCAATCCGTTGGTGAAGGTGTTGTCTTCCAGCCCCTGCTTTTCAAGGTTGAGCACATACGTCGTCGTTTCGAGTCGAAGGTCCAGATCGTGAGAGGCGGAGGCGGACGACGTCGGACTGTCTGCTGAGGCCATGCGGGCGTGAAGCAGCAGCAGGGGGGTGCAAATGACGACCAGCGTGAGAGCACGCCATGTGAAGGAGCTTACCTGCAGCACAATGGGAGCGAATCATAAGTGGGCCCGGCATGATCCGTCAACGCGGAAGCGACCCGGGCTGCGACACCTTGACTTGATTCCGGCGATGGCGTGATATGGGCCACGAACCGCCGAGCGCCGGCGTAGACCCGGTGATGGACCGCTGGAGAGGATTTTCCGTATGGGGCGTAACGCTCTGGGGCTGGGAATGGGCCTGTCCCTGCTGACCGCCGCCCAACTGCTGTCCTCGTTCGGCATTCAGTGGTATACGGTCGCCCACTTGGGGGCCGGGCCTGATACCGACGCGTTATACGCGGGGACGACGTTGCTGCAGCTGTTGTCGGTCGTGGTGATGGACCCGCTGTCGTTTGTGCTGGTGCCGCTGCTGTCCGCTCGTCCCGAGGATGAACGACGGCGGTTGGCCTGGCCGTTGTTCCTGGGAGTCGGGGCACTCGTTGCCCTTGTGACGCTGGTGTTGTACTACGCGGCGCCGTATTTGGTGCGTGTGATGGTTCCCGGATTTTCGGAAGCGACCACGCACCTCACAGTCGATCTGACACGAATCCAACTGACTGCGCTCATCGGGGTGGCCTGTTTCACGCTGTTGTCCGCGTTCTATCAGGCCAGGGACCGGTTCATCTGGACAGCCGGCGCGCTCCTCCTCTGTTCGCTGCTTGGATGGTGGGTCTTAGTCAAGGCGCTGTCGAGTGGTGGGGTGAGGCTTGCGGCCTGGGTCCAGGTCTTCGTGCTCAGCGGGCCGGCGCTATTGCTGTTGAAGGCATTAGGAGCATGGGTGCCTGGTTCGTTTCCCGGCGCGATCACGTGCCTACGTGAGGTGGGGAGGCGTATGCGACCGCTTGTGTTGAGCGCGGCCTTTGTCCGAACCGGATTCGTCGCGGATCGTTTTCTGACTTCCTTCCTAGGCGCAGGCAGCCTGGTGATGCTTGAGCTGACCTGGCGGGTACTGGCCGCGGTCGTTCGCATCTTCAATCAGGGATTTGTCACGCCGGTCGTGCCGACCCTGGCGAAACTGGCGCAGGCTCGCGCTTGGGAGGAATTTGTGGCGCTCTGTCGAGCAAGGCTGGTTGGGGTGGCAGGACTCAGCGCGCTCGCCTTCGTCGGTCTGTCGACAGTGGCAATTTTCGGGCAGAGTATCGGATTATGGTCCGGGGGACAGCCGGGCCAGGGAGGAATTACAAGTCAGGAGATGGCGACTCTCCGGATGACATTCTTCGCCTGCGCCGGGGGGCTGTTGTGCGGGGGAGTGAATCATCTGCTGGTCAATGCGTTTTATGCCGAAGGCGAAACAAGCATTCCCGCCAGGGTCGAGGCTGTGGCCAGTCTCGGGGGCCTCGCCTTGAAGGCCCTCGGCTTTCTGGCGGGCGGGCTGCTGGGCATCGCCGTGGCGATCAGCCTCCAGTATGCGTTGGCCGGCATGCTGCTGGCCACGGCCTTCTACCGTCGAATGTTGCCGCGGCTT
>Ga0268299_1004496_pt1 | contig 10768 bp, 8 predicted proteins | sample NOBtaG_FD_193484 | JGI IMG/M metagenome (GOLD analysis project Ga0268299, IMG submission 193484) | Activated sludge microbial communities from bioreactor in Nijmegen, Gelderland, Netherland - NOB reactor | ecosystem: Engineered > Bioreactor > Aerobic > Activated sludge | place: Netherlands... | reverse complement strand
CACGCCGCGGCGCCGGTCGGCGAGCAGCGCGCGCACGAGCGGCTCCCAGTCGGCGACGGCCGGCGCGCCCGCGCCGAGCCGAAACGGATACGGCTCCGCGTCCGCGATCCCGTCCGCCGCGACCTCGACCGCGTGCGCCGCCTGGCCCTCGTAGCTCGGCGCCGGACAGAGACCGAGCAGCGCCGCGACCGCGTCGAAGAGCCGGCCGACCGACGTCGTGACGGGCGCCTGCACCCCCGCGTCGAGCATCCGCAGCAGGACGACGCGCTCGCCGCTCGTGAACGCGGACTGCACGGTGCCGACGGCGTCGCCGCCGAGCGCGTGCAGGAGCCCGAGCGCCGCGCGCCGCGGCTCGCGGAACGCGCGCGCCCCCCCCGGCAAGCGGAACGGGCGCAGGTGGCCGACCCGGATCGGGTGCGCCCCGTCGACGCGCAGCGCCTCGCCGCCCCAGAGGCCACCGTCCTCGCCGAGGCCCGCGCCGTCCCAGGCGAGCCCCAGCACGGGCCCCTCGAGATCGTGCTCCGCCATCCCCGCCGCGACATGGGCGTGATGGTGCTGCACGCGGTCGAGCGGCACCTCCCACTCGGCGGCGAGACGCTCGGCGAGCCGCGTCGAGGCGTAGTCGGGATGGAGATCGCAGGCGACGCGCGCGGGACGGACGGCGAACGACGCGAGCAGGTCCCCGACCGTCCGTTCGAGGAGCGCGCACGCGGAGGCGTCGTGCAGGTCGCCGAGGTGCTGACTCACGACGATCTCGTCGCCGCGCGCGAGCGCGATCGTGCTCTTCTGCTGCCCGCCGAGCCCCAGCACCACCGGCGCCCCACGCGCGGCACGCACGCGGAGCGGCAACGGCGCGAAGCCGCGCGCCCGCCGCAGGAGCACGAGACCGCGGCCGTCCGTCGACGCGACGGCATCATCGACGCGCGCGACCGAATCATCGACGGGCCGCAGGATCGGCCGGTCGTGCACGAGAAACCCGTCGGCGACCGAGCCGAGGCGCGCGCGGGCCTCGGCGTCGTCGATGCAGATGGGCTCCCCGGCGAGGTTGCCGCTCGTGCAGACGAGCGGCCGCGCGACCGCCTCGGACAACAGCACGTGCAGCGGCGTCGTCGGCAGCATCGCCCCGAGCTCCGGGAGGCCGGGCGCGACGGACGGCGCGATCCCGCGCGCGGCCGCGGCGGACGACGGCGGCCTTCGCCGCACGAGCAGCACCGGCGCGGCCGCGCTCGCGAGCACCGCGTCCTCCGCGGGCGTCGTGAGGCAGGCCGCCCGCACGTCCGCGAGCGTCGCGAACAGCACCGCGAACGGCTTGTCCGGACGCCGCTTCCGCGCCCGCAGGCGGCCGACTGCTTCCTCGTCGGTGGCGTCCACCAGAAGCTGGAAGCCGCCGAGCCCTTTCACCGCCACGATCGCGCCGCGCGCCAGCGCGACCGCCGCCTCCGCGACCGCGGCGTCGCCCCGCGCGCGCTCCCGGCCGTCGGGATCGACGAGCCGCGCGGTCGGCCCGCATGCCGGGCACGCGATCGGCTCGGCATGGAAGCGGCGGTCGTCGGGGTTCGCGTACTCGGCGGCGCACGTGCCGCACGGGACGAACCGCCGCATGGTGGTCCGCGCCCGGTCGTACGGCAGCCCGTCGATGACCGTGTACCGCGGTCCGCAGCGGGTACAGTTCGTGAACGGATAGCGCGCGCGCCGTCCCGCCGCGTCGCGGACTTCCCGGCGACACGCGTCGCACGTCGCGAGGTCGGCGGGCAGCGTCGCGTGCCGCGCGGCGCCGTCGTCCGCGTCGACGACGCTCTCGACGATCCGGAAGCGCGCGAGCCCCGCCGGAGCGAGCTCGACCACGTCGACCGCCGCGACGTCGGCCGCGGGAGGACCGTCGCGCGCGAGCGTCGCCAGGAAGTCGCCGATCGCGCCGCGCTCCCCTTCCACCTCGAGCCGCACGCCGTCGGCATGGTTCGCGACCCACCCCGCGAGCCCGCGCCGGGTCGCGGCGCCGTACACGAAGGGGCGAAACCCAACGCCCTGCACGACGCCAGCCACGTGGACGGCGACCCGGATCACGACTCGACCTCGACCGTGTCGAGACCGAGACCGGTCTGTCCGAGCAGCTCGCCGTCGGTCCCGCCGCATGCCGGACAGAGGAGGACGTGATGCTCCGGCGCGTACGTGCGGCCACACGCACGGCAGCGGGCCTCCACGTGTACGAGCCGGAGCTCGAGGCGCGCGCCCTCGGCGAGGGTGCCGCGCGCATGGGCCGCAAAATGCCAGGCGAGGCTTTCGGCGGAGAGCGTCTCGGTCTCCGCGACCCATCCGGTCGCGGCGCGGACGCGCGTGGCGCCGACCTCCGCCGCGCGCGCGAGGATCGCCGTCAGCAGCTGCCGTGCGAGTCCGGTCTCGTGCATCGTCTCATCCCGCGCAGAGCGCCCGCACTCGCGCCGCCGCCGGCGCGACCGCCGCGGCGACGGCGGGCGACAGCACCTGCGCGTAGCGGTCCGGCCGCTCGATCGTGATGCCGACGATGCGGATGGTCGGGGTGATCTCGTCGGCGGCGACCGCGTGCGCGAGCGCGATCGCCTGCACGACCCCGAGACCGTGCGTCGAGACCGGCGTGAGCCCCTGTGCGGCGAGGTCGTCGGGCTGGAGATCCACCACCCGGCCCGTCGGCACGCCGAGCACGGCGTCGACGATGACGACCGCCTGCCGCGTCCGGAGCAAATCGACGAGGGCCGCGTCCTCGTCGGCGCGCACGAGCTCGACGTCCGCGGCGACACCGTCGTGCCGCAAGCGATCGAGGACCGCGAACCCCACGCCGTCGTCCCCGGCCGCCGCCTGCCCCATCGCGATCACCCGGGTCGCCACACTAGGCCTCCTCGACCTTGACCGTCAGGAAGTGCGTGGCGCAGGAGATGCACGGATCGTAGTTCCGGACCGCTTGCTCGCACTGGGCGGTGAGCCGGTCGTTCGGCAGCGTCAGGCGCGGACCGACGAACGCCGCGAGGTCCTCCTCCACCATGCGCTGGTTCTGCGACGTGGGGGGCACGATCTTCGCGTCGAGCACGACGCCGTCGGCGTCGAGCCGGTAGTAGTGGTAGAGCAGACCGCGCGGCGCCTCGGTCGCCCCGTAGCAGCTCGCCGCGCGCGGCTCGACCGGCGCGGCGGGGCGCGCGGGCGGCTCGTAGGCCTCGATGACGCGGAGCGCTTCGTCGCACGCCCACAGCACCTCGACCGCGCGCACGACGATCGAGCGAAACGGGTTCCGGCAGACGTCGCCGAGCCCCGCCTCGCGCGCCGCCGCCCGCGCGAGCGGCGAGAGGCGCTCCGCGTTCAACGCGTACCGGGCGAGCGGCCCGCAGAGATACGCGCCGCGCTCGCGGAGCCGCGCCTGGAGCGCATTCGAGTGCGGAACGTGCTCCTCCACGAAATGGCGGTCGTAGTCCCTCGCGGGAGCGTCGAGCCCGCGGCTCGAGACGATCCGGCCCTCGGCCAACGGGTACTCGTCGGGGTGAACGAGCGCCACGAACTCGTAGTCGCGTTCGAAGTCCGGGAACTCGAACCCCGCCACCCAGCGCACCATCTCGTACGCCTGGTCGCGCGCGGCGCGCAGCTGCTCCGCGAGCGGCACGAGCTCGGCCGGCGTCGGCGTCCGATAGAAGCCGCCGACCCGCACGTTCACCGGATGGATCTCGCGGCCGCCGAGAAGCGCCACGATCGCGTTGCCCGCCTTTTTCACCGCGAGCCCGCGCAGCACGGCGTCGCGGTGGTCGGCCGCCATCCGCACGGCGTCCGGATACCCGAGGAAGTCCGGCGCGTGCAGCATCGTCACGTGGAGCACGTGGCTCTCGATCCACTCGCCGCAGTAGAGCAGCCGCCGGAGCGCGCGGACCTGCGGGTCGATCGCGATCCCGAGGCCCGCCTCGAGCGCCTGGACGGCGCTCATCTGATACGCGACCGGGCAGATGCCGCAGATGCGCGCCGTGATGTCGGGCGCCTCCGTGAACGCGCGTCCGCGCAGGAACGCCTCGAAGAACCGCGGCGGCTCGAAGATGTCGAGACGCGTCTCGACCACTCGCCCGTCCCGCACCTTCACGAGGAGCCCGCCTTCTCCTTCGACCCGCGCGAGGTAATCGACCTTGATCGTCCGCCGCTCACCGCTCATCGCTCGTCCTCGTGGCGCTCGCTTTCGCGGCGGAACGGCTCCGCCCCGGCGTTGAAGCTGCGGAACGCCCGCAGCAGCTCGGGCGCGCTCGCGCCGCGCTCCGCGAGCCACCCCGCGAGGCTCCGCGTGTTGGCGCTCTCCGCGGGACCGAAGCACGCGTAGCAGCCGCGGTCGTAGCTCGGACAGATGGCGCCGCAACCCGCCTGCGTGACGGGTCCGAGGCAGGGCGTGCCGTGCGCCACCATCACGCACACGTTGCCGCGGAGCTTGCACTCGACGCAGACGCTGGACGTCGGAATCGCGGGACGGCGGCCGTGGAGGAAGGCGCTCACCACCTCGAGTAGCTGGTGCTTGTTCACGGGACACCCGCGCAGCTCGAAGTCGACGGCGACGTGCGCGCCGATCGGGCTCGAGCGGTCGAGCGTGCTGATGTACTGCGGCGTCGGGTAGACCGCGGCGACGAACTCGCGCACGTCGGCGAAGTTCCGGAGCGCTTGGATGCCGCCCGCCGTGGCGCAGGCGCCGATCGTGACGAGGCGTCGCGAGGCGCGCCGGACCGCGTGGATGCGCTCGGCGTCGTGCGGGGTCGTGATCGATCCTTCGACGAGCGAGAGGTCGTAGGGTCCCTTGTCGACGGCGCTCGATGCCTCGAGGAACTGCGCGATCTCGACCTCGCCGGCGAGCGCCAGGAGCTCGTCCTCGCAGTCGAGAAGGCTCAGCTGACACCCGTCGCACGACGAGAACTTCCAGACCGCGAGCTTCGGCTTCCGTCGACCGATCATCAGAGCTCCCGCGTCAGCAACGCGCGCGCGACGCGCGGATAGGGGAATACGGGGCCGTCCTTGCACACGAACTCCGGGCCGAGCTGGCAGTGGCCGCACCAGCCGAGCGCGCACTTCATGTTGCGCTCCAGCGACACGTGGATCCGCTCCGCGGGCACGCCGTGGACCGCCAGCTCCTGCGCCGCGAACCGCATCATGATCTCCGGACCGCAGAGCATGGCGGTCGTGCACGCGGGATCGAACGACGCGCGCGGAACGAGCGTCGTCACCACGCCGACGTTCCCGTGCCAGTCGCGCGACCCACGATCGACCGTGACCTCCACCTGGACGTCGTGCCGCGTCCGCCAGCGCTCGAGCTCGCGGCCGTAGAGGACGTCGTCCGGGGTGCGGGCACCGTAGAGCAGTACGACCTTCCCGAAGTCGGCGCGTCGCGCGGCGACGGCGTAGAGCACCGGCCGGAGCGGCGCGAGCCCGATGCCGCCGGCAACGAGGACGACGTCGCCGCCGCGCGCCGGGACGACCGGCCACCCGGTGCCGAACGGCCCGCGGACCCCGATCGCCCCGCCGCGGCGCAGGCGCTGCATCGCCCGCGTCACCGTCCCGACCGCGCGCGTCGTGTGAACGTAGGTGCCGCGCCGAGCCGGGTCGCCCGAGAGCGAGATCGCGACCTCGCCGACCCCGAAGACGTAGAGCATGTTGAACTGGCCGGGGGCGAACGGCGGCGCGTCGGGGACGTCGAGCTCGAGCGTGAATGTCTCGGCGGACTCCCGCCCGACCCGCCGGATGCGGGTCGGACGCGTCAGCATCGACGGCGTCGCGGGCGCCGCGTTCATCGCGGCGTCCCGTACACGTCCAACAGCTGGAGCCGGGTCGCCTGGAGGCGCTGCTCCATCACGAGCGCGAACCGCTTCAAGAGCTCGTAGCCGAGCGCCGGGTCGGCCTCGCATTTACCGCGCAGACATTTGCCGTCGAGGGCGATCGCCCGCACCGGCGCCAGCGCGATCGCGTCGAACTTCCAGTGATAGGGCGGCACGAGCCACGACCACCCCAGCACCTCTCCCGCCCCGAGCGTCTGGATCACGATGGGCGGACGACCGGGCGCGGCCGCCTCGAGCGCCACCTTCCCTTCCCGGAGCAGGAAGAACTCGTTGGCCTCCTCGCCGGCGCGGATGACGAGCTCGCCGCTCGCGAAGCGCCGGTTCGCGGCGCACCCCACCACGACGCCGAGATGCGCCGGCGGCAGCGCACGAAAGAACGGGTGGTCGGCGAGAATGCGCTCAAGCGTCTCCATCGTGTCCCCTTCGTCGCGGCGCGCCGTCGTTCGCGCGGATGGCCGCCACCTCCTCGGTGATGTCGATCCCCACCGGACACCAGGCGATGCAGCGGCCGCACCCGACGCACCCCGATGTCCCGAACTGGTCGACCCACGTGGCGAGCTTGTGCGTGAGCCACTGGCGGTACCGCGCGCGCGTCGAGGCGCGGACGCTGCCGCCGTGCAGATACGAATGATCGAGCGTGAAGCACGAGTCCCACGTCCGCCAGCGTTCGGCGTGGTCGCCGGTGAGATCCGTGACGTCGCCCACCGTCGAGCAGAAGCACGTCGGGCAGACGAGCGTGCAGTTCGCGCAGGCGAGACAGCGCGTCGCGACCTCGTCCCATCGCGGGTGCTCCGCGTTCCGATAGAGGAGCTCCTTCACGCCGTCGGTGTCCAGGCGTCGTCCCATCGCCGCCGCCGCGCTCGCGATCGCGGCGTCCGCGGCGTCGCGATCGCCCGGGTCCGCCGGCCCGAGCCCGAGACGCGCGACGAGCGCGCCCCCGCGCTCGGAGCCGACCTCGACGCGAAAGCGATGGCCGCCGTCGAGGAGCTCGGTGAGGGCGAGGTCGAACCCCGCCGTCGCGCGCGGGCCCGTGCCCATCGAAACGCAGAAGCACGTGCCACCGGCCTCGCCGCACTGGACGGCGATCACGAAGACGTCCTGGCGGCGCGCGGCGTAGTCCGGGTCGGCATGCCCGGCGTGCAGAAACGTCCGATCCTGGATCGCGATCGCGTGGAGGTCGCACGATCGCGCCCCGATGAGCGCCAGCCGCGGCGGCGGCGCCCCTGACGCCTCGACCGTGAACCCGTCCCCCTCGCGCCGCGCACCGAAGAGCTTGAGCCGCGGCGGAAAGAATCGCGGCTTGAACGATTGCGGTCCGACCGCCCATCCGAAGAGCGCGTCGTCGTCGCGCCGCACGGCACGGTACCGCCCCGGCTCGTGGACCGCCGTCCATCCCGCGGGCAGATCGGCGGTGCCGTGGATCTCGTCGAGGTCGATCGCGCCGTCGCGGAGCCGCGGCCCGACGAGCGTGTAGCCGTCGCCCACGAGCGCCGCGAGGAGCTCGTCGAGCCCACCGCGCGTCAGGATCGCCTGTTCTCCCGGGCTCATCTCGCGCCCTCCTACCGTTCGCGGTCGCACGGAGGCAATGACGACATCAGGTTGCGCAGAGCCGGCTCCGGCGTACGACCGCGAACCGGGCGGTGACGTGGGTGCCGTCGTAGTGGCGCCCCACCATGCAGAAATCGTGACACCCGCCGTAGCGAACGTCGCCGCCGACGAGCGCGCGCAGCTCGAATCGATCGCCGACTTGATAGCCGTCGAGGTGGGTCCACATCGCCGCCGCACCCCACCCATAGCGGGGTGCGAGCCGGACGTACGCGTCGAAGGGGATGCAGACGACGACGTACTCGAACGAGTCGAGGCCGAGCTGCTCGCACACGGACGCGGTGTGACGATTCAGCGCGTCCTCGATGTCATGGCGCGGAAGTCCACGCCGGCGAGGCAACCCGAGGGCGTCGAGGAGCGGCGTACGGACGTCCGGCTCGGTTTCCGGAAACGACTCCACGAGGAGCATCTCGGGTGCGAACGACGGCACGTAGCGGTGGCCGGCGGAGCTCACGACCGCGTGCTGCGACAAAAAGCCGAGACTGTCGCAGAGGACCGGCCGGATCGCCGGCGGGCAGACGTGCGCCTGCGCGGCGGCGCCCTCCAACCGCCGCCGGAGCCGACACGCCGCCGCCGCCGCGCCGCAGTCGTCGGGCCCGAGGGTCTCCGCGACCAACCCGAGGGCGTCGGCCCGCGCCACCGACTCCGCCGGGAACGGGTGATGGAGCTCGGCGCGCGTACCCTGGAGCGCGGCCTCGTCGTGGTCCCGGCTCGTCACCGCCTCGCCTTGTCCGAGCGCGTCCGCGAGCTGCTCGAGCTCGCCGAAGGCGCCGCGCTCGATCGCCTCCGCGACCCGCCGGCGCGCGGCCCCCGGGTCGAGGCGCGGTCCCGCCTCGGCCTGCGGATGATCGCTCGCCGGCTTCAGGCGCTGGAACCAGGCGGCGCGCTCACCGTAGAAATCGGCCCACGCCTGATCGCGGCGTTGGAGCCCGTGCAGGCGCTCGGCCGTCGCGCCGCGCGCCTGCTCGACCGCGTCGCGCGGCAGATCGATGACGCCGACGAGCGCGAGGGCCGCGGCGGCCGGACGGAATTCCCGCGCCTGGTGCACGTCCGCGGCGACGCGCACCAGCTCCTCGGTGTCCTGGAGGCCGGCCTGGAGCGCGCTCGCGCGGCGGGCGACCGCCTTCAGCGCATCCCATTGCCCACGATCGGCCGTCTCGCGGATCGTCGTCGTCATGCGGGCGAGATCCACGCGCGCCTGGGCGAGCGCCCGGAAGCGCTCGCGCGTGCAGAGATGCTCGAGGTACGTGGCGGCACGGTCGAGATAGCGATCGGCGAACGCGAGGTCGTGCTCGCTGAGCGCGATCAACTCGCGCGCCACGAGCAGGGAGTCAGGATCCGAGGCCACGTGATGCTGCTAGCATCGATCGGACCACCTCTCCCACCGCGCCACGCCTCGCCGCGGCGACGTGACGGCGCCTTGCTTTCGCAATTCTCGGAACACCATGCCTCCCCGAGTTCCAGTTTTCGGACGACGCGCCGTCGGCGCCGCGCGGCCGTCAGCCGGACCGTCGCGAGAGCAGCTTCGTGATCTCCTCGCTCACCGCCGGGATGAGCGAGAAGCCGAGCACGACGGCCCACTCGGTCGCGCTCAAGAAATGGGTGTTGAACATCGGCTGGAGCCACGGCACCGCCACGACCGCGAAGAGCAGCACGAGCGAGAGGCCGACGGCCAGCACCATGGAGCGGTTGGAGAACACGCCGATCTCGAAGACCGAGGCGCGCTCGGACCGAACCGTGTTGGCGCGCAGCAGCTCGCAGAGCGACAGGGTGACGAACGCCATGGTCTCGGCGCTCTGGACGTCCACGCCGCGCCAGTCGTAGGTGAGCAGGTACGCCAACGCGTTGCCCCCTTCGGCCACGTGGTCGCCGGCGCGGAGATGCCAGAGGAGCCCGAGCACGAAGGCGCCGAGCACCGCCCCGGTCTGCGCCACGGTCTGGACGGCGATGCCGATCCGCATGGAGCGGTTGACGATCGGCTCGTCGCGCGGGCGCGGCGGCCGGCGCATGACGTCGGGGTCGCCCTTCTCCATGGCGAGGGCCAGCGCGGGGGCGCCGTCCGTGACGAGATTCAGCCAGAGGAGCTGCACGGCCGTGAGCGGAGTCGGCAAGCCGGCGAGCGTGGCGAGAAAGATGATCATGATCTCGGCGACGTTGGAGGAGAGGAGGAAGAACACGAACTTCCGGATGTTGCCGTAGATGATGCGGCCCTGCTCCACGGCCGCCACGATGCTCGCGTAGTTGTCGTCGGTCAGCACCATGTCGGCCGCTTCCCTGGTGACGTCGGTGCCGGTGATGCCCATCGCCACGCCGATGTCGGCACGCTTCAAGGCCGGGGCGTCGTTCACGCCGTCGCCGGTCATGGCCGCGACCTCGCCGGTCTTGCGCAGCGCCTCCACGATCATGACCTTGTGGCGCGGCGAGACGCGCGCGAAGACGTCGGCCGACCGGGCCGCGTCGAGGAGGTCCGGCTCGGTCATCCTCTCGAGCGCGGCACCCGGCAGTACGGTGCTGCCCGGCCGGAGGAGGCCGATCGACTGCGCGATCGCCTCGGCCGTGTCGGGGTAGTCGCCGGTGATCATCACGGTGCGGATCCCGGCGTCGCGGGCATGGCCGATCGCGGCCTTCACCTCGGGCCGCGGCGGGTCGATCATCCCGATCAGGCCGACGAACGTGAGATCCCGCTCGACGTCCTCGGCGTCCATCGTCTCGGGGTAGTCGGGGAACGCGCGGTAGGCGACGGCCAGCACGCGCAGCGCCTCGCTGGCGAACGTGGAGTTGGCCTCGGTGATGGCGTCGCGGACCTCGGCCGTGAGCCGCGCGGACTCGTCGTGCAACCGCTGGAAGTGCGTGCACGAGGCGAGCACGACGTCGGGCGCTCCCTTGACGCAGAGCACGTACCGCGGGCCCTCGTCGGGGACATTGAGCGGGCTACAGCTCGGGGTCGGCTCGCGCACCTCGTGCAGCGTGCTCATGGTCTTGCGGAGCGAGTCGAAGGGATTCTCGGCGACGCGCGGGAAGGCGCGCGCCATCTCCTCGCACCAGATTCCGGCCTTGGCCGCCGCGACGATCAGCGCGCCTTCGGTCGGATCGCCGACCATGCGGAACGTGAGGGTCGCCGCCTCTTCGCCCGACGGCACGAGGCGCGCGTCGTTCGCGAGCGTGCCGGCCCACAGCACGGTGAGCACCGCCGGGTGCGCGGAGAAATCGAGGTGGTCTCCTTCGTGGAGGAAGCGACCTTCCGGCTTGTAGCCGTCGCCGGTGATGTCGAACGTCTCCCCGTCGCACCACAGGCGCGTGGCGGTCATCTCGTTCTGCGTCAGCGTCCCGGTCTTGTCCGAGCA
>Ga0268299_1004495_pt1 | contig 10771 bp, 6 predicted proteins | sample NOBtaG_FD_193484 | JGI IMG/M metagenome (GOLD analysis project Ga0268299, IMG submission 193484) | Activated sludge microbial communities from bioreactor in Nijmegen, Gelderland, Netherland - NOB reactor | ecosystem: Engineered > Bioreactor > Aerobic > Activated sludge | place: Netherlands... | reverse complement strand
GACGGCCATGACCCGGTCGTCCGTGTCGCCGTCGCCGTTCAGATCCGCGTTGCCCTGGCTGAGCTCCCGCACCCGGAGCGCGGTCAGCTGCACGTCGCCGCAGGCGCTCGTGGCACGCTCGCCCATCACGAAGTCCGTCGCCGCGAGCTCCGGATTGATCACCTTCTTCTTGGTCGCGTCGTAGAGTTGGAGCACCTCGTCGCCGACGTCCCCATCACCGTTCAGGTCGACGCCCGCCTCCTCACCGCTGACCTCGACCGCCAGAGCGCCCACGAGGCCTCCCGCGACGGCGGGATCGCCGTTCATGAGCCGGAAGTCGCCACCGAAGTTCGGCGTGATCCAATCGCACGAAAGCATCGGGGTGCAGATTCGGTGAACGCCAAGGCGAGGGCCTCCGGATGGGTAGGTGGCGGCGGCGATCCAGCCGTCGGACATCGCGACGCCGTCGACGCGCATACCGAGGTTCACGGGGACCGCGAGGCTCTCGTCCCAGTATTGCAGCACCGGCGTGTTGGTGCCGTCCGAGCCGTCACCGTCGAGATCGCCGGTCGGGCACGCGGCCGTTCCCGGTTGCGCCGCGGGACGCTCCGCGAGGGTGTAGACGACGCGGCCGCTCTTCACCTTGACGAGCGTGGTCGGGCAGAGTGTGAGGGGCGGTCCCGGATTCGCGCTGTCGAAGATCTGGAGCACGCTGTCGCCGAGAACCCCGTCGGGGTAGAGGGTGCCGGCTCCCAGGGGATCGGCCGGATCGGCTCGGCGGAGAAAGACGTCGACCACGCCGTTGGTGTCGCTCGCGACGAGGTCGCCGGCGCCGCTCGCGAAGGCGATCCCGTCCGCCACCTTCTGAAACCCGACGCTGGCGGGATTCCCGACATCGCCGGCGCTCTGGGCGCCCGCCGAGTCGACGTTGACGCGCGTCGTGCTCCGCGTGACCCGGTCGTGCACGAAGAGGTCGGTGGCGCCGTTGGTGTCGTTGGCGACGAGATTCGTCGCGTCCGAAGTGAACACCACGTAGCGGCCGTCCTCGGAGATGCGCCGCACGCTCGACGGTCCGTTCGCTTGCCCGCCGCCCGTCGCGACGCTCACGCGCTCGACGATGCCGGTGGGCAGGTCGTTCCGCACCAACGCGACGAAAACGTCGGCGGCGCCGTTGGTGTCGCCGGGGACCAGATTGGTGGCGTCGCTCTCGAACGCCACGATCAGGTCGCTGCCGAAGTCGCCGCCGGCGGGCGCGACATAGGGTCGGCGCGACGGCCCGTTCGCTTGCACGCCCCAGGGGCCGACGCTCACCCGAATCGTGTAGGCGCCGAAGAACGTGTAGCCCGCCAGGAAGACGTCCGTCGCCCCGTTGTCGTCGTCGAGGACGAGGTTCGTGGCATCGCTCTCGTACGCCACCCAGGGGAAGGGAGCCCCGGGCAAGATGTGGGAGGTCGGCCGCCGCGACGGCCCGTCCGCCGGGCCGCCGTCGTGTGCGGCGCTGACGAGGGTGACGACGTTGACCGAGCCGCCAAAGGAGAAGCCGTAGAAGTTTTCGAAGACGTCCGTCACGCCGTTCACGTCCCCAGGGACGAGATTGGTGGCGTCGCTTTCGAAGATCAACTTGTCGCCTTCTCGCCGCTCGATGTTCCGCGAATCGCCGCCGACCGCAGCAAAGCCATCCTCGTCGGTCACATTGAAGCGCCGGTTCACTCCGCCCTGCCGACCGAACACGTCGACGAGGCCGTTCCCGTCCGGCGTCGAGAGCAGGTTGTTCGCGGCGCTCTCGAACACGACGTCGCCGCCCCACCGCCCCGGGTTCGTGGACGCGCCGTTTGCCTCGAGATTGGCCGGACCGACGCTCAGGCGCGCGATGCTGCCGTCGCTCATGTTCTTCTCGAAGACGTCGGTCGTGGCATTGCCGTCGCTCGCCACGAGGTTCGTCGCGTCGCTTTGGAAGAAGAGCTTCCCGCCGGACGGTGCCACCGGGTTCGTGCTGTCGCCGCCCACGGCTTCCGCCCCGCCGCTCGTCGTGCTGACGCGCTCGGTGATCTTGGCGGCGCGCTCGAGCTCGGAGCCGCGGAAGACGACGAGCCCGTTCGAGACGACGAGCGCCCGGTCGTTGATCACGGGGGCGGCGTCGACGGTCAGCGACGGGAGGCCGGCCGTGAGCTCCGTCGGCCCGAGCGTGAAGACGCGCAGCATGCCGTCCTCTTCGTCGCCGTCGCCGTTCATGTCGCAGCCGCCCTGGCCCGACTCGGACTCGACGAACGCGAGCACGCCGTTCTCCTTGGCGGCGGCCGGCAAGAGGAGCGGCGGCGACGAGACGCGGATGACCGAGCGGCCGATCGCGTCCGAGTCGAGCCCGCAGCCCGGCGTCGGTCCGAGCGGTTGGATGACGCCCGTGTTCGGCTCGCGCAGCGTCACGACGAGGTCGTTGTCGTCGCCATCGCCGTTGCGGTCGACTTGATCGATGCGCTCGGAAAGCGCGAGCTCGCCGAGCTCGTTCCGCGGCACGAGCCCTTCGAGCGGCACGGGCGGGCCGGCGGTGAGCTTGTAGCCGACGCAGGGACCGCTCGGGCACGAGCCGGGCGTGCACGCGATCGAGGGGTCGTCTTGGCAGATACCGTCGGCCAGCGCGGTGCGCGCGAGCACCGCGGGCCCGGTGCCGCCGCCGATGACGAGGCTGCTGAGATCGAAGATCGCGGCGCCGCACGCGCCGCCGGGGCACTGGATGTCGCCGCGGCACGCGGTCCCCGCGGCGCTGCCGCCGACGCAGAGCGCGTCGCCGCAGGCGCCGCCGGGGCAGTCACCGGCGACGTTGCAGACTACGCCGTCGTTGGCGCCGCCGGCGCAGACGCCGGGCGCGTCGCTCCGGCGCGCGAGCCGGAGGATCGTGTACGGCGCGTCGGTCGAGCCGAAGAGCGTGAGCCCGGCGCCGATCTGCTTGGGTTCGAAGACCGGCGCGATCGGCCGGCCCTCCGGCGCGAACGAGCGCACGAAGGACGGCGGTGCCGTGATCGGGAGCGCCAACGTCGCCTCGACGAGCCGCGCCGCCGGGACGCCGTCGAGCTCCTCTCGGACGCCGTCCCAGAGGACCGGCATCAGCACATTGCCACCCGTGTCGAGTGCGGCGCGGAGCTCCTGCGACCCGAGGAGCGCGTCGCAGGGCGGCGTCTCGTCGACGCACTCGAGAGCGTACGGATTCGGCGGCGGAAGCGCGGTGAAGGCAGGGAAGAGCCGGCTCGGGACTTTCGGCTCGCAGGCACCGCTGTCGAGATAGATGTCGTCGACGCACGCGAGCGTGCTCGGCGGCGGGTCGCACGCGGCGACCCCGCACGGCAAGGCATCGCCGCTCGCCGTCACGACGATCCGGGCCGCGCCCGCGAGTGTGCGCTCGTCGTCGTCGGGCGCGCACGTACCGCCCGAGCAATCGGCGTCGACGGAGCAGGGAAGCCCGGCGTCGGCGCCGCCGCTGCAACGCGCGTCGGTGTCGGGAAAACGGAAGCGGAGGTTGCGGACGCCGCTCTGCTCGACGATCTCGAGCCCGGCCGTCGCTCCTGCGACGCAGAACGCCGCGGCGCCGGCGCCGAGCGCGGTTTCGCAGGCGCCGAGCTGCGGCGCGATCGCGCTGCAATCGGCGGCGGCCGTGAGCACGACGGCGTTCGGCGGACCCGACGGCGGTGTGAACAGCACCGTGACGACATGGTCTGCGGCGTTCGCGGAGAGTCCCGGAGACGCGTCGCAGCCGCGCACCGCGATCTCGACGGGCTCGCCCGGCCCGGCGAACGGGCGATCGAGGACGCCGAGCGCGCCAGGGAACTGGCCGCGTTGGCCGGGAATGAGATTGCAGGCCGCGTGCGCCGACCCTGCCGCGGCGAGGGTCCAAGCCGCCGAGAGCGCAATGAGCGCTAGGGACGCCGTGCAGCGGCGCAACCGCGGTCCACCAGAGGGCCGGTAAGGGGAGGGCATGGACATCAAGGGCTCCTTCCGGCGACGGTCCGGTATGAGTCTTAGCGCACACCCGGTGAAGCGGTGTCAATCGCGTTGCGCGCTGATTTGCGTCGCTCGGACCGCCGGTGTAACGAGCGGCGCCGCGAGGGAGGACGCATGCGCGCTGTAGTCTGCAAGGAGTTCGGACCGCCGGAGAAGCTCGTCGTCGAGGATCTCCCGACGCCCTCGATCACCGATCATCAGGTTCTGCTCGCGGTGAAGGCGTGCGGGGTGAACTTTCCCGACCTGCTGATCATCGAGAACAAGTACCAGTTCAAGCCGCCGCTCCCGTTCTCGCCGGGCGGCGAGGTCTCCGGAGTCGTGAAAGCCGTCGGCGCCAAGGTGACGACGCTGAAGCCCGGCGACCGCGTGCTCGGCGCGCCGGGGTTCGGCGGCTTCGCCGAGGAGATCGCGATCGACGCCCGCAACTGCGTGCCGATCCCCGCGTCGATGCCCTTCGACGTCGCGGCGGCGTTCCTTTTCACGTACGGAACCTCGCACTACGCGCTGAAGGACCGCGCCGCGCTGAAGCCCGGCGAGACGCTGCTCGTCCTCGGCGCCGCCGGCGGCGTCGGGCTCGCCGCCGTCGAGCTTGGGAAGGCGATGGGGGCCAAGGTGATCGCCGCCGCGTCGTCCGCCGAGAAGATCGCGGTCTGCCGCGAGCACGGTGCCGACGAGGGCATCGACTACTCGAAGGAAGACCTGAAGGAGCGCATCAAGGCGCTCACCGGCGGCAACGGCGCCGACGTCATCTACGATCCGGTCGGCGGCGACTTCTCCGAGCAGGCGTTCCGCTCGATCGCCTGGGAAGGCCGCTTCCTCGTGATCGGCTTCGCCGCGGGACCGATCCCGAAGATCCCGCTCAATCTCGTCCTCCTCAAGGGCGCGCAGATCGTCGGCGTCTTCTGGGGCTCCTTCACGATGCGCGAGCCGCAGCGGCACGAGGCGAACATCCGCGAGCTCATGGAGTGGTACACGGCCGGGAAGCTGAAGCCGCGGATCTCGGCGACCTATCCGTTCACGCGCGTCGCCGAGGCGCTCGGCGATCTCGCGGCGCGGCGAGTGAAGGGCAAGGTCGTCCTCGTCCCGTAGCGCGGCGGCGCCGCGTGGGTGCGGTCAGCGATCGATCGAAGGACGGGCCGTCGGGTCGAAGCGATGGATCGTGCCGTCGAGCGAGAGCAGGTAGAGCTCGCCGGCGGCGTCCTCACCGAAGGACGACAGGTCGGCGAGCCGCTCTTTCGGATCGAGCGCCGCGCGCCAATCCCAGATGTCGCTGACCGTCTTACCGTCCCAGCGCACGCTCCGGATCATCGCGGTGCAGTAGTCGGCGTAGAAGTAGACGCCGTCGAGCGCGGGGAGGGCGCGGCCGCGATACACGAAGCCGCCGGTGACGGAGCAGCCGTCGTCGTGGTCGTACTCGATGACGGGCATGACGTAGCGCGCGAGGTCGCAGGCCGCGCTGCTGGGATAGCAGTGCAGGCCTTCGGTCGGGTTCCAGCCGAAGTTGGTCGGCGTCGCGGCGGCCCGCATCGCGGGCGTCATGACGTCGATCTCCTCGAACGCGTCCTGTCCGACGTCGGCGATCCAGAGGTCGCCGGTCTTCCGGTCGAACGCGTAGCGCCAGGGGTTGCGGAGACCGAGCGCCAGAATGCGCGGCGTCGGGGTCTCCGCGGCGTCGACGTCGAGCGTCAGCATCTTTCCGAGGAGCGCGGTCGGGTGCTGGCCGTTGCCTTTGGGGTCGCCCGCTGAGCCGCCGTCGCCGAGCCCGATGTACAGGAGGCCGTCGGGGCCGAACGCGAGGTGGCCGCCGTTGTGGTTGGAATAGGGCTGGTCCACGAAAAGCAGCTCGCGCTCGCTGGCCGGGTCGGCGCGCTCGGGATCGGTCGGGGAGGCGCGGAATTCGAGGACGCGCGTGTCGCCGTCGCGATCGGTGAGGTTCACGAAGAAGCGCCGGTTCTCGGCGTAGCGCGGGTGGAAGGCGAGGCCGAGAAGCCCTTGCTCGGACTGACCCGACACGCGCTTCGAAAGGTCGAGGAACGGCGGGCTCGCGGGATCGATCACGCCGCCGCGCATCACGCGGATCGTCCCGGTCTTCTCGACGACGAAGAGGCGCTCGCGCGGGTCGCCGGGCGCGAACGTCAGCACGACGGGTTTCGAAAGGCCCGTCGCGATCTGCGTCAACGCGACGCCCTCCGCGAGCACCCTCGGGACCGGCACCGCGCGCGGGCTCGCCGACGCGGGCCTGCAGGCGGCGAAGGCGAGCATCAGGCACGCGATCGCCGCGTGCTTCACCGCGCGCCCCGCGCGAACACCAGGAAGTATTGGTGCGGGAGAATCGCCGGCTCGTCGACCAGCGTGAACCCCGCCGAGCGCATCTCGTCGACGACCTGCTCGCGCGCGAGCTTGTGCGACGGCGGCGGGCCGACGGGAAGGTCGTGCTTCTGCCAATCGACGATGGCGATCCGGCCGTCGGCCTTCAGCGTCCGCGCGAGCCGGTCGAGGTACGCCCGGCGCGCGTCGAGGTGATGATACGTGTCGACGATCAGCACGAGGTCGAGCGCGCCGGGCGGTAGACGCGGGTCGTGCATGGAGGCGAGCACCGGCACGACCGTCCGCGTCTTTTCTTGCTCGGCCCGCGCGCGGAGATGGGCGACGAGGTTCGGCTCGGTGTCGACCGCGAACACGACACCGTCCGGTCCCACGGCGGCATCGAGCTGCTTGCTGAAGTAGCCGGTGCCCGCGCCGAGATCGGCGACCCACGCCCCCGGCCGCACGCGAAGCGCCGCGACGAGCTCGGCCGGCTTCTGCCACGCATCGCGCGCCGGATCATCGAAGACACGCTTCCACTGCTCGACGTTCGCGAAGTCGTGCTGGCTGCCGGGCGTAGCCGCCCACGGGACCGCGGTCGCGTGCGGATGCGGGTCGGCCGGGCCCGCGGCGTGGCCCGTTCCGATCAGGCGGAGCGCGAGACACGCCGCGACGAGGCCGCCGCGAATCGCCACCACGAACGTCCCTCCCTGCCGCACGAACGGAGTTTCGCGTGCGAGGCGGTGCCTGGCAAGACGGCGTCCGCAGTCTCCGTGCTGCAGCCGGCGCGGTCCCGATGCAGTCGGTTCCATGCGGCGGCGCTCGCCCGCCTGCGAAAAGTCGAGTGCTTCCGAGCTCCGCGCCGAGGGCACGGCGGTTGCTCTGGAGCGAAGGCAGTGCTGTTCATGCTGATCGGAACGGGGGTGACCATGTTCTGTCTTTCCAAGGGGCGCTGGGGCGCGTGCTCCGCGCCGGGAGACATGCCACGGCAGCGCGGCTCGGAGGCGCACGCCGCGGGTCATGGCGACGCGGATGCCCGGCGCCGAGCACGACACGGTCGGGCGCCGCTCACGCCCGAGCAGGAAGCCGAACGCCGCGCCCGCCGACGTGCCGCCGCGGAAACGAGCTTCTGGGTTCACGGCTCCGTATACGCCGGCGTCATCGCGTTCCTGGCCTTCATCAATCTCTTGAGCGGGGGCGGGCCGTGGTTCCTGTGGCCCGCCTTCGGCTGGGGAATCGGGCTCTTCTCGCACTTCATGGGCGTCTTCGGATCACGCCTGTTGCGCGAGCGCTTTTTCGACCCCGCGCTCGAGCGCGAGCTCCGGCGCGAGCGCGCGGCGATGCAGACGGAGAAGCAGGCGAGCATCGACGAGCTGTCGTCGACGATCGCACACGAGATCCGCAACCCGATCGCCGCCGCGAAGAGTCTCGTGCAACAGATGGGCGAGGACCCCCGCTCGGTCGAGAACGTTCAGTATGCGCAGGTCGCGCTCGAGGAGCTCGACCGGGTCGAGCGCCGCATCTCGCATCTCCTCAAGTACGCCAAGGAGGAAGACTACGCGATGGAGCTCGTGAATCTCGCGGGCGTCGTCGACTCGGCGCTGACGCAGATGCGCGGGAAGCTCGACGCCGCGAGCGTCGCGGTCGCGCGCAACTACATCGGCGGCCCCATGGTGCACGCCGACGCCGAGAAACTGCGCCAGGTGTTCGCGAACGTGCTCGACAACGCGATCGATGCGCTGGCGACGGTCGCCGAGAACCGCCGCATCGAGCTCTTCGTCGAGAACGGCGGCAACCGGGCGACCGTCCGCGTCCGTGACAACGGCTGCGGCATGCCGGAGGAGGAGATCGGGCGCATCTTCAATCCGTTCTTCACCACCAAAGAGAAAGGAACGGGTCTCGGGATGGCGATCTCACGAAAGATCGTGGAAGCGCACGAAGGCACGATGCACGCGACCAGCACCGAAGGCCGCGGCAGTGAGTTCACGATCACGCTCCCGATGCCGGGGCCGAGCGCGTGAGCGAGGAGCGGACCATGGCGGCGCGCGTGCTCGTCGTCGACGACGAGAAGGCGATGCTGCTGGCGCTCCGCGGCGTGCTCGGCCGCGAGGGCTACCAGGTCGAGACGGCGTCGTCCGGGGAAGAGGCGCTCGCCAAGATCGCGACGGGAAGCTTCCACGTCGTGATCACGGACCTCAGCCTCCGCGGCGTGAACGGCATGCGGGTGCTGGAGCACGCGCGCGCGACCGATCCCGATTGCGCGGTGATCATGATCACCGCCTATGGCTCGGAGAAAATCGCGGTCCAGGCGATGAAGCTCGGCGCCGTCGACTACGTCCCGAAGCCGTTCGACAACGACGAGCTCCGGGTCGTCGTGCGGCGCGTGGTCGAGAACGTCCTCTTGCGGCGCGAGCACCGGCGGCTCCTCGCGGAAGTCCAAGGCGCCTACGGGTTCGAGCGTCTGATCGGGCAGGCGCCCGCGATGCGGCGGGTCTTCGACGTGGTCGACAAGGTCGCCGATGCCGACGTGACGGTCCTGATCCGCGGCGAGAGCGGTACCGGGAAGGAGCTCGTCGCGAGCGCGCTCCACTACCGGAGTCGGCGGCGCCATCGGCCGCTCGTCGCGATGAACTGCGCGGCCCTCAGCCGCGAGCTGGTCGAGAGCGAGCTCTTCGGGCACGAGCGCGGCGCCTTCACGGGCGCGTCGGCCAGGCGCGAGGGCAAGTTCGAAGCGGCCGACGGAGGGACGCTGTTTCTCGACGAGGTCGGCGACATGCCGCTCGAGACACAGGCGAAGCTGCTGCGGGCGATCCAGGAGAAGGCATTCGAGCGCGTCGGCGGCAACGATCCCATCACGGTCGACGTCCGCATCCTGGCCGCGACGAATCACGACCTCGAGGCGGCGGTGCGCGCCGGGCGCTTCCGCGAAGACCTCTACTATCGGCTGCGCGTCGTCGAGGTGGCGTTGCCGCCGCTCCGCGACCGCCGCGAGGACATCCCGCTGCTGATCGACCGATTCTTGAAGGACGCGGCGGCGCGTTTCGAGCGCCCCGTCCGGCCGCTCACCGGCGCGGCGCTCCGCGCCTGCGTCGCGCACGAGTGGAAAGGCAACGTCCGCGAGCTCAAGTCGGCGGTCGAGCAGGCGCTCTTGCTCGCGCCGGGCGACGAGCTCAGCGCGGGCGATCTGCTCGGACCGGCCGCGCCCGTGGAGACGCCGGTCGAGACGGCCAGCGATGCGGCGGCCGGGACGGGCTCGTTCCGCGCGGCGAAGGAACGAGCGATCGACGCCTTCGAGCGCGACTTCCTCCTCCAGGCGCTCCGCCGCCACGGCGGCAACATCTCGAAGACCGCCGAGGACATCGGGATGTATCGCCAGAACCTGCAACAGAAGATGCGAGAGCTCGGCATCAGCAGCGACGACGCCGCCGAGAGCTGACCCGTCCCCACGAACAGAGAGAGGAGACTCCGATGCGAATCTTCGCACGTATCTACAACCTCGTCCGCGGCACGGTCGCAGGCTGGATCCGCGGCCGCGAGCACCGGCATCCCGAGGCGGTCTACGAGAGCGCGATCGCCGAGCGAACCGCGCAGTACGCGACCTTGCGGGCGGCGGCCGCCGGCGTGCTCTATCTGAAGAGCAAGCTCACCAAGGAGCTCGAACAAGCATCGCGGGAGCTCGCGCGGGTGCGGGCGCAGCTCGACGTCGCCGTCGAGCGCGACGACGACGTCGCGGCCCTGGCGCTCATCGGCCGGCGTGACGCGCTCGGCGCCGACGTCGAGCGCCTGACGGCCGAGCTCGCCGAGCTCACCGCCGAGGCCGACGCCGCGAAACAGAACCTCGTCGCCTTCCAGGGCGACATCGCCCGGCTCCGCGACGAGAAGGTGCGCATGCTGGCGCGGCTCGCGAACGCGAAGGCGCGGCTGCGCTTCCAGGAGACGCTGAGCGGCCTCGCTCCCGACGCCGACATCCGCGCGCTCGAAGGGGTCCGGGAGCACATCGAGCGCCTGGTCGAGGAAACCCGGATCAATCGCGACCTCGGCGACGGCGAGCTCCAGCGGCGCCTCGACGAGATTCGCGCCGCCGAGGCCGATGCCTCGCGACGCGCGCAGCTCGACGAGCTGAAGCGGGCGCGGGGACGCCTGCTGCTGCCCATGGTCCTCGAGCGCGACCGCGAGAAGGTGCCCGTCGGGCTGGCGGGATGATCCACGAAAGACCGTGCTGCGGTTCCGCGGGGATGGTGAGCTCGCTTCGTCGCTCGAGTCGCTGGTCCCCAGCCCGCATGGAGGCGCCGGCGGGTTTTATGCGCCGGACCCAGGAACCGCGCGACCGTAGGAGGAGGTCGCCACTCGCCCTTGCGCAGCGACGATCGTTTCGCCCGCGATCAGCGAGGCAATGCCGGGCCCATCAGATCGGCGAAGTTCGACGAGTAGAAGCGATCCTGATCCTCGGCCGGGGTCTCCGTGAGCCAGTCGTCGAAGCGCTTGAGCGGATTCC
>Ga0268299_1004494_pt1 | contig 10776 bp, 9 predicted proteins | sample NOBtaG_FD_193484 | JGI IMG/M metagenome (GOLD analysis project Ga0268299, IMG submission 193484) | Activated sludge microbial communities from bioreactor in Nijmegen, Gelderland, Netherland - NOB reactor | ecosystem: Engineered > Bioreactor > Aerobic > Activated sludge | place: Netherlands... | reverse complement strand
GACGACGGCTCATGGTGGCTCCGGCTGATCGGAATCGCCGTGAGGAAATGCCAAGCCAGGATGAACGGGCGGAAAACGTCATGCGTAAAATGTGAAACGCGAGAATCATCGCGACTCTTATGCTGCACGCGGGGCCCGGATTCTGCCGGATGCGAACGTGCCGTGTCTACGGTTCCCTCGCTTGGCATTTCACGCTTCACGTTTCACCTGTTACGCCTCACGTTGCGACACACCTGCTTCTTCGAACGTCGCCATCTCGGTGAGAATCTTGATCGAGGCCTGCACAAGGCTCATCCCCAGGCAGGCTCCAGTCCCTTCACCTAACCGCAGATCGAGATCGAGCAGCGGCTTCAACCCGAGATGTTCCAGCATCGCCTGATGACCACGTTCCACCGAACGATGTGAAGCGATCAGATAGTCCCGACAGAGCGGTTGCAATCCCACCGCGATCAACGCCGCCGCACCGGCGATGAAGCCATCCAGAACCACGGGGACGCGCGCTGCCGAAGCGCCAAGAATAAGCCCCGCCAGCCCGGCAATCTCCAGACCGCCGACCTTCGCGAGCACATCGATGGCATCGGCCCGGTTTGGATGATGCCGGTCAAGTGCCTGCTCGATGACGGCGACTTTGCGGGCGTGCCCCGCTTCGTCGATGCCGGTTCCTCGCCCCGTCACTTCAGCCACGGACCGGCCGGTCAACACTGAGGTAATCGCCGCGCTCGGCGTCGTATTGCCGATTCCCATCTCGCCGGTCCCGATCAGACCGATCCCTTCACGCGCAGCCTCCGTAGCCAACCCGATCCCGACCTGCAACGCTTGCACGGCCTGATCACGGCTCATAGCGGATTCCACCAGGAGATTCTTCGTCCCCGGCATCACCTTCTTGTGAATCAGACCGGAGACCGACCCGAAGTCGTAGGCCACACCGATATCCACCACCCGCACCTCTACCCCGGCGTGACGCGCGAGCACATTCACACCGGCACCGCCGCGCAGAAAGTTCAACACCATTTGCGGCGTGACTTCACGCGGATAGGCGCTCACCCCTTCAGTCGCCACGCCATGGTCGGCCGCAAACGTAAACACGACCCCGCGCGGCACTGCCGGTTTCACTTCGCCCGTGATCGTGGCATAACGCACCGCGGTTTCTTCCAGGCGCCCCAAGCTGCCGAGGGGTTTCGTCAACCGGTCCAGGCGGGCTTGCGTTCGGGCTGCGATCGCCTGATCCACCGGTTGAATTCGTGTCAACACTTCCTGGAGCGTCATCGGGTCTTCTCCCCTGTCATTTGAGTTTGAGCGACTGGCCGCTGATAACAACGTAGACTTCGTCGGCCGCTGCCGCGATCTGTTGGTTGACCCGACCGGCGACATCGCGAAACGCGCGCGCACTGCGACTCGTCGGTACCAGCCCGAAGCCCAATTCGTTGCTTACCAGCACCACCTTCGCCTTAGTGCCGCGAATAGCCTGGAGCAATTCCTCCACACGAGGGACCATCTCCGCCCCGGCGATGCGACGTCCGCACACATTGCTCAGCCAAAGCGTCAGACAATCCACCACGACGGTGCGATAGGCCCGTCCTTCCGTTCGAAACCAGGCAGCCAAGTCACGCGGCACTTCGGCGGTGATCCAGTCGGTGGGACGGGTCTCGCGATGCCGTGCAATACGGATTTTCATCTCCCCGTCCAGCGCCTGCCCGGTCGCGACAAAGGCCTTCGGGCCTCGACGGCCCGCCCGATCGAGCGCTGCCTGACTTTTTCCCGATGCGGCGCCGCCGAGCACCAGAATAAGATGGGATCCTGTGGCCGGGTGCTTCTTCATCGGTCTACTCGGCGGTTGCGCCGGATTCGCGTTGCCATAAGAATTCCGGTTCCCCCTGGGTTTTCGACACCCAGCGAGCGAGGACGAAGAGGGCGTCGCTCAACCGGTTCAGATACTTATTGAGCTCGGCTGCCACCGGTTCTTCGCGGCCCAACCGGATACAGATTCGTTCCGCGCGGCGGCAGATCGTTCGCGCTTGGTGGAGCGTCGCCGAGACCTTGCCGCCACCGGGCAGAATGAACTCCTTCAACGGGGCAAGCTCCTCCTGGCATCGATCGATCATCGCTTCAAGCTTCGTCACATCCTTGGCCGTCACCTCCGGCATGTTGGGAAAGGTCTGGCCTGGCGTCGTGGCCAGAATACTCCCCACATCGAAGAGCTTGTTCTGCACCCAACGCAAATCCGACTCTAATTGCGTCGAAGCGGCAGAGCCACTCCCGGCTTCAGCATTCATCGCCCGCACCAGTCCCACGGAGGCATTCAACTCATCGACCGTGCCGTAGGCTTCGACGCGCAGACAGTCTTTCCAGACCTGTTGCCCTCCGGCTAACCTCGTTTGGCCCGCGTCACCGGTTCTTGTATAGACTTTGGTAATTCGCATCCCTGTCTTCTCCCCTTCCCCTCGGCTCTATTGCCCCATGCTTCATAGTGCACCAGATCTTGAACGGGAAGCCTGGTTCGCCACCCGGCAGCTTCAAGGTCTGGCTTGGCCGAAAACTCCGACACATATCCGAGACAGAGGTAGGCCAGCACCTTGACCGGCCTCGGAATACCCAGCACCTGTTTCAGCGCCGTGTGATTCAAAATACTCACCCACCCGACCCCGATCCCTTCGGCGCGTGCCGCCAGCCAGAGATTCTGAATGGCGCAACAGGTGCTATAGAGGTCCGTATCCCGCACCGTCGAACGGCCTAACACGTGCGGGCCGCCTCGTTGGCGGCTGCAGGTCACGCAGAGATTGACGGACGATTCTTCAATCCAATTTGAGGCTTCGATACAGGTCCGCACGAGGCTTGGTGTACCGCCGCGCAGCAGCCGCATTCGAATCGAGAAACAGCTGCTTCACCGCATGCTTCGTCTCATGCGTACGGACAACCACAAAGTCCCAGGGCTGCATGAAGCCCACCGATCCGGCATGGTGTGCGGCGTTCAGCAAACGCGCGAGCACCTCGTCGGGGATCGGCGTCGGCAGAAAATTTCGACGGACATCCCGACGTTCAAAAATCGCCCGATAGACCGCCTCTCGTTCAGCCTTGGAAAACGGTTCTGACGGCTCGGCCGTTGTTCGAGTCAACCGCTCTCGTTTGTCACGTGCCATGAGGCATTTCATTCGGGGGCTGCGGTCCGAGTACGCCATCCGCCACCTGCTGCAAACAGACGGGACAGAGGCAATCTTGATAGTGCGCCGCAATCCAATCCATCTGCTCCTCGGTAATCCCGATCTTCCCGCACCAGCATTGATATCCGACACACTCGAACGACTGTCGGCAATGCTCACAGGTTTTGGTCACCGGCCCTCTCAAAACTCCACCCCTGCCTGCGCCTTGATGCCTTTTCGGAACGGATGTTTCACCTGCTTCATTTCGGTCACGAGATCTGCGGCTTCGATCAATTCAGCCGGCGCCCCTCTGCCGGTGATCACGACATGTTGCATCGCCGGCCGCTGCTGCAAACACGGCAGTACGTCCGTCACGGAAACATAGCCCTGGTGCAGCGCAATATTGAACTCATCCAGGATTACCATCGCATAGGACGGATCGCGCATGAACTCGCAGGCCTTCGCCCAGGCCGCTTGCGCATGGCTCGTATCGCGTTCCCGATCCTGCGTCTCCCAGGTATACCCTTCGCCCATACGGAGGAAGGTCACGCGGTCGCCGAACGATTTCAGGATGCGCTCCTCTGCGGTGTCGATCGCCCCCTTGATGAACTGCACGATCGCCACCTTCATCCCATGCCCGAGGCAACGCAGCGCCATACCGAGCGCAGCCGTAGTTTTGCCCTTTCCCGCGCCCGTGTAGACGATCAGCAGCCCCTTCTCGTCCTGGGCCGCTTCGATCCGCCGATCCACGGAGGCCTTCAAGCGTTGCATCTTCGCCGTATAGTCGTCCTGTTCCGCCATCTCATCCTTTCGTAGCAGAGGCCTGCGTCCCGCGTAATCGACGGGCAGTCCCCAGCAGATCAGCCACGACAGCCGGATGACTGCCGAAATGCAGGTGGCTATACAACGCAAGGGTATTCCCCATCGTCAACCCGTCCTGCCCGACAGGTTTCCCCGCTGCATCCGACAGGGTGCAGGCATAGTGCAGGTCGCCTCTTGGTTCCAGCATGGAATAGTGAAACTCATGCCCGCGCACCACTGTCCCGGCTCCCCCCAGCATGCAGGATTCAGCGATCTCCACGGTTCGATACCCTAACGTCATCCCGTTTTTCCGCATGACCGCATCCGCCGGAAACACCCCGACCATTTGATGTCGATCGCCTGCCCCGTCACGAATGGCGTCCGTCAAATACATCAACCCGCCACATTCGGCATAGACGGCTCCACCACGCCGGGCAAAGGTCTGCACCGCCGTGCGCATGGAGACGTTGGCCGCCAATGTCTCGCCATACAGCTCGGGGTAACCTCCCCCGAAATACAGCAGATCTGCGACCGGCAACGCGTGATCGTGTAAGGGCGAAAACCTTACGATCTCCGCGCCTGCCGATTCAAGTAAGTCCTGATTGTCCTGATAGTAGAAACAAAAGGCCGCATCGTAGGCCACACCGACCCGGACCGGTTGTTGCGTTGTCTGCGGCCTCGTAACCGGGAGACCTTCTCTCGGACATTCACCGGCCGATCGCGCCAGGGCCTCGACCTGCTTCAAGTCGATGGTGTCTGCTGCTGATCGAGCCAACCGGCCATATAGATCCCCTTGTCTCTGTTCGATGGCCGTTCGCAATCCGAGATGGCGATCCTGGATCGTCACCGAAGCATCGGGCTGCAAATACCCCACAACCGTCAGGTCCGTTTCCGCCTCAACGGCCTCCCGCAATAACTGATAGTGGCCTTCACTCCGCACACGATTAAACAGGACTCCGCGAACCTGAACGGCCGGGTCGAATGTCGCATACCCGGAGGCGATGGCTGCGGCGGATCGCGCCATGGCGCTCCCGTCGATGACCAGCAGCACCGGCGCGTTGAGCTGCTTCGCCAGTTCCGCCGTGCTGCCCTGCTCATGCACCGCTGAGCTGCCGTCGAACAACCCCATCATGCCTTCAATGATCGACAGGTCCGCATCGGCCGAGGCGCGCGCGAAGATGGCACGATTGGCGCGCTCCCCCAACATCCAGCCATCCAGATTCCGCGAAGGCCGTCCGGTCACAACCTGGTGATGGCCCGGATCGATGAAGTCCGGCCCGGCCTTGAACGGCTGCACCACCATCCCTTTGGCCTTGAATGCGGCCATGAGCGCCAGGGTAACCGTGGTTTTGCCGGCACCACTGTGGGTGCCGGCGATGACCAGACGCGGACGGTGCATCAGGCGATCCTCATGCCGTTCACGCATTCCCGCCGAAGGTAAAGCGGAGCCCGCCGAAAATGGATCGGATGGGCGTCCCCCCGCTGGTGATTTCTTCGTACTTCTCATTGAAGAGGTTTTCAGCTCGCAGATAGGCCTGCATGCGCTTCGTCACGTCATACGTCACGGCCAACGACCAGACGTCGAACGCCGGCAGCTGCTGCCGATCGCCGGTGGTATTGAAGCGCGACCCCACATAGCGGCCGGTCACTGTGATCCACAGCGGATCGATGGGCTGATAGCTGATCGTGGCGCTCCACTGATCGGTCGGCCAGCGCGGCAGTCGGCTTTGGCTTTCCAGATCGCGCGTGAGCGTGTTCGTGTATTGGGCCTGCAGAATGAGACTCTTCAGGAACGGCTTGTCGCTGGAGTAGGTATAGGAGAGTCCTGCCTCCCACCCTTTTGTCGAAGCTTCACCGAGCTGCTGCGGGCAGAATCCGAACGTGCTGAACGGCGCGCAAAACGCCGGATCAAACGTAGTGGTGATGAGATTCCGGTAGCGGTTCCAGAAGAACCCTCCCGTGAACTTCAGCTGCTTGGAGAAGAAATACTGGTCGATCCCCACGTCCATACTCTGACTTTTTTCCGGTCCCAGATTGGGATTCCCGAAATTGGGAAAATACAGTTCGTTCATACTGGGCGCCCGAAAACCGGTGGAATATCCGGCGCGCAGTTTGGTGTCCGTTTCCTTATGGACATACCCGCCGGTCAGTCGATAGGTCGTGGCGTCACCGAATACGTTGTAACTGTCATGGCGGACGCCTGCGGTGGCAAACACTCGATCCCAGAGGTTGAACTGCGCCTGCGCGAACCCTGCATGGGAGCTCAGGATGCGGTTGGTGAGCCCGCTGTCGTTCTCACCCTGCTGCTCTCGAAATTGATACCCCGCACTCAGCAGCAGCAACTTGGTGATCTGAAAGTTATGCTGCCATTCCAAGCGATTGGACAGCACCCGCGTTTCGTTTGGATCTCCGAACGGGGTACTGAAGGCCCCGCTGACGAGGCTACGTTGCAAGGTGCCGGGGAGAAAGAGCGAGGCTTCCTGAGACCGTGCCAGCGTGACCTTCTGTGACCACCAGCTGGTGATCGGTTGCTCATAGCTGCCGCTGAACACATATTCCTGGCTCCGGATTTTCGAGCCATACACATCGCTCGGAGCCGTAGCCGAAAGATTGTCCAACTGCACATCGGAATTCATCCAGCGCATGCTGAAGTCCAGCCGCCCGTCATGCGGAAGATCGACGCCGATCCGGCCCGAGCCCTGCCAATTCCGGTACGAGTCCCGCTCCGTGGCGCCACGCCGGTAATTGACGGCCGAAAAACTGGAGGTGTCCCAGCGGGACAGCGAGAGGCTATAATCCACTGCCCCTTGCTTCCCGGACACCGTGCCGCCTTCGCGAAGGGAGGCGAAGGAGCCGTATTCCATGAAGCCGGTGGCGGAGAACGGTCCCTGCCCTTTCTTCGTCACAATGTTGATGACACCGCCCATGGCGTCGGATCCCCACAACATGCTCTGCGAGCCTCGAAGAATCTCCACTCGCTCGATATTGTCGGTCGTCAGGTTGGCAAAGTTGTAACTGCCGACGGTGCCGCTGTTGACGATCGCGCCGTCGATCAGGACCAGGGTCTGATTCGCACCGCCGCCTCGAATTTTGGCCGTGACCTCGGTGCCGGGCCCGCCGTTTGAAAACACCGCCACACCTTGGGCTAACCGAAGCGCGTCCACCACACTCCTGATGTTCTGTCGCTTCATGTCCTGCGCCGTAATGACTTCGACCGCACTGGTGACCTGAGTGACCGGCAATGGAGTTTTGGTTGCCGAGACCACCACTTCTTCGGCTTGCACGACCGGATCAGGCGCCGGAGACTCTTCGGCAGTGGCCACTGCGGTCCAGACAGGCGGGACACTTGCAACACACAACAACACGAAATAGACAGACCATTCCCTGACAATTCTCGACATGCTGACACTCCCTTTCGCTCGAAGGGATCAGTCGTAACAGCCGGCAGTTGGGTCTCCTGACTTGCGGATCATCATTGCTCTGCGCCTTCCCAGCTGAGCGTGAAACGTAAAACGCCGTTCGTGAAACGGTCGGAGAGAACCTCCTGCGCTTCACGAGATACGATTCACGAACCACGCCACTCGCCAGTGGCTCAATGCAGAGTCACTCCCCGCTTACAGTGGCGGCACCGTGATGGTTTTGCACCATCTTCCCCGACGCTGACGGCGTCTTCCTGACACTCCGCTCTCCAATGATGACGCGCCCCTTCTCTTCACACGGGTGGGCCGGGCACGAACCCCTCCCGCAACACGTGATCAACTCCTGAACGGCACGACCTGCCTCGGCAAGGTAATCCTGGGCAGTCCCGACTCCGGATGCGGATCGATCAAGACCTCACAGCCATAGACCGCCAGCAAGGCCTCCACCGACAACACCTCAGCCGGTGTGCCTATCGAATACATCGACCCTTCCTTCAGCATGACGATCCGGTCGCAATACTGGCTGGCCAGGTTCAGATCGTGTGACACAATCACGACGGTCAGGCCCTGCTCGTCGGTCAAACGGCGCAGCACCGAGCAAATCTCGAGTTGATGCTGAAGATCGAGAAAGGCGGTCGGCTCATCGAGCAAGAGGACCCGCGGCGTTTGGGCCAAGGCCCGGGCGATCATCGTCCGTTGACGTTCGCCACCTGACAAGTCGGTCACCGCACGCGAGGCGAGATGGCCGATGTCCATCGTGGCCATGGCCTGAGCGGCCGCCGCACAATCCTCCCGATCTTCCCAGCCGAACCCGAGACTCCACCTGCTCTGTCGGCGATGCGGATACCGTCCCATCAACACCGTTTCCGCCACCGTAAAGGAGAAAGCCGGCGGACTTTCCTGCGGGACGAACGCCACGGTCCGTGCTGTCTCCTCTCGTGAAAGGTCAGCCAGGTTTCCTCCGAAGAGCGAGAGGGTTCCCCGTTGAGGCACGGCAAGCTTGGCCAGGAGTTTCACGAGCGACGTCTTGCCCGACCCGTTGGGACCGACGATACCGAGTATTTCGCCTGCCTCGACGTGCAGGCTCACATCGCTGAGGACCCACCGGCTTTCCCGCCCGGGCAACTTGTCATAGCAGAACGAGGCCCCCTGCACATCGTAGGCATGCCGTTCGTCCGAGTAGGCACCAGTCGCGACATCGGCCGTACACATCGGGTCTACAGGAAGCCTCATACGAGCCGATCCTTTCGCCAGACCAGCAGGTAGACAAAGAACGGGCCGCCCGCGAGGGCCGTGATGATTCCGACCGGGACTTCCGACGGCACGAAGAATGTCCTGGCCATGGTATCGGCCACCATCAAAAATATGCCGCCCACGAGCGCTGAAGCCGGCAGGAGCAATCGATGATCCGCCCCGATCACCAGGCGCACCGCGTGAGGAATGATCATACCGATGAATCCGATCATGCCGCTGACGGACACCACGGCGCCGGTGAGCAGCGCCGACACGAGAAAGATCACCCGTTTGGCGCGTTCGGTATCGATTCCCAACGACCGTGCCGGCTCTTCACCCAAGGCCAGGATGTTCAGGACCCGCACCTGCTTGAAAAGCAGGAAGAGACCGGCCAACAGATAGACTGAGAGCGCAGCCAACGCGGGATAGGCCGGGGCCGTGAGCGATCCCATGAGCCAGGCCATCATGCCGAAGGAACGATTCGGTTCCATAATCGAGGTGATGAACATGATCAGCGCCGAGAAAATTGCGTTCAGGATCACACCGGCCAGCAGCACGGAATGAATCGGAAGCCGGTCGTAGGTGGCCGCCATACGATAGACCACCAGCAAGGCCACCAGTCCGCCTAAAAACCCGCAGACCGGCAGGAGGGAAAATGCGAGGACCGTAGTCCCGATCCCGAACAGCACCGCGACAGCCACACCCAGCGCGGCACCACTGGACACCCCGAGCACATAGGGATCGGCCAGTGGATTTCTGAGCAGGGCTTGCAGCGCCACCCCGACCGATGCCAGGCAGACTCCCACCAGAAATCCCAGAAAGACTCGCGGCAAACGCACCTGCAGCAGGATGACGTTGGTCGTCTTGAGCACGTCGTTGTCGGTAGGCTGGTCGAGCAGCGCGGACGACAGCACGCTGATAAGTTTCCCGAGTCCGATGTACTGTGTCCCGAGTTGCAGACAGACGACAGCCAGGATCAGCGCGACGACCGACAAACTGCCCATGATGACGCACCAACGCACCGGAGTCAGGATGGCCCCCTGAAACGGCCGTTCATGTCCGGTCATTGGAGCGGAACTGTGACGGCTCGTGGAAGGCAACGGGGGCGAGGTCAATGCTGGAGCAGGTGACGTGGAGTGGCCGACCGAAGGCATCATGGCTGGACCGGTACCGATTCGGGAGGAAAGGCCTCGGGGTGAATCACCCTCACGAGTTCTTCCAACCCTTCCATTACACGAGGCCCGGGACGATTGAGCGCATTGGCCGAAACCTCGCGCAACCGGTTCTGCTGCACAGCGGTCAGGGTCGTCCAGCGCCGCCACTCCTGCTGTTCGCGTCGAGGCACCGTTTCAACCGACCCCATTGGGAAGATCAGCACTTCGGGATCTTCTTTCAGGACCGTTTCCATGGTCAGCCGTGGATAGGGTGTTGCAGCTCCGGAGGCGATATTGGTTCCCCCGGCCAGGCCGATCATCTGGTGGATGTAACTGCCGGGACCAACCGTGATCAAGGGCTGGCTGTTGATCACATACAGCACGCGGATGCGCGGCAGGTGCTCGGTTCGACTGCTGATCTCGGCCATTCGACTCCGCATGGCCGCGGTCATGGCATGGGCTTCCGTCGAACGATCGAAAATGCGTCCCAGCGTGTGAATGTGCGAAAAAATGTTCTCCACCGAAGTGGCTTCCAGCAGGAGCACCGGAATCTTCAATTCCTCCAGCTTGGCCAACACATTCGCGCGGTGGAACTCCCGCGGCGCAATGATCAATTCCGGCCGGAGGGCCACGAGGGATTCAAGATTGGGGTTGGCGTACCCGACCTTGGATTTAGCCTTGGCTGCTGCCGGGAAATCGCAAAACTCCGTGACCCCGACGATCTGTTCGTCCAGCCCCAACGCAAACAACATCTCCGTGATGCTCGGCGCCAATGACACGACCCGTGTGGGCGCCTTGGCGACATAGAGTTTTCTGCCCGCATCGTCGATGAAGGTGCGCGGGGTAATGTTGGCCATGAACGGCATGCCCGTAAGGATGCCTTGCTGACGACGTTTCATCACCGTGTGATCTTCCTGGGTCTCTCCGAATGCGAAGGCAAGGCAGGCCAGCAGCACAGACGCGACCACGCCGATGCATGCGGCTGCGAACCGGCGACTGGAGACGATTCGAACGGCGCGCAAATAAAAAAAT
>Ga0268299_1004493_pt1 | contig 10780 bp, 8 predicted proteins | sample NOBtaG_FD_193484 | JGI IMG/M metagenome (GOLD analysis project Ga0268299, IMG submission 193484) | Activated sludge microbial communities from bioreactor in Nijmegen, Gelderland, Netherland - NOB reactor | ecosystem: Engineered > Bioreactor > Aerobic > Activated sludge | place: Netherlands... | reverse complement strand
AGCAGCGGGTCGAGATCCTCAAGGCCCTCTACCGCAACGCCGAGCTGCTCATCCTCGACGAGCCCACCGCCGTGCTCACCCCCCAGGAGACCGACGAGCTGCTGGCCATCATGCGGGACCTGGCGGCCAGCGGTGTGGGCATCATCTTCATCACCCACAAGCTGCGCGAGGTGCTGGCCGTCACGGACCGGGTCACGGTGCTGCGCCGGGGCCGCTCGGTGGGCACGGTCGACACCTCGTCGGCCACCACCGAGTCGCTGGCCGAGCTGATGGTGGGTCGCTCGGTGGTGCTCCGGGTCGACAAGGAGGCCGCCGCCCCCGGCCCGCCGGTGCTGAGCGTGCAGGATCTGGAGGTGCGAGACGACCGCCGCCAGACCACCGTGCGGGGCGCCACCTTCGAGGTCCACGCCGGGGAGATCGTGGGCATCGCCGGGGTGGAGGGCAACGGCCAGCGGGAGCTGGTGGAGGCCATCACCGGGATCCGGCCCATCCACGCCGGCACGGTCACCATCGAGGGCTTCGCCGTCCACGGTCACCCCCGGGCGGTGCGGGAGCACGGGGTGGCCTACATCCCCGAAGACCGGGAACGTGACGGCCTGGTGGGCAGCTACTCGGTGGCCGACAACCTGGTGCTCACCGAGTACCACCGGTCGCCCTACGCCGGCCACGGCCTGCGCCACCCCGACGCCGTCGACCGGCTGGCCAGCGAGCTGGTGGAGCGCTTCGACGTGCGCACCCCGGGGATCGACGTGGCCGTCAGCACCCTGTCGGGCGGCAACAAGCAGAAGGTGATCGTGGCCCGGGAGCTGAGCGAGAACAAGCGCCTGGTGGTGGCGTCGCAGCCCACCCGGGGGGTCGACGTGGGCTCCATCGAGTTCATCCACAACCAGCTGGTGGCGGCCCGGGACCGGGGGTCGGCCGTGCTGCTGGTGTCGGCCGAGCTCGACGAGATCTTCGGGCTCGCCGACCGCATCGCTGTGATCTACGAGGGCCGGATCGTCGCCGTGTGCGATCCCGCCACGGTGTCCCGGGAGGACGTGGGCCTGCTCATGGCCGGCGGGCAGCCGTCCGAGCCGGTGCCCGCCCGGTGACCGCCGACGAGATCATCGCCACCCTGGGTCTGGAGCCCCTGCCCCACGAGGGCGGCCACTGGGCCCAGGTGTGGATCGACGAACACTTCACGTCCATCTATTTCCTGCTCCGGCCGCACGATTTCTCGGCCTTCCACCGGCCGGGGGGCACCGAGCAGTACCACCACTATGCCGGGGCGCCGGCCGAGCTGTGGCAGCTCCGGCCCGACGGCACCTCCGGCGTCGACGTCCTGGGGCCCGACCTGGCCGCCGGCCAGCGCCCGACCGTCGTGGTGCCCCACGGGGTGTGGCAGGGATCCCGGACGCTGGGGGAGTGGAGCCTGCTCGGTTGCACCATGGCGCCGCCGTTCCGGTGGGAGGGCTTCGAGCTGGCCGAGCGGGCCGCGCTGCTGGCCGCCCACCCAGACCGGGCCGGCGTGATCGAGTCCCTCACCCCGCCCGGGGCGGGCGGCGGGGCGTGATCGACCTCACCGGCCGGGTGGCGCTGGTCACCGGGGCCGCCGGCGGGATCGGGGCCGGGATCACGGCTGCCTTCCTGGAGGCCGGTGCCTCCGTGGTGGCGGCGTGGCACACCCGGCCCCCGGCCGAGCCGCCGGCCGGCTCGCCGGAGTCCGATGGCCGCTGGCTGGCGGTGCAGGCCGACCTCACCGCCCCCGACGGCCCCGACCGCCTCGTCGGCGCCGCCGTCGAGCGCTTCGGCCGGCTCGACGCCCTGGTCAACAACGCGGCCCGCCAGGACCTGGAACCCCTGGCCACCATGACCGACGAGCAGTTCCGGGCCATGCTGGAGACCAACCTCGTGGCCGTCCACCGCCTCACCCAGCGGGCCGTCCCCGAGCTGGCCCGCACCGGGGGCTCGGTGGTCACGATCGCCTCCATCGAGGCCGCCACCCCGGCCCCGGCCCACGCCCACTACGCCGTGTCGAAGGCGGCGGTGGTCATGCAGGCCAAGGCGGCGGCCCTGGAGCACGGGCCGCTGGGGGTCCGGTTCAACACGGTGTCGCCGGGCCTGATCGACCGTCCGGGACTGGCCGCCGACTGGCCCGAGGGGGTGGAGCGGTGGCAGCGGGCCGCGCCGCTGGGCCGCCTCGGCACCCCGGCCGACGTGGGCGCCGCCTGCGTGTTCCTGTGCTCGCCCCTGGCCGCCTGGATCACCGGTACCGACCTCACGGTCGACGGCGGCGTCAGCGTCAACCCTCACTGGTAGTAGCCCTGGTCAATCGATCTGGTGCCCCCGAGCGTCACCGGTGACGCCCCTGGACAGGAGATCACGACACGACGGTGCCGAAGCGGTGGGTGGTGCGGCTGATGGCCTGCTCCCGCACGTAGTGGCGCAGCTCCAGGTAGCCGTCGGCCGTCACCGGGTCGTCGGCCAGGTGCACGCCCTGCTCGGCTGCCCCCCGGCGCAGGGTCTCCGACACCTCGCCCAGGGCCCGCACCCGGGCCACGCCGAGTGGCCCCAGCCGGGCCAGGAACGCCTCGTCGGTCTCGGCCTCGACCCTCGACACCAGCGTCGGCACGCCGCACACCTCGGCCGCCCGCAGCACCCGGGTGACGGCCAGCGACGACGAGCCCGCCCCCACCCGGATGGCCACCACCGGCAGCGGCCGGTAACGGAACACGTTCGACTCGCACCACAGGCCGGTGCGGTCGCGGGCCACCGAGTACTCGGCGTCCCACCACTGGCGGTCGCTGGCGGCGGCGTCGGCCAGGAACCGTTCCGCCGTGTCGTCGCCCGGCCGGTCGAGATGCCACCGCCCGAGCTGGGCCACATAGTTGGGGCCACCGGCCTTGGCCCCCGGCCCCACGCAGGACTGCTTCCAGCCGCCGAAGGGCTGGCGGGCCACGATGGCGCCGGTGATCGACCGGTTCACGTAGGCGTTGCCCACCTCCACCCGCTCGGTCCAGCGGGCCACCTCGGCGGGGTCGAGGGTGTGGATGCCGCCGGTGAGCCCGAACGGCACCCCGTTCTGGAGGGCGATGGCGTCGTCGAGGTCCCGGGCCGCCATCAGGCCCAGCACCGGCCCGAAGCACTCGGTCTGGTGGAACCACGAGCCGGGCCGCACCCCCAGGCGCACCCCGGGCCGCCACAACCGCCCGGCGGCATCCAGCTGGCGGGGCTCCACCAGCCACTCCTCACCGCTGTCGAGCGTGGTCAGGCCCCGGGCCAGCTTGGGCCCGGGCGGCCCGATCAGGGGGCCGACCATGCTCGACAGGTCGGCGGCCGGGCCCACCACCAGGCTCTCCACCGCGTCGGCCAGCTGGCGGCGGAACCGGGGTGACCGGTAGACCTCGCCCACGCAGATGGCCAGCGAGGCGGCCGAGCACTTCTGGCCGGCGTGGCCGAAGGCCGAGCGCACCAGGTCGGCCACCGCCAGGTCGAGATCGGCGTTGGGCGTGATGACGATGGCGTTCTTGCCCGACGTCTCGGCGAACAGGGCCAGGTCGGGCTTCCAGCCCTGGAACAGCCGGGCCGTCTCGATCGACTCGGTGAGGATCACCCCGTCGACCCCGGTGACGAGCCGGCGGCCCACGTCGTCGTCGGGGGTGCGGACGAACTGGAGCACGTCGGGCGACACCCCGGCCTCCCAGCAGCAGCGGGCCACCAGCTCGGCGCAGCGCGGGGTCTCGGGGGCCGGCTTGAGGATGGCGGTGTTGCCGGCGGCCAGAGCGGCCAGCAGCCCGCCGGCCGGGATCGCCACCGGGAAGTTCCACGGCGGTACCACGGCCACCACGCCCAGGGGAGCGAAGCGGACCCCGGGCCGGTCGTCGAGCTCGGGGGCCCGGTCTCCGTACCAGCGGGCGAAGTCGACGGCCTCCGACACCTCGGTGTCGGCTTCGGCCACGGTCTTGCCCGCTTCGTGCACCATGGCTGCGATCAGCGGGCCCCGCTGGCGGGCCAACTGGTCGGCCACGGCGTGCAGCACCTTGCGCCGGGCGGTGGCGGCGGTTGCGGCCCAGGCCGGGCCGGCGGTGCGGGCCCGGCTGATCACGGCGTCGATCTTGGCCACCGACGTGGTGATCGGGGTCTCCACCGGGCCGGCGCCCTCGGCTCCCTCTCGACCGACGGCCGCCGCCACCCAGGCCCGGTTGGCAGCCAGCACGGGGTCGGTGTCGGGCTCGTTGACGAAGGGGCGGGCCGCCGTCTGCTCAGCGGGCTCGGCTCCGTGATCGGCCTCGGCCTCGGCGGCGGCCGCCGCCAGGGCTGGGCGGAGCTGGTTGCGACGGGGCCGGGCCGCCACCTCCCACCGGTCGGTCACGGCCCGGGCGAACCGCTCGGCCTCCTCGGTGAAGGCGGCGTTGCCCGGCCGCAGGTGGCCCAGCGAGCGCAGGAAGTTGCCGGGCGCGGCGGTCTCGTCGAGCCGGCGGAACAGGTAGCTGATGGCCACGTCGAAGTCGGCGTCGGCCACGATCGGGGTGTACAGCAGCAAAGACCGGGCCCCCTCCTCGCTTCCGTGCGCGGCCTGGACAGTTCTGGCCAGGGCCGGGGCCATCCCCTGCAGCATCTCCAGCTCCACCCGGTCGGCCACCCCCCGGTGCCGGGCCAGCAGGTGGGCCCAGGCCACGTCGAACAGGTTGTGGCTGGCCACACCGAGGCGCACGCCCCGGGTGCGGGCCGGGCGCAGCACCCAGTCCAGGCAGCGCTTGAAGTTCGCGTCGACCTCGGCCTTGGTGGCGTAGGGGGCGGGCTGCCAGCCGTGGAGGGTGGCGTCGACCCGCTCCATGGCCAGGTTCGCCCCCTTCACCAGCCGCACCTTGATCTCGCCCCCGCCGGCCTCCTGGCGGGCGGCGGCCCAGGTCACGAGGTCCCGCAGGGCGGCGAAGCTGTCGGGCAGGTAGGCCTGGAGCACGATCCCGGCCCGCTGGTGGGCCGCCTCGGGCTCGCTCAGCACCCGCTTGAAGGCGGCCAGCGTGAGCTCCAGGTCCCGGTACTCCTCCATGTCGAGGTTCACGAAGGTGGGCGGGCTGGTGGCGGCGGCCCGCCGCAGCAGCAGCCGGAGCCGGTCGCTCACCCGGTCCAGGCTGCCGTCCCAGTCCCAGTGGTTGAGCTGGGAGGCGACCGAGGAGATCTTGACCGACACGTAGTCGACGTCGGGCCGGTTTATGAGGTCGGCCACCGCCGCCAGCCGGCGGGCCGCCTCCCGCTCGCCCAGCACCGCCTCGCCCAGCAGGTTGATGTTCTGGGCGAAGCCCTGGCCACGCCGCTCGGCCAGGTGGGCGGCCAGGGCCGTGGGCTCGGCGTCGACCACGAGGTGACCCACCAGCTGGCGGAGCCGGTGGCGGGCCATGGGGATCACCACCTGGGGCAGGCGGGGCCCGACCAGGGCGCCGGCCTTGAGCTGGGCCCGGTCCCACCAGGACAGGAAGCGGGGGAGGCGATGGGCGTTCACCAGACCGGCGAGCTGGTGGGCGGCCACGGCCGGGCTGTCGGGCCGGATCACGCGGTCGACGAAGCCCATGGTGAAGGGCACGGCGGCCGGGTCGTCGATCAGCTCCTGCAGGGTGCGGCTGGGCCCGTCCTCGGGGCGGGGGAGAGCGGACTGGGCCTGGGCCAGCCAGCGGCCGGCCAGCTCCACCGCCTCGTCGACCAGGAGACGGTCGCGCCCGCCGGCACCGGCGCCGTCAGCCGCCATGCCGGCCCGGCCCGCCGTCCGCCCGGGCCCGCGGTTGGGTACCGTCGGTGCTCGTGATCGCCCTGTTCGACTTCGTCAACTCGCTGCTCGACTGGTTGCAGACGTTCACGTCAAGCCCCTGGTTCTACGTGGTCATCTTCGGCATCGCCTTCTTCGACTCGGTCATTCCGGCCGTGCCGAGCGAGACGACGGTGATCCTGGGCGGCATCGCCGCCGGCCAGGGCGAGCTGCTGATCGTGCTGGTCCTCCTGCTGGGGGCGGTGGGCGCCTTCCTCGGCGATTCTACGGCCTACCTCATCGGTAGCCGGTCAGGGGGGTGGGTGTCGCGCCTGCTGTTCCGGGGCGACAAGGGAGCGCGCCGCCTGGAGCAGGCCCGGGAGCAGATCCGGGCCCGGGGCGGGTTGTTGCTGATCACGGCCCGTTTCATACCCGGGGGACGCACGGCCCTCACCTTCTCCTGCGGGCTCACCCATCAGCGCTACCCGTGGTTCGTGCGGTGGGACGCCATCGCCTGCGTGATCTGGGCCTGTTACGCCGGCCTGCTCGGCTACTTCTTCGGCGAGCGGTTCAAGGACAACCACACCGCCGCCTTCTGGTGGGCGTTCGGCACCGCCCTCAGCGTCACCGTGCTCATCGAGGTGGTCCGCTGGGTCCGCCACCGCTTTGCCGGCGGCGCCGAGGAACCAGCCCCCGGTTTCGAGCCCGAACCCTCCCGCTCAGAACAGTGACCTGACCGCCCACAGGTCGGGGAAGGCCGGGCGGAACAGGGTGGAGCGGAGGTAGGTGACACCGTCGGAGCCGCCGGTGCCGGGCTTGGTGCCGATCGTGCGGTGCACCATCATCACGTGGCGGTACCGCCACTCCTGGAACCCCTCGTCGAGGTCGGTGAACGACTCGCACAGGCGGGCCAGCTCGGCGTCCTCCCGGTAGATGGCCAGCAGCACCTGCTGCACCCCGTCGGAGGGTGCGGGCGGAGCCGTCAGGTCGCGGGCCAGCACATCGGCCGGCACGCCGTAGCCCTGACGGGCCAGGTAGGCCAGGAAGGCGTCCCAGATGCTGGGGGCGTGGTAGCGGCGGGTCAGGTTGTCCCGCTCCCGGGGGTTGTCGGCGAAACGGGCCAGGTGGGCCGGGTCCTTCAGGCCCAACAGGAACTCCAGCTCCCGGAACTGGGCCGACTGGAACCCGCTGGAGCGGGCCAGGAACGCCCGGAACGACCCGAACTCGAGCGGGGTCATCGTCTCCAGCACGTCGAGTTGGGCCACCAGGGTCTTCAGGATCTTCAGCACCCGTTTGAGCTGGTGGCCGGTGAGGGCCGGGCGGTCCTCGTTCAGGTACTCCACCAGCTCATCGAGCTCGTGCAGCACCTCTTTGAACCACAGCTCGTAGATCTGGTGGATGACGATGAACAGCAGCTCGTCGTGTTCCACGGGGTCCGACTGGGGCTGCTGCAGGCTGAGCAGCTCGTCGATCTTCAGGTAGCTCCCGTAGGTCAGCTCCTCGGCCACGGCCGCACCTCCTGGCTCATCGCGGGGTCGCTCACTCCCACGCCGGGAGCGGGCCCAGCGCGTCCACCAGCTCGGCCGCCCGGGTGAAGTCGACCTGGTCGAGGCGGCTGATGCCCATCGTGAGGGCGTCCAACACCTGCTGCTGGCGCTCGCTGCGCTCCCTGGCCGCGGCGTAGGGCATGGTGGTGAACATGATCATGCCGTAACGGTCGGCCATCCGGTCGGGGTGGCGCCGCTCCAGCTCCAGGGCCAGCTCCCGTTGCAGCAGGTAGCGGGGGTCCACCACGCCGGCCCGCATCTCCACGTAGTTGGCCAGGGCCTCATCGGCGATGGCCTCGGCGTTGGGCTTGCGGCTGGCCTCGAAGGCCCGGAAGACGGTGGCCAGGTCGTCGGCACCGCCCCGCTCCCGCAGGAGCCGGTCGAGGATGCGGCAGCTCTCGAAGGCCAGGTTCATGCCCTGGCCGTGGAAGGGGACGATGGCGTGGGCGGCGTCGCCCACCAGCACGGCGGCGTCGCCCGCGCTCCAGCCGGTGGTGCGGATCGTGGCCAGCTTGCCCGTGGGGTGGGCCAGGAACTGCTCCACCAGGTCGGGCACGAGCCCGACCACCTCCGGGAACTGGCGGTCGAAGAAGTCGGCCACCGTGGCGGCGTCGACCAGGTGCTCGAAGCTGTCGGGCCCGCCTTCGGCCGGTAGGAACAGGGTGACGGTGAAGTCGCCGCTGGGGTTGGGCAGGGCGATCAGCATGTGCTCGCCCCGGGGCCAGATGTGCAGGGCGTTGGGCTCCAGGCGGAACGAGCCGCCGGGGCCGGCGGCCAGCGTGAGCTCCTTGTAGCCGTGGCCCAGGGGCTCGGTGGTGACGGTGCCCCCGGCGGCCGCCACCACGGCCTCGCGCACCTCGCTGGCCGACCCGTCGCACCCGAACAGGGTGCCGAAGGCGACCTCGACCGCTCCGCCGTCGTCGAGTCTGAACGTGGCCACCCGGCGCTCCAGGTCCACCGCCGTGCACCGGTGACCGAAGTGCACCTCCACCCGGCCCGTGGCCTCGGCCGCATCCAGCAGGATCTCGTTGAGGGCGGGGCGGGACACCGAGTAGATGACCTCGTCGGGCCGGTTGCTGTAGGCCTGGAAGTCAGGTCTCTCGGCGCTTCGCTCGTCCTTCCCCTCGCTGTGCACCATCCGCCCCGCCATGGGCACGGTGATGGCGTGGACCCGCTCCAGCAGGCCGAGCTGCTGGAGGCACACGATTCCCCGGGTGGCCAGCGCCAGGTTGATCGACCGCCCGGCCGAGATGTCCACCCGCCGCAGGTCGGGTCGGCTCTCGTACACGGTGACGTCGTGGCCCTGGCGGGCCAGGTACAAGGCGAGCATGGCCCCGGCCGGCCCGCCGCCCACGACGGTCACCGGGCCGTCGTCTCCGAGCGCCGTCATCGGAGGATCGCGTCGAGGATCGTCACGAACCGGTGGATGTCCTCGTAGGAGGTGTAGAGGGGCACGGGGGCGATGCGGATCACGTCGGGGTGGCGCCAGTCGCACGCCACCCCACTGCGTTCGAGGGCCCGCTGCACGCTGTGGCCGTCGTGGCGGCGATCGGTCACCCGGAGCGACACCTGGCAGCCCCGCTGATGGAGAGCCCGGGGGGTGATCGAGCGGACGCGGTCGCCCACCAGCTCGTCGAGCAGGAAGTCGAGGTAGGCCAGCTGGCGCTCGGTCTTGGCCCGCAGCCGGGTCATGGGGCCCCAGGCGTCGAACACGTCGAGCGAGGCCCGCAGCGCCGCCAGGCACAGGATCGGCGGGTTCGACAGCGCCCACGACTCCGCGGTGGGGATGGGCTCGAACGTGGTGGCCATCTCGAAGCGGGTGTCGGCCCGGGTGCCCCACCAGCCGAGCAGCTTGGGCAGGGCGGGGTCGGCCACGTGGCGCCGGTGCACGAACGCGCCGCCCACCCCGCCGGGGCCGCCGTTGAGGTACTTGTAGGTGCACCAGGCGGCGAAGTCGATGTCCCAGTCGTGCAGGGCCAGCGGGATGTTGCCCACGGCGTGGGCCAGGTCGAAGCCCACCAGGGCCCCCTGGGCGTGGGCCACCCGGGTGATGTCGGCCATCGGCAGCACCTGGCCCGTGTAGTACTGCACGCCGGGTAGCAGCACCAGGGCCAGCTCCGGACCGTGGTGCTCGACGGCGGCCAGCAGGTCGTCGGTGTGGAGGATGGCCTCACCGGGGCGGGGCGCCACCACCACCAGGCTGTGCGCCGGGTCGTAACCCCGCTGGCGGATCTGTGACTCGACGGCGAAGTGGTCGGACGGGAAGGCGCCGGCCTCGATCAGGATCTTGTGCCGGCTCGGGGTGGGGCGGTAGAAGCTGACCATCTGGAGGTGGAGGTTGACGGTGAGCGAGCTCATCGCCACCACCTCCTCGGGCAGACCTCCCACCAGGGCCGCCATCGAGCCGGTGAGGAGCTGGTGGTAGCTGACCCAGGCCAGGTCGCCGGTGGTGTGGCCGGCCACACCGAGGGCGGCCCAGCGGTCGAGCTCGACCTCCACCTTCTCCTTGGTGGCCCCCGTGGGCAGGCCGAGCGAGTTGCCCACGAGGTAGACCTGCTTGGCGCCGTCGGGCCCGATGGGGATGTGGAACTGGTCGCGGGCGCCGGCCAGGGGGTCGTGCTCGTCGAGGGAGCGGGCCCAGGTGACATCGGTGGAGCTGTCGACGGCCTCCTCGGCCGGCATGCTCATCGCCGCTGCCCCCTCAGGCCTGGGGGTAGCGGGCCGGGGCGGGATGGAGGGTGCCGCAGGCCGGGCAGGTCCGGGCGTCAACGTCCTCGTAGAAGGCATCGAACAGGGGCGGGAGGTCCCGCACGATCGACGCCAGCTGCACCTCCACCCGATGCACCAGGGTGTTGCAGGCCGGGCAGTACCACTCGAACCCGTCGAGCTCGCCCGGGTCGCGGGCGTACTCCACCACCAGGCCGATGGAGTCGGGGTCGGGGCGCTGGGGGGAGTGGCGGACGTGGGGCGGCAGTAGGAAGACGTCGCCCTCCCGGATCGGCATGTCCTGGGGCGGTTGTCCCGGCTCCCGCAGGCGCAGGTTCATGTCGCCCTTGAGCTGGTAGAAGAACTCGGAACGGGGATCGTCGTGGTAGTCGGTGCGCACATTGCCCCCGCCCACCACGGTCACGATCATGTCGGACCCCTCCCAGATCTGCTTGTTCGACACCGGCGGCTTGAGCTGGTCGGCGTTGTCTTCGATCCAGCGGGCGAAGTTGAACGGTGGGCGCAGGGACATGGCTCGATTCTGTCACGCCGGGCTGCGCCCGGCGTGCCCTGGGGTCGGGGGCCCGGGGCGGGTGGGGTGGCGGGGGCGCAGCCCCCCGAAGCGATGCCGGGCCTTCCTACCTGTGCCCTGCGAGGGGTCGGGGCCTACACTCGGCCCGTCCAGCCTGATCGAGCCGGGGGAGCCGTGCCATGAAGATCAACTACGACCGCGCCAAGTGCTGCGGGCACAACCGCTGCTACTCCCTCGCCCCCGAGATCTGGGACGTCGACGACGAGGGCTACG
>Ga0268299_1004492_pt1 | contig 10780 bp, 9 predicted proteins | sample NOBtaG_FD_193484 | JGI IMG/M metagenome (GOLD analysis project Ga0268299, IMG submission 193484) | Activated sludge microbial communities from bioreactor in Nijmegen, Gelderland, Netherland - NOB reactor | ecosystem: Engineered > Bioreactor > Aerobic > Activated sludge | place: Netherlands... | reverse complement strand
TGGCCGGAACGGATGTGGCCAAGGAAACGGCGTCGATGATCCTGCTGGATGACAATTTCGCTACGATCGTCAGTGCCATCGAGGAAGGGCGCGCCGTCTTCACGAACATCCGCAAGTTCATCACCTACGTCCTCGCGAGCAACGTGCCGGAAGTCGTGCCCTACCTGGCATTCGGCCTCTCATCGGCGCCGTTGGCACTGACCGTGCCGCAAATCCTCGCGGTGGACCTGGGGACCGACATGGTCCCGGCACTGGCCCTGGCAGCGGAACCGCCGCACGGGAACGTGATGGATGAGCCTCCCCGACCACGAACGGAGCGGCTGCTCAACCGGAAGGTGCTGGTGAGAGCCTATGGCTTCCTCGGAGTGATCGAAACAGCCATTGCCATGGGAGGGTTTTTTCTGTATCTGCATAGCCACGGGTGGACGTGGGGGACTCCGCTCGACTGGAACGCGCCGTTATACAAGGAGGCCACGACGGTCACCTTCGCCGGAATCGTCGCCGCACAATCGGCCAACGGCTTTGCCTGCCGGTCAGACCGGACGTCCGCATTCCGCCTCGGTTGGTTCAGCAATCCGTTGATCGTGGGCGGCATCGTCGTAGAGATTATCCTCTTGATGATTGCGACATACAGTCCGGTGGGACACTGGGTCCTCGGCACGGCCTCTCTCCCGGCCTGGATCTTCATCCCTCTGGTGGTAGGCGCCGTCGGCCTGCTGCTCGCCGACGAACTCCAGAAACTCGTTGCCGGACGCCACAAAGTCAAACAGCCGATGCCGGCGAAGTGAGCGCGGACAGATGCGTTCGAGGGGAATCATGCCTATGCGAGAAACACCATCGGTATCCGACAGACCATGCCGCAGCGAAACCTGCGTTAGAGAAAAGGAGCGCGTATGACGACCGCAGCAGGCCAGCAAGTCAGCGACTATATGCACCGCCAACTGGAAGTTGTTCCACAAGACACCTCCGTCGTGACCGTCGCCGCCAGAATGAAAACCCGCAGCATCGGGTCGGTCCTGGTCGAATCGTTCGACCGCCCGCACAACGATTGCCGCATCGCAGGCATCGTCACCGAGACCGATCTCGTCTCGAAGGTCCTGGCACAGGGCAAGGTTCCCTCTCGAACCAGCATGGCCGACATTATGAGCAGCCCGCTCATCACCATCGCACCCGACCGCCCGATGGTCGATGCAAGCCATCTGATGCAAAGCAAGAACGTACGGCACCTGGTTGTGACCGAGGGACCGGACGTGCTCGGGGTGATCTCGGTTCGCGACCTCGTGCGGCACTTCGTCGATGCGGACGGCGGGCCGGTGCAGGCGCTGACGAACGTCTACCGCCCGTTAAGCGTCCTCATGAAAACCGCTATTGAGACCATCGGCAGCGAAGAGACCGCGCTGGCCGCAGCCCAACGCATGAGCGAGAAACACATCGGCGCGCTCTTTGTGATCGAGGCCGATGAACTCGTGGGGATCATCACCGAGGGCGATCTGGCACGAAAGCTCCTCGCCTATCAACTCGACCCGGAGGCGATGCGTGTCGGCGCCTTGATGAACTCACCGCTCCTCGACATCGACATCAATCGCACGATCCGGGACGCCAGCGAGCGGATGGCGGCGAAGCGCGTCCGGCATTTGGCCGTGACGGAACATGAGAAGGTCGTCGGTGTCCTCTCGATCCGGGATCTGGTCAAGATGGTGGCGATTCGGGACCGTCCGGATTTTCTCCGCCGCAGCTGATGGACCGGCCGCGAGAGCGTCAACGCCCTCGCGGCCGGATCGGCGCGGACCGATGTTTTCATTGCTCCCGCCCGCCGCGAACGGTAGACTCGCCCCATACGTGTTGTTCCCGCATCGTCCTGCATGACGAATCAGTCACTCGCCCCCTCATTGATGAATGGAGCCCATGATGTTGGACTGGCTTGCCAATCCTGAAATATGGATTGCCCTTGGAACCCTCACCGCCCTGGAAATCGTGCTGGGCATCGACAACATTATTTTCCTGTCCGTCCTGGTCGGCCGCCTGCCGGAATCGCAACGCGCTGTCGCACGCAGGGTGGGCCTGGGGCTCGCCATGATGGCCAGGCTCGGGCTGCTGTTCTCAATTTCCTGGGTGATGGGACTCACCAAACCCTGGGTCACCGTCTTCGGCCACGGGGTCTCAGGTCGCGATTTGATTTTGGTCGGGGGCGGGCTGTTCCTGATGGCCAAAGCCACGCACGAAATTCATAACAGCCTAGAGGGCGTCGAGGAGGGTCACCGTCCCGCCGCCGCCGCCGGCCTCGGCATGGTGCTGCTCCAGATCGCCCTTTTGGATATCGTCTTTTCGTTGGACTCCGTCATCACCGCAGTCGGCCTGGTCGAGCATGTGTCGATCATGGCGGTGGCCATCATTCTGGCCGTGGTGGTGATGCTGATGGCCGCGAAGGCGATCGGCGATTTCGTGGAGGCGCATCCGACGATCAAAATTCTGGCCCTGTCGTTCCTGATCCTGGTAGGCGTGACGTTGATGGTCGAGGGATTCGATGTGCACGTGCCGAAAGGCTACATCTACTTCTCCATGGCCTTTTCGGTCACGGTGGAGATGCTGAATATTCGCATGCGCAAGAAGCGGGCTGCGCCGGTCAAACTGCATAGCCGGTATGCAGACGGGCGGGAGTCATGAGCCCCTGTTCGCATCGCGCAGTTCTTCCACCGAGATCGGCCGAGCACAGACATCAGCGCAGGCTTGCGCTAGAAGCCACGTGGCCTCTCAGTACGATGACGCCCACCTTCCCATCCGCTGAGCTAGAACACACCCTCGCTCCACAGGAGGCTTGAGTTCCTCTCCGGCCGAGATTTACCGATACTTTACGAAACCCAGACCATTGCGTTACCAGCGTAGGTGTAAGTCAAAGAACAGACGGCCTTAGCCCACATGGCTCACGAGGGTTTGTCACTCGCTGATGGAGGTCGTTCCACTCACAGACATACATTCGACATTTTGGCCAACGAGAGGACTCACACCATGGGAACTTCACGAAACGGCGGACCACAGAAGACCAACGGTCGAAAGACCGCCGGAAAGACCTCTGCGGCAAACGCCCAGGATGCGCCCCAAGCACCGAAAAAGAAAACACGCGGACGCCAGGCGCCGCAGGATGAATTGTTGCCCCCGCCGGGCAGACGCATTCTGACCCAGGAAGAATTTCAGGCCCGCGTCGCTGAAAAGGCGTTTGAGCTGTATCTGAAACGTCACGCCGTGACGGAAGTCGACGATTGGCTGGAGGCGGAACAACTGGTCAGACTGCAGCTACTCACGGAAGAACAGGAGGCACGCAGCGTCTGACTCCCGGTGAGGCCGTACCACGCACACCCTCGAACGCAGGATGCCGTGACGGCGTATTTGGATATCGGCTGTAGAGCAAGGGCGCTGCTGCAGCCGGTGGAACGGCGCCGTTCGATCGTCTCTCAGCGCGGTGTCAACTCCAGTGTCGAGTTGGGACGGAGATGCCCATTCTCGTCATGGACCTGAGCGATCAGATGCGGCACGCCGTCCGCTCTGCGCGTGACCGCGACCGAGCCAAAATTGAAGAAGCCTCCCTCCGCATAGAGGACCGTGGGGTGGAGCGTGGGGTCAAGGCTTGGCAACGGCGGCTGCCTTCGGACCGCGGCCAGAGGCCCGGCAATCAATTCATGAAAGATGAACGGTTCCCCGTCCTGGTTGAAGTCGACGGCGTACCGAATCTGTGCGGCAAAGTGCACATCGGCCGCGAGGAACACGACATTGTTAACGTGCTGTTCCTCCAGAAATCGAAGGAGATCAAGCAATTCATGTTCGAATCCCGTGTGCCCCGTCCGATCGGCGGAATTGCCGTTCGCCCAAGCATCGCGGCCGAACTTTCCTCCAGTGGGAACCGCGAGCGGCACATCCACGCTGACCACCTTCCACGTCGCGGTGGAGTGCAGCAGCACGTCCTTGAGCCACGCGAGCTGATGGGGCCCCAACAGCGTCTTACCCGGCCCGTCCGGCGCATCGTTCCGGCTTCGGTATGACCGGCCATCGACCAGGATCACGTCGAGATCTTTCCCCCACGCATAGTGCCGGTAGATCCGTTCAGGGTTCCGGCTATCTCGCCGGAGCGGGAGATATCGAAAGAACGCCTCGCGGCCGGCCTGTACGAGGTTGGGAAATCCGCTGCGGCCCTGGGAATCGGCATTCCAATAGTCCCACGCCCACCCGGCATCGTTGATCACTTCATGATCGTCCCACTGCGCATACACAGGCACGTGACGCAAGAAGGTGGAGAGATGGTCGTCCTCCAATTGATACCGCCAATGCTGCCGGTAGATGTCGGAGACAGCGGCGCGATCCGTCCACTCCACGCTGGCGTCGCCGATCGTTGGAAATCGACCGGGAACATTGGACCAGCCATCGGGGCCTTGGACAGGGCAGGCGCTGTCCGCATAGATGAAATCGCCGTTCTGCACAAAGAAGTCCGGTGCTTGCTCGCGCATCGCAGAGAAAATACGGTATCCGTTCACGGCGTGCCTGCAATATCCCTGGCCACCTAGATCGCCGCTGAAGAGAAATCTGACCGACTCCGGCGAGGCAGGCAGCGGTGCGGTGCGAAACGTGCCCGTGGCGCTCGTCGCACGATTGCCGGCCCGATGCTCGTCGGACGCCCGGAACGACACCCGATAGAAGTAACGGGTCGCAGGAGCGAGCGACTCCAATTCGATCTGTCCTGAAAAGTCCGCCGAGGCATCGACGAAGGGGCCCTTGACCCGCCGTGCGTCGAGGAACTCTGCATTCACCGCATACTCGACTTCCATGTCACCCGCTTCGTCCGTCTGCCCCCAGATAATGGCGCGATCGAAGGTGATATCGCCGCTCGCAATCCGAGGAGTGGGCGACGCCTGCTCGGCCGCTTGTATCGAAGAGACTTCATGGACCAGCAAGAACACCGGCAGGCAGAGTCCGGCGAACAGGTGCCTCGCAATGAACCGGACCGACGGAATGAGACCGGCGCCGACGCTTGAGGATCGCCTGTTTCCGCTCGCATCGAGGTTCATGGTCACCCTCCCGTTGAATGTGCCGACAACGATCTCGCAGCCGGCCTATGGCGATAGAACCGTCTGCCGCAGTCCCAACAGCGGTAGGGATACCGGCCCAGAAGACGCTGCAGCATATCCATGAGACCGCGGCGGGAAGAACGATGGACATTCGCCGTGCAATCGCACCGACGCCGGGCGAATGGCATGACGAGTTGGCTGTTTGACGTAGTCACCCAGGCAGTATCGCAGAGAGGCGGCACGCACACATGTGGTCGAGGTTAATCTTGTGTTACGCGAGGACCAAGCCTTCAGCCGGTTCTCTTCCAACCACTGAGAGCGCATCGCTGTGCAATCAACGGTCTCATACGTTCCAAATCCAACGACACCCGGGTCATCACATCCTCGGCCAGCCTGACATCGTCGAAACATTCATAGGCATCGTCGAGAAACCCACCTCGTAACAGCGGATGCTGCAGAAACCGCGGGCCTGGCCCGCTCGCGACTTCAAGCGGCCGCTCAACGACGGCGATGCGCTCCAGTCTCAGTCGCTCCAGCCACCCCCGCGCCTCGTCCGCCGAGGGCCGCTCCGCCACATGCGCCGCCAGCCGTTCACGCTCGGTGGTCAATCCATGCCGGCTCATCTCCTGATCGATCCGCTTCCAGATGGAATCGAACGTGCCGAGCGAGGGAAAGGTCAGCACGATTTGTCCGCCGGGCGCGAGATGGTCGACCAGTCCCTTCATCGCCTCGAACCGGTGCGGCCGGAGAAACATGACGGACAGATTGCCGGTGATCCGTTGGAATGTGGGATACGCTGCAGGCAGCGCGCGCATGTCGACACATTCGAATCGCAACCAGGGAAGCTCGCCTCGCTGAATCGCGCGCGCACTCGCGACCTGGCTCCGGCTGGCATCGATGCCTGTCACGGAGCCGGTAGGGCCGACCTGTTCGGCCAGATACAAAGCCGGAATGCCATGTCCACTGGCGATGTCGAGGATGCTCAAGCCCGGACGCAGGTCGAGGTGCTCCAGCAGGACTTCGGCAAACGGCGTCGACCAGTCATCCTGCACAGGGAGGGGCCATGTCTTCGCCTGAGACTTCATGCCCGGCATCTTACTCGAAGAGGTCCCGGCAAATCAGAATTCTCTCAGGCCTGGTCGATAACGTATCCCGCAGAAAGCCGGCCCCGTCACAACCCCTCCAACAGCTGCTGTTTTTTCAGACGATACTCCTCGTCCGTAATCAAGCCCCGGTCGTGAAGACGCTTGAGCACAGCAAGCCGTTCCTCCAAGGAAGACGCGGAGGGAACCGTGAGCGTTCCCTCCGGTACAGCCGGCGCCACCGCCCCACTGCGCTCAACACCGTCGATCACCAGTTCCACCGGATCGGGGCGAAACAGCCCCCCGTCCCCTGACGGCTTGCGCACCAAGGCCTGACGATTCCCCGGCACCGGTTCGTAGAACGTTCCCGCCTGCGCAAAGAGCGGATCGATCCAGATCTGCCTTCGTATGGATGGCATGGTGACGGCGATGCGACAGTTGGCCAACCGTAGATGAATTCGGCCGGCCTCAATAAACCAGGCGCCTGATGTCACTTGCGCCGGGCCCTCATCCGTCGTCCGCGCCGTCGCGAAGACCACCGCCTCTTGCTCCGTTGCCTGTTGAAACGCCTGCCGGAGCGAGGAGCCCAGCGCGCGAACCTCTTCATCCAGAAACAACGATTCCGTGGCGCCCTGGTACGACGGCCCGAGCAACGGGTTGTGCGTGCCGCGTACCATGACACCCCGCAGGAGTGTCTCCCACTCTGCCTGCGACAGATTCACCGGATGCTGAAGTCGACGCTCCCGATCGTTCGACGGGAGTGTCGCCAGCGGCACGATTCGCACCACCCGCTGGTCGTCGCAGGAGAAACAGGGTATGCCGGCCTGAGGCGTCGCCGTCGCGCAACCGGCCAAGAGCAAGCCCAGCCAAGGCCACCCCGCCTTACCCCATCGCATGCACATTCCCCACATTCATGACCATTGTGCACCTGTCGCCACATTCAATACGCAAAATCGAACCCGACCAACATCGTCTGACCGAGGAGATCGCCGCCGTTCGTTCCCACGCCGGTCGTGCGGTACGTATTATACTCCGCATGGAAAGCCAGATCGGTCCTGGTCGAATGGTGAATGAAATACCGGACCAAAACCGTATGCGAATCGACGTTATTATAATTCTTGGCGAATGTCGGGTCGCCCTGCCGATTGTTGCGAACGAGATCGTACCGATAGGCGAAAAACCAATCCGGCATCTCGAAAAACGGCAACAGCGCCGGCGCATAGTCGAGTTCGACAAAGGCGCCGTTCCAGGAGGCATTCTGCGCATCGGCAATGCCTTGGGAGACGAACATGTTTTTGCTGTCGTTGCCCCACATCCAGGCGCCGAACAGGTTCCATTCCCCGTTCAACGTCAGACTGACATCGACGCCCAAACGAGTGAACGGTTGCCCGCTCCCGGCCGCGGCCTGACAGGTCGGGCAGGTCGAATTGACCAATGTCGGTGCCGTACCGTACGCGCCGAAGAGGCCGATCCGCTGTCCCGTCACGATGCCGTACCCGCCGAACGATTGCGTGACATGGCCGTAGAAATTCACGTTCCTCCCGCCCGTTCCGCAGGTGGTATCGGAGGCGCAGCCGCCCAAGGGGCCGGAAAAGGTATTCGTCGCCAGAGCGGAGAGGGAATAACGAAAGTACCCGTCGGTCCCTGCCGTTTTCTTGATGCCCGACAGTTCCGCGCCTGGTTGATTTTCACCGATCGCGAAGGTATTCGGATTGAGATAGGAACTGGTGGACGTCCCGCCGATCGTCGCCGTGTAGGGCGTCCCCGGCAAGTAATGGTACATCGCAAACGTCGTGTTCAAGGTTGGGCTGCGCTTCTCGCTGAACGGAAGGTCGAGTTCGAATTTGCCGACCTTGAGATTCAACAGGTAGTCGCCGGTCGCACTTTTCACCCCCAAGAACCGTTCGAGTCGCATGAGCCGAACGAACGCCGCTTCCAAGTCGCCATCCGACGCGCCCGTCCCGAAGCCTGCGCTGCCGAGTCCCGGCGTGAAGACGATGCCGAACGCCAGATTGCGATCCAACGTGCCGAAACTCAACAGGTCCAATCCGGTGAAGCCGAACCCGCCGGTCGTCACGCCTTTCCCGTCCGTCCGCACATTCGCCGCCTGATACCCGACGGTGGTGCGGAGCGACACCGGCCAATACCCCATCCCGATGCCTTCATACACGGGTGAATCCGCATCGGAGCCAAGTTGATAGCCGCGATCCCGGAAGAGATTGCCGAAATCGTTCAGTTTGGGAAATCCCGGCACATGACAGACGTTGCACTTGAAATCGTATTTGCGGGCAAAGGCTGGAATGGCTTCGGCCTTTTGCACGAGGCCGCTCAATTCGTAACTCACCAGCGCGAACAAGACGAGCAGCGCCGCGATCCCAGCCCTGACATGACTGCTTGAGTACTTCATCGCTCCCTCCCACGACACACCGTGTCGTCATGAAATCCGGCGGCCCCGGCGTCAGCCAGGCCCGGCGGGTGGTTATTCAGGCGGAAGTTCCTGCCCGCCGGCGACTTTCCAGTCGACGTCGACGGGGCGGACAGGAAATTCGAATTGAGATTCGACCAGCCCCCGTGGAGCGATCGTGACCGTCTGCCTGGTGACATGGGGCTCGTCGTAGATCGGACGAGAGGCGTTGAACGTCACGATGTTGTAGCCCGAATGCCAGGCCACCAGGGTGTACGATCCCGGCGGAATGCCGCCGATTTCAAACCGCCCCTGTGAATCGGTCACCGCGAAGTACGGGTGATCGAACGCCGCCGCCCAGGCGTTCATGTGCACATGCACATCGCACAGCAGCCGCAATCCCACTCCGCGGGCACGCAACAGCCTGGCGGTGACTTCTCGGTCCGGAGTCGGTAGGGCAAGGTTGAACAGGCTGTGCTGTTTCTCGTTGAAGAAATGAGGGTTGTGCAGCACCGGTTCGAAATTGACCATCCCGACCTGCGACGTACGCACGAACGGAAACACCGCATGGACGAACTGACACGTCCGGCCGGGGACGGCGGCGGCACTCTGGCCCATGGGAAGGCGATAGACGGCCTCCGCCGCTTTCCCGCGGTCCACCCGCTCCAGGTAGACCAGCACATCCTGAACGCCCATGGTTGCCGGATCGATCTGCAACACGGGCGAGGGCGCCTGTGTCCCGCAGGCATCCAGATCGGCGAACACTCTGAGCGGCGGCACCTTGGGGATCGTCCCCTTCCACACCGCCTTGCCCTTGATGGTTCCTCCGTCGGATACCTCGACGACGTCATAATCCGCCCAGGCCGAATCACCCTCTCCCAGACAGAAGAGACTAAGAACGAACAGAAGGCAGTAGATGCGTGAACGATGTCCGGACATAAGACACCTCCTGCGGAAGCCGGGGGGTCGAATCCCCCGGCAGTAGACAACAAAAAAAGCCCGAACCACCCAGTCACGGGTCGTTCGGGCTCTGAGCGGTACGCTCTTTGGCCTTGTAGAAGTGGAAACGGAAAAAATAATTACGCCGCTCGTCGCGACTTGTCAAGGCTGCCGAAGGCAAACATCTACGGTCCCTGCGGGCCGGGACGAAACCAGAACCTTATTTGATCGCAATCACCATGGAATCCGGCCCGGCCAGCGGTTCGACGCTCGTGCGTGTGAAGCCGGCCTTCTTCATCCACCCCCGGCAATCCGCTCCGGTGAAATCGAACCCGCCGTGCGTCTCGATCAGCATATTTAAACTCATCAGCAAGCCAAACGCGTTCTGCTTCCGCGCATCGTCGATCAACGCCTCGTGCACGATCAACGCGCCTCCGGTCGGCAACGCGGCATAGGCCTTACGCAACAGCACCATTTTTTCCGGCAGACTCCAGTCGTGCAGGATGTGGCCCATGATGAGCACATCGGCCTTCGGCAAGGGCTCCTTGAAGAAATCGCCGGGATGAAACGTGACGCGCGTCTGCACCCGCTGACTCTTGGCGTAGGCCTCGAAGACCGGCTGCACGACGGGGAGATCCATGCCCTGCCCGGTCAAGTGCTTGTGAGCCAGGGCAATCTCCACCGCGACGCCCCCTTGTGCGCATCCGATGTCGGCAAAGGACTGATACCGCTTCCAGGGAAACCGGGCGGCGATCGCGCGCGCCGTGCCGCGACTGAGGCCGGTCATGGCTTTGAGAAATCCCTCCAGCCGTCGGGGATCGGCGTAGAGCGTGCCGAAGAAATCTTCGCCCGTTTTGACTTCGTTCTGCGGCTTGCCGGTCTGAAGCGCTTCCGTCAACGATCCCCAGAACCGATACAACCTTGCATTGGCCATCTCAAGGATGCCGCCGACATAGGTCGGCTTCGCGCGATCCAGAAACAGCGCGGTCTCAGCCGTGTTCGCATACCGTGCCCCGATCCGTTTCAGCAGGCCGAGGGCGACCAACGTATCGAAGAAATCGCGCGCGCTTCGCGGATGGAGTTTCAACCGCTTCGCCAGTGCCTTGGCATCGCGCGATCCTTTCGCAAGTTCCGAGAACAGCCCGAGTTCAATCGCGCTGAGCAAGGTCTTCGACCCCCAAAACCCGAACCCGAGTTGCATGATCCGATCGGGGGCTAATTGCCGAGTGGCCATGATGTCGTCCTTTCCATGAAGAAAAATGCTGAGAGGCTACGCGCGGAACCGGACGCTGTCAATTCCG
>Ga0268299_1004491_pt1 | contig 10781 bp, 8 predicted proteins | sample NOBtaG_FD_193484 | JGI IMG/M metagenome (GOLD analysis project Ga0268299, IMG submission 193484) | Activated sludge microbial communities from bioreactor in Nijmegen, Gelderland, Netherland - NOB reactor | ecosystem: Engineered > Bioreactor > Aerobic > Activated sludge | place: Netherlands... | reverse complement strand
GCCGGCACCGGAGACGATCGCCATGCCAAGCCGGCCCTCCGGCTCCGCTGCGCTCCGCCTCCAGGCCGGCTTGGCATCAGGAGGCGCCATGAACTAACATTCCAGCCGGACCACTCGGTCGGGGCAGATCAATGCTCGGTGAAATCGCAAAACCAAGGCCAAGTTACTCAATGTTAGGTTTTCCCTTTATACCGAACTGTTGGGATTGGGCCGAGGATACACTCAGAGGCTGTGTAGAAGGTTGTATCCTAAAGAAGTATCTTGAGTAGAAAGGATGGCGAGATGGTGAAAGGATCGAGACAACTGGTTATACGAATCCTCTATGTCTCACTTTGGCTATTGGTTCTAGTCCTTGCGTTGCTGCCTGACAAAAACGGGGTTCTGCAGAGTGAGGTTACGGACTATGAAGGCGCCGCTATGCTCTATGGCGTCCTCCTGATAATGTCCCTGCCGATTTCGGCAATTCTCGCCGCAGTATTGTGGGGTATCGGTCGCATCCTGATGTATACTGTAGCAGGACAAGAGTTGCTCCAGGCGATCGAGGCCGGATACACCGCATCCGGCGACCCGAAGTGGTTCGTCATCAAGTTCCCTATCTGCTGGTTTCTGCTCTTGATAGTCTCGTATTGGCAATGGTTCTGGCTAACTCCGAGATTTATAGCCGCGCTTAAGCGACGATTTAGCAGTCCTTCGAGCGAGTAATGGGCTCAAATAATCGAGGAGCGACGGCGGCCTCGGGCAGGCTCCCGTCAGTGCTCATGTCTTGCTCTATCTGCGCTCAAAATGACGTAGGGAAGATTTGGAAGCATTGGGGTCTTGGGGTCGGAAGCATTGGGGTTCTCTAATCGCGCTCTGGCTGTTCTCTAATCGCGCTCTGGCTGTACAGGAACGGTAATTGGCTGACAGTTCCGCCTCTGCGATGGCGAGGTCAGGCGGCTTTCTTGGGTTGTTTTGTCTGGGCGCTGTTCTCCTTTCCGATGCCATCGATGAATGCCTTTGATGGGGTCCGGCCGTTCATGCCGCGGCCCTGGTGCGGTCGCTTGGTATTGTACTCGACCAGATAGGCGTCGAGAACGGTCTGCATCTCGGCGATGGTCTCGAACCACGTGCGGCGACCTTCGACGCGGAAGTGCTCGTCGAGCAGGGTGCGGTGCAGGCGCTCGACGATGCCGTTGGATTGTGGCCGGCTGACGCGGGTGCGCTTGTGCTCGATGCCTTCGAGCTGGAGGAACAGCTCGTAGGGGTGGCGATCCTCACGGCCGCAGAACTCGCGGCCGTTGTCGGAGAGCACGGCCTCGACGGTGGCGCCGTGGGCTTCGAAGGTCGTCAGCACATCGTTGTTCATGAGCTGGACGGCGGTCACCGGCAGCTTGTTGGGATAGAGCCTGGCCCAGGCGTGGCGGGAATGGCAATCGATGGCGGTCTGCAGATAGACCTTGCCCACCCCCTTGAGGGCGCCGACGAAGAAGGTGTCGACGGCGACCAGGGCCCCGGTGTGGGGCGCTTCGATGTGACGCTCGCGGAACTCGGGGCTGAAGCGTTCGAGCAGGCGGGTCTGCTCGTCCGAGAGTTGGATCTTGCGCTCCGCGGTGGCCTTTTCCAGGCGCAGCAGCCGGTCGTGCTTGGTGGCCAGGGCATGGCGCTGCCACACCCCGCGCACGCCACCTGAGGAGACCTGGATGCCGCGCAGGGCGAGTTCCTGGGCGACCCGCATCGGGCCGTGGCAGGGATGCGCCAGCGCGTGATCGAGGATCGCCGCCTCGATCTCGGCGGCGACCCGATTGGGGTGTGGTCCCTTGGCCCCCGGCAGACGGTCGATCAGCCCCTCGGCGCCAAAGGTCTGGAAGTTCCGGCGAATCTCATAGAACTGCTGGCGGCTGTAGCCCATCACCCGGCAGGCCTTGGAGACGTTGCCGAGATCGGCCGCAAGTTCCAGCAAGCTCAGCTTGCGGCGTGCTACTTTCTTGTCCGTGGTCATGTCGTGCTCCGTTCGAGGTTGGATGTTGCTCGCAACTCCATCCTAACCTCGCCCAGAGGCGGCGTGGCCACACCGGGGTCCGGGCCGCGGCCCGGACCCCGGTGCAGCGCAAACTGTCAGGTCATTACTCGCTCAGCACACTCTGGCTGTCAACTCCATCCTGTAGCGTGTCGACTGCCGGGCCATGGTTCTCTCCGTGATCGGCTCGCGGCCGTCACATCATGGCGTTCGTTGAAGCGTCGGCGGATCAATGTCAGAGACGCCGTGAGCAGCCAGTTCTTTCAAACCAACACCCCGCAACCCCATTAGCGACCTCGCCGCCGCCTCCGTCCCGGCAGGGACAGCCCTTCATCGTCCGGTTCTCCGGCAGGACCTATCCGGCCGAGTTCCAAGCGATGATCTTGTGCCAAGCCAATCCCCTCTGATCCTCAGATCGCCGCCTTCGCCGCGCCGAACTCGGTGCCATCGCGCCACATGCGATGCAACACCACCGCCATCCTGCGCGCCAGCGCCACGCGGGCCTTCTTGAAGCCGGACCGTTTGGCCAGCCTGGCGCCCCAGCTCTTCAGCGGATGCGGCTTGCCGGCGCGGCTCAGCATCACGTTGGCCGCTTCGAACAGATAGGCGCGGACCAGCGGATCGCCGCAGCGGGAAATCCGCCCCATGCGGTCGACCTCGCCCGAGGCGTAGCGCCTGGGTGTCAGGCCGAGATAGGCCCCGACGCTTGCCGAATGGCCAAACCGCGCCGGGTCGTCGATCGCGGCGCGGTAGGCAAGCGCCGTCATCGGTCCGACACCCGGCATGCTCATCAACAGCCGGCAGATCGGGTCACGCTCGGCCTGCGCACGAACCTGCTGGGTCAAGCCGGCGATCTGCTGGCGCAGGCTCGACCAGACCTCGATCAGCGCCGACAGCAGGCCTTCCAGCGCCGGCAGCTTACCGCGCAGACCAGACACGGCTTGACCGAAGGCCCGACCCTTGGTCGCCTTGACCCGCAACCCGAAGTTCTTCAACAGGCCGCGGATCTGGCTTTCAAGTTCCACACGCTGGCGCACCAGCAGCGCCCGAGCGCCCAGCAGCGCATTCTCGGCATGGGCGTCCAACCCCTTCACCTGTACTTCCCGATACCAACCCATGCGAACCAACTGCGCCAATCCGGCGGCGTCATTGCGGTCGGTCTTGTTGATCCGCATCGACAAGGCGCCCTGCGCATGCCGCGCATCCAGGCACACGACCGAGATCCCCGCATCACGCAAGCCGTGCCACAGCCAGGTCGACAGCGGCCCGGTCTCAAGCCCGACCTTCGCTGCGCGCGGCGCATGAAGCCGCACAGCCCGAGCCAGCGGATCAGGCGCCGAGGCAACCTTGCCCTCCCAAATGATCCCGCCAGACTCGCTCATCACGCACACCGATGTCTCTTCCATCGAAATATCAAGACCGACATACTCCACCATGGCTGCTCTCCTCTATCCTGGCTCACAGGCCTTTGCCAAAACGCCTCAAGCTTAGGACGGAGAGCAGCCGCCCGCGATTACCTCATGTCAGAGACGACTTTTGAGTGGGAACTAGGGCAACTCAATCCGCGCCCAATCCAGGTGCAAGCAACGCCGGTTGCGCCTCCCCGCAACCAACGATAATTGCGAACCAAAAACATCAACAAGCCCGGCAGCTACAGCAGCGCCGGGCTTTTGCTTGCCTTCGACGAAGGCCAGGATCGCCGCAAGATCGCCGCGCAGGACGATCCCGAGCTTGCCATCCTCCGGCACCAGCCTGACTTGGTTCACAAATTGTCGAAGGCCTTCCATGGCCTTCTGGCGCGCTTCTGGATCGCGCAGATCCTCCTCCAGGACAGCGACACGCTGCCGATAGATCTCGGACATGTTCGGGTGGAGCAGGGGTGGAGGTTCCTCGGCCGCGGCCAGCAGTTTGGATAGCTCGGTCTTCCGACCCTCCAGACGCTGCATGTCAGCGACAATCGTCTCCATCGGTCCACCGGCTTTCAAAGCTGTCAGCAGCTTGCTTAGGTCCCGGTCGATCCGCTTGAGTTCCGTTCTCCACAATTCCTGGTCGGCGGATCTCGATATCCGCGCACGGTTCACCTCCTGGGTGAACTCGCGGCAGAATCCCTCGATCAGTTCCGGATCCATCATGTGCGTTCGAAGGCCTCTCACAACAGAGGCCTCGAGCGCGTCGGCACGGATGTGAAGGCGGTTCTGACAGGTCCCCTTGTTACGCGCCTTGGCGCAGCCCAAAAGGTCCTTCGAGATCAAGGTAAAAGCGCTTCCGCAGCAGTCGCACTTGAGAAGCCCTGCAAGCAGGTATTTTGGACGCCGCCGTGAAGAAAGTCGGCTCAGGTCTCGCTTAATCGGGCCGATCGCCATCTCCGCCTGGCGCGCCTTTACCTGCTCCCAGAGTTCTTGCTCGACGATCCTCAGCTCGGGGACATCGCGGTTGACCCATTCAGACATCGGGTTCGGTCGCGAGACGCGCTTGCCGGTATCGGGATCCTTGATGAACCGCTGACGGTTCCAGACGAGCTTCCCGATGTAGAGCTCATTGTTGAGGATGCCGTTGCCGCGCTGGGGATTGCCGTGGATGGTGCTTGGCCCCCATTCACGACCGAGTGGGCCGGGTATCTTCTCCTCGTTCAACTGCCAGGCAATGGCTCTTGAGGATTTGCCGGCAGCGTAGTCTCGAAAGATCCGGCGAACGATCGCGGCTTCACTCTCGTTCACCGAGCGATCGCCATGCAGCGGCTCGCCGTTCTCATCGAGGCGCTTGATCACCTCGTAGCCGTACGAATTGCCGCCGCCGGCCTTGCCAAGCTCGATGCGCCCGCGCAAACCGCGGCGCGTCTTGTCGGCGAGATCCTTTAGATAGAGCGCGCCCATCGTGCCCTTGAGGCCGATGTGCAACTCGCTGACGTCACCTTCCGAGAGTGTGACAATCTTGACGCCGGCGAAGCGCATGCGCTTATAGAGGCCGGCAATGTCTTCCTGGTCACGCGACAGCCGGTCGATCGACTCAGTCAGAATGATGTCGAAGCGTCCCGCCTGCGCATCGGCTATCAATTCCTGGATGCCTGGCCGGAGAAGCGAGGCGCCGGAAATCGCGCGGTCGCAGTAGCTCTCGGTGATCGGCCAGCCTAGACGCTCCGCATGCAGTCGGCACAGCCGCAACTGGTCGTCAATGGAGGCGTCGCGCTGATGGTCGCTGCTATAGCGCGCGTAAAGGGCGATGCGCGGCATGGCTCACTCCTGCTCAGAATTGTTCCTATTTTGAGTCAGCTCCTGTCTGTTGTCATTAGCTTCTTTAGCCAGCCACTCTCGTGCCGCTTGCCGAGCAAGGAGCTTCACAAGCGGGAGAAGCGCTGTGCGGACTCTTGCCATCTCGATAGCCGACCTACCTTCATTGTCGTTAGCTGGTCGATGTTCATCTTGATTATTGTTGGGCATGTGGCAGTCCATTCTTCACCGCATGGTTGGCGGCGCGGGCAACAAAGAACTGAGATCAACAAGCGATCAGTTCAATGCAGCCGATGAATGAGTGTCGGCCACGCAAGAAGTCGGCGTACTTGGGCGCGCGTGGTGTTTTAGAAACGCAAGGAGCGCGCAAATAGGCGTACTGTGGAGCTTCGCCCGAGCGCATAAAGAACGTAGGCGAACGCACTCCGCTGAATCTGATGCTTTCGAACTTGGACTGAAGGCGGAAGGAGCTGTCGGTCGAGGTCAATGAACCTTTTGATCGACTGTCAGAAAGCGCCGAGACTGCCGATTGGGTAGAGACAACTGTGGCAATAGCGTGCTCCACAAATGAGATTTGGCTGCCCTTCGTGGACGTCTATCAAACTAAGTGCATGATTCTGGGTCCTTCCTTGCTTATGAGATTGCGACAAGTAGCGCAGCTTGACCGGCATGCGCCCGAGTCAAAAGCGCCAGAATCCTGAGCAGTTTCACTTCATATGAGTTCAAGTGGCAGCGCCGTCATGCACGCTCACGTGGCCGTCTCGCCTCGACATTCCGGTGAGGAGCCCACATTGGCGTGGCGCGCTCCCATCCCGGCAATCTCACAATCTCGCACGTGTGAACTGCTTTGAGCGTTGCTGCGAGGGGTTCTGCCTGTAATCCGAGTATTGGTAAGCGCCTGGTGCGCCAGCCGAGGAGTCGTCGTGACCTGGGAACGGCGGCATAGAACGTCTTTTTGGTTGCTTGGCCGAAGAGGTGGTCTTCACCCATGTCGCACATGATGGCCTTCGCTATTTCAGGGATTCGCGCGCGGCGTGGAAGATCTCGCCAGTTGGCTCGTTGATGCCCTTTAGATAGAAGGATTCGAAATCGCCGGCGCCGGAGTTCTGGATCAGCATCGCGGTGACGCCGGTCTTCTCGTCGCGGCCCATCATGCTGGTATGGCCGGGGATCTGGCCCAGATGGCCTTTGACCTCGATATCGCCGTAACGCGACACCAGCATCCCGTGTCCGTTTGCGACCACGTTCGAGCCCGGGAATTGCGCGGAATCGATCTTGTCCTTCATCTCGGTCAGCTGTTTCTGGCTGATCACCTTGCCGCCGAACAGAGCATTCAGGAAGTTCACCGCATCGGTCGGCGTCGAGAGCATATCGCCGGCGGCATTGGCGCCGGAGAGAGGAAACCACTCGGTCGAATCCCAGGTGCCGTCGACCGGATCGCCGGCGCCGCTCACATCCCATTGCGGCTTCTCGTCATCGTCGGCGTGCATGTAGCCGCGCGCCTCCCGGGCCAGCGGGAAATCCTCATAGGTGCCGACCCAGGTGTCCTTCATCCCCAGGGGCTCGAAGATCCGCTTGCGCAGATGGTCGGAATAGGGCTTGCCGGTCTCACGCTCGATGATCAGGCCGGAGAGGACATAGCCGGTGTTGGAATATTCCATGCCGTGCCAGGGTTCCTTGCGCACGCCGTGCTCGAAGGCGAATTTCACGATCTCCTCGCCCTTCCAGACCTTGTCCGAGATCATCGGCATGGAGGTCTCGAAATCGGGCAGGCCGCTGCGATGGTTGAGGAGGATGCGCACCGGCATCTCCTTGGCTTTTGGGATATCCGGGAACCATCGCGCGATCGGCTCGTCCAGGCTCACCTTGCCGTCATCGACCAGCAGGTGCAGGCCGGTGGCGATGAAAGTCTTGGTACAACTGGCGATGCGGAAGATGTGATCTGGTCGCATCGGCGTCTTCTTGAACTTGTCGGCATAGCCGCTGGTATAGGTGGCGAAGCCCTGGCCCGGGATGCTGATCGCGAGCGAGCAGCCGACGACGCCCTTGGCGACATGCCTGTCGAGGATCTCCTGGATTTTCTTGTTGGGTCCGCTCATCTCTTCCTCCCTGATTCAGAATTGTTGGTCGGCGTCGCGGCGAAGTGGCAGCGGGCGTGATGCGCCTCGCCCACTGTCACATCGGGCGGCACCGTCTCGCAGATAGGTTGCGCCATCGGGCAGCGCGTACGGAAGCGACAACCGCTCGGGATGTTGAGCGCGCTCGGAATCTCGCCTTGGGTCACGGCCGCGCGTAGGCGCTTGACCGTGGTCATCTTCGGCACGGCGCTCAGCAGCGCGCGGGTATAGGGATGCCGCGGGTCGCGGAATACCGCATCCGAAGGGCCGGTCTCCATGATCTGGCCGAGATACATCACCGCGAGCCGGTCCGACATATGGCGCACGACGCCGAGCTCATGGGCTACGAAGAGCATGGTGAGGCCAAGCTCACGCCTAAGATCGACGAGGAGATTGAGCACCTGCGCCTGGATCGAGACGTCGAGCGCCGCCACCGGCTCATCGAGCACGAGAAAGGAGGGCCGCACGGCGAGCGCGCGGGCGAGCCCGGCGCGCTGGCGCTGCCCGCCACTCAGTTCGCGCGGCCGGCGCTCCGCCATCGCGCTTGGCAAGCCGACCAGGGAGAGCAGGCGCAGCACCTCGGCCTGCACCTCCGTCTCCGGCACGATCGCATGGAAGCGCAGGACCTCGGCGATGGCGCTGCCGATCTTCAGGCGCGGATTGAGCGAGGAATAGGGATCCTGGAACACCATCTGCACGCGGCGTCGAAAGGCGGCCTGCGCGTGTGCGTCGCGCTCGGCGAAGGTCTTGCCTTCGAAGCGAATGCTGCCACGCTTCGGATGGTTGAGGCCGAGGATCGCCTTGCCGATGGTGGATTTCCCGCTACCGCTTTCGCCCACCAGGCCGAGCGTTTCGCCAGGCCGCACGGAGAGCGAGACACCGTCCACCGCGCGAACGGTCGGTGGATAGGTGCCGGTGGCGAGGTCGGCGAGCGAACGCGATTTCGCGAATTCGACCACGAGATCCTCGACAATCAAGCTCGGCTGGTCAGTCATGATGCCGCCTTCCGGTCGAGCAAAGCGACGCGTTCGGGGAAATGACAGGCGGTCGCGCGGCCGCCGGGCAGGGTCGTCAGCGCGATCGGCAGGGCGCGGCATTCGTCACTCGCTACTGGGCAGCGCGAGGCGAAGGGGCAGCCTGGATCGAGGCGCGACAGATCGGGCGGCTGCCCACCGATCGTGGCCAGCCGACCCGAGGGTGCGTCGAGATGCGGGATCGAGCGGAGCAGGCCGTGGGTGTAGGGATGCAGCGGCGCACTCAGGACCTCGGCGGACGAGCCGAGCTCGACGATCGAGCCCGCATACATCACGGCGACGCGGTCGCAAGTCTCCGAGATGACGCTCATGTCATGCGAGACCAGGATGATCGCCATGCCGGTCTCGCGCCGAAGTTCCATCAGCAGTGAGAGGATCTGATCCTGGATGGTGACGTCGAGTGCCGTCGTCGGCTCATCGGCCAGCAGCAGCTTCGGCTCGCCGGTCATGGCCATGGCGATGACCGCACGCTGCATCATGCCGCCGGACCATTGATAGGGATAGTCATCGACCCGGACCTCGGCGCTGGGAATGCCGACCCGCTTCAGGATATCGATCGCCGCTTTGCGCGAAGCCGCTTGGCTCAAGCCGCGATGGATGCGCAGGCCTTCTGACACCTGGTCACCAATTGGCCAGACGGGATTAAGGCTGGTCATCGGGTTCTGGAACACCATTGCGATGTCCTGACCTCGGACGCTTCGCATCTCCCCGGGTTTGAGCTTCATCAGATCGCGGCCGCCGAAGCTGAGCGATTTCGCGCTGATCTCCGCCGGGGGCGAGGGCAACAGGCGCAGGATGGCGCGGCACAGGACCGACTTACCGCTTCCGGATTCGCCGACGATGCCCAGCGTCTCCCCCGCGGCTACCGTCAATGAGAGATGCTTGTTGGCCAGCACCGTGCCCCGCGGCGTCTTGAAGCCGACGGTCAGATCCTCGATGGAAAGGAGCGGCTCTGTCATCACCGTCAAACCGTCGTATGGTGGCGTTCGCCCAGGCGCTGGGCAAGGCCGTCGCCGATCAAGGCCAGGGCGGCGCCGGTTGCCAGGATAGCGAATCCGGGCATGGTCGCGATCCACCAAGCGTCGCGGATGAAGTCGCGGCCTTCGGCGATCATCGCACCCCATTCGGGCTCGGGCGGCTGGATGCCGAGGCCGAGGAAGGAGAGGCCCGAAACCAGCAGGATGTTGAGGACGAAATCCGAGGCCGAGAACACGATCGACGAGTTGATCACGTTCGGCAGGCCGTGGCGCAGGATGATGCGGCGCTGGGGAAAGCCTAGCACCTTCACCGCAGTCATGTAGTCTTTGCCGCGCTCGACCAGCATCTCGGCGCGGGCGAGCCGCGCATACATGGTCCAGGCCAGGATGAAGACCGAGATGTAGATGTTTTGCACGCCGGGGCCGAGGATCGCCAGGATGACGATGATCAGCACCAGGAAGGGAAAGGCCATCGCGACGTCGATGAACCGCATCAGCACCGCGTCGAACCAGCCGCCCTTGTAGCCGGCATAGGCTCCGAGGATCACTCCGTATGTCATCGGCACATAGGTGGTGAAGAACCCAATGACGAGGTCGATCCGCGCGCCGAAGAGCACGCGGGAGAAGATGTCGCGGCCCAGACTATCGGTGCCGAATAGATGGAGCCGGCCGGGCGGCATTAGCAGCGCCTCGAAGTCCTGTTCGTTGGGATCGTAGGGCGCGATCCACGGCGCGAAGATTGCGGCCAGCACGATGATCAGCATGATCAGGCTGCCGCATTGCAGCGACAGGCTCCAGGACGCGATCTCCTGGAGGATAGGGTGGCGGCGCGGCGCGCTGCGTTCGGCGATGATGGCCAAAGATCAGCTCCGCACTACGCGGCGATCGATCAGCATATAGCTGAGATCGGCCAGCAGATTGACGATGACGACGAGTACGCCGAACACGAAGGCGAGGCCCTGGATCAGGGGATAATCGCGATAGCCGACCGAGCGCACCAGCAGCGAGCCGAGGCCGGGCAGGCCGAAGACGTATTCGACGACCACCGCGCCGCTCAGGAGCCAGCTGATGTTGACCGCGAGCACGGTTATGACCGGGATGAGCGCGTTGCGCAGCACGTGCTTGGTGAGGATGCGCCACTCGGAGAGGCCTTTGGCGCGGGCGACCTCGATATGCTCGGAGGTCAGCACGTCCAACATCGCCGAGCGCAAGGATTGCAGCAGGACCGGCGCTAGGAAGAAGGCGATGGTGAGTGACGGCAGGAAAAGATGGCGCAGCATATCTATGGGTGAATTGCCGAGGCCCGAAATTGGAAACCAGCCGAGGACCAGGCCGAAGAACAGCATCAGCAGCAGGCCGATCCAGTAAGATGGCATCGCGAAGCCCAGAATGCTGCCGAGGCGGATGGTGGTGTCGAGCCATGAGCCGCG
>Ga0268299_1004490_pt1 | contig 10781 bp, 4 predicted proteins | sample NOBtaG_FD_193484 | JGI IMG/M metagenome (GOLD analysis project Ga0268299, IMG submission 193484) | Activated sludge microbial communities from bioreactor in Nijmegen, Gelderland, Netherland - NOB reactor | ecosystem: Engineered > Bioreactor > Aerobic > Activated sludge | place: Netherlands... | reverse complement strand
AAATCTACCTGTAGTTGGTGCAGTAGTAACTTTCACTGCTCCCGGTAATGGTGCTAGCGGTACATTCCCTGGCAATCAACTAACTACTACAGCAATAACTGATATAAATGGTAATGCTACAGCACCAACATTTACAGCTAATAATACGCTAGGGAGTTATATGGTAATGGCATCTGTTCCAACAACAGGACAACCATTAACAGGTAACTTCTCATTAACTAACACATTTGGTGCGCCAAATGCTATTTTGGCTACTGGTGGTGGTAATCAAATGACCCCAATTTTGGCTCAATTTGGTAATCCACTACAAGCCACTGTTAGAGATATTGCTGGTAACTTGTTATCTGGTATTAGTGTTACGTTTACTATACCTAATAATGCAGGACAGCCCGGTGGAACATTCCCAGGTAATCAAACTACAGCAACTGCACTTACTAATGTTAATGGTGTCGCTACATCTCCAATAATTACTGCTAATGCAAGCCCTGGAAACTTTATAGGTATGGCAAATGTAGCAGGTGTTGGTAATGCAGCTAACTACACATTAACTAACTTAAATAACATTCCAGCTTCAATCAATATTAACAATGGCAACAATCAACAAACTCCTGTTGCTACTCAATTTGGTCAAACTTTACAAATAACTGTATTAAATAGTGTTGGAAATCCAATACCAAACACTAGCGTAACATTTACAGTAAATGTTGGTGGTAATGGTGCAGCAGGTACATTAGCAAATATAACAGTTCAAACTAATGCTAATGGTCAAGCCTCAACAACAATTACAGCCAATCAAATACCTGGTAACTTTACAGTTACTGCAACGGCTGGAGCAATCACAGCTACATTTAATTTAACTAATATTCCTGGTCAACCAGCTAGTATTGTTTTATCTGGTAATGGAACACAAAGCACACAAGTAACAACTCAATTTGGTCAAACTTTACAAGCTTTAGTTCGTGACCAATTTAATAATCCAGTACCAAACATTACTGTTACCTTTACAATTGCTACTGCTAATGGTGCTACAGGTACTTTCCCAGGTAACCAAGCAACAACAACAGCAGTCACAAATGCAAGTGGTATTGCTATTTCTACCAATGTTACTGCTAACCAAGTGACAGGAACTTACAATGCTTCTGCAACTGCTCCTAATGTTCCAGGTCAAGCTAGCTACACTTTAACTAACCTAGCTGGTGCGCCTACTAGCATTACTGCTAATGGTAATACCAATCAAACAACTAAGGTCTTAACCCAATTCGGTCAAACCTTACAAGCAACAGTAAAAGACCAGTTTGGTAATTTAGTACCAAACGTAACAGTGACATTTACTTTAGCTGTTGGAACAAATGGTGCTAGTGGTTCTTTCCCAGGCAATCAAACTACAGCAACAGCAACAACTGATGCTAATGGTGTTGCTACTTCTCCAGTAGTTACTGCTAATGGTAAGATTGGTACTCATAATCCAACTGCTCAAGTTGCTGGTGTTGGCACTTTAGCTAACTATATCTTAAATAACATTGTTGGCGATCCTGCTGGAATAAGTGCAACAGGTAACACTAACCAAACAACCAAGGTCTTAACCCAGTTTGGTCAAATCTTACAAGCTACTGTGGTTGATGCTGCTAACAACCCTGTACCAAATGTAACAGTGACATTTACTTTAGCTGTTGGAACAAATGGTGCTAGTGGTTCTTTCCCAGGTAATCAAACTACAGCAACAGCAACAACTGATGCTAATGGTGTTGCTACTTCTCCTGTAGTTACTGCTAATGGCAAGATTGGTACTCATAACCCAACTGCACAAGTTACTGGTGTTGGCACTTTAGCTAACTATATCTTAAATAACATTGTTGGCGATCCTGCTGGAATTACTGCTGTAGGTAATAGCAATCAAACAACCCAAGTCTTAACTCAGTTTACCAATCCATTAAAAGCTTTAGTTACTGACTTAGCTGGTAATCCCGTACCAAATACAACAGTAACATTTGTTATTGGAACTGCTGTTAATGGTGCATCTGGTAGCTTTACAGGTGGAGTTACTACAATTGTTCTAACAACAGGGCCTGATGGTACTGTTACAACAGCTTTAATTACTGCTAATGGAAATTTAGGTAGTTATACAGTTACAGCAACCGTCAATGGAGTTGCTAATCAGTTAACTTACACATTAACAAATCTTGTTGGTAATCCTGTTGGTATTGCAGTAGTAGGTACTAGTACACAAGTTACCAACATACTCAATCCATTTGGTAATCCATTACAAGCTTTAGTAACTGACTTAGCTGGTAATCCTGTTCCTAATGTAAGAGTAACTTTTACATTACCAACCACCCAACCTAATGGAACTTTCCCAGGTCAAACATCAAGTGCATCTGTACCAACTAACAGTGCTGGTATTGCAACATCCCCAATTATTACAGCTAGTTCCCAAACTGGTACTTATAATGCTACTGGTGCAGCAGATGGTATAAATCAAACTCTTAACTATACCTTAACAAATATCTCTAATCCTGCTGGTAGCATTTTAGCAATTGGAGAATCTGAACAAACTACAGTAGTAACTACCGCTTTTGGCAGACCTTTACAAGTTCTAGTAATAGATAGTAGAGGTAATCCAGTCAATAACGTCCCAGTTACATTTACAATGGATAATTCCAGACCAAATGGAACTTTCCGCACTGGTAGCACTTCAGCCATTGTTAATACTGGTACAGATGGAATTGCAACTTCTCCAATAGTTGTAGCAAATAGCATTGTTGGTTCATATGGTGTTACAGCAACTGTTTCTGGTGTGCCAACAATACTTAGATTTAAGCTTAACAACATTTGTTCAACCATCACAATTAGCCCAGAAGTATTGCCAGACGCGCTATTTGGTACTCCTTATCAAGTAGTTCTTAAAGTAACTGATAGTGTTAATGGTAAAGTTAGCTTATCAGTACAAACTCAAAGCGGTCTTGCTAATATACCTCCAGGAATGACCTTAGATGCTGTTACTGGTATGTTAGCTGGTAATCCAACCCAAAGCGGAGTCTTTACTTTTACAGTGGTAGCTACTAATGAATTTGGTTGCTCTACAACTAAGGAATTTAGTTTAGCTGTCAAAGATTCAAATTGTGAAGAATTACCTTTTGAACCAAAAGATTTAGAAGATGGTAAAGTAGGTAAACCTTACAATATAGCCTTATTAATTGGTGGAAACGCTGTTGCTCCTTTCATATTTGAAATTGCTAACGGCAGACTACCTAATGGGTTATTAATGGATAGAAACACTGGTTTAATCAGTGGCTTACCAACTGCAGCAGGTAACTTTACTTTCACAGTAGTAGTCAAAGCAGCTAATGGTTGTACAGGTACTAAAATTTACTTTATTAGAATTTGTGCTGTAGAACATAAGCCTATCTTTGTAGCTGATGTTGGCAATAATCGTATTCAACGCTCTGATGATGGTGGTGCTACTTGGACAATTATTGGTGGTGCTGGAACTGGATTAGGTCAATTTAATGCTCCTGCTGGAATTGAAACTAATGCAAGTGGAACCAAGATCTTCGTTTCTGATACAGGTAATAACCGTATTCAACGTTCACTTGATAGCGGGCGTACTTGGGAAATTATTGCTAATGTTGGAACTAAAGTCGGACAAGTAAATTCTCCTGTTGGTCTAGCCTATGATGAAAACAATGACAAACTTTATGTAGCTGACACAGAAAACAGCCGTATCCAAGTCCTAGATCAAGCTGGTTCTGAAAAACTTGGTGTTTTCAAGATCTTTGCTGGTGCTACAGAAGGCGAAAAAGTTGGCAAGATGAGCAAACCTAAAGATGTTGCTGTAACTTGTGATGGTGTTGTTTATGTTGCTGATACTAGTAACAACCGTATTCAAATGAATGCAACAGGTGATCGTAAGGATTGGAAAATTTTTGCTGGTGCAACTCAAGGCCGCAAGATTGGTAAATTTAGATTACCTGTAGGTGTATTTGTTGATACAAGAAATGTTGTTTATGTTGCTGATACTGCTAATGATCGCGTTCAAGTCAATGCTACTGCTTCTGAAAATGGTTGGACAGTAATGTTTGATAATTCCCAAGCTTTAGGAAATGTCAAAGCACCTCAAGGTGTAACCGTTACTGACAATGGGGAAGTATTTGTAACAGATACTAACAATAACCGTTTACGTCGTAGAGTGATTGATGGCGAAAATAATCAAATTACCTCTTCTGGTGAAGGTCAATTTATTAATCCTGTTGGAATCAGATAGTCAATGAAACTTAACCTAAAGTTTTACTTAAAAGTGCGGCTTACTTGGCCGCACTTTTAAGTTTAAGTTAGTAATTTTTACTATAGAAATTGTCTTAGATCAATCATCAATTTTATTAACATCACTAAAATTTTGCTAAAAATTTAGAAAATAAGAGGAAGAATATAAAGATGCTAAAAAAACTTCTTAAAACCCTTAGTGTCATAGGGTTGGCTTCTTTAACAATGGTTGGCTCAACTCTAGCACAAGACTTTGCTTTTGGCGGACGAGGCAACACTAATAATGGTTTTAATAACTCTGTCCCATTACCTGTTCAACCTGTAACAAACTTTGGTGTTACTGCTGCACAATTAATCAACTTTGGTAATTTTCGCTTGCCTGCTTATCTTAATACTGCCTTAAATCAAGGTCGTGGCAGACAAGCAACTTTTAATGGTACAGCAGATCCTGGAACAAGATTTAATGCTCTAGATATTGCTACAGGTGATTTTGATGCAGATGGAATAGCAGATATTGTTTCTATTGCTGATGATACTAATAATTTTCCTGGCGGGACGGCAAGCACTGGAACAATAGTTTTATTTAAAGGCATTGGAGATGGAACTTTTGGTTTACCACTTCCTTTAAGCACATCTTCTGCTCCTACATCTCTAAGCGTTGGAGATATTAATTTAGATGGAATGGCAGATTTTGTTGTTGGTGAACAAACTGGTGTAGAAATATTTCGCGGCAATCCCTTTAGCCTTGCACCTAACCGGGTTTTTCTACCTTCAAGCAGCCCAAACCCTATTTTATCAGTAGCTTTTGGGCGATTAAATGGTGATCCATTTACCGATGTAGTTGCTGCTCATAGATCACTTAATCCCACAACTCCAGCAGAAATTGAAATTTTTATTACTGATCCTGGCTCAAGTCAATTTTTACCCGGTAGCACAATTATTAATACTATGGGATCAATTGGCTTTGATTTTGCTGGTCTTGCAATTCCTTCTCCTAGAGCAATTAACACTTTTGTTTTTGCTGGTGTAGACGCAGATATTGATATAGGAGTAGCTACAAGTTTAGGAGCAGAAATTTTTGAAAATGTTACTGCTACTCCTAATGCTCCATTGTTTATGGCTCAACCGCCTAGAGTAGCGGGTCAAGTACCTGTAGCTTTTATTCCTGGGGATCTAAATAATGATAAACGTGTTGATTTTGCAATCTTAAATTATGGTTCAGGTACTGTTAGCAGTTATGTTGGAAGCGACTTTGGTTATTTTGGCCCGGTTACCTCTCAAACTAATCAAAACCCAATTAGTGGAACATTGATGAATTTTGATAATAATGGTTTACCTGATTTATTAGTAACTAATCTTTCTACAATTAATGTTGGTGTTCCTAGCCCAGGCCAAGTAACACTACTGCTTGGTAATGGCACAGGAACATTTAACCCAACTACAGTATTTGGACGTTTTAGCACTAATCCAACTGGACTAGGTATGGAAGCTGCTTTTAATCCTCAATCTGTTGCTGTAGGAATCTTTGACACACTTAATGCTACTTCTACTAATTTAAGAGATGATATTTTAGTTGCTGATGGAACAGTTCCAGCAGGTGCATTAACAGGAATTACTAGCCCTGGTGGAATTTTATACTTGGATAGCAACCGAGGTTTTAATCCTTATGCCTTAAAAGTCCTAACAGCAACCTCTTTAGCAGCAGATTTTGATGGTGTTGGTGGTCGTAATGATTTAGCTATTATTGACCAAAATTCAGGTGTCTTGTTTATTTTAATGAATATCTCTACAACTACTGCTCCTGTTATAAACACTCTGATGCTTAGAGATATTTTTACTAATAGAAATATTATTCCCACCTCAGCAACTGATTTTACTGATCCTTTAACAGGTCTTAGTAATATTGCTATTACTGATGTTGGTAGCCCACAAAATACTAATGGTGTAGGACAAATTATTATTGGGATTAATAATGGTTCTGGATTTTCCAATAATAACCGGCAATTTCGCCAATTTGTTGCTAGTGCAGGTGCTACTAATATTTTAAGTGGAGACTTTAGAAATACTGGTCTTTCTTCAGATTTAGTTTATGTTGACTACCAAAATAATTTAGTTGGTGTTGCTGTCAACAATGGAAACAATGCTTTTCTTTCTCCTAGATTAAGAGAAACTGGAGGATTTGTTCCTGTTTCTGCTGCTATTGGAGATATTAACGACGATGATAATTTAGATGTAATGGTGCTTAATACTGGCACAGCACCCAATCAAACCCAAGGTAATCAATCTATTGTTTCTGTAATGCTTGGGCAAGGTAATGGAACATTAGTCCCAACAGGAGCATTATTAAATGTCCCTAATTTTGGATTATCTATTGTTGGTGGATTAGCAATCTTGGATTCTACCAATGTTCCAAGAATAGTAGACTTTAATAATGATGGTTTTCCTGATTTTGCTGTTAATTCAACTCGTGGTGGTGCAGGAATTTTAGGTGCTAGTAACGTTCCAACAGTATCTTTAATCTTAAATCGTCCAGATGCACCTGGACAATTTATAGTCCGCCCTCCTGTATCTTTGTTTGATGATACTGTTACGACTGGAGCAGGAAACGTTGGTAATGGTGCAGCATTAGCATTAGATGATAGTTTGGCTGGCCCACAATTTGTGTCTGGTCGTGGTGCTTCGGTAAATGTTCTATCTGGGATTCAACCCGGTATTGGGGTAGGTGGTGCTAACTATACTTTAGCTATATCAGATTTTAATGCTGATGGTGCTACGGATTTAGTTGTAAGTGGAGCAACTAGAGTAACTTCTGTCTTTGGTTCAACTCCTTTTACTACAAGCTATCGTGCTGCTATTTATCTAGCTGGAAATACTACTAATGGCAGTATTAGAGTTGCTCGACCAATGAGAGTTAGAGAATATACTTTTAATACATTAGGAACTGTAGATACATTTGCTAATGGTGGAGATACATTTGTTGCTTGTGCGGTAGGAAATTTTGACCTTGCTAACAACAATGTCCCTGATGTTGTCCATATTTCAACTAATGGCAGTATTTATATAGATGCCAATATTACTTCTATTCTTAATCATGCTCCAATAGTTAGAATTGATCGAGATGACTTAAATGCTTCTAGAGGCAATGGACGAAAAATTATTATTACTGCTGGAGAAAGTGTTAATGTTCCTGTTAGAGGTGTAGACGTTGATATCCCGGCTGACCGACTAACTTTTAGTTTAGTTGCACCTCCAACCGGTGAAGCAGCACCATCTTTTGTTAACTTAAGAGATAATGGAGATAACACAGCTACATTAATGATTAACTCGGCAGATGTTAATCGTGGGCCCGGTGATTTAGTTGTACGTTTGGGCGTACAAGCAAGCGATAATAGCCCAGGCACACCAGGCGAAAGATTACCATTAACTGGAACTGATTTTATTACACTTGTAGTAAAACCTAAGTCTCCACCAACAATTAACCCTATAGCTAATGTTTCTATAGAATCAGGTAGAACTCAAAATATTAGCTTAAATGTTTCTGATCCTGATGGTGCAGCAGTAAATGTTACTAGAAAATGCGATAAGGATAACTATGTCTTTGTTACAGGTACAACTTTATCAATTGCTCCAACAGAGGCAGATCTAGGAACAAATGTTTGTACAATCACTGCTACAGGGCCAACAGGTCTACGAGCAACTACATCATTTGTAATTACAGTAAGAGCGCGAAATGTTGCTCCAACTATTGATCAAATTGCTGATCAAACTATTCGTTCAGGTAGCGCACCAGTAACAATTAACATTACTTCTAAGGATACTCCTGATGATATATTGAAATTATCTCTTAACTCGCCACTTGCATTTATTTCTTTGTCAGACAATGGAAATGGAACTGGAGTTTTACGTATTGCTCCAAGTATTAATGACACTCAAAATGGGAGAGTAACTATTACTGTAACCGACAATGGCGGACTAAGTGCTAGCACTTCTTTTAACATAACCATACAACAATCAGTAGTAATTAACGGTGCCACTTTTGATTCTGCTGGTAAACAACTCTTTATAAATGGCATTGGATTTGGTACTAGTGGAGTAAGAGTTAGTGTTAATGGTCAAGACGTTTCTGCTCGTGTTAGTGGACAATCTGAAAATTCTTTAACTGTTAAAGGTAACAAAAAGAAATTAAACCTAAAAGCAGGGCCAAATAATCTTGTTGTTACTGCAAATGGTATTACTTCTAATACTTTTGTACTTAATTTATTACAAACTGAAGAGTAAAGTTTTTATTGTTTTTACAAAAATAAAGTTTGGTAATAAATTTTTCAACGGGAAAAGCTCTTTGGTAATCTTTAAAATGAGAGTTTGCAAACAAAGGCTTTTCCCTTAAATTAAAAAGCTTTTTTATTAGTTTAGGATCATAAATTAAATAAGTTCCTCAAATGAAAGATTACCAGGAAGAATAGTGTAATTTAATCTAGCTAAAATATCGTCAAAAACAACCTGCATAGTATCTTTGAAATCTTTGGCGACTTTGCGACCTGTTTGGTAGAACTTATCAATAATATTTACAACAATACGTAAGCCAGTTTTAGTAGAAGTTTTTCCATAAGTTCTTTAACCAAATCAACACTAGTAAAAATGACACCTTGACAAGCACGATGAATATGAGGAAAAAGAAGATGTTCAATTGGTTATATTTGGATAAATAAGGAGGATAATGAGCAACACGAATCTCTAAACCTATTTCAGCAGCAAATTTTTCAAGGTCAGATTTGAAAATATAAGTACGAGAAGCATTACTTCCACCTCCATCACACAATATCAATATAGAGGTTGCTTGAGAATATTTTTTGCTACCTTCAACTTTCCACCATTGGGCGTTCGGTGGCTTATATGAACGCGATAATAGAAAAGTTATGAATGAAATAAAAATAATAGTTCAAACAATTGTGGGTCGTGTTCCAAAAGAGTTGGAAGCACCAGAAATTAAGAAGAAAACTCAAGACGATTGATAAATAAGCCAATAACTAAATCATGAAAAAAAACAGTCTTAGAAAAGCAAATAGTTTTTCTAACTAAACGTTTAATACGAGTGCGAAAATCAAGATTTTTTCTCTCAATTTGTTGAGTGTGTTTTTTACCAATAGTATGACTTTCAGCAGGTAAATTTCGATCATATGACCCCCAATTATCAGTATAAAAATGGCTTATAGAGAATGGTTCTAATAATTTTTTTAACTCAAGAAATGCGTCATCATCCCTTTTACCTAAGACATATGCTAATATTTTTTTACTGTCTTTTTCTATAGCATACCATAACCATCTTTGTTCTTCTTTTTTTCCTATGAAGCTCCACATTTCATCTATTTCTGCTTTATAGCTTTGAGTATCTTGAATTTTATGTATTTCAACGCAAATAGGTTGTTGATTAAAAGATTCTAGTAATGCAGTATTTACTTGTTTAATTTCTGACTGTTTTTTTTTAACTCATTTAATACAGTTGTTGGACTTATTTTCAACACTCTTGCCGTATCTCTTATTCCACTCCCATTCATTGCCATCTCTATTACTTGGTTTTTTGTTGTTTCCAAAATTCCTAGATTGCTATACTCTAATATAAATGTTACTTTTTCACATTGTTGATTTGTGCAGCAATATCTTTGCTTACCTTGCTTATTTACTCCATATTTGATTACTTGAGTTTCTTTACACTTTGGGCATTTCACTTCTATTGTTGCCATTTTCTTTTTCCTATTACTTGTTATTTCTTTTTTGTATTTTATCACTCATTTTCTTTATAAACAACTTCTTTGGAACACGACCCAATTGTGGATGATGAAGGAGGTGAGTTTTTAGACCTAGGAATAGTAGTTGATGAAACTCCATTAAATGATAAGTATTGTGTAAATTATGGAGCATTGATTTGGAGTGTTAGAGGGAATGGAGAATATTTTATTTTAACCTGTAGTTGTGGTATTCCAGAATGTGCAGGCATTTACAAAGGTGTTGAGGTTAAATTTGTTGGCAATTCTGTAGAATGGCATTTTATAGATCCTTATCCATTGAGAGATAAAACATTTGTCTTTGATGGGAATTTATATATTAAAGCCATCAGAGTTGGTTTTGAGGAGACTAGAAATGTTTTAAAAAAAGCTTTACTTAAAGGGGAAAAGTTTTGTATATACCCACCAGATATAAAAATTTACTCTCAAGAGAAAAGATTTCTTTTTAATTTATTTGGGGCTGATGAGACAATTTTTCTTAGTAGTAATTGGCGTAAAGCAAAAAAATATTCCCGCACATCATTTAGACGTATAAGAAGACTGCTAAAGAAACTTCTCGTCAAAGACCTGTAGTTTTTTCTATTTAGCCACCGAACAAACGTTGCAGCGGACTCGTGAAGTCGTCTCGCTGATGCTCGTCGATTTCACTTGTATGTTAAAAAGGAAAGAAAAATAATAAAATGAAATAAAAAATTGGGAAAAAGGAAAGAGGAAAACTGACGAATTCCAAAGGCCAGA
>Ga0268299_1004489_pt1 | contig 10783 bp, 9 predicted proteins | sample NOBtaG_FD_193484 | JGI IMG/M metagenome (GOLD analysis project Ga0268299, IMG submission 193484) | Activated sludge microbial communities from bioreactor in Nijmegen, Gelderland, Netherland - NOB reactor | ecosystem: Engineered > Bioreactor > Aerobic > Activated sludge | place: Netherlands... | reverse complement strand
CGAACGGGCCACGGACATGACGGCTGACAGGTCAGGCTCACCGGACGGCAAAGGCGGCGTGCCCACTGCGATAAAGATGATTTCCGATTTCTTGACGGCTTCTTCGAGCTTATCGGTAAAAGACAAAAACCCGGATTTGACGCCTTGCTTTACAAACGGCTCCAACCCAGGCTCGAAGAATGGCATCTCGCCGCGTCTTAACGAATTGAGTTTGTCCTCGTTGGAATCGACGGCTATAACGTGATGACCGAGATATGCAAGACAGGCGCCCGTCACTAGACCTACGTAGCCGGCACCAATAATACAAATGTCCACTGGCAGTTATCCTCTAATGCTCTTGGGCGATGCTTCTTCCAAGGCTCTTGTTGCGTTGCTCAACCACCCAGCCGCACCCGAAGGTGAAACCCGCGCCTGCCGCGCATTGGACTGGTTGCCAATGCTCCTTATGATACCGCAGATGCCGGTTTTACACGGGCGCATGACAGCCAGACAAGAGCCTTTTAACGCTGGCGATGCGCACAGGTACCGGGTCTTCAAGAAGCATGAACACCGCCTTTGCCGTTTCATCAAAAACAAGATAAATAGAGTCTCCCCAACGATTGCTTCGACATTTGGTAGTCTTAAGCTCTGCGCATTTTTGCCGCAAACTAGAACGACATATCTTCGAATTAGAGAATCTAAGAGTTTCTAAAGGCGCACTCAACATTGCTCAACATGACTTCGCAACTCGACCAGTTCATCACCACAATCGCCCGCTTGAGAGCCGAGGACGGCTGCCCGTGGGACAGGGAGCAAACTCATCGCAGTCTGGCTCGCTATCTTCTCGAAGAAGCCTATGAAGTCATGGAAGCGATTCACTCCGACGATCCGGACAATCTCAAAGAGGAGCTTGGCGACTTGCTTCTGCAGATCGTATTGAACGCGCAAGTAGCAAAGGATGCCGGACAATTCGATATTCAGGATGTTGCAGAATCGATCAATACAAAGATGATTTCGCGCCACCCTCATGTCTTCGGAGAAAAATCACTTGCCACTGCAAAAGAAGTCTTGATGCAATGGGACGATTTGAAAGACGAGGAAAAGAAAAAGAAAAAGACGGAAAACAAGTCTTGTCTTGATGGCATCAGCAGGACATTGCCGTCGCTTCTACAAGCGCTGAAGGTTTCCGAAAAAGCAGTCAGCCAGGGATTCGAATGGAGAAACGAAGGTGAAGTCTGGGAAAAGGTGGAAAGTGAATTGCAAGAACTGAAAGATGCAATTTCCAATCCCGCTCTCACCCAACCGGAAACCGCAGCCACAGCGCGTCACGATGTCGAGCTGGAATTGGGCGATGTACTTTTCACTTTAGTAAACGTCGCTCGCTGGCATTCACTGAACCCGGAAGAATCGCTCATCCACGCGCTGGAAAAGTTTAGACAACGCTTTGCTAAGATGGAACAACTCGCCGAAAAACCGTTGAAGGAATATTCGAAGGACGAGTACGAAGCACTCTGGAACAAGGCTAAGTCAGAGTTGGGAAATTCGAATCTAAAACCCTAAAGCTGCGGCTGCTCTCGACCTGCCAGTTGCTCATTCGTCGGCGCCGCGATCTGATCGGCCGGTGCGGCAACTGGAGCGCTTTGCGCCGCGGCAGCGATTGCAGCAGCCTTTTTGCGCTCGGCTTCTTCGGCAGCTTTCTTTTGCGCTTCCTTGACCGGATCGATTTTGGCCAGCTTCATCGGTATGTTGTTGTCCAATCCGAGATCGATATACTCGAGCTTCGTCTTCATCGGATCGACGGCAGCAACCACCGAAGTCAGCCTGCCCAGGCGGCGTGTCAGTGAAGTGTCTGGCGTGCCGAGCTTCAATTTCAACTCGACATTTTCGACAATCACGTCATGCGGATGAGTCAAATTGATCGATTCGACCGGCATTTTTGTTTGCTGCGATATGTAGTTGCACCAGCTTGCCCACTGAGTTACGTCAGCCGCTTTCATTTTGAGCGCGGCAGGTCCATATAGACACAACGGCGGACGCATGATGCCGGGAAATTCTTTGATAGGAATTACTCTTCCCGATTGTGAGATGACCGCTTCCGGCAGCTTGCCGGGCTCAGGCACATAAGTCGCCCAGGGAAACTCTTCGAGGACTTCTACGAGCATATGCGGACGCGGAAATGCATAGCGACGAACGAACGCATGTTTCACAGAAGGCAGCTTCTGGATGCTCGCTTCCAGCGCTTTAGGATCGACACGGAAAAGCGGCTTGCCGAGCGAATCTTCAACCTTGGCTGCAATTTGCTCGCGGCTGGTGACGTAATTGCCTCTTACGGTCAATTGCGTTTCGGCATCATCAACCGACCACGGCAAATTCACCATCATACTGCCGCCCAAAAACAGCAAACCGCAAAGTGTCATATAGCGCATGAACTGGCGCCGCAGCCGCGCTGTCCGAGCAAGATTGCGCTGTTTGCGCCGGCTCTTGATCCATTCTCTTCGCCTGTCGGCTTGCATCATCACGAGCAGCAAATCTCCTTAGAAATAGATCGACTACCCGTTGCGTTGATCAAACCGTCCACAGCAGCGACCGAAATCGTGCCGGAAAAAGATGTTTGCGCCGGTCCGGTCATGCGAACATGCTCGTCGGACTCAGACCATTCGATAGACAGATATCCGCCCGGCAGGCGAACTTGCGCCCGTCGCTCGAGCCTGCCCTCGAGAATTCCCGCTACCACGACCGCAGCAGCGCCGCTCGCACACGCCAGAGTTGCTCCGCATCCTCTTTCATATATAAGTGAATGCACTTCGTTGCGCGAAATGGTTTTGCACCACTCGACATTCACACCTTCAGGAAAGAGCTTGTGTTCTTGGATATGCACGGACAGCCGTTTCAAAGGCTCGGAAAATTGGTTGGCGGCCAGGCAATCTTGAGCCTGAGGCGCATCGAAGATGACCACATGCGGATTGCCCATGCTCACGCACGATGCTTTGAAATCGAAGTCGCAAGAGTTTAACCGCCCCTGTACAAAACTAGCTGCAGCAGGCATATTCAATGGAATTAATTCGGTCTTTAGAACGGGCTTGCCCATGTCCACCGTTATCTTCGTTTCGTCTTCGACAAGAATCTCTTGGACTCCTGCTTTAGTTGACACCAAAATTCTATTAGATGCAATCAATTCTTTCCTGAGAGCCCAAAGTCCCAGACACCGCAGACCGTTGCCGCACATAGCGGAAGGCGATCCGTCCGAGTTGGTGTAAATCCAACCGATATCACATGCGGTATCAAGTACATAGCCGGCATCGAGCGATTTGAATATACGCGCATCAAACTCTGATGTTTTTGCCAGTGAAAAACCAATGATCAAGCCGTCGGCACCAATGCCGAAATTTCTTTGGCAGAGACCCTTTGCCAGAGCAGGAACAGGATTTTTCCCGGCTTCGAGCGCTTGCCTGAATGACGGAAGAGCCAACAAATCGTCGAGCAGCACCATGACAAAGTCGTTGCCCAGTCCGTGCATTTTTTCAAATGCCAGAGCCGTGCTTGCTGAATCAGAATTCGGCTTATTAGTGGATTTCTTAGCTGACAAAGTTTCCGAAAGGATATGCATCTGATTTCGCGGCGGGTGCTGTATCCGAATGACATTGAATGACTTTGATTAATGCGCGCAAAAGCGATTTTTGCCATTCGGACCAGCCGGTATTATAGCCGCTGAGGCTTGACATGTCTCGACCTTAATAGACTTTGATTCTTCACTCTCATTGATATACTCACGTGCTGGGCGAAAACTAAGGGAATTTCACATGCGCGCATATATATCGGTGGATCTGGAAGGTATAAACGGCGTCTGTCACTCCAGCCAAACTCAGCCGGGAGAGCCCGGATACGAGCGCTCTATCAAATTGATGCACCAGGAGACGAATGCCGTCATCGAAGGACTGGTAAAAGCCGGTTGCACTGACATTCTCGTTAATGATTCGCACTGGGATATGCGCAATCTAAGAATTGAACAATTGCATCCAAAGGCGCATCTGACCAGCGGTTGGCAAAAACCTTTCTCAATGGTCTCCGGCGTGCATGCCGCAGAGAAGCCGGATTTTGCCTGCTTTATCGGTTATCACGCTCGTTCCGGATGCGCTACCGGCGTGCTTTCGCATACATATAGAGCGCAGGTGTTTCGCGACGTGCGCATAAATGATGTATTAGTCGGAGAGACAGGACTGAATGCGTACCTTGCCGGAGCGTTCGGCGTGCCGATTGCCCTCATTACAGGCGACGATGCTCTGGCGAAAGAATGCACGGAGTTGATGGGAGAAGTTTCATGCGTGGTCGTGAAACAGGCAGTTTCACGCTATTCCGCTTGCTTCAAGCCGCAAGAAGAAGTCCTCAAACATTTGGAAGATTGCGCTCGCATAGCGGCAATCAATAAAAAAGGCTGGAATTTGCTCAAGCCACCGGCACCGGCAAAACTGACCATCACGCTCGCGGACACGTCTATGGCGGATGCATGCGAACTCATTCCAAACGTTAAGCGGCTCAACGACAGGGATGTAGAGTTCGAAGACCAGGATTACAAAGTGGTGTTTCGCGTAATGCTGGCTCTGGGTGCGCTTGGAGCTAGCAGGAAAGACCCATTTTTTAGTTAAGTAACAGACTTCTAAACAGTTTTTTTCTGACAGTCAACTAAATCATTTCTCGCACAAGATGACACCAGTGGGCTTGTGCGCCCTATCTGCCGCGGGCTGGTGCCCGCACGGATATTAAAATTCGCTAATATTTCTTTATAAGCGCGGTTTGGTGCCCTTCTGCGGGTATTTACCATCTGACAGGGTTTTTCGTCAGCACCGCGACCAGCCTGAGTTAGGTCTGGTGTTGATTCCGTGCGTCCTCTTTTGAACGCACCGACCCGGTCATACGTGACTCCCTGACATTTGGGCTTACTGGCAATGTTTCAATCATACGAACAGCTTTCCTTCCACCAACAAGTGATCGTTCTAAACCAGTCGTATCCTTGTCCCCGTTGCAATGCAGGGATTCTGGAACCGTACGGGTTGACGGAAACCTTGTCGTGTAACAGTTGTGAGCGTTGTTTTGTTCCCCTTCGCGGCGGCAGGCGCCTTTATCCGGCCAACCGCATGGGCATCAAAGTAGCACCGACATATTGGTGGGATGGCTTGAGTTGGCATTGGGCGGGTACGACAGCTACCACCAAGCAAGTTATGGTCATGATTTCCCTTTTCCTAATGCCGCTGGCGATTCTGCACGGCTCGCTGTATCTTAATCTCTGGGCTGACAGACCGGAGTGGCTCAACCCGATGCTGCTGAGCGCATTGATGAGCCTTTTGACTGTCCAGCTCATTTACTTCACTTGCTGGGATTTTGATTTCCTGGCGAAACGCAAGTCTTAAGTAGAGTCAGATAGACAGAAAGAACGCAAAGGAAGATTCCAAGAGCAACTTTTCCTCAAAAGGGAAAGGCTCGCAAGAACACGTCTCTGTGCTTTTGCAAGAATGCCTGGAGGCATTGAATATTCGGCCGGGCCTCACCTATGTTGATGCCACAGTTGGCGCCGGTGGGCACCTTTCCGCCATTAGAGAACGTATGGGCGGGCAGGGGAAATTGATTGGCTTCGACAAGGACAAAATATCGCTTGACAAGGTGGCGGAGAGATTACCCCTTGCTGCTTCGTATATTCATGGCGACTATTGCGATATTGCCTATCATTTGAGTGAACTGGGAGTAAGCACTGTAGATGGTGGCATCCTCGCCGACCTCGGTGTGTCTAGTATGCAGCTTGACAATACGGAAAGAGGCTTCAGCTTCTTGAGAGACGGACCTCTCGACATGCGCATGGACAATACCCAAAAGTTGAGCGCCGCCACCATCGTCAATGAGTATGGGGAGAGGGAAATCGCCGACATAATATTCAAGTATGGCGAAGAACGTCTCAGCAGGCAGATCGCACGGCGCATCGTCAGTAAGCGTCCGATACATACGACAGGGGAATTATCCGAAATTGTTGCCGGATGTATATATACCGCCCGTGGTATCAGAGGGCATAACAAGAATCGATCGAAAAGCCGATCAGATAGGCTTGACGACTCGCATCCCGCTACTCGAACATTCCAAGCATTAAGAATTGCAGTCAACAGCGAGCTTGCAAGTCTGGAAAAATTTTTACATGAGTCTGTGAAAATTCTCGCTCCGGGCGCCAGGCTCGCGGTTATCAGCTTTCATAGCTTAGAAGATCGCATCGTTAAGCAAATTCTCAGACAGTATGCCAAAGGATGCATATGCCCGCCCAGGCAGCCGGTTTGCACATGCGGAAAGCATCCTGAGTTGCTGATAATGACCAGTAAACCAGTCACTGCATCCGATCAAGAAGTGCTTGCCAACATACGTAGTCGTAGTGCTAAACTACGGGTTGGAGAAAAGGTTTAAAGTCCGCTAGCAAGACTGAAATCAAAAACCGTTTCTACCGTTTTTACTCCGACCGCAAAAAATCATTTACGGCGGAACTAGATGGGAGCACCTAATGCCGAATACTGCACAACTTCTAGCGTTTACTGAATCTCCAATCCGCGAATCCGGTAAAAGCGAAAAGTCTATAGAAGTAGCCAACGGTGCTCGCAAGCAGATTATCTATAACGCGCCGCAAGCAAGACCGCACCTGGTCTCGGTAGCGTCCCCGGCACAAGAACGTGACAGCCGCAAGGCTCCACTGGTGGTGCGCGTCAATCAAGTTTTGCGCACATCGCTAATCGCATTTTGCGGTTTGGCAATTGTTGGATACGGGCTTGATGTTGCTCGCACCAATGATGTAACCCGCCTGCAAGAACAAGCCAGACGTTTATCGGAACAAAATTCCGAATTGTCTGCGCAGCTTTTGAGAGCAATCTCCTTTGAAGGTATACAAGACAGCGTCGTCGGACGTCATGGATTGCAAGTTCCAGAGCATGTCCTTATCGTTCCGGAAAAAGCGGCGCCGAAATTGACCGCATTCAAGCCCAACAAGCATAGTCTCCCGTTGTTGTCGGGATACTAATCTCCTCTTCGGGAGGCCCTCCACGTTGCCCACGCAGTCTCCTTCAGAGTTAGGGACTCGAGGTCGCTCACGACGCCATGACAGGCGTCCGCGTTCGCCCTTATGGCGTTTAAGAGCCTGGCAATTCATCTTATTGGCCGGCTTCACGATGATTCTCGGTCGTCTGTATTTTCTTCAGGTCATTCAGGGACCGGAGCTGAAGAAGAAAGCACACGTGCAGCGCCAGCAACACAATTTGCTCGTGCACCGGGGCGCCATCACGGACAGGCACGGTCTGCCGCTGGCGATTGATACCACCAGATATGATATCTACATCCATCCGAAATTAGTCAAAGCCGGCGTTGCGGAAGCGTCGGAAATTCTCGGCAGAATTACAAAGCAGCCATCTGAAAAAGTATATAAATTGATGAATGCCGGGTATCCGGTAATCACGCTCGGACGGCATCTGGAGCGGGAAATGGTGGACGAGATCCAGGCGCTCAATTGGCCTGGAGTGGATATTGTTCCGCGTCCTTTCCGCCATTATCCGGAAGGACAACTGGCTGCTCATCTGCTCGGTTATGTAAATATGGATACGCAGGGGCAGGGCGGTATCGAGCAAAAGCAAGAACAGATGCTCAAAGACACAGGCGCCATGCCGACTCCCCAGTTGGACGGTCGGGGACGCAGCATCCTTGTTAAAGAACCGAATTCAGATTGGGGAATTTCTCCACCGCTGGGCAGACACGTCGAGCTGACAATCGACAATTACCTGCAACACCTGGCGGAAAAAGAGCTCTATGCGATGTGCCGCCATTCATCGGCATTGAAGGGCGCTGCAATTTTTGCCGACCCGACCAACGGCGAAATTCTGGCGTGGGCGAATTATCCGCCCTACGATCCGAATCGATATAACAAGTACGCGCTGGAAACAACTAAGAACTGGTCGATGGTCGATGTATATCAACCAGGCTCGACATTCAAAATTCTCACAGTCTGCTCCGGTCTGGAAACAGGCGTGATCAAGCCGACTACAACTTTCTACGACGGCGGCTCGCTTACTGTGGGCAACCGGACTATAAGAAACCACGACGGCGGGCACGGAAGCATCGACTTGCTTCATCTCTTCATCCACTCCAGCAATATCGCCTCGGCGCAGATTGCAATGATGATGCCGGCCAAAGTTTTCCATGACATGCTGAGCAAATTCGGCATCGGGCAACCAACAGGAATTGATTTGCCCGGAGAATCGCATGGTCTCTTGCTAAACGACAGATTCTGGAAGCCGCTCGATGCAGCGACAACAGGTTTTGGTCAGGGCGCAATTGCAGTCACGCCACTACAGTTGGTATCAGCAGTCGGTGCCGTCGCCAACAGTGGCACCTGGACGCAGCCGCACCTCATCCGCCGTATTTACGATCCCAGAACAGGCGTAACTGAGAAATGGACGGAGCCGACCAAACGCGAAGTCATTTCTCCCTGGGTAGCAAAACTGGTCGCCAAACTGCTCGGCGACAACATCGCCATGGGTACGCAGATCGCCGGCAAAGTACCGGGCTACCGAGTAGCCGGTAAAACTGGAACAGCTCAGAAAGTTTCCGCCAGCGGCAGAGGTTATCTCGCCGGTCAAACCATCGCATCCTTCGTGGGTTTTCTGCCTGCAGAAAGCCCGCAGTTAGTAGGCATTGTCGTAGTCGACAGCCCGCAGACCGACGGACGTTGGGGCAATACGGTAGCCGGACCGGTATTCAACGCTATTTCAGCAGAAGCCGCTCGTTATCTGGGAATACCGCCATCGCACTCCGGTGAAAACGAGAAAACCTCATCAGGAAGTAAAGCTACCGACCCGCTCAAAGCGTTGCATCACAAAATTGTTCCGGCTCCGGAAGCACCGTCGGTGAAGTACGCACGGGAAGCCAGCGCTCGCCAGCAAGAGAGAGCGCGTGAATAACAGGCTCGGTCGGTCTGTCTATCCCGCGCGGCGTCGCTCAAAAACTGCGGGTAAACCCTGGCACATGGGCGCTGCGGAAGCGCTAATATTGAACTGATTGAGTGAGGAGCCGCTCGTGCCGGCAGAACAGCCTAATAAGCCGGACGCTACGCCGCCGACCGGCGGTAAAAAGCGCAGTCTGGGCAAGACATTCGGCATCGTCGCCATACTCACCGTTCTTTCCAAGTGCGCTGGATTGATCCGTGACATCGTTGTTCTGCAGGCTTTCGGAACCAATTATCTTTCCGACGCATTTAATAACGCCACCTTATTTACCGGCAATATTCTCATTCTTTTCGGCGGCTTGGGCGGTCCGTTCCATTCCTCCGCCGTGGCGGTGTTGACGCCGAAAAAGGAAGATCCCGACAGCGGCAGAATGATGGTGCAGATTTTTCTTGCCACCATGATTTTCTTGATACTGCCCTCGGTGGCAATCTACTTTTTTGCACCTGATCTTATTCAGTTGATAGCGCCTGCCAGCGCTCTGTCCGAACCTAACCGGCAGGAATATTGGGAAGAAACCGTCAGGCAGATTCGTATCATGCTGCCTTTGGTGGCAATCTCTGGTTTTGTGGGTTTGTCGTATGGAGTTTTGAACGTTTACGACAAAATTTTCTGGCCTTCTTTTTCTCCCGCCATCGCCAGCCTGGCGATCATTATTGCCGTGTTTGCCTTCGGCGACTCTGCAGGCATCGTTTGCCTGGCCTGGGCGACCCTTGCCGGCGCGATTGGTCAGGCCGTTGTGCAAATACCAGGGATGCTGAAAACTCCTCTCAAATGGAGTTTCAGCCCCGTCTTTCACCCTGGTCTCAAAGAGTATTTGCTGATGCTGGGTCCGGCGGCATTCAGCACCTCAATAGGTCAAATCAGCCTCTACGTGCATTTGTATTTCACATCAACGATTCAAGAAGGTGGCTGGACAGCCATTGTCAATGCCAATCGCTTGATTCAGTTGCCGCTCGGCGTTCTGCTTACGGCAATGCTGGTTCCGATTTTGCCGCGATTTACCGAGCAGGTGGCAGCCAAACGCATCGATGATCTGAAAGACGAACTTTCCAGGGCTCTGCGCTTACTCTGGTTTCTCGCCTTGCCGATTGCAGCCCTGCTGATGGCAATTCCCACGCCAATCATCAAATTGCTCTTCGAGCGCGGAAAGTTCACCACACATTCAACCGAGATGGTTACGACGGTAATGATCTTCCTGGCGCCTGGAATATTTTTCTATTTGGCGCGTGACCTCATCACCCGAGTCTTTTACGCGCACCAGGATTCGAAGACTCCATTCTTGATTGCAGTCGCCGCCATTGTTCTGCAGACGTTCCTTGACTGGCTTCTGGTTTCATATTTCAAGACCGGAATCGCCGGCATCGCGATTGCCACGACACTTGTCACCATATTCAATTTGTTTGCTCTGACTTTCTTTGCCAGAAAGAAAATCGGTCGCCTGGGCACAAGCAAACTTATTTATCCGACCGCTATTATGCTGACGGCCTCCACCGTATGCGGTGCCATCGCCTGGTTCGTTTCCAACCAAATCAGCGCCATCCTTGCGCAGAATTTTATCGGACAGCTCGTCTCGCTCAGTCTTTCCGCCGGTCTTGGATTGCTTGCATATCTTCTGGTCTGCATGGCGTTCAAACTCGAAGAGCCCTCGAGCGTGGCGGACAGATTACTGAAGAGACGTAAAACCACGTCCGCCCAAAGTTAGTTAGTGCACTTGCAACACCGCCCGGATGCACAACTTGTCGAGATCAAGGCAAATCGAAAATCTTGCCCGGCGAAACTTGCAAAAG
>Ga0268299_1004488_pt1 | contig 10789 bp, 8 predicted proteins | sample NOBtaG_FD_193484 | JGI IMG/M metagenome (GOLD analysis project Ga0268299, IMG submission 193484) | Activated sludge microbial communities from bioreactor in Nijmegen, Gelderland, Netherland - NOB reactor | ecosystem: Engineered > Bioreactor > Aerobic > Activated sludge | place: Netherlands... | reverse complement strand
CTCCGGTACCTGTTCCCGGGGCACGAGCTTCAGGTAGAGGCCGATCTGGGAGAGATTCGTGACCAGCAGGTTCCGCCGGGGATCCCAGGCGCCGCTGCCCCAGTTCATTCCGCCGGCGGAGCCGGGGAACATGATCCAGCCCTTGTCGCTCGGTGGCGTGAAGATGTCGCCGTGGCGGGCGCCGGCGATCAGGTCCCGGCAGCGTTTCTCGTCCCAGAACGTGAGGCCCCACGCGTCGTCGGTCGTCAGGCGGGTCTTCATCAACGGAGGCGGCTTGACGGGGAACGGCTGGGTCTTCGACAGGACGTCGCCTGCGACACCGTCGGTCGGCACCGGCCGCTCTTCGACCGGGAAGAGGGGCTTGCCCGTCTCCCTGTCGAGCACGAACACGAGCGACTGCTTGGTGAGCACGACTACGGCTGGGACGTTGCGGCCATTCTTCGGCACGTCCACCAGCAGGGGTTGTGCCGGCGTGTCCCAGTCCCACACGTCGTGATGCACGGTCTGGAAACTCCAGACCACCTCGCCCGTCCGTCCTCGCAGGGCCACCACGGAGTTGGCGTGGCGGTTGTCGCCGGGGCGCGTCCCGCCGAACCAGTTGGGCGAGGCGCTGGAGGTCGGCATGAAGACGAGGTCACGGCCCTCGTCGACGGACAACAGGCTCCAGGCATTGGCTCCGCCCGTGGTCTCCATGCTCTCCGGCGTCCAGTCACTGGCCCCCGGCGCATCCTTGTTGCGCGGGACCGGATCGAAGCTCCAGCGGAACTGGCCCGTGCGCGCGTCGAAGGCCCGCAGCGCGCCGCTCGGGGCGCTCGCGTACTGGTTCTTCATGTTGTTGATGTGGCCAATCACCAGAATGCCGTTCACCACCACCGGCGGTGCGGAGAACTGCACGCCCCAGGGATCGGCGGGAGCGGGCCTCGCCGCGGCGAAGAGGGGATTCACATCCACCTGGCCGTTCGTGCCGAAGCCGGCGCACGGTTCGCCACTGGCGGCGTCGACGGCGAGCAGGCGGCGATCGTTGGTCCCGGCGAGGATCCGGTGCGCGCACTTCGACCCGGCAGGGGCCGCCGAGTCGTGCCAGTAGGTCACGCCGAGGCACTTGAGTCGCTTGGGCGACTGCGTCACCTGTATCTTCGGATCGAAGCTCCAGCGCTGCTCGCCGCTGGCCGGATCGAGCGCGACCAGGCGGTTGCTCGGCGTGCAGAGCACGAGCGCGCCGCCAGCGGCGTCGGGCAGGAGGATTGGCGTGGCGTGGAAGCCCGCGAAGGGGCGGCGCTCCGGAAATTCCTCGAACTCGCCGTGGCGCCAGGTCCATGCCCGCTCGAGCCGCCAGACGTTGCGGCGGTCGATCTGCGTGAGAGGGGAGTAGCGCGAGCCGCCCTCGTCGCCGCCCACGTGCAACCAGCCGGATGCCGGCAACGGCGCCACCGGCAGCATGACCAGGCACATTCCGGCCGCGAGACACTTGTATGCCAGGCTACTGGCCATGATCCGGGACCTCAGTTGAGCGGAACGGAGAGTTCCTTGCGGGTTTCCTCGAGCAAAAGCTTCGCATCGGGCGACAAGGCCTCGTCGCTGCGGTAGACGAGGGCCACGGTGCTGAACCATTCGACCTTGGGCACGTGGAGCTCGGCCAGCTGGCCTGCCTCGATGGCGTCCTGGATGGTGCCGATCATGGGCAGGACGGCCACCATGTTGCAGTTGGCCAGCATCGCCCGCAGGAAGTCATCGGTGGCCTCGCCCATCGGCTGCGGCGGAGGGGCGATGCCCGCGTCGGCAAACGTCTCGTCCCAGTTCTCCAGCACGACCCGCCAGGTGCTCGCGTAGGCGAGCCGGTAGTCCATGACCCGGGCCAGGCTCAGGTTGCGCCGGCCGGCAAGCGGGTGTTTCTGGCCCACCACCAGCCCGTAGCGCAGCCGGAACAGGGGCTCGTGCACGATGCGCCGGCTCGCTGCCGGGCTGCTCGTCTCGGACACCATGAAGTCCAGCTCGCCATCGTTGAGCCGGGCGGCGAGGTAACTGTAGGACCCGAGCGCCGTCTGCACCCGCAGGCCGGGGTAGCGGTCGCAGAAGCGGCCGATGAGCTCACCCATGGCGGAAGGAATCCCGTAGGGAAGAAGGCCGACGTTCACCCGGCCGTTGCCGATGCCCCGGATCCGGTTCAGCTGGTCCACGGCGGATTCCACGTTGGCCTGGATCTGCTGGGCGCTTGTGTAGAGGCAATTGCCGAAGGACGTGGGCAGGATGCCGCCGGGCTTGCGTTCCAGCAGGGTGACGGCAAGCTCGGTCTCCAGCTTCTTGATCGACAGGCTCAGCGCCGGCGGCGAAATGTTCAGCGCGTCTGCTGCCTTGTGGAAACTCCCCTGGTCCACCACGGCGCAGAAATACTTGAGCTGGCGAAGGTCCATGCCATAAGCCTAGCAAAACGATTTCTGGATATCAGTAAAATATCCTGAACGGCACGTTAGGCGCGGGGCCGCCCTGGCAGCTGTGGGATGATGCCGGCCGTAAGCGCGCACCGGGGAACCAGGAACTCCAATGGCCACAGAAATACCGAGAAACAGCGAAGTCGCGATAGCCGTGTTCGTCGACTTCGAGAACCTGGCGCTTGGCGTCCAGGACATGAAGGGGGCCCGCTTCGACATCGACGCGGTCCTGAAGCGCCTGCTGGAGAAGGGGCGCATCGTCGCCAAGCGGGCCTACTGCGACTGGACCCGCTACCAGAATTTCATGAAGGAGTTCCACCTGCAGGGCTTCGAGATGGTGGACATCCCCCAGACGAAGGTCAGCGGCAAGAACAGCGCGGACATCCGCATGGTCGTGGATGCCCTGGACATGTGCTACTCGAAGGCCCACATAGACACCTTCGTGCTGCTCACGGGCGACAGTGACTTCTCGCCGCTGGTCTCGAAGCTGAAGGAGAACGACAAGCGGGTGATCGGCTGTGGAGTGCGCAACTCCACGTCCAACCTGCTCACCTCCAGTTGCGACGAGTTCATCTTCTACGACGACCTCATTGCTGTCTCCCGCCGGCCCCGCACCCGGGCCAAGCCTTCCAAGAACACGGAGCAGGCGGACGCGCTGGACAAGGTCGCGGCCACGGTGGAGTCACTGGCCCAGGAGTACGACCCGCTCTGGGGCTCGCTGGTGAAGCAGACCGTCCGCCGGGTCTACCCGGGCTTCAACGAGACGGTGTACGGCTACCGCAGCTTCTCCGAGCTGCTCGAGGACGCCGCCAAGCAGGGCATGGTGGAGCTGGAATTCGACCAGCAGCGCGGCAACTACAAGGTCCGGTCGAAGCCCCGCTGACGACGCTGCTACTTCAACGCCGGCGTACCCTTTGGCGCCTTGGCGGGCGCCGTTGTCCGCGCGAGCTTGTAGACCGGGCGCTCACCGGGGGCCTCGTAGTACGCCATCATCTGCGGGGCCAGCGCCCCGAGCGTGGCCTGGCGATTGCCCGGCGCCGGGTGGGTGCTCAGGAACTGGGGCGGGCCGCCGCCGCCGGCCTTTTCCATCTTCTGCCACAGGGTGGCGGCCGACCTCGGGTCGTAGCCGGCCTTGGCCGCGAGCTCGATGCCGATGCGGTCAGCCTCCGTTTCCGACGCGCGGCTGTTGGGCAGCGTAATCGCCACGGCGGCAGCTCCCTGCGCGGCCACCATGCCGGCGGCGGAATCGGATGCGATGCCGACGGCGAGCGCGCCCAGCTGGCTGGCCATGGCCACCGACATGCGCTCTGCCGTGTGATTGGCCAGTGCGTGGCTGATCTCGTGGCCCATCACCTGGGCCAGCTCGTCGTCCGTCGGGTCCACCTTCTGGATGAGGCCGGTGTAGATGGCCATGCGCCCGCCCGCCATGCACCAGGCGTTCACCATCTTCGGGTCGTCGATGACCTGGACGCTCCACTCCCAGGACTTGGTGTCGGGCCGCATGATGATCGCCTGGGAAATCAGGCGGCCCGTGATCGTGTCGATGCGCTTCAGCACCTTGGGGTCGGTCACGAGCTTCCCCTCGGAGCTGAGCTGGCCCATCGTCTGCGTGTACTGCTGCTTCGACGCGGAGATGGCCGTCTGCTCCGACACCAGCATCAGCTGCCGACGTCCGGTCGGACTGGTGGCGCAGGCGCTGGCCAACACCAGGACCAGCAATGCCAGGGCCACGCGCTTGATGATTCGGGACATGGGCTGTTCTCCGCCAGGGCGCTATCGGAACCAGGGACTGTCCGGATGCCGGGCATGCAGGCGCCGGTCCAGGCCGAACCAGTGACCGGTGGGAAGGACGACCATCAGGCCCGCGACCAGCCAGAGGGGCAGCAGGGACGCATCATAGTAGCCGCCGATCGCGATCATGGTCATCAGCCAGAATGCCGCGATGCCGCCAGCCCGGGTCGCCAGGCCAAGCGCCAGGCTCAAGGTGACGAACAGCGCCGTAGTCACGAAGACCCAGGCCACCGGAACGTAGAACGGGATGGCGAACTTGCTGAGGAACTGCGCGCCGAAGGAGGCCGGATCGAGCTCCGCGAGCCGCCCTTCGAAGACCTGCCTGCTGTAGTCCGACCAGAGCCAGCCCGTCCGGATCTTGTTCAGGAAGGAGCCGAGGAAGAACAGCGCCATGGCGTAGCGCAGCACCAGTACGACGGAGACGCCAAGCGCCCGGAGCGGTGCGGCCCGGAACTCCGCGACCGTCAGTGGACGGACGGTGGCAACCCCGCTCATTGCGGCTCTCCCCTGGCAGCATCGGCGAACAATCCGAGCAGCTCCCGGCCCTCGGCGGGCTTCAGCAACCGACAGCTGCCCCGGATAGCCCCATCCGGGCCGTGCCACTCGCCCGTCGACTGGTTGATCCACCCGGACGGCAGGTGAATGCGGTGGATCACCAGGTCAGTGCGCGCCTCGCCCCCCCTGGTAACCGTGCGACTGAACGCGTCGTCGATACCCGGTCGCTGGGCATAGATGGACAGGGGCCGGAGATCCTCGGTGCGGGTGTGGAAGAGCTGGATGAGGAATTCCCACACGGTGGCGAGCTGCGCAAGGATACCCTTCCGCTCCAGCCGGTAGAGGTCGAAAGTGGGGTCATACACCGCCGCATTGGCGGAGCCGCCGTCGCAACGGATGAAGTCCTCGCAGGTCGTGCACTTTGCGTTCACCGGGATGAGCAGGTCGAACTTCGGCGGCGGGGCGCCGCAGGCAGCGAGCATTCCCAGGAGGACGGCCAGCAGGATGCCGCGCATCGCTATTCCACCAGTACCTGCATCAGCCGGGCCGTGGCGGACTGGTAGAGCAGGGGCGCCACGAGGATCTTCGGGTAGCGGCTCCGGAGCCGCGCAGCCTCGGCTGCTGCGAACTCCGCCGGGCTGTCGACGGCGAACAGGTCGCTCCAGTGGTCGAAATGCTGTTCCGCCGCCGGCCGCTCCCAGCCCGCGGCCTCGATCATCCGGACCACGAACTGCTCACGCTGGTCGCGCAGCTCGGTGAGGCGGCAGTCGTCGTGGCCGATGATGGCGATGGCCGAAATGCCGGCGACGCCGATCGCCCACGACACCTTGAAGGGATCCCGCTTCAGGCTGGCAGCCGCGGTGCGCAGCGAGATGGCGAAGCCGTCGGGGATGCGGAGCGCGGTGCCTTGTTCGAGGCACGTCGCGACCAGGATGGCTGGGCGTGCGTACGCGACAGGGCCACCGCCTGCCGGGAAGTTCTGGAAGCGCAGCAGGTCGGCAACGGGGGTGTCGCGGTAGGCGGCGAGGATGTCCGTCTCGTCGTGGACGGCGGCCAGGCTGGCATTGAGAGTTGTGGTCATGGGACGGTGGGCGAAGCGGGCGTGGCTGGACGCGGCTGCTTATTTGGCCGGGAATCGTCGTCGGGCGCAAGCGCTTCGAAGGTATCCGCGGCCAGGCCGACGCCCGCCTCGGCGAAGTAGTTGTAGGTGATGTCCGCGCCGGCCGCGAGGATGGGAGCCTGCTCCTCCTGCCAGACGTAGGTTGCGCTGATGAGTCCCTTGAAGCCGCGCCGGCGCAGTTGCTCGCTGGCCAGGATCTTCGCCTCGGCGTCCGGCAGCGCGAGCATGACCACCCGCACGTGGTCCAGGTTCAGGCGATGCCAGAGCAGGGGATCCTCCGCGTCCGCATAGACGACCCGCCGGCCCTCCGCGAGGTGCTTCTCGACCTTGCCCAGGTCGCTGTCCAGTCCGACCACCTTGCGTCCCAGGTCACGCGCATGGTTGTAGGCGCCCGTGCCGACGCGGCCCATGCCCGCCACGACGACCTCCGCCCGCCCGAGGGAAATCGGCTCGTCGTCAGGGTGGCGGCGATCCCGCTCGAAGACCCGCAGGAAGCGCTCCAGCGCCGCGAAGATGTCGTGGGAGTAGCGGCTCAACGGCGCCGCGACCGCGAACGACACCGCGACGGCGATGGCCGCGGCCACCAGCCACTCGACAGGCGCAAGGCTGCGCTCCACGGCGGCCGCCATGACGATCAGGCCGAACTCACTGTAGGTCGCGAGGCCGAGGCCGGCCAGGAACCCGGTGCGGGCCGAGAGCCCGAAAGCAAGCAGGAGGAGGAAGTACAGCAGCACCTTCAGTGGCAGGATGGCCAGCGGGATCATCGCCAGGCCCAGCGTGTGCCAGGTGGGCAGGCCGGTGAGGCCGATGCTGAGGAAGAAGCCCACCAGGAAGAACTCCTTCAGGCTCCACAACGAGTCACTGAGTTCGACCGCCTTGGGGTGGTTGGCCAGGAGCATGCCGATCAGGAGCGCGCCGAGCTCGCCCGAAAGGCCGATGGCCTCGAAGCCGTAGCCGCCGAGGCCGAGGGCCAGCGCGCAGCCGAGCAGCACGAGCAGTTCCCCGTGGCCGGCCAGGTCGAGCAGCTTGCGCAGGACGGGATGGGCGAGGGGCAGCAGCAGGGCGAGTGCCGCGGTCCAGGTCAGGACCCGGGAGTCATTGATGCCCAGGATCGCGACCGCGATGACGTCCTGCACGATCAGGATGCCGATCGCCACGCGTCCGTGGAACGCCCGGATCTCCCGCCGCTCCTCCAGGACCTTGGCTGCGAGCACCGTGCTCGAGAAGGACAGGGCGCTCGCCAGCACGAGTACCAGCGGCAGCGGATAGCCCACTCCGGCCTCGAGCACCAGTGCCACGACCAGCAGCGCGGCCGCGAATTGCAGCAGCGCGACGCCCCACACCTCGGCGCGGATGAAGTTCCGGAAGCGCAGTTTCAGGCCGACTGAGAACAGGAGCAGGAGGACGCCCAGGTGCGCCACGTCCTCGAGCACCGGCACCCGCTCGACCCCGGCGGCGTTCAGCAGGAAGCCGGCACCGAGGAAGCCGATGAGGGGGGGCAGCCCCAGCTGGCGCGCCAGCAGGCCCAGGGCGAAGGGGGCAGCTATCCAGACAGCGAGCATCCGTCCGCATCTTGGCGCAATATTGGGCAATGCAGAAGATGACCGGACCGATCCGCCGGTACGTCGGGGCTGGCCTGGTCCTCGCCGGTCTCCTGGCCCTCTACGCCGGCCTGGGATTCCTGGCTGTCCCGCGGCTGGTCACGAGCCTGGCGAAGGACACCGTCAAGGCCGACTACGACCGGGACCTGGCGGTTGGTGAGGTGCGCTTCAATCCCTTCACGCTGACGCTGGAAGTCGACCAGCTGGCCCTGCCCGATGCGGACGGCAGCCCGATGCTGGGCTTCGACCGGCTGCTGGTGGACCTGGACCTCAACTCGATCTGGCGGCGGGCCCTGTCGTTCCGCACCATCCGGCTGGACGGCCTGGCCGTCAACGCGCTGGTCCGGAAGGGCGGGGAGCTGAACCTGGCGGACCTCGAGACCCCGCCCGACCCGGGCGCGCCGCCCCCGGCGCCCGATGAGCCGCTGCCCCGCCTGATCATCGGCGAACTCAGCGTCAACGACGGGCGCGTGCGGTTCGAGGACCGGGACCGGCCCGAGCCCTTCGTCGCCGACCTCAAGCCGGTCACGTTCCGACTGACCGACTTCAGCACCTACATCGGGGAGGGCGAGCGGTACGAACTCGACGCCACCCTCTTCGACACCAGCCGCTTCGCCTGGCGGGGCACGCTGAAGGCGCAGCCCCTGGCTTCCGACGGCGAATTCAGCCTGAGCGACCTGCCCCTGCCGCGGGTGGCGGCCTTCCTGGGTGATGCGCTGCGCCTCGAGGTCACCAACGGCACGGCCACCCTGCGTGGCCGCTACCGGTTCGCGGACCAGCCCGCGGGCCCCGATGTCGTCGTGGATTCCGGCGAGCTCCTGGTCACGAAGCTCACAATCCGGGACCGGGGCGAAACGACCGACTATGTGGACCTGGAGAAGGTCACCGCCACGGGGCTCGGCCTGTCCCTTGCCGACGGCAAGGCCGTCGTTGGCGAGGTCACACTGGATGGCGGCAGCATCCAGGGCTGGCTCACGCCCGAGGGCGACCTCAAGCGTTCCGGCATCTTCGATCCCCTGGTCGTCGAGGCGGAGTCCGGGGGCGCAGTGGAGCCTGCGCCTGTGGCGGCGGAGGACGACTGGGAAGTGCGCATCCCGCGCATCAACGTCCGGAACCTGGCCTTGAGCCTGGAGGATCGCGGCCTCGAGCCCGCCCCGGTATTCGTGCTGAAGCCGCTGAACGTGAGGATCGACGGGTACTCCACGGCGCCCGGCACGACCGTGAAGGCCGGAGTCGAGGCGACCGTGAACGAGCGTGGCCAGCTCACCGTCGCCGCCACCACGAACCTGGACACGCTGGCGACCGAGGCGGACGTGGACCTCTCCGCGCTGCCGCTGGAACTGGCGCAGCCCTACATCGCCCGGGAGACCAGCATGACGCTGACGAAGGGTGTGCTGGCGGCGAAGGGCCAGGTGACCTACGAGGACGCGCTGCCCGACGCGAAACTCGGGTTCAAGGGCGACGTGCGCATCACCGGGCTGCGGACCATCGACAACGCGCTGCGCGAGGACTTCGTGACCTGGGATGCGCTGGCACTCGACGCCGTCGAGTACCGCTCCGAACCCGAGAGCCTCAGGATCCGCACGGTCGATGCGCGGAGTCCGTTCGCGCGCGTCATCATCGGGCCCGACGGCACGACCAACATCAGCGCGATCCTCGCCGCGCCGGGCGCGACCGCGACCACCGTACCCGGCCCGACGATAGGGCCGGCCGCAAGCCGCGCGCCCGAAGCCGTGGCGGTGGCCAGGGCACCCGCCGACACGCCGCCGTCCGCCGAGGCTGCCCCTTTCCCGATCCGCATCGGCACGGTCCGGATCAGCAATGGTTCCGCCCGGTTCGCCGACTTCACGACGCGGCCGAACTTCGCCATCGGGATCGAGAACCTGAAGGGCACGATCACCGGCCTGTCTTCGGCCCCATCCTCCCGCGCCACGGTCGAGCTGGACGGGCAGGTGGACCGCTTCTCGCCGGTGACGATCCGTGGCGAGGTGAACCCGCTGGCGGCGGAGACCTTCCTCGACATGGCGATGACCTTCCGCAACGTGGAGCTGGCGTCCTTCACGCCGTACTCCGGACGGTTCGCGGGCTACTCCATCCGGCAGGGCAAGCTGTCGGTGGACCTGAACTACAAGGTGAACGACCGTCAGCTCGACGCGGACCACAAGTTCGTCATCGACCAGCTCGAGCTCGGCGACAAGGTGGAGAGCCCGGACTCCGTGGGACTGCCGCTGAAGCTGGCCGTCGCCCTGCTGAAGGACCGCAACGGGGTCATCGACCTGGACCTGCCCGTGACCGGTGACCTGGACGACCCGCAGTTCCGCATCGGGCCGATCGTCTGGAAGGTCTTCGTCAACCTGCTGACGAAGGCCGTAACGGCACCGTTCGCGCTGCTCGGCAGCCTCTTCGGGGGCGGTGACGAGGTCAACCTGATCAGCTTCCCGAACGGCGAGGCTGCCGCCGGCCCGGCTGAAACCGAGAAGCTCGCCAGCCTGGTCAAGGCGCTCACGGAACGGCCGGGACTGAAACTCACCGTTCCCGCCGTCTTCAACCGGGCCAGCGACGCGCCCGCCCTCACGGAAGCGGGGCTGCAGCGGAAGCTCGTCGCGGCGCGCCGGACGGAACTCACGGCCCGGAAGAAGCCGGTCGACGGCCTCGACTATGCCGCCATCACGGCGGATCCCGGCGAACACCTGCGGCTGCTCACCGCGCTGCACCGGGAGCTCGTCGGCCCGGATGCTCCATTGCCGGAGCCAACGGCCGAAGTCGCCGACATCGAAGCTGCCCGGATCGGCCTGCTGGAGGACACCCTCCGCGAACGGATCGAGGTCACCGACGCCGAGTTCTTCGCGCTGGCCCGGGCCCGTGCGGAGTACGTGCAGGCCCGGTTGTTGACCGACACCGGAATCGACCCGACCCGGGTGTTTCTGACAGCCCCGGCCGAGGGCAAGGCCGGTGACGGGGGCGTGGTGATGGAGCTGGCGCTGGAGTAGCGGCCGCAGTCGGCTCTGCTAGCGCTCTTCGATCCAGGCAGTCAGGGCATCACGATCAGAGGCCGTCAGTCGGGTGAACCGTTCCCGGGCCCGTTCCGCCTCGCCGCCGTGCCAGAGGATCGCCTCGGTCACGGACCGTGCGCGTCCGTCGTGCATCAGATGCACCCTCCGGCCCGGACGCTGTCCGGCGCGATGGCCCCACAAGGGAGCCGTGCGCCACTCGCTGGCAACAACGCGGCCAGCCACGGTCCTGTCGGCAAGGTCGGGCCCGAGGTCGTGGAGCAACAGGTCCGTGTACGCCTCTATCCACCCCTGGATGCGGCGGCCGTCCGGAGCCTCGTAGTTCACCGGGAGTCGGATCCG
>Ga0268299_1004487_pt1 | contig 10795 bp, 9 predicted proteins | sample NOBtaG_FD_193484 | JGI IMG/M metagenome (GOLD analysis project Ga0268299, IMG submission 193484) | Activated sludge microbial communities from bioreactor in Nijmegen, Gelderland, Netherland - NOB reactor | ecosystem: Engineered > Bioreactor > Aerobic > Activated sludge | place: Netherlands... | reverse complement strand
GCGGCAGGGACGCTACGCTACGCCGGGGGGAGGGGAGCCACTGAGCGAGCCACCTGCGCACCTCCGCTGACTGCGTCCGACCGAACACACGCAGGGGGGCACTATGTACCTGAGCTTTACCTAAACACCGACAACACTTCGTTGACGGAGTCCACCGGCATGCCTCATCATTTACCATTCGGTGCGAGGACCGAAGCTTATGATCGACCACAACGACCACAAAACAGTGCAGGCCATCGTGCGCCAGTGGCTCGGTTTTCCCGAGGCATTCGACAGCTCCGATGCCGCGTACTACGAGAACTTCTACGAGGATTTCGAGTCGTTTGCCTCCTCCATCGACCCTCGCAACCCGGAGGCTTCCACGCAGCTTCCGATGCCGAGTGATGTCATGGCATACGACCGCTTCAAGGCAGGGGTGACGGGGGACCGGATTCGGCGCCGATGAGGGATGCGCGCGCAGTTTCGTCGTGGGAGAGTGATCTTTTCAGAAGTAACATGCTTGACACGCAGGGTGCTTTTCGTCGGTGATTCCCGCCGCGGGCCGATGTAGCTCAGCTGGCAGAGCAGCGCATTCGTAATGCGCAGGTCGTCGGTTCGAGTCCGACCATCGGCTCCATTTCAGCCCGCGAAGAAACGAGCCCCGGTGACCCGGGGCTTTTTTTATTTTTGCGTTCGACCGAGTCCAGTAGAGGCAGTGCCAGAGTGAGTCTTCAGAAAGCCTTCGTCACCGGTGCCACGGGATTTGTCGGTGGCCATCTTTGCGAGCGACTTCGCCGCGAGGGCTGGCACGTGCGCGCGCTTGTGCGTGCGGGCTCAGGGCGGGGGATCCTCGAGGCCTGTGGCTGCGAGTTCGTCGAAGGTGATCTCACCATGACGAACGTGCTCGCTCGTGCATCCGAAGGCTGCGACGCCGTCTTCCACGTGGCCGGCCTCACCCAATCGCCCAATCGGGCTGGCTTCGAAGAATCGAACGAGCTAGGCACAAGCCGCGTCGTCCTTGGACTGGAGCGCTCCGGTTTCGATGGTCGATTTGTGTATGTCAGCAGCTTGGCCGCGGGAGGTCCCGCCGTCGCCGGCCGGCTGCGTCGTGAGGCCGACCCCGACGAACCGATCAGTTTCTATGGCGCGAGCAAGTTGGCAGGGGAGCGTGCCATCTCCGCACGCAAGCGTGCGTTCACTTCCACCATCGTTCGACCCGGGGCGATCTACGGTCCGCGAGAGCGCGGCATCCTTCAAGTCTTCCAAGGGATCGCCCGGTGGGGTGTCGCACTGCGTCTGGGAAGCGGCGTGAAACTGCAAATGACCCACGTCGATGATGTCGTGGAAGGGATCATGCGCACCCTGCCGAAGGCGGATAAGACCCCGGCGATCTTCTATCTGACGGAGAGCCGCGTGTGGAACTATGACGAGGTGATGCGTGAAGTCGCTCGCCAACTCGCGCGTCAGGTGCGCATCATCCCCGTCCCCGAATGGATCGGCGGTGTAATCGGCCACTCTGCGGACTTCCTCGGGCGACTCAAGGGGCGAGCAATCTCCCCGATCGGCATGGACAAGATCCGCGAGATCAAAGGAGGGGCCTGGATCGCCGATACGACCAAGCTCCGCGAGTTGACCGAGTGGGAGCCCAGCATCGGATTCCCAGAGGGTCTGAACAACACGCTGGAGTGGGCTCACAAATCTGGAAAAATAACATAGACAACGCACCCACGCCGTCCCATCTTTACTCTGTTGAACAGTACCGGAGGAAAGGGGCAAACCACCCAGGCGATCGCGATTTCTGAGGGGTCAGAATCGTTACCCACGGATCAAGCTACCACATGGCGTTCAAGAACTTCTTCGACAAACTCAAAGACAAGAGCCAAGACATCGCCCAAGGGGCGAAGAAACTCGTGTCTGGCCCCGAAGGGGAAGCACCAATCGACGACGGAATGACGATCGAGACAACACCAGATCGCCCGAGCGGATCGCACCCCCGTTCGTCCGTAGGAGCGCCGCCGAGTTCGGCCCCATCCGGACGTCTCCAGGAGCCAATCCCCCCGACAGCGCCCCCGCCCATGCTGCCGCCGGCCGATCCGAACAAGATCGCGGGGCTTGCTCACCGCGGAGAAAAATCCTCCGCGCCGCTCGTCGTGAACGACGCCAATGACACGGTCTATCGCAAGCGTTCCAGCGTGGTGGACGAAATCGAGGAACAGTTCGGGCGATTCGGCCCCCGTGTTTCGACTTATCTCCTCACCCAGCTCATGATGCCCAACGGCATGAAGATGCTCCTCGCCAAGCTGGAGCTCCGCTCTCGTGGTTTCGAGGGAGGGGACAAGTCGCTCGTGGAGAACTGGATCGACCTGAACGGCACGGACGAGTTCGCGAAGCGCGTTGGCTTGCGCACGCGCGATTCCGAAAGCAGCAACCCCGTCACGGCGAATCTTCCACCAGAGACAGCTTCGAGCAGTCCGCCGGCGGATCTGCGGATTCGACCCATGTCAAAGAAGGTGGCCGGACCAACCGGAACAGGCACGCGCCCAGGCGATGCAAGGTCGTCGGCTTCAGTTCCGCTACCCCCGCCCAGCTCATCCAAGCCGCGCGCCGCCGCGCCGCCACGTCCTCCTGTTGCGCCACCGCCGACTGAAACGGCGCGTCCCTCGGCGGATCAGGAACCCCATCCCGCCGATGAGAGCGTGAAGATCCGCCCCGTGGCAATCAGCCAGGATGCAGAGCGACGTGCATCGATGGCCCGATCACCACTGCCCGGCGGTGCGGACTCGAAGTCATTCAATGCCGTCCCGCCTCCTCCGGTTGCACCACCTCCCGCACCCCCGGCTCTGCCCGCTGTATCGGCACCCGTGGCCTCGCACATCGTCCCGCCGATCCTTCCGCCGATGCCATTGCCGTCCCCGCCAGACATGGGTAGAAGCGACGAAACCGAGGAAGCCCCGTCCCGCTTCCCCGCGAACTTCCTCCAGAACGTTCTGGACGAGAGTTCACGCACCGGCCCTCCCATCCCGAAGCGGCCACCGAACAGAAACAAGACCTGACAAACAATCCGCCCCTGAGGACACGAAGCCTCGGGGGCGAATTGTTGCGATTGAGTGATTGAGTCAGCTACAGGCTGTACTCGGTCCATTCAGCCACGGCGGCATCGGGTGGCGTGTTCAGGAATGCACCCATGTCGCGACGCGAACCGTCTTCGTTCTCCGTCGTCGGTTGTCCCGTCTGACGCGCAGGCGAATCACCGCGTAGCCGGGTCGCCCGGGGTGCGATCCGTGGGCATCAGGAAGATCACTCGCACCGCGTACTCCGGTGTTCCCGCGATCCTTGGTGGGAGGGGGATCGTGCGCACATCCGTCGGTGGGTTCTTGGCTTCTTCGATGATGCGACGATCGAACTCCTGCTGGAGTGCAACGTGGTCCGACGCGAAGACCTGAGCCGACGCGATCAAGGTCATAGCCAAGCTGAACACAGCACAGACGGAACTCCGTCCACACCGTAGCGACGCGGGGAGTCTCATAGCGGTCTCCTGAAAAGTAAAAAGTCGAAAGTCGGTTTGGCCATTCCTCGTGGTCACCGACTCTCGACTTTTTGAGTTGAGGATTCTGCCCGAAATGCACAACGACTCCCCTCGAAAGGCAAACGCAATGATGCCCTTCTTGCGGGGTCACTCGATCAAACGGTCATGATTTCCTTTTCCTTCTTGGTCAACAACTCGTCGATCTTCTTGATGTGTTCATCAGTGAGTTTCTGAAGTTTGTCCTGCGCCTTCTTCACGGCGTCCTCGGACAGCTCTGCCGACTGGCGTCCCTTCCCCTTGCCGAGCGCGTCGATCTCATCCTTGGCGTGGCGACGGACGTTGCGCACGGCGACGCGGTGCATCTCCGCCATCGCGTGCCCCTTCTTGACGAGTTCCTTGCGCCGCTCCTCGGTGAGAGGGGGGACCGAAACGCGAATCACGCCGCCGTCATTGACGGGGGAGAATCCCAGATTCGCAGCGTGGATGCCCTTCTCGATCGCCGCCGCGACGGATTTGTCCCAGGGCGTCACGGTCAGCATGTGCGCGTCCGAAACGCTCACGGAACCGACCTGTTGGATGGGGACCTCTGCCCCGTAGGCCATCACGCGGACGGCATCCAACATGCCCGCATTGGCTCGGCCCGTGCGCAGTGTCGCGAGTTCCTTCTCGAGGTCGCGCACTGCCCCCTTCATCTTGTCTTCAGCAGTCTTGAATGTCTTTTCTAACTCAGCCATGTTTCGAAGCTCCGTAGCATCAAGCGTTGATCAAAGATTCACCTTAATCCGAATGACGGGGAAGGCAAAAGCGACATCGCGTTCGTCTTACCGCGAAACGCGTGTGACTTCCTCGACGGTGGTCAGGCCCTTCTTTACCAGCTCTACCCCGTGCTGACGAAGTGTCAGCATCCCGCACTTGATCGCGAGGTTACGAATCTCGACCGTCGTGAGATTACCGTTCTCCAGCGCCGAACGAATCTCGTCCGTGGCAAGCAGCAGCTCGAAGAGACCGCTCCGCCCGAAGTAGCCCGTCTCGTTGCAGAGATGGCATCCCGCCGCGACGGCGAAGTCCACCGGATCAAAGGTTGCCGGGTCGATCTGCAGCATCGCGAGCTCATCCGCGGTGGGGCGGTGCATCTTGCGGCACTCCGGACACACCAGACGGCAAAGTCGCTGCGAGATGACGAGGTTCAGCGAATCGGCGAATCGACGCGGTGTGATCCCGAACTCCATCAAGCGGGACATCGCCGCCGCAGAGTCGATCGTGTGTAGCGTCGAGAACACGAGGTGCCCCGTCGTCGCGGCTTCGATCGCGATCTCGGCAGTTTCACGATCGCGGATTTCGCCGATCATGATGACGTCCGGATCCTGGCGCAGGATCGAACGCAGGCCTGTGGCAAACGTGAGCCCAGCCTGCGGGTTGACTTGCATCTGGTTGATGCCGGGAATGCGGAATTCGATGGGATCCTCGATCGAGAGAATGTTGCGATCCTCGTCTCGAATCTTCTGAAGCGCGATATAGAGCGTCGTCGTCTTGCCCGATCCTGTCGGGCCCGTGTTCAGGATCAGGCCGTGCGGTTGACGGATGCACTTGTCGAAGATTTCGCGCTGGCTCACCGTCATTCCCAACTTCTTCCCGCTCATCGCGAGCGAGCGTACGTCGAGCAATCGGAGCGACAACTTCTCCCCGTGGGGGCTGGGCGACGACGCGACGCGCGCGTCGATCTTGGCGTTGTCCACTTCGTAGAGGAACACGCCGTCCTGCGGGCGCATCTTGTCCGAGACGTCCAGGTTGGCGCGCGCCTTGATCGCGGAGGTGATCGAGTTGGAGAGTGACTTCGGGAAGGTGAAGAATTCAGTCATCACGCCGTCAATGCGGAGACGGATGCGAAGCCCCTTTTCTTCTGGCTCGAGGTGCACGTCCGAGGAACGACGCCGCACGGACTCAGTCAGAATCACCTGAATGATTCGCTCCATGCGGTTGTTCTTCAGGAACTCATTGATACCGATCGCGCCCTTGTCGACTCGCTCGCCGTCGTTGCGCAGGCTGGTCGAGAGGTCCGACATGTACTTCATCATCGTATGGACGGGCTGCACCGGCTTACGGCAATGAGGGCACGTCGAGAAGTTCAGGTCCGGATACATGTCCGGGTTGTCGAGCGGCAGCTTGCAATGCGGGCACGCGTGGTCTGCCTGGCCGGCAGCCACCGGGCTCGCATCCTTCATCGCGAGGATCAGTGCAATCGGACCGAGGAACTTGACCTGGCGGCGACGCGCCGACGCGTAGATGTTCCCGCGCGATTCGAGTGCCCTCAGAATCCCCCAAGGGATGAGCCAGAAGACGACGATGAAGATGCCGACAGGGAGTACTGCATTCGAGATCGTCCGTTCCTGTTCGGGTGAAAGCGAGACGCCCTTGGACTTCAGGAAGTCGACGAACTTGCTCGTTGAGCCCAACGATTCATTCCACTGTCCCTCTTCGAGGACGAGCCCCGGTGCCGGAGGTTCAGACGAATGGCGAAACCCGGCATCCCGCAGCGCTGCCCGCGAAAGAGTCGCCTCAGATGTAATCGAAGGATCGACGCCTTGTGCGGCGAGAACTCTGTCGAGAAGCGTCAGCGCTTCGTCCACGAGGGCCGTGACCGTGGCCGCGGAGTCTGGCTTGTCGCGCAGCGCGAAAGCACGGAATCCGAGCGTTCGCGCCAATTGAGTCTGCGAAACAAAGTAGTCGATGTCGTTCGTGGGCAGTAGCGCGATTGCCGCGCGAAAGCTCTGCTCGGCTTCTGCGCTCGTGTTGTCCTTCGCCACGAGTGCGTTGCCAGCGGCGGTGAGGCGGCGCCCTTTGTTGATGACTTCTATCTTGGTCGCATCGAGCGATGCCTGGATCTGCTCCGCGGGTGTCTCCGAAAGCTGAAGTAGCAGCCGTCCCTCGGTGCCGAGCAGCGATTCGAGTTTCTTGATCGCCTCTTCGGGATTCCCACCCTCGTTGTCCCGCCGCGCACTCTGAAAGACCGCCGAGCCGACATCGCGAATCAGTTGAGCATGTGGCGCCAATCCCTTGCTGTCCTTTGCAACGGAGCACAACTCGGTCCACGCGAGGACCGGCTCGCCACCGGCGAGGCGACCCGTGGCGTTTGCCACGGCCTGATCGGTGCTGCTGACTGGGGCTTCGCCTTCCCGCTGAACGGTCGCGATTTCGCTCTTCTGAAGGGCGAGCGTCGTCCCACCGGCCTGAATCTCGATGGTCGTCTCTGATTCCGTGAGAATCTTGCCGGTGAACTTGCGACCGGTCTTCAGGGTCACGGTGTCTTGTGCTGCGATCGGTGCGCTTAGGAGGAGTACGGCAAGCAAACCAAAGGCGGCGCGTCGAATGGAGCGGAGGGCGTGGCGATTGATTATCATCAGGTTGACCATGACCATATGTGATGCACGGAAGCAAGCAAGGCTGCGGCAAACTGCGGGTTTGGGTAATACGCGGCAACACTTCTTGGGTATTTCATTACCCATTGTGGCCTCTGGATCGATCATCACGAAGAGTGCTTCCCCTCGATACTAGCGTAGAGGATTGGTAAAACATTACTTGGAGTGTTGCATCCGTCAGGCAAGACTCTCGCCGAGATTGGTATGCGCGTTGCAACTTCACGATCAGGATGTCCCTAAGATCAGCCAGTGCCAGGACCCCTCCCGGCTGATTAGGAGCACTAGGTTGACGTCCCTTTTCTCCCACCAAGAGCAGCGGCTGACCCCCAGCCGCTGCTTCTTTTCTAAACGAATTCCTTACGGGTTTTTTCGAGGATGGAGAGCCCGCGTTTCAACTCTTCTTCGGTCGCGGCATAGCTGATTCTGAAGTGCGTGTTCCGCTCACTAAAGACCGACCCCGGCACGACGAGGAGCGAATGGCGAATCGCGGCCTCGACGAACTTCTCGCCATCGCCTCCGGGGGCTTCGGGGAAAATGTAGAACGCGCCTGATGGCTTCTGCACGCTGAAGCCTGCGTTGAGGAGTCCCTCGTACATGATGTTCCGTCGATCCCGATAGCCTCGCTGCGTCTCAGTCATGTCGTGGCGCAGTGCGGGAATGCCTGCGTGTTGGGCAGGGGAGGGCGCACACACAAACGTGTACTGTTGGATCTCCATCATTGCCTTGATCAAGTCGGTCGGCCCGAGCAGCCAGCCCACGCGCCAACCCGTCATCGCGACCGTCTTGGAGAGGCCGCTGAGGACGACTGCGTCCTTGTTGAACTTCTTCGGCGAAGTGAATGTGCCGTCGTATGAGAACGGTTCGTAGATCTCATCCGACACGAGGATCAGATCGTGCTCCTGGGCGAATGCCGCGACTTCGCGCATCTCCTGCTCGCTCCCGACGACACCCGTCGGGTTACCGGGCGTGTTGACGAGCACCATCCGCGTCTTCGGGGTTAGCTTCGCCGCGAGGCGTTCCTTCGTAACGCGGAAGTCCGGGTACGTATCGACAAAGACCGGCACGATGCCGAGGAAACGGAGCAGGTGCTTGTACATCACGAAGTACGGATCGGGCACGAGCACCTCGTCCCCCGGGTTCAGCGTTGCGAGGAACAGCATGAACAATCCGCCGGAGGTACCGCTCGTCACGATGACGTCTTCGAACTCATGACCCTTGGCGCGATAGTGTTCCAGAATGGCGGTTTTTAGCGCCGGGATGCCCGCCGTCTGAGTGTAGCGATTATGCCCCGCGCGGATCGCCGCGATGGCTGCGTCTTTGACCTCGTCCGGAACGTCAAAGTCCGGCATCCCGATGCTCAGGTTGCAGGGATTCGGCAGCTTCGCCGCGAGGTCGAAGACCTTTCGAATACCAGATGAGTCGATCAGCTTCCGGCGGTCGGCAAGGCGCATCGATATCGTCTCCGTGATTTCAGTCTGCGGGGAGGTTGATGGTCGCATGACACGGCGACAAGTGAAACGCACGCGTGCGCGCAGTCGACCCCGGCTACGGCAGTTGTGCCATGCCTGCGAATGGAAGGGGTTCACTGCAGCTTGGGCACACCCTACCGTCCCCTTGAGTCACGAGATAGCCAGGCACACCGCGCCGCACCAAGACCTTGGAACACTTGGAGCATCGGGTATTCAACCACGCACTCTCCGCGTGGTGACAGTACGCGCGGTTCGCGACAGGGCCCAATTTCTCGCGGAACTGATCGAGGGATGAGACCGTCGCGGGCTGCGAATCCAACCAGGTGTACGCAGGCTCATAGGCGAGGAGAACGACCGGGGTCAGTTCACCAAGGCTCTCCATCAGCTCGACCAACATCGCTGCGCCGCCCGGTGTATCGGTCTGTCCCGGGATGACCAGGTAGGTCAGTTCGACATGCACGCCGAGGGCACTCGCGATGCGAGATGTTTGGATAGTCGTCCTCATATCTCCGCCGGTCGTGCGATCATAGAACGCGCCGGTTGGACCCTTGAGCCCGATCGTCATCGCAGACGTCCACTGACACAAGAGGCGCAGCGGTTCCTCGTTGATGTAACCGTTCGTTGCGAGATGCGTGTGCAGCCCCAATTGGCGGGCGGAGTCGAACACGTCTGCAACGAATTCGAATGCGATGATCGGCTCGTTGATCCCAAATGAAACCCCTCGGCATCCATCCGCGGCCGCCCATGCGACAACGTCCTGAGGATACGCCTGCTGCTGGCTCACGCCACCCTGCAGTGCGTAGTTCGACGTATTGCAGAACGCGCAGCGCATATTGCAGCCACGCATTCCGATCAGGAACCAGCGTACCCAGGGGTTAAAGTGGTAAAGCGGGAGGACGTCAGAATCAACGGGGCCGGCGACCGTCACCTTGCCCCAGGTTTCGAGTGTCAGTTCCCCACGGCGATTCGCCCGCACTCCGCATTGTCCCACCCGATTTGGGGCGATCGAACACTGGAGGGGGCAGAGATTGCATCCAATCGCATCCCAGCTCTGGGGCTCGGAAAACGCAGCCCGGGGGGGGCTCATGCTTGCTCCTTGAGTTGGGGATGGGACGCACGTCAGTCATGGAACGGATTACGTCGGAAGCGCAAGGATTTGCTGGATTGTGGCCTGCGAATCCCCTTATCCGCCCGTCGCTTGCATGCTTCGCCCGAGCGACTTGGTCTTTGCCACGACCTCGTCATATCGCTCTGGGCGTTCGAGGAACGCACGCACCATGAACGCGGTGATCGCGACGCGGTCGCGGGTCTTGATCGCAGGTGCCATGTCGACTTCCTCCGGCGAGAGTAGGCACGGCTTAAGCGCACCGTCGCTCGTGAGGCGCAGCTTATTGCAGGTGAGGCACTTCGTATTCGACATCTGGGAGATGAACCCCAGGCGCGCCCTGGAACCCTCGACGCAATAGGTCGTTGCGGGACCATAGCCCGACTTGTTTCCTTCGGCCGCGCCGCTTCCTTCGGGGATGAGTTGATGCCCCAAGCGCGAGAGTTCGTTCTTCAACTCTTCCACTCCAATAAAGTTGGCGTGAAAGTATTCCTTCTGATCGAAGATCGGCATCAGTTCGATGAAGCGAACTTCAACCTCGTGCTCGTGGCTGAACTCCACAAAGCGATCCAACTGGGTGAAGTTCACTCCACGGAGAGCGACCGCGTTGATCTTCACGCGACGAAAGTGATGCTTGGCCTCAACGATCCCTTCGAGCACGCGCGCGATGTTTCCACCGCGTGTCACCTCGCGGAAGTCATCCGCGTCAAATGTGTCGAACGAGACATTCACGCGCGTCGTGCCCACATCGGCGAGTTCCTTCGCCATCTTGGCGAGGAGGATCCCGTTTGTCGTGAGCGCAACATCGATCAGCCCAGCGTGGCGACGAATCCCGCAGATCCAGTCGGTCAGGCCGGGGCGAATCGTCGGCTCACCTCCGGTGACGCGAATCGCTTCCACCCCCAGTTCGTTCACGCACACGTCTGCAAGAAAATCCAAGTCATCCCAACCGAGGCGATAGGGATGGGTCGCGATACATCCTTGAACGGGGTTGCAGTAGGTACACGAAAGATTGCACAGCTCCGTCACGCTGAGACGCACATAGCTCAGACGTCGCCCAAACTTGTCCACGACGGACGCTCGGGATGGCAGGAGGCTGGCAGTGGTCATCATCGGCTCGTCCGAACAATTTGCCAGCAGAGGTACGACGTTGGCAAGAGCGGACCTTTGTCGCGTAGGTAAAGCTCAGGTACATAGTGCCCCCCTGCGTGTGTTCGGTCGGACGCAGTCAGCGGAGGTGCGCAGGTGGCTCGCTCAGTGGCTCCCCTCCCCCCGGCGTAGCGTAGCGTCCCTGCCGCCG
>Ga0268299_1004486_pt1 | contig 10802 bp, 9 predicted proteins | sample NOBtaG_FD_193484 | JGI IMG/M metagenome (GOLD analysis project Ga0268299, IMG submission 193484) | Activated sludge microbial communities from bioreactor in Nijmegen, Gelderland, Netherland - NOB reactor | ecosystem: Engineered > Bioreactor > Aerobic > Activated sludge | place: Netherlands... | reverse complement strand
ACGCTTCACCTGGGTGCCCCTTCACGAGGACTTTGTAATAGCCGGTCACGGCATCTGACGAATAACAAAACGTTCGCTTGGGTGATCCGTCTGAGAGCATCACAATGTCTCGATCACCCATAATGTCGCGGGCAAAGTCTGGAATCACGCGCCGGTCACTAATCTTTAAACCGGGGCCATAGTTATTGAATGGTCTTGCCACTTTCACAGGGATCCCGTACTGATGCGCAAAGTTGACCGACAATGTTTCGCCATACCGTTTCGCCTCGTCATAACAGGCTCGTGGCCCGGTACAAGACACAAACCCACGATAGGTTTCCGGGGTTGGAATATTGTCAGGAGTTGGATCACCATAAATCTCACTGCTTGAAAAAAACAGGAAGCCTTCAATCAGTTTATTCTTCCGCTTCTGATCCCTTGCATACTCAAGCAACGTTCGTAACCCGTTCACATTCGCATCCATCGTCCCAATGGGATCTTGCTTGTAATACGTGGGTGATGCAATGGAAGCCGCATGGATGATATACGAATAATCTCCCATATCGGCCGGCAGGGGATGGCGAATATCGTGCGTGACAAGGGACAGGTTGGGATCCCCCTTCAAGTCTGAAAGCCAAGTCGGCATACCTCTCACAAAGCTGTCGTAGACGACCACGGCGATGGGCTTTTGGTCGGAGTTTTCTCGGTTCCAATACAGCGCGCTCTGAACTAAATAGTAGCCCAGGAATCCCGCTCCGCCTGTAATCAACAACCGCTTTCCCGACATGGTTCCAAACTCAGACTTAAGACAGTCCGCCATAGAGGAAAGGTCCTGCCGCACAACTTCTTTCGCCGTCTTCATGTTTCTTCCACCTCACGCTATCGCGCACATGGTTACCGTCCTCATGCCCGGTCTGTTCCGGTCACGAAGGATTCAACTAGCATTATCTCGACGCCATGGGACGCTTGTGGCGCTGTTTGAAGGGTCACAACGCCGCCTCTCTCTTAGGGGTCACGCGTTTCAGCCAAACCTCGCGCCAATAAGAATAAATGCTTCTGGGGCAAAACAATCGATCCGATGAATAGTGTGCCCGGCAATACACTCCATCGAGAATGAGACAATCGTTGGGCAGCTTCATCATTTGTCCGGTCCGTTCATTGATGATCTTTTCGACGCGGCACAAGACCTTAGCTGTCTTACCGCAATATGGAACCTGTTCTGCGTCGAACAATAGTCCTCGGTTTCTATTGTGCTCGTCTAAGGTATCGAAAATTTCCTCATGCGATTTAATCTGGACCAACTCACCAGGCTGCAAGTCCAACTTATCGGACGGTGTTTTGCCCCCTAGTCGACCTGTTCTGTATGGGAACGGAACACCGCCACGTAACTTTTGGAATGTGTCGTATATCCAACACCAGACCCGAAGACCCGGCAGTTTCATCACACGCTGATACAAACGGAATATGAGCGCGGATAACACTGATCCTAGACCGACATTTCCGCACTGCAGATCTCTGATATACTGGCGGATATCCCAACTGGACATCGGAGTGCTGAAACTCCGGAGGTCGGTGATCTGACACCGATAGACTTCACCGCCGACGGAACCTTCCTCTGAAGGTCTGGTGGTTGTGGTCAACAGTTGCGCTTCGGTGAACACCCCAAAAGATCCAGACGAAGGATTCTCTTCAGTCCTGTCGGAAGTGATGGATGCAATGCCGCTTGCAGGTCGCTCAAGCCACGCTTCTTTCCAATACATAAGGCATCGCGCACCACACTCACCATGAGCGGATCCGTCACAACGGACATCCTCGAGGTGCACCGCGTGCATCACGCGTCGAGCACCCGTTTTCTCAATGGTATCGCAGGTCTTCTCCGCTCGTTTATAGACCATGAACTCACGTCCGCAGTACTGGAGCATCTCCGGCATGAATGGAAGCTTGTCCACCGTGCCCTGTTCATCCAATGTGGCAAGAATCTCCCGTTTGCTTTTGACACGGACTTTCTCACCGGCTTTTAAATTAAGATTTACCACCATAACCTTACGAACTCCCTCTGCACACCTGACTGTTCGATTGTAAAACTTTTACTACTTCAAGCAGCCCTGGAAGCCCTCCATTTTCATCCCCATTCGTTTACCTTAGAATTCCGCCTGTTCTTCCCGGAGACATTTAGTCGTCGCAGCAACCCGACGCATACGCACTATTGTCCTTTTACTTCAGCTTCAATATTTACGCTGGCACACTGCATGGCCATGCATAAAATCTGATGGTTCACACGATTAAGCCTACCCTCCCAGCCTAGGCTTCCAAAGAATCATTTTCTGCCCGGTCACAAACTTCCAGAAGGCCAGTATGCAGGCTGCATTCAAGATGACGAAGTAGTATGGTGAAAGAAGCTTTGCTTCTATCCAAGATGATTGCCTCATAAAGTGTCCCAGCATCGCGACGCCGTAAATCGAAACTTGAATTCCAAGAGACCAGGCATAGAATGCATCCTGGCTCACGGTCAAAACGTTGAATAATAGGAGTCCCGCAAGAGGGAGGAATGCGCCATACCTCAAGACCTTGTGGGACATCAATTGCCAGGCAAACAAGGGAAATCGGAATGGATTGAGCAAATGCCTTTTGTCGTACAGTCCCCACATCGCTCGCAAGGAGACACGCACGCGCATTCGGAATTCTTGAAAAGGGTCCGCCAGTGCCTTTTCGAAGACCATCGCTCTCGGTTCGTACACAACGCGCTTTCCCTGCTCTACGACACTCAGAGGAAGTATGAAATCAGGCAACTGATCTGGGCGCATCGGGAGATAGCACTGTCGGCGAATGGCATCGATGCCCCCGTCGACACCGACGATGGATCCTATGTTGGACTCCCATGTCCGCAACGCATTTTCATAAGACATATAGGAGCTGGACCCAACACCGATTCCCGTCGATCCCGGATTCCCATAGATCATGTGGCCAGTGACGTACCCAACCGATGGATCAGAGAAATTATTCACGAGCGCCCGGGTCGCATCCGACGCATAAATGGAGTTCGCATCTGCGAACACCACGACCTCCGAGGAGAGGTGCTGAAAGGCCAGATTCAGTGCTTGGGTCTTTCCTTGGCGAGGCTCCTGCCTGAGAAGCATCAACCGATGCGGGTGATCTCGTTGGAGACGCTGGACAATCATTTCCGTGCGATCGGTGGACCCGTCTGAGACCACTACTACTTTGAGCCGGTCTGGCGGATAATCTTGGTTCAACTTATTGATCACCGTCATTTCTATCTCAGCCTCTTCATTGTAGGCAGAAATGACGACTGTCACTGTGGGTTCGAGTGGAGAGCTGTTTGGACGATGACCAGAGATGGCAGACAAGAGAAATACACAAGCGGGATAACCGACATAGATATAGACGATCAGTCCCAAGCACATCCAAAATCCGACCTCGTAATACATATCGGTCGCCTACCGTCTCTCTCGCGCACCTGATGTGGATAATGAACGCAGCAAAGGGCTGAGGCCTGCCTGGCATCTCCGGAACAGGGTTCGAGGAGCGTTCACGGACAGGATCCGCTCTTATCCCGCTATTCCGCCGCGTATGACTTCGGGTAATGCGTCAAGAAGCGGACAGGGCCCCCTCACCCAAAAACCGACAGGTCGAGGGAGGCCCGATATGATTCCCTCAATTGCGGTTGCAGACCACGGAATTCACTCTCCAGCGCGTAGCTCATCCAGACACTTCACGTTGCGCCCGCGCTTGGGCCATCGCGCGGATCGGGTGAACACTTTCCACGACGGGGGCAAAGGAAAAATCTCGCAAGAGACATTGCAGTCGTGGTTCGGTCTTCTTGAGGTTCAAGTAATGACGGAACTTGGAAACCAGTCGTCCGTTCATTCGAGGTTGATCCGGATCAATCTCCCAGGGATGCAAATACATAACGAGTTGGGTACCTGCTTTCTCAAGCTGTCTCAAGAACATCCTCGAGGCGGAATAGGGGAAGAGTCGAAAGTACCCTCCCCCAGCGATAGGGAGTTGAATTCCGCATAGGCTTGCGGTGGGGAGCGCGACTTCAAATATATTTCCGGCCGTCGTGATCACTTCGCGTACTCCTCTCTCCTTGCCGACTTTCTCCGATCGCTGGAATCGAGCATTGATACTGGAGTCATAGAGATAGCCTTCTTCGACTAAAATCGGCAACGCCCATGGCGTCCGATCAGTAATCGAGAAACTGGGTGCCCGATAGCCGAACACCCTCTCTCCCGTCACGTCTTCCAGAATATGCTTTGACCGTCTCACATCGTCCCGAAACTCTCTGTCTGTTTGACTGGTGACCAATTCATGTCCATAACCGTGCGAGGCAATTTCATGCCCTTGTTTCGCCAACGCTTTAACCATCTCTGGATGTCGTTCCGCTACCCACCCCAGAATAAAAAATGTGGCCTTTGTTTCGGCCTGTGCCAGAACCTCAGCCAACCGGAGGGTGTTTTGCTCCACGCGACTTTCCAATCGATCCCACTGCCGCCTTCGGGCATCAGACCAAAAGGCCGACACCTGAAAATGCTCCTCCACATCAAACGAAAGAATATGGCGCATGTTCGGCTCTTGACGCTGCTGGACGGAAGACACTATTGCGCCCCTTCGCCGAGCAACATCACACGGACGGTCCGTGTCAAAATTTTCATGTCGAGCGTGAGCGACAACCATTTGACGTAGTAGAGGTCATATTGCAATTTCATATGGGCATCTTCCGCAGAAGCGCCATAGTGAAATTTGACTTGAGCCCACCCCGTGATACCGGGTCGTACGGTGTGCCGTAAATCATAATAGGGAATGATTTTTCGCAGGTCTTGCACGAACTTCGGCCGTTCCGGGCGAGGGCCGACAAGACTCATCTCGCCTCTTAACACGTTGATCAACTGGGGGAACTCATCGAGGCGAGTTTTTCGCAGCCACCTCCCCACGCGGGTAATCCGCGGATCATCCGTTTGAGCCCATTGAGGCCCCAACTGTTCCGCATCTTGCTTCATTGATCGAAACTTCCAGATCTCGAAGGGTCGACCGCACAATCCGACCCGGTATTGACGATAGAATACCGGCCCTGACGAGTCGACTTTAATCAGCAGGGCAATGACTGCCAGTACGGGGAGCAGCACCGTCAACCCTGCGGCTGAACCCAGTATGTCGACCAACCGTTTCGCGACGCGGGACACATGGCTCTGTCTGAATCCGGTCGAAAAGATCAGGGCGCTCGGACGGAGCGAATCGACCGAGAGACGTCCTGACACTTCTTCAAACAACTGATGCCCATCAAGAACATCCACCCCCATCGCCTTCAAGTCGAGGAGCTGTTCAACCGGCAATACCGAGCGGCGATCTTCAAAGCAGACCACGATGGTATTGACCTTCTGCACTTCTACCAGCCGTGCCAACTGTTCATGCGTGCCAATCAAGCCTGGTATGTCTGGATCCCTGTTCACTCGATCATGTTCCCCGACCAGCACTCCCACAATTTCCATGAGACCAAGGCGTTCCGAAAGCACGACTTGATACAACTCCCGCGCGAGACTCCCTCCCCCTAAAATGAGCACACGCCGCCTGAAATGCGACGAGTACCGCATCTGATATACGTCTTCCGAAAAGCGGCACAATTGCAGGTCCAGGCCTGCGGTGGCCTCTTTATTCATCACTTCAACTATCGTGAGCGGCATAGTTGGTCTCATACGTGAGATAGGGTGCAAACTCCATTTCCACCTTCGTCAAGACGATTCCGATGGCGTCTTCCTCGATATTGAGCTGTTTGACCGCCTTGAGAACCATCTCCTGACTCGTCAGGCCGGCTCGCACCACAAAGATAATTTGATCCGCCACACTCCCGAGGATATTGACGTCCGCAAGAGTCAAGACCGGCGGTCCATCTAAAATTACATGGTCGTAGCGGATTCGTAGTTCCGGCAGGATCTGCTTCACATATTGAATTCCGGAAATACTGGTCGGCCTTTCCTTTAGATTCCCGCATGGCAAAATTGAGAGAGGGATACCGTTATAGGGATGAATACAGTGTTCAAGAATGCCCTTTCCCTGTTTTGCTTCACTGAGACCGGGCCCGACCGGAATGTCCATATATTCGTGCACCATCGGACGCTTGAAATCGCAATCGATTAGGAGGGTGGTTTTTTTCAAGTCATGGGCAAGCACATAGGCAAGATTGACCGCCGTGGTCGTTTTGCCTTCTCCCATCATGCTGCTGGCAACAAGTGTCACCACATTGTGTTTTTCGGCCGTCATCAACAGCAGTCTGGTCGACGCCACTCGGTATTGCTCAGCAACGATAGAGTTCGGATTCCACTTGACGATTAAGTGAAACTGTTGAGATGAGCCCGTGAGCATCTCTCTTTTGGTGCCGAAATAAGCTCTCGTCCATTTTTTCCCGAACCCATAATAAGCTGACTCACGTTCAAGACTTCTACCATCGGTTCTTGGTCCAGTGAGGAGCGCGCCTGAGCCCCTCGAACCCATTCCGACCGTCGCGCTGTCGAAAGGAGGGATCGATGCAATGACTGGAAGCCCAAGATAGCTCTCGACTTCCTCCGATCGGCGGAATCCTGGTTTCAATAGCTCCAGTCCAATGGCTCCGCCCAGCCCAATGGCACAGCCCAGCCCAAATCCACCAAGAAGAAAATGCAAGAGTGTCGGGGGTTCCGGAGATGAGGGCACGTTTGCCGGTTCGATGATTCGATACCGTTCACCAAACTGACGGGTCTCATAAGTCTCAAGAATCCTCGCGTTTGTTCGCTTATCAAGAAGGGCTTGATACCCCTTCTGGAGGTTTTCGTAATCTCGAACGAGAACCGCGAGACCCTGCTCTGCTGCGGGAGTCCGAGCGACATGGGCTTCGAGGTCCTTGATCTGCCGAACGGCATTGGCCTGCTTCTCCCTGAGAAAGGCCATCGCACTCCGTACTTCATCGTGCTCCATCTTCAGTTCTTTCAAAAATGGATCAACCTGCTTACGGGAAGCTTTCCGAACGCGCTCCGGTCCTTCGGTTGCCGGCATATCAGAACCCTGCTGATCGTTCTGAACCGACGGTGGCTCCGATTCTGGCTCTGACTCCACCCGGCGGATTTCTTCCCGGAGGTGCACGACGTCCGGGTAGCTCTCCTTGTAGATTCCCAAGAGTTCGTTCAGCTTTTGCTTTAATGCCTCTAATCTGACAATACGGGGGTCAATCGGCCTGCCATTACCTACTCGCCTGCTGCTTCCCTCAACCGGAACCGCTTCCGTTGACCCGAGTTCAGAGAATTCCCTGATGGCCTTTTCCAAAGATGTAAGTCGTTCTCCCAACTTATTCAGGGACTCAGTAGAATTAGTGAGGTCCGTCTGCAACCGGTCAAGGGTACGCAAGTTAGCTTCGAGTTGCCCTGGCAACTCACCCGTATGCGCCTTCTTAAATTCTGAAATCGCATGCTCCTTGACCTCCAACTCTCCCTTTACCCGTTCTAGCTCACTGGAGAGAAACTCCGTGGTTGTCTCGATGAGTCCCTCACGGCGTTTGGCATTATCCTCTTGCAACGTCACCGGCAGAAGAGCCATAACTCCTTGGGCGATCAGAGGATCCGAGTGTACATACGAAATGACAATGCCAATTCCGTCTTTCGGCTTTGAGAGCGTGATATCCCTGCGTAGACGATTTACCAAGGACTCCGCCGTTGCATTTGCACCAACTGGATAGGGTTTCATCCTTTCGATGATGGGGAGCAACACGGATGTATTCGTAAGGGCCAACATGATCTGTTGCATGGCAACATCGTCGCCCCCCCTTTGCTCTGTTCCACCCAAGCCTTTTACGTAATCCTTTGCCACTTTAGGGCTATCGATCGTCACTACGACAGTGGATTTATATGCCTTGGGCGAGATCTTCCAAACTTCGTAGGATAGAGGTAGGCATAGGGCGATACTTAGGAGAATCCACCACTTTCTTTTCAGTGGTATCCGAACCAGATCTTCTTGAGTAAGTTGCCGCATGTTACCAATATCCCCATTTCCTCAGTAGAAGGCCTGAGCAAGCCCCAGCTGTGCAATGTGTTTGTCGTAAGCTAAATGCTCTCCTCCAAATACGTTATCGACGTTCAGGTAGCTATACGTCAGCGTGATAAACATCTTCTGGGTGGCTCGATATCGCAAGCCCGCAGTTCCGCCCACGGTAGTCCATGACAGGGCATCTCCTGAATTCGCCCCATATTCGTTGGCCACGCTATAGTTCGCTCCGAGCAGGCCGACCAAATCACGGATCGGGGTCGTCTGAGTCATGTTGATCGACATCGAGTGATTAAGCATCGCCGCGCCTTGGAACTGAAACGACGGAGTGATACCGGACCGGTACGCGAGGGAGAAAGACGTTGTAGGATTATTCCATAGGATGGCGAGACTCCCAAATGGTGCAATCACCGAGGAGAATCTTACCCCGGTTGATTCCCCTGAAAGGATCTGCGCACCAGCGGCAGTATTCACACTGATTGCATGCGACAATTTATGAGTCCAGCCTACAGTACCGCCTCTCGTGCTAAATGCCCCAAACTCCCCTTGATCGAATTCGCTGCCCGTGAAGTCCGCCCTTACGGTATCGTGGGTAGCGACCCGGAGTAAGAGACCCGCGGTGTAGGCATGGACCTCTTGGCTGATCAGGGGAAACGCCTGAGGTACCTGTGAGGCCCCGTAGTGGATGAAACTGTGCGTGTAGCTTCCGCTCAATTTGACCGTCATCGAGAGGGGATACTCGAAGAGGGTGTTGACGCTATTGGAATGTGTATTCGCTCGGGTTGCCTGAAAACCTCCTACCAACGGATTAGCCGGTGCCCCCGATTGGTCTCCCACAAGAAACGCGGGGGGCTGAGGGCTATAAAAAAACGTATCGGAGACGGTCCACCTCGTCCCTGGCCTCCATTGACTTAACAGATCGCTCATATCGATCACCATACCGGCATTTGCACCTACATAACTGAGTCCTGTATTGTTTGCGTAATAACTGCCGGCCGCTCCCGCTACCACATTCACCTTCACCAGGTTTTCATGATCGGTATACAACCCCCTGACTTGAGGTATGACCGTTGTGACAAAATCCTCTCGCGTCAGTCCCTGCAACTGGCTCCTCGATGTATAAAACACATTGCTGTCGTATCGCTGAGACACTTGGACTGAAGGAATAAGGCGTAACCCCTCCGTCACCTTAATCGAACTGGGGTCAGTCGCCCCGCCAAAGGCTGTTCCTGGAGTATTTGGCATTCCTCCGCCCATTCCACCGCCTATTCCCCCACCCATTCCACCCATCTGCGCTCCACTGAGCGAACACCATCCAAATCCCATCCCTAGAATGATGCTTGCCATGCACGCAAGCAGCCGTTCCCGCTTCAACTAGGGCACCACAATGACGTCGCCGCTCAGGAGAATAAAGTTTCCCGGCACGGCGCTGCCCTTAAGAATGTCCTCATAGTGCACCGGAATTTCGATCTGATGCTTCTCTTCATGCCCCACAGCCCCGGTACTGACATTGCGTAACACCTTGATCTTGTTCTTATTCGCAAAGGGTGCAAAGCCGCCGCCCAGCGCAACGCCTTGCATCACATTGGCATAAGATTTCAGTGAGTACTTCCCTGGCTTTAGGACTTCTCCCATGACATAAATGAAGTAGCTGTTTACTTCCTTTACTTGAACCGTGACGATCGGCGATGACACGTATTCTGTGAGCCGTTCGCTGATTCGCTTTGCCAATACATTTGCTGTCAGTCCGGCAGCGGGCACGTCCCCGATCAAGGGAAGAGTGATCGTCCCATCCGGACGAATTGTCACCTCGCCTGATAGGTCCGGACTCTTCCAGACCGTGACTTTCAGCACATCTTCCGGCCCAAGGAAAAAGTCAGATGGCTCCGTCAGATGGACTCTGTAATCCACCCTCGTTTCGGCGCATCCGACCATAGCAAGTGCTATGGTGGCGACAAAAGCCCAATCGAGTATGTGTCTCATCCTAGGTATGCATCTCTTGGTAGTAATTAACATCGGCTCTCTCTAACAGTCTCCCCTCACATCTCTGATCAAAGCCGCCCTGAGCGTTGCATAATCAAGCGTCAGCTCAGCAAATTGCCGTTTGAGACGTTGATTCTCATCCTCCAGTGAGCGTAATCGCTGGCTATCAACAGCCGGTTGCTGATTCTTGGCACACTTCGTTCGCCATCGGTAGAGCGTGCTGATCGAAACCCCATACCGATGTGAGACATCTGTAGCCATCTCACCGGCATTCAGTTCAGACACGATGGCTGATATTTGGTCTTGGGTAAAGCGGAGCTTGGACATGATTCTCTGCAGGATGCTGAAAAAATCCGCCAGCGGTGTTCCCTGCCTTCGCCGGAGCGGCCTCGCGCAGGCAGGTCGCGTCGCTCAGAGGCTCAGCGTACGGGCCGGAGTACGATTCGCCACTTTACTCGCTGCGGCCTTGCTGGACGACCTTTTTGAGCATCCTGTGCCATTTCAGATCAGTGGGAGGTGCCCATCGATGTTACTCAGGGCCGTGAAGCCCGCTTCGCCAGCTGCTCAGCGAGGCGAGCGTCGTGCGTGAAGCGTCGGATTTGGGAAGTTCGAGGTCTGAGGTTTGAGGCAGGAGATGCGGCCTCCAACGCCAAACCTCCACCCGTAACTAGTTTACGTTTCGAGTTTCGGGTTTCGAGTTTCAGATTGAACATGCTACTGCCTAACACGCCAGAAAATGCCTGAAGAACCAACAAGAGCGGTTCACTGCACCGGCGCAACTTCGTCGCTTTCAATATGAATGAGTGCAGCCTGCT
>Ga0268299_1004485_pt1 | contig 10802 bp, 9 predicted proteins | sample NOBtaG_FD_193484 | JGI IMG/M metagenome (GOLD analysis project Ga0268299, IMG submission 193484) | Activated sludge microbial communities from bioreactor in Nijmegen, Gelderland, Netherland - NOB reactor | ecosystem: Engineered > Bioreactor > Aerobic > Activated sludge | place: Netherlands... | reverse complement strand
CACCCTGCGCAGCGGCGCCGCCGATTCGGTCATCGGCCCGGTCGTGCGCCTGCTCGCCCGCAATGCCGACGGCATCGCTGGCCGGCTGGTCGGGCGCGCCCTCGGCCTGCCGCCGCGGACGCTCGACTACATCGAGAACCGCACCTTCTTCGACTGCCGGCAGACGCTGGCGGCGCTCGACGGGTCGGGCATCGCCGTGCCGCCGCTCGAGTCGTACGCCGGCCGGCTGTGGTCTTACTGGGATCGCAACCTGAACGGCGACACCGGGCACGCCCGCAGCCTGGAGACCGCGGTGACGGGCAAGACGGTGCTGATCACGGGCGCCTCCTCCGGCATCGGCCGCGCGACCGCGCTCAAGCTGGGCGCGGCCGGCGCGCGCGTCCTCTTGGTGGCGCGCAGCCGCGAGCGCCTCGAGGAGGTCGCGCGGCTGGTCGCGCGGCACGGCGGCGAGGCGCTGGCGCTGCCCGCCGACCTGACCGAAGCCGAGAGCGCGGAGGCGCTCTGCCGGCGTGTCGTGCAGGATCTCGGTGGCGTCGACATCCTGATCAACAACGCCGGCCGCTCGATCCGGCGCTCGCTGCGGCTCTCGGTCGACCGGCTGCACGACTTCGAGCGCACGATGGCGATCAACTACCTCGCCGCCGTCCGCCTGATCCTGGCGTTCACCCCCGGCATGCGCCGCAAGCGCGACGGCCACATCGTCAACATCTCCTCGATCGGCGTGCAGACCGGGCCGCCGCGCTTCTCCGCCTACATCGCCTCCAAGGCCGCGCTCGACGGCTTCGCGAAATGCGCCGCGCCCGAGCTGTTGGGCGACGGTATCGACATCACCACCGTCTACATGCCGCTGGTGAAGACCGACATGATCGCGCCGACGCGCCTCTACGACTCGTTTCCCACCATCACCCCGGCGCAGGCGGCCGACATGATCTGCGGCGCCATCGTCAGCCGGCCGAAGCGGGTCAGCACCACCCTCGGCCTGATGGGCCAGATCAGCTCGAGCGTTGCGCCGCGGGTGTTCGACGTCGGCCTCTACCTCGCCTATCGCCTCTTCCCCGACTCCGCCGCCGCCCGCGGCGAGGCCTCCGTTCGCCCCGAGGAAGCCGGCAGTCTCGCCAAGGTCTTCGCCCACTTGCTGCCGGGGGTTCACTGGTAGCCGCTCGTCTGTCACAGTCGAGCGACTGCCATGAGCTTCTCCTTCGACAATACCTACGCGCGGCTGCCGAGCCGCTTCTATGCGCGCCTCGCACCGACGCCGGTGGCGCGCCCGGCGCCGCTGGCGCTCAACACGGGGCTGGCGGAGTTGCTGGGCGCCGACCCGGCCGCGCTCGCCGGCGCCGCAGGCGCCGAGGTCTTCGCCGGCAACCGCCTCCCGGCGGGCGCGGATCCGATCGCGCTCGCCTACGCCGGCCACCAGTTCGGCTCGTTCGTGCCGCAGCTCGGCGACGGCCGGGCGCTGTTGCTGGGCGAGGTGGTCGGACGGGACGGGCGACGCTACGACGTTCAGCTCAAGGGTTGCGGCCGCACGCCCTTCTCGCGCAACGGCGACGGCCGCGCCGCCCTCGGCCCGGTGCTGCGCGAGTACGTCGTCAGCGAGGCGATGTTCGCCCTCGGCGTGCCGACGACGCGGGCGCTGGCCGCGGTCGCGACCGGCGAGCCGGTCTTCCGCGACACCACGCTGCCGGGCGCGGTGTTCGCGCGGGTGGCGGCCAGCCACCTGCGCGTCGGCACCTTCCAGTACTTCGCCGCGCGCGGCGACCAGGAGGCGCTGGCCGAGCTCGCCGCCTACGCCCTGGCACGCCACTATCCCGAGGCGCAGCAGCGCGATGGCGCCGCCCTCGCGCTGCTGCAGGCGGTGGCGGAGGCGCAGGCGAGGCTGGTGGCGCGCTGGCTCGCGCTCGGCTTCGTCCACGGCGTGATGAACACCGACAACACCTCGATCTCCGGCGAGACCATCGACTACGGCCCGTGCGCCTTCCTCGACACCTACGCGGCGCAGCGGACCTTCAGCTCGATCGACCACGGCGGGCGCTACGCCTACGCCCAGCAGCCGCGCATCGCGCTCTGGAACCTCGCGCGCCTCGCCGACACGCTGATCGAACAGGTCGAGGAGAACGAGGAGCGGGCGATCGCCCGCCTCAACGAGATCCTCGCGGCCTTTCCGCAGCGCTTCGCCGACGCCTACGCCGGCGAGATGCGCCGCAAGCTGGGCCTGCAGAGCGCGCGCGAGGGCGATCTCGACCTGGTGCGCGACCTGCTCGAGCGCATGGAGGCGGGGAGGGTGGACTACACGCTCTTCTTCCGCCGGCTGTGCGACGCCGCCGCCGGTGGAGGCGACGAGGCGGTGGCGGCGCTCTTCGCCGAGCCGGCCCGCTTTCACGATTGGGCGCAGCAGTGGCGTCGTCGCCTGGACGAGGAGGGCGGACAGCCGGAGGAGCGCGCCCGCCGCATGCGCGCCGCCAACCCGCTGTTCATCCCCCGCAACCACCGCATCGAGGAGATGATCGGCGCCGCACTCGCCGGCGACCTGGGGCCGTTCCAGCGCCTCCAGCGCGTGCTGGCGCGCCCCTACGAGGATCAGCCCGAGTCCGCCGACCTGGCCCAGCCCCCGGGCGACGAGCAGTGGGGCTACCGCACCTTCTGCGGCACCTGAAGGCACTCGGAGCCGCGACCGTGAGGGAGCGGTTGGCCTCGCGCTGGCACGCAGCCAACCGCTCCCTGACGGTCGCGGCTCCGCGATGGTGCTGGGACGAGCCGCGCATGCCGCGGTTTTCCTGCGCGCGCGTGTGCGACTATAAGCGCGCCGATGAAACCCGCACTCCGCATCGTCACGACGCTCCTCGGACTCTTCTTCGCGCTCCAGGGACTCGGCTGGCTGGTCGACCCCGCGTCGGCCGCTGCCACGCTCGGCATGCCGTTGCTCGACGGCCTCGCGCGCAGCACCCAGGTGGGCGACTTCGCCGCCTTCTTCCTCTGCGGCGGCATCGCCACGGTGGTGGGCAGCCTGCCCGGGCGCGCCCGGGTCCTCTACTTCCCGGCGGCTCTGATCGGCGGTGCCGCGATCACCCGCACGCTCGCCTGGTTGTTCCAGGGCGCCGACTTCGCCGCCTTCTTCATCTTCGTGGAGCTGGCGACCGGCGCGCTGCTGGTCACCGCCGCTCGCAGGCTGTAGAACGCCGCGCAGCAGGAGGTGACCCGATGGAGGCCTACCGGCGACTGCTGCAGAACAACCAGGCGTGGGTGAAGGAGAAGCTCGCCGCCCACCCGGACTTCTTCGAGCGCACCTCGGCGGTGCAGACGCCCGCCTTCCTCTGGATCGGCTGTTCCGACAGCCGCGTGCCGGCGGAGGAGATCACTGGCGTCGAGCCCGGCGAGCTGTTCGTCCATCGCAACGTCGCCAACCTCGTCATCCACACCGACTTCAACATGCTGAGCGTGGTGCAGTACGCGGTCGAGGTGCTGGAGGTGAAGCACATCATCGTCTGTGGCCACTACGGCTGCGGCGGCGTGCAGACGGCGATGTCGCGCCGACACCTCGGCCTGATCAACAAGTGGCTGCGCCACCTGAAGGACGTGTACCGCCTGCACGCCACCGAGCTCGACGCCATCGGCGACGAGGACGAGCGCTACCGGCGCCTGGTCGAGCTCAACGTCGAGGAGCAGGTGCAACACCTGGCCGAGCTCTCGTTCGTGCAGCTCGCCTGGAAGCGCGCCCGCCGCCCGACCCTGCACGGCTGGATCTACGATCTCCACAGCGGCTACCTGAAGCAGATCTCCAAGATCGACCCGGGCCAGTTGCCGCACCCGATCTACGTGTACGAGTTCGACGAGTGAGCGGCCTTGCTCGAGAACCCGGCTACGGGGTGACGCGGACCTCGTACCCCAACGCCCGCACCCGGAGCGCCAGCGTCTCCAGCCACTCCTCCGGCAGCGGGGTGAGGCGCGCGGCCTCCGGCTGCATCGACGGGCGCGCCAGGCCGTAGAGCAGCACGCCTGCCACCGGTGCGCCGGCGCGCCGCACCGCGGCGAGCAGCGCGAGGTAGGCCGCGATCTCCTCCTCCGGCGGCGGCTGCCCGTCGAGGGCGAAGACGCAGGTCTGCACCCAGGTGCGGCAGAGTCGCGCCGCGGTCTCGAGATTGGCGCGCACGCGCGCCGGTGAGAGGCGCGCGCCGTTGACCGCGCGGATGCCGGCGGCGGTGGCGCGGTCGAGCTTGAACCACACCTCGCCCGCGAGCGGCGCCAGCCGTTCCAGTCCCGCCTGGACCTGGGCGCGGTGGATCAGGCTGCCGTTGGTGAGCAGCACCGTCTTCACCGCCGTGCCGACGCCGAGATCGCGCCGAACCCTGCCGAGCAGCTCGACCACCGCTTCGAACTCGCGCGCACTGGTGGGCTCGCCGTTGCCGGAGAGGGCGAGGTCGTTCAGGCGGCGGAGCGCGAGCGGGACGTTGCGCTCCATGAAGTCGCCGTGCAGCACCTCGGCGAGGAACCCGCGCAGCTCGCGCTCGAGCAGGGCCAGGTCGATCGGCGGCGCCGCGCCCCGCACCAGGCCGGGGACCTGGCAGTAGACGCAGCGCCAGTTGCAGGCGTTGTTGGGGTTCAGGTTGATGCCGACCGAGAGGCCGCCGGCGCGGCGCGACACGACCGGGTAGACGTAGGTCAGACCGGCGCTGTCGCGCGAGTGGTCGCGGGTGTCGAGCACCGTGCCTCAGCCGAGCAGCTCGCGGAAGCTCGCGTGCAGGTCGGTCAGCAGGCGCTCCGGCGCGTGCACGGCGGCGGGGTCGGCGCGCACGCCGATCTGCGCCAAACCGTCGTAACTGAAGAGGGTGATGTTCACCGCCGCCCCGGCGGTGGGACCGAAGGGGTACATGCGCTCGATGCGGGCGCCGCTCATGTAGACCGGGAAGGGCGGGCCGGGGACGTTGCTGGTGACGAAGTCGACGGCCTTCATCATCGCGCCGGTGACGCGCGTCGCCGCCGCTTCGCCCAGCAGGTTGATGACGGCGGCGATCTGCTCGGTCCAGCCGAGCGCCGGTTGGTCGCGCTGGCCGCGCACCAACTCTCCCACCGCCCGGATGCGGTCGCGCCCGCGGCCCGCCATCGGCACCGCGAAGCGCGCCGGCACGAACTGGTTGCCGGCGACGGCGCCCCTGTCGCCGCTGCGGATGTTGATCGGCATGCTCATGCGCAGGGCGTCGGCCGGGGCGCGGTGGTGGCGGTGGTGGCGCGCCAGGCCGCCGGCGACGCCGGCGACGAAGACGTCGTTCAGGGTGCCGCCGGCGTCGTGCGCGGCGCGCTTCATGTCGTCGATCGGCAGCTCGAGCACGCCCAGCCAGGCGCCGAGCGAGCGCTGCCGCCAGATCGGGCTCATCGGCTCGGAGACCGGGCGCACCAACTGCGCCACCGACTCGAGCGTGTCGACGACCTCGGTGGTGCTGGCGATCGGATGGCCGGCGAACTGGGTGACGCCCCGCCCGAGCGCCGCGGCGGCGCGGCGCGTGCGCTCGAGCGCGGTCTGGAGGCGGTGGCGCACGGCGTCGCCGAGATGGGCGATCTCGCCGTGCGGCTCGGCGACCCAACTCTCGTGGGTCGCGCGCGAGACCGTGGCGCGCGGCCGATCCTCGCGCGAGCGCTCCACCAGGCCCTCGGTCATCCGCACCATCCCCATGCCGTCGGTCATGGCGTGGTGCAGCTTGAGGATCATGCCGAAGCGGCCTTCCTCGAGCCCCTCGACGCAGTGCAACTCCCAGAGCGGGCGCTCCTTGTCGAAGGCCTGCATCGCCAGCGGTGCCGCCAGGTCGAGCAGCTCGCGCAACGAGCCCGTACCCGGGGCGCGCACGCGGCGCACGTGATAGCCGAGGTCGAAGTAGGGGTCGGCCTCCCAGCGCGGCGGCGCCACGCCGAGCGGATCCTCGACCACCCGCTGCCGCAAACGCGGCACGTGCCGCAGGGTGCGCTCGATCGAGGCGGCGTAGCGCTTCGGGTCGGGTTCGCGGTCGAGCACCCACAGGCTCAACACCGTCGAGCGCAACAGCGGATCGCGCTCGATGTGCCACATGAGCGCGTCGTTGTCGCTCATCCAGTCGTCGTAGACCATCGAGCGCTTCGGGCGCTTGCCGGCGGGCTTCTCGGCGGCGGCCGGAGCCTTCGCGGCGGCGGCTTCGGATCTGGGGCGGCTGGCTCGGCTCATGACGGCGTGCTCCTCTGCGTCTTCATCGCTCTTCGCCATCGCGGCGGCAAGCGCGGGCTGGGGTGGCATACTCTGGAGTGCGGCGGTCGCCGCCGCTCGGGATCTCAGCGGCGCTCGGCACGGGCGATGCGATGGTGGACCCGCGCCGACGCCTCTGCTTAGTGTCGCCCATGACGGATTGCCCACCACCCCGACGCAGGGCGGCGCGATGACGATGCTGCCGCACCACCGCGAATCGAGTGCGCGCGCGGCCGAGAAGATCGCCCAGGACGCCGGCGTCAAGGCGCTCCTGCTCGGCGGCTCGGTGGCGCACGGCTACGCCGCCCCGGGCTCCGACCTCGACGTGATGCTGATCGTCGCCGACGAAGACTACCAGCAGCGTCTGCGCGAGGGGCGATTGCAGTACTTCGATTCCGAGGTCTGCACCTACGAGGGCGGCTACGTCGACGGCAAGGTCCTGGGCGAGTCGTTTCTGGCGCGCGTCGCCGAGCAGGGCAGCGAGCCGGCGCGCTTCGCCTTCGCCGATGCCGAGGTGCTGTTCTCGCACCTCGTCGGCCTCGAGGACACGCTGCGCCGCATCGTCCGCTATCCGGTCGAGCACAAGGCGGACCGGATCCAGCGCTTCTACGCCCAGCTCGAGGCCTGGCACTGGTACACCCACGAGGCGCTCAAGTGGAACGACCTCCACCTGCTCGGCACGGCGGTCAGCAAGCTCGTCCTGTTCGGCGGCCGGCTGATCCTGGCGCACAACGAGACGCTCTACCCGTACCACAAGTGGTTCCTGCGGGTGCTGGCGGACGTCCCCGATCGACCGGCAGACCTGCTCGAGCGGATCGCGGCCCTGCACCGCCAGCCGAACGCCGAGAATGCCTTCGCCTTCTACGACTGCGTCGCGCGGTTCCGCGCCTGGGAGTGCGAGCGCGTCTGGCCAGTACAGTTCATGCTCGACAGCGAGCTCAACTGGCTCGACGGCCACACTCCGGTGGACGACCTGTGAGCACGGGAATGCTCCCCGCCCTGCGCGGGCGGATCTACGACGCCGCCATCGTCGGCATGACGGCGGGCTGGTACCGGGCGGTGCTGGAGCGCGTGCCGTCATCGTGCCGCCTGCTCGACGTCGGCATCGGCACCGGCAGCGCGCTGCTGGCCAATGCGGCGCTGCTGGCCGCCAAGGACGTCCACGTCACCGGCATCGACATCGACGCGGACTACGTCGCGCGCTGCCGCGAGGAGATCGAGCGGCGCGCGCTGGGGGATCGGATCGAAGCCCGGCTCGAGTCGGTCTACGAGCATCGCGGCGGTCCCTACGACGCCGTCTATTTCAGCGCCAGCTTCATGTTGCTGCCCGATCCGGCGCGCGCCCTGCGCCACGTCGCCGAGCTGCTGGCCGCCGACGGTCATCTCTACTTCACCCAGACGTTCGAGAAGCATCGCTCCCCGGTACTCGAGGTCGTCAAGCCGCTGCTGCGTCTCGTGACCACCATCGACTTCGGCCGCGTGACCTACGAGCTCGAGTTCCGGCACGCCCTGCGCGACGGCGGCGTGGCGATCCAGGAGATGACCACGCTCGAGCCCGGCCGGCGGCGCTCGTCGGTGCTGGTCGTCGCGCGCCCGATCTCCTGAAGTCCTCCTACAACAGCGGCCCGCGCGCCGGGCGCGCGCCGCCTTCGTACTGCGCCAGGATGCGGCGGGCGACGACCATCTTGTGGACCTCGTCCGGCCCGTCGTACAGGCGCGCCAGTCGCGCCTGGCGGTAGAACATCGACAGCGGGTGGTCCTCGGTGACGCCGGCGGCGCCGAACACCTGCACCGCCTTGTCGACCACCTCGTGCAGCACCTCGGCGCCGTAGAACTTGATCAGCGAGATCTCCTCGCGCGCGCCGGCCGGGCCGGCGGTGTCGATCTTCCAGGCGGCGTGCAGCGTCATCAGGCGCGCCGCCTGGATCTTGGCGCGCGCCTCGGCGACCCAGTCCTGGATGTTGGCCTTGCGCGCCAGCGTGCTGCCGAACATCTCGCGCTGGTTGGCGTAGGAGCACATGAGCTCGAAGGCGCGCTGCGCCATGCCGAGCCAGCGCATGCAGTGATGGATGCGGCCCGGCCCGAGGCGCTCCTGGGCGATGAGGAAGCCGGCGCCCTCCGGGCCGAGGCGGTTGGTGACCGGCACCCGACAGTCCTCGTACCAGATCTCGGCGTGGTGGTTGTCGTGGTCGCCCATCACCGGCACCCCGCGCGCGACCCGGAAGCCGGGTGCGTCGGTCGGCACGATGATCTGGCTGAAGCGCAGGTAGGGGTTCTCCTGCTCCGGGTTGGTCATCGCCATCACGATCGCGAAGGACGCGCCGTGGGCGCCGCTGGTGAACCACTTGTGCCCGTTGATGACGTAGTCGTCGCCCTCGCGCCGCGCGCTGGTGCGCAGCAGGCGCGGGTCCGAGCCGGCGACCTCGGGCTCGGTCATCGAGAAGCAACTGCGGATGTCGCCCGCGACCAGCGGCTCGAGCCAGCGCTTCTTCTGCTCCTCGGTGCCGTGCCGCCAGAGGATCTCGGCATTGCCCGAGTCGGGCGCCTGCGAGCCGAACACCACCGGCGCCGCCGGGCTGCGCCCGAGGATCTCGTTGACGAAGACGTAGTGCATGAAGGGCAGGTCGGCGCCGCCGGCCTCCGCGGGCAGGTGGAAGGCCCAGTAGCCGAGCTCCTTCGCCTTCGCCTGCAGCTCCCGGATGGGCGGCGGATACGCCGGCCCGCCGACCTCCATGACCCAGCGCTCCGTCCGCTTCTCGAGCGGATAGACGTGCTCCTCCATGAAGGCGTGGACGTTGTCGCACAGGCGCTGGATGTCCTCGGGTACGTTGAAATCCATCCGCTGTCCCTCCGTTGTCCCCGCCTCCCTCAGCAAGGCCGGTGCCTCGCGGGGGGCGGCGATCCGTCGTTGCGAGAGCCTATGCCGATTTCGCGCACGTGGGAAAGGAGTGCGAGGCCGTTCCGGGAACGGGGATGAACGGAGATGAACGGGGATGAGCCAGAGATGCCGTCTGCCGGGCAGCGGGATTGGCAGGGTGCATCTCGCGATCATCCCCGTTCATCTCCGTTCATCTCTGTCCCCCTCCGTCCTTTCCCGCTAAGCGGGGGCGATGATCTTCCAGAACCTCCTCGACCTGGCGCGCCTGCCGTGGTTCGAGGTGCACGAGGGACGCCTGCTGCGGGCGGACCGGTCCGCCGGGCCGGTGATCGACATGCACACCCACATCGCGCTGGCCTACCTGCTGCCGATGCGCGTCGATCTCCACCGCCCCTCCGAGTCGGTGCAGCACTACCTGCCGTCCTGCTGTCCGATCGACTTCGAGGTCTACCAGAACCGCAACTTCACGCCCGCGGCGCTGACGGCGCTGAAACGCGACCTGACCCTCGGCAGCCTGAGCCGCGGCGGCATGCGGGCGACGCACACCGTGCCGAACCTGGTGCGAGAGATGGACGAGCTCGGCGTCGAACACTCGGTGCTGCTGCCGATCGAGCTGCCGTACATCTCGCGCAACGCCGCCCACGCCCTCGACGCGGCCCGGCGCGAGAGCCGGGTGCTCTCCTTCGGCTCGGTGCACCCGATTGTCGATCGCGTCGGCGAGCGGCTCGACGACCAGGCCCACGCCGGCGCCCTCGGGGTGAAGTTCCACCCGGCGGTGCAGCTCATGGCGCCCGATCACCCGCGGGCGATGGCGCTCTACCGCCACTGCGGCGAGCGCAACCTGCCGGTGCTGCTGCACTGCGGCCCGGTCGGCATCGAGCTCGAGTCGGGTCGACGACGCTCGCAGGTCGCGCTCTACGAGAAGCCGATCGCCGAGCTGCCGCGCACGCGCTTTGTGCTGGGCCACTCGGGCGCGCTGCAGATGGAGGAGGCGCTCGCGCTGGCGTGCCGCTACCCGAACGTCTGGCTCGAGCTCTCCGGCCAGTCGCTCGCCAACGTCCGCACCATCCTCGAGCGCGCCGACCCCGACCGCATCCTCTACGGCAGCGACTGGCCCTTCTACCACCAGGCGATCGGAATCGCGAAGGTCCTGATCGCGACCGAGGGCAGGGCGGACCTACGCGCCAAGGTGCTGTACCGCAACGCCGCGGCGATGCTGGGGATGTAGGATGAACGGGGAGCCGGAGAGGATGGCGCGCTTCTGCGTCCTGGTGACGGGGGCGTTCGGCAACCTCGGTAGCGCGGTGGTGCGGCGGTTGGCGGCGGAGGGGTTCGCCGTGCGCGCCTTCGACCTGCCCACGCCGGCGAACCGGCGCGCCGCGGCGGCGCTGCGCGCCGGCGCCGAGGCGCGCCTGGGCGACATCACGCGCGCCGAGGACGTCGACGCGGCGGTGGCCGGCGTGGACGCGGTGGTGCATCTCGCCGGCGTGCTGCCGCCGCTGTCCGAGCGCCGGCCCGAGTTGGCGCGTGCGGTGAACGTGGAGGGCACGCGCCTGCTGGCGGCGGCCGCGGCGCGGGTGCGCGCCGACATGCCGTTCGTGTTCGCCTCCTCGTGCTCGGTCTACGGACCCTCGCAGCGCGAACGCGGTCTGGCCGGCGCCGATTCCCCCACCGAGGCCACCGACGTCTACACCGAGACCAAGCTCGCCGCCGAGGATC
>Ga0268299_1004484_pt1 | contig 10805 bp, 10 predicted proteins | sample NOBtaG_FD_193484 | JGI IMG/M metagenome (GOLD analysis project Ga0268299, IMG submission 193484) | Activated sludge microbial communities from bioreactor in Nijmegen, Gelderland, Netherland - NOB reactor | ecosystem: Engineered > Bioreactor > Aerobic > Activated sludge | place: Netherlands... | reverse complement strand
ATCCTCGCGCGGGCGGCCGGCCGGCTCGCGGCGTACGAGTTGATCGAGTCCGGTGTCACGCATGTGTACCGGGAGTCCATCGATTCCGCGATGCGCCTCGGGGTGGACGCGCTGCGGTTGCTCGGGCGACGCGGGCATGCGGCCTGGCGTGCGGCGCAGCACTTCCGGCGACGCGACGAGGAGAACATGCGGCGTCTCGCCGCGGTGTTCCGCGACCGCGCCACCCATCTGTCCCTCGCGCGCGAGGCGATCGCCGACCTCGAGGCGTCGATGCGCGCGGACGGGGTGTCCGGCGCCGCGAGCGACGACACGGCCTGGGACGCGGAGTCGTTGCGGCGCGAGTTCGGCGGGTGAGCCGCGCGCGACGTCCCTTGGCGCGTCACCGAGTGGTGACATGACCGCCCTTGCGGGCGGTCGCGGGTGAAGCGACCATCCGGGCGACCTCCACCTTCGCCTGCGCATGGACCGCCGACACTTCCTCACCGACCTCTCGCGGCTCGCCATCCTCTGCGCCGCGGCGCCGAGCGACTGGCGGCTGATCACCCGGCCGCGCTGGGTGGACGACCCCTTCACGCTGGGTGTCGCGTCCGGGGACCCCACGGCCACGGGAGCGGTGTTGTGGACGCGTCTCGCGCCGCGTCCCTACGAGGTGGACGGTGGCATGCCCGGGCCGCGGACCGCGGTGGACTGGGAGGTGGCCGACGACGAGGCATTCACGAGCATCGTGCGACGCGGTCGCTACATCGCGGCGCCGGAACTCGGCTACAGTGTGCACGTCGACGTGGAGGGGCTCGCCGCCGACCGCTGGTACTTCTACCGCTTCCGCTCCGGCGAGGCCGTGAGTCCGGTGGGCCGTGTACGCACCACGCCGCCCGACGGTGCCCAGACGCCGCTGCGGCTGGGCGTCGCGTCCTGCCAGAACTACGAGCAGGGGCTGTTCACCGCCCTCGACCATCTCGCGCGCGAGCGCTGCGACCTCGTGACGCACCTGGGCGACTACATCTACGAGTACGGTGCGCGCGAGAACGCCGTGCGCCAGCACCGCACCGTCGAGATCCGCACGCTCGAGCACTACCGCGAGCGGTACGCGCAGTACAAGCTCGACCCGGCGTTGCAGGCGGCCCATCGGATGTGCCCATGGCTCGTCACCTGGGACGACCACGAGGTCGACAACAACTACGCGAACGACGTCGGCGAGAACCTCATGGAATCCGCCGACCAGATGCGGATCCGCCGCGCAGCCGCCTATCAGGCCTGGTGGGAGCATCAACCGGTGCGCGTGCCGCGCGCCCGGTCCTGGGCGGACCTCGACATCCGACGCACCACCAACTGGGGAGCGCTGGCGCGCTTCTGGATGCTCGACACGCGGCAATACCGCGACGACCAGACCTGCGGCGACGGGTCCAAGGTCGTCCCCTGCGGCGACTGGGACAACCCGGCGCGTTCCATCCTCGGGATGCAGCAGGAGGAGTGGTTGATCGACGGACTCGGGGCTTCGGCCTCACGCTGGCAGGTGCTCGGGCAGCAGATCCCCGTGTCGCCGTACGATGATCTCGCGGGTCCGGAGCGGCGGCTCTACATGGACGGATGGGCGGGGTATCCGCACGGTCGCGACCGGGTGCTCAAGGCCGTCGCCGAGCGCAGTGCGAACCGCACCGTGGTGCTCACCGGCGACGTACACTCCAACTGGGTGCACGAGGTGCATGCCGGCTTCGACCGTCCGGACCGTCCGGTGGTGGCGGCGGAGTTCGTGGGCACCTCCATCGCCTCCGGCGGCGATGGCGAGGATCAGTGGCGGCAGGTCCCCGAGTCGATGCGGGACAATCCCCACACCAAGTGGCACACGGCCCGTCGCGGCTACATGGTGTGCGATGTGACGGATGCGAGCTGGACGACGACGTACCGCGAGGTGCCGTTCGTGACCCGGCCGGACGCGCCGGTGACCACCGCGAGCGTCTGGCGCGTGGAGCATGGGCGCCCGGGCATCACCAAGGGCTGAGTCTCCGATCCGGGGCGGACCTGACGGACGACGAGGCGCGCCGCGGGACTCCGCAGCGCGCCTCGTCGTTCGTCCACGTCCCTCGCGCCGTCGGCGCGGGGCAGGGGATCAGAAAGTGATCTGGATGCCCGTCGTGAAGAGCTTGTCGGTCTTGGAGAACGTGGGTTCCGGCAGGTTGTCGAAGCGGATCACGTAGGAGAGCTTGAGCCCGATGCGCGCCGAGAGCGGGGCGACCACCGAGGACTCGGTGTTCACGCGCCAGTCCTCGGCTTCCTTCATGTTGGGGATGTACTCGACGTTCTGCAGGAAGTAGGCGGCCGGCGTGAACGCGTGCCGCCAGGCCAGTGCCCCGCGCGCCGAGGGGAAGTTCTGCTGGCGGCCGTCGGTGCCGATCTGCTGCGTCACGCTGCCACCGCCCTCGACGCGGATCGTGTCGCTGGCTGCGGCGAGGAGGCGCGCGGCCACACCGAGCTGCTCTTCGAAGCGCCGCTCGATGCCGGCGAAGGTGTTCCGGTCGAAGCCCGTGCCGAGGAACAGCGAGAAGATGTTGTCGATCTTGTAGTCGCCGCGGAGGTTGGCCCGCAGGTTGTTGGTGTTCACGGTATCGCGCTGTTTGCCGTACACCAGCGCGAACGCCTGCTGCAGCGTGAAGCGGCCGCGCTGCTGCGTGAACTTCTCCCCGACGTTCATGGTGGTGACCTGCGTGTTGCCGCTGGTCTGCACGTAGCCGAGGTCGGCGGTGATCTTGGTGACGACCGCCGGGGCGGCATCCTGCGCGCCCGCGAAGGACGGCAGCGTGAGGGCGGGGATGAGCGCCGCGAGGGCGCGGGGCAGGAGGCGCGGCATCGGAACGGGGTGAGTGGGTGAGCCCGAAAGATAGGGCGGCCGGGCGCTGGCGGTACCTCGCCGGCTGTCGCACCTTCCGTCAGTCCATTCCGCCGCCCATGCCCTCTCTGTACGACTCGTCGCGCCGCCATGAGGTCCTCACGCGGCTCGCCACGCTCCCGCCGGACCGCCGCCCGCAGTGGGGACGATTCACCGCGCCGCAGATGGTCGCCCACCTGCACGAGGCCTACCGGATGTACGCGGGGGACCTGCGGATCCCGCTGCGTCCGGTGCCCCTCCGGCCGCTGGTCCGGCGCCTGATGATCCATCACCTGCCATTCCCCAAGGGTGCCCCCACGGCACCCGAACTGCTCGCACGCATCCCCAGCACCTGGGACCGGGACGTCGCCGAACTCTCGGCCGCCATCGAACGCGTGCGCACGCCGGCCGAGGGCAGCACGCTGCCGCAGCACCCGATCTTCGGTGCCATGACGGCCGACGACTGGGGCGTCCTGTTGTACAAACACACCGACCACCACCTGCGCCAGTTCGGTGTCTAGTCTTCCCGTTCCCCGCCGCTCCCCCGCCGGAGGTTCCATGCTCGACCGTCGACCGCAGCACCGCGCAACCCTCGTCCTCGCCGCCATCACGCTCGTGCTGGCCGCGTGCGAGAAGCAGGAGCAGGCGCCACCTTCGGCCAGCGCCGACCTCAGTTGCTTCGGCGGCCGCGTGCTGTCGTTCCAGGACCTCGTCGCCGAGGTGGTGATCCCGAGCGGGGAGAACTGCACGGAGGGCACGTTCCAGATCGTGTTCACGCGCGCGGGGGACACGCTCACCACGCTCACCGAGACCCGCGTGGGCACGGTCGGCTTCATCGGCACCGCCGACGTGGACGGGGACGGACGCGGGGAGTTCTTCGTGTCCACCATCGCCGGCGGCGACGAGGCGAAGGGTGCACTGTTCGCCTACACCGAGAAGGAGTCGGGCATCGGACGGCTCGCGCTCGCGGCGCTCGACAGTGCGCAGCTCAACGGCTACGCGGGCCACGACCGGTTCGGCTTCGGCGGTGCGGACCAGCTCGTGCGGGCCTTCCCGCGCAGCGGCGGCGACACGGCGTGGTACGGCTACTCACACGGCGAGCAGCGTTGGAACAGCATCACGCGGCCCAGCTGGATCCGCTGACGTCGCCTGGGGCTCACGTGCCGCGCGGCTTCGCGCGGCGCGTCGCCGGCGCGCTGAGCGGGTCGTCGGGCCAGGGATGGCGCGGATAGCGACCCTTGAGGTCACGGCGCACGTCGAAGTACGTCGTGCGCCAGAAGTTCGCGAGGTCCCGGGTCACCTGCACCGGTCGATGCGCGGGTGAGAGCAGGTGCAGCGTGAGCGGCACGCGACCGTCCCCGACGCGAGGCGTCTCCAGCCACCCGAACACCTCCTGCAGCCGCACCGCCAGCACCGGCGCCGCCGGGTCGCTGTAGTCCACCGGCACGCGAGACCCGCTGGGCACCTCGAGATGCGTGGGCGCGAGCTGATCGAGCCGCGCGCGATCCGCCCAGCGCAGTCCCTGTAGCAGTGCCTCGCCCAGATCGACACGGTCCACGTCGCTGAGCCGACGCGCGTCGCCCAGGGCCGGAGCGAGCCAGTCCGCGAGCGACGCCTGCAGCGCCGCGTCCGAGACGTCGCGATACATCTCGGGGGCGAGGGTGTGCGCGAACGCGAGTCGCGCACGGAGCTGGCGTGCGGCAGCACTCCACGGCAGCGCGGCGACGCCGCGCGACTCCAAGGCGGTGAGCAGCGCAGCGGTGATGGCCTCCGGCGGCACGTCGCGCAGCGGGCGTTCCTTGAGCACCAGCGCACCGACGCGTTCGCATTCCGTCGCGCGCACGGCACCGGTCCGGTCGTCCCAGCTGATGTCGCGTTCGACGACGAGCCCGGGTCCCACGGCGGCGCGCAGCGCCGCCTCGTCCAAGGGCGCCGCGAGCCAGATGCGGCTTTCCGCGGGGTCCCCATCGAGGTCGGCGATCGCGAGGAACGAGGACCGTCCGAGCGCACCCGGAACCTCGAGACGTGCACCGCGGCCGTTGCGCAGCAGATATCGCGCGGCCTCGCCCGGCCGCCGCATCGCCACGCGATCGGGGTACGCGAGGGCCAGCAGCGCGCCGGTGTGGTCGAGATCGTCGTCCGCCGGCTGCACCGCGGCAGCAGGCGCATGTGGCAACGCGCGCTGCAGCGCACGCGCTTCCTGCCGCACACGGTCGAGGCGGGCGCGATCGGCGTCCCCGATCCGGCCCTGCCCGCGGAGCAGTTCCACGCGGGACCGCAGGTCCGCGTCCTGCGCGGCGGCCTCGCGGCGGAGCACGTCGCGCTCACCGAGCAGGGCGGCCAGTTCGCAGCCGAGCCGCGTGAGTCCCCGGTCGGCCGCGACCAGCACCAGGTGCGCCAGGCGCGGCACCACACCCAACGCAGCCATACGCCGACCATGCGCAGTCGCACGTCCCGTCGCGTCGAGTGCGCCGAGGTCGAGCAACAACGCCCGCGCCTGTGCGAGCGCGCCGGGTGGCGGCGCATCGAGCCACCGCAGCCGCCCCGCGTCGCTGATCCCCGCGCAGGCCAGCTCGAGCGCGAGCGCCGCGAGGTCGGCCTCGAGGATCTCGGGCAACGCGCGCGTCGGCAGGTTCGCATGTTCGCCTTCGCTCCAGAGCCGCACGCAGGTTCCTTCCGCCACGCGACCTGCACGACCACGCCGCTGGTCGGCCGAGGCCTGCGAGACGCGCGTGGTCTCGAGGCGCGTCATGCCGCTGCGCGGGTCGAATCGCGGCACCCGCGCCAGACCGGCGTCGATCACCACACGCACGTCGGGCAGCGTGACGGACGACTCGGCGATCGCCGTGGCGAGGACCACGCGCCGTCGCGATCCCTGGCGTCGCAGCACGTGATCCTGCTCGGCAAGCGTGAGCCCGCCGTGGAGCAGGAGCACCTCCGCGTCCGCCGGCCCGCCCTCCTCGAGCGCGCGACGCGTGCGGTCGAGCTCGGCGATGCCCGGCAGGAACACCAGCACGTCCCCCGCGGTGGTCTCCCACTGCGTGCGCACGGCCTGCGCGGTCGCCAACGGCAGCGGCGTCTCGGGGCGCGGCGCGCGCCACAGGGTGCTGACCGGGAAGCTCCGCCCCTCGCTCACGACCACCGGCGCCCCGCCGAGCAGGCTCGCCACCGGCGCGGCCTCCAGCGTCGCCGACATCACCACGATGCGCAGGTCCGGGCGCAGGACCGCCCGCGTCTCGAGGCAGAGGGAGAGCCCGAGGTCCGCGCTCAGGTGCCGCTCATGGAACTCGTCGAACAGCACCGCCGCGACACCCTCGAGCGTGGGGTCGTCCTGCACCATGCGCGTGAGGATGCCCTCGGTGACCACCTCGACCCGCGTGCGCGGCCCCACGCGCGACTCCAAGCGCACGCGATACCCGACCGTCTCGCCCACCGCTTCACCGAGGAGCTGCGCCATCTGCTGCGCCGCCGCGCGGGCGGCGATGCGGCGCGGTTCCAGCACGAGGATGCGGCCGTCCGCGCGCCACGCGGCATCGAGCAGCGCCAACGGCAGCCGGGTGGTCTTGCCCGCGCCCGGGGCGGCGACGAGTACCACCGCGCCCGCCGACGCGAGCGCGTCGAGCGCGGGCGGCAGCACCGCATTGATGGGAAGCTCGGGGGCGCCGTGGAGCAGGGGCACTGGCAGGGCGGGAGAGGGAACCGCGAAACGGTGGTCGCGTACCACCCGTACGGCTGCCCGGGTAACTTAATGGAGCCCCGTACCTCCTCCCCATGACCGACACCGCCCCGCCGATCGCGGGCAGAGCGACCACCGCGCCGCGCGATCGCACCTTCTGGGGATTCATCGTCCTGATCGCGGTCACCGACATCGTCACCAAGCGATGGGCGGAGCGCGCGCTCGCGCTGCATACGCCGGAAGACGTCTTCCCGCCCTGGCTGCGGTGGACGCTGACCTACAACACCGGCGCGGCGATGAACCTCTCGCTCGGCGACTGGTCCCGTGTCGTGTTCAGCCTCATCGCCGTGAGCATGATCGGGTACCTCTTCGTGCTCTATCGGCAGGCGGCGCCCGAATCGCGCGCGACCCCCGCGGCCCTGGGGCTGATCGCTGCCGGCGCCTTCGGCAACCTGCTCGATCGCTTGCGCCACACCAAGGGTGTCGTCGACTTTATCGATGTCGGCACAGCGGATTGGCGCTTCTGGACGTTCAATGTGGCCGACGTCGGGGTCACCAGCGGAGCCATCCTCCTCGCGCTGCTGCTGTTCAACGAGAACGACGCGACACCGACACCCGAGTCCGCCGTCTCCGTCCCATCACCCGAGAGTGCGTCCCATGACTGACCGTCGCGATTTCCTCCGCCAGGCCTCGTTGCTCGCCGCCGGCTCCCTTGCAGCGGCCGGTGAGCTCTCGGCCACCGAGCGCCCCCGCGCGGAGCGCGGCGACCGCGCGGCGCTCGACGCGCTCCAGGGGCAGGCCCAGACCTGGGACATGAGCTGGACGGAACGCGTGACCGGCAAGTATCGCATGGTGTTCGATGCCCCGGAGATCTCCGGAGGTGTCTGCCTGCATCAGGCGCGCTCCTTCCTCGCCGGCAGCGCGGCGACTGTGGGGGCCACCGACAAGGACTGCTCGGCGGTGCTGGTCATCCGCCACGCCGCCGTGCCGATGGTCCTCGGTGACGAGCTCTGGTCCGACGGGGCCTGGGGCGAGAAGGACGAGCTGAAGGATCCCTCCACCGGCGAGCCCACGAAGCGCAATCCGTTCATCAACATCGCGCCCGGAAGCCAGCATGCGCTCACCTGGCCCGATGGGGCGCTCGACACCCTGATATCGCGCGGCGTGATCGTGCTCGCCTGCGATCTCGCGTTGAACAACGCCGCCGGCCAGATCTCCAACCGGCGCAAGATCCCGCGGCAGGACGCCCGGGCGCTCGTCGCCGAACACCTCATCAAGGGCGTGATCCGGATGCCATCCGGGGTGTTCGCGACCTGCCATGCACAGCAACTCGGCTGCGGCATGATGTACGCGGGGTGATCCCCGCGTCGGTGCCGTGGGTCAGGCCACGGCACCGCGCGAGGCGCGCCACGAGGCGAGCAGCGCCTCGGCGGCGCGCCGTCCGCTGCGCTGGGCGCCGTTGATCGACGGCGTCTCCAGGTAGTCACCGCAGGCGAAGAGCCCGTCGTCGAGTCGCACCGCCGTGGAGGTCATGCCGCCGGCCGGGAATTGCCGCGGCAGCGAGAACGGCACGCGCGAGATGCGCAGCATCCGCCAGGCATCGACGACGCCGGCGCCGAACCACCGCGCGAGTTGGGCGCGGACCTCACGCTCGAGCGACGGGTCGTCTGCGCTGGGGGTGCCGAGCAGCGTCGCGGAGATCAGGTGCTGGCCCGGAGGTGCGTACGCGGGCGCGACGAGGCTGGGGACGCACAGGTGATTCACCGGCCCTGGCGTGCGTTCGCCGTTGAGCAGGAGCACCGGCGCGTCGAGTGGCGCCGTCGTCGCCGCGAACGAGAGCGTCACGCAGCCCGACCACTGCGGCGCGCGGCTGCCCGGCACGAGGACGTTCGCGTGCCGCGCGTCGGTGGCGAGGATGATCGCCCGCGGGGAGAGGAGTTCGCCCGAGGCCAGTTCCACGCGGCCGTCGCGGATGCTGCGGACCTTGGCGTTGGTGCGGACCGAGCTTGCGGGCAGGCCGGCCGCCAGCTGACGCGGGATGGCGCGCATGCCGTCGGCGGGCAGGGTCGCGCGGCCGGTGGCGAACATGCCGAACAGGAACTCGAACCAGCGCGCCGGGGCCGTGAGCTGTGCATCGAGGAACACGCCCCCGAAGAACGGGCGGAAGAACCCATCCATGGCACGCTCGGAGAACCCCCGCTCCTGCAACTCGCGCGCGGTGTTGTGCCCGTCGCTACTGACCTCGCCCTCGAGGTGCAGGATCGCGTCGGCCCGCAGGCGCATCATCCGCCACGCATCCGCCGGCGTGAAGGCTCCGCTCACCAACGAGCGTGCGCCGGCGATGGGATCGCGCCAGGGGTCCGCCACGCGGCCCACGCCGTTCGCGCGGCGGATCAGCGCGCCGGGAGCGAAGGGGCGCAGGTCGAGTGCCTTGAGGTCCAGCTGCTGCCGGGCTTCCGGATAGGAATCGAGCAGCACCTGGAAGCCGCGGTCGATCAGGAACCCATCGACCTCGTCCGTCGCGACCCGACCCCCGAGGACGTCATTGGCCTCGAGGAGCGTGAAGGAGACATTGGCGGCCGTGAGCGCTCGGGCGGCGGCCAGGCCGGCGAGACCACCGCCGACGATGACGACGTCTGGGGAAGCAGGCATGCGAAGTTGAACGCCGACCGGACGCCCGGGGTTCCGTTGGCCACCTGCGCCCGGTGGAGTAGGTTCCCGCCATGTCTGCCCCACCCACGGCCTTCGTGGCCGGTGCCACCGGATACACCGGCCGTTCGGTCGTCGCCGAACTCCGGCGACGCGGCGTCGCCACCGTCGCGCACCTGCGTCCCGACTCCCGCGATCGCGCACGATGGACGGAGCGATTCGCGTCGTCGGGCGCCTCCGTTGACCTCACGCCGTGGGACGCGGCGGCGCTGCGGGACACCCTCGTCCGCCTCCGACCGAAGGTGGTGTTCGCGCTGTTGGGCACGACCCGCGCCCGCGCGGGCAAGGAGGGCATCGACGACCCGTACGAGCGCATCGACTTCGGTCTCACCGAGATGCTGCGTACGGCGGCCATCGGTGCGGGACATCAGCCGCGGTTCGTGTACCTGTCGGCCTATGGCGCCACCGAGCGCACGACCAACAAGTACCTCGCCGTGCGCGGGCGTATGGAACGGCTCCTGCACGACGGCACGCTGCCGTTCCTCATCGCGCAGCCGTTGTTCATCACCGGCCCGGACCGCGAGGAATCCCGTGCGGCGGAACGGATCGGCGCCGTCGTGCTGGACTCGGTGCTGCGTGCCGCGGCGTGGATGGGCGCTGCGCGGCTCCGGGAGCGCTTCGCCTCGATGACGGGCGGGGAGCTCGCCCGGGCGCTCGTGACGCTGGCACTCGAGGACCCGGCGGCGCGTCGGGTCGCCGACGCGGTGACCCTGCGCCGCGCTGCGGGCTCGGCGCTCACGGAAGGCGCCGCCCCATGAGTGCGCGCAAGGCGTACGACGCCGAGTACTTCCGGCGTTGGTACCACGATCCGGCGCAGCGCGTGATCACTCCCGCGGCGGTCGCGCGGAAAGTCCGCCTCGTGACGGGGATCGCCGAGCTGCTGCTCGAACGACCGCTGCGCAGCGTGCTCGACATCGGTTGCGGCGAGGCCGCCTGGCGCGCGCCGTTGCGGCGGTTGCGGCCACGTATCGCCTATCAGGGCGTGGAGTCGAGCGCCTATGCCGTCGAACGCTTCGGTCGGGCCCGCAACATCCGCGCAGGCACATTCGGCGGACTCGCGGACCTGGGACTGGATGGCCGCTACGATCTCATCGTCGTCTGCGACGTGCTGCAGTACGTGCCCGATGCCGAACTGTCGCGCGGGCTCGCGGCGATCGCCCAGCGGCTGGGCGGTGTCGTGTACCTCGAGGCGTACACCACCGACGACGCGCTCGACGGAGACCACCACGACTGGCACCATCGCAGCCCGGAGCAGTATCGCCGTGCGTTCCGCCGCGCGGGCCTGCACGCCGTAGGCATGCACTGCTACGTCGGCGAACACCTGCTCGGCGCGACGGTGACGCTGGAGCGTGGGCACCCATAGGCGACCCGCGCGGTCGGCCGGGGATTCCCCGACATCGGAGATCCGCGGGCGCGCAGCGGCGTCACGCCGTGAGATGAACCGGTCGAGTTTCTCCCGGGCTGGACGAGAATCGGAAGACCACCCATTCCGTGTCCTCGTACTCCGGAGTCCGAATCCATGCGCTGTCTCCCCGCGTTGCTCCTCGTCGCCGTCGC
>Ga0268299_1004483_pt1 | contig 10805 bp, 10 predicted proteins | sample NOBtaG_FD_193484 | JGI IMG/M metagenome (GOLD analysis project Ga0268299, IMG submission 193484) | Activated sludge microbial communities from bioreactor in Nijmegen, Gelderland, Netherland - NOB reactor | ecosystem: Engineered > Bioreactor > Aerobic > Activated sludge | place: Netherlands... | reverse complement strand
CGTTCGTGACGCGCGGATAGACGCCATTCTTAGGCTGTGGCCACGCGAAGCCCGCAACGTCGAGCATCTCATCCTGCGAGAGGAATTGGTCGCTGGTCACGAGCTCATAGTAGTTCGGGAAGCGGTTGCGGAATTGTGCCGCGAGGATGTCCATTTCGAGCGTGATTGTGCTCGGGTCATGGTAGTTGGCCCAGCTCATGGTTTTCTTGGCCGGAAGCAACTTCTTAGGGATCAGACCCCACGTGTGCATTGCGTGGCACGGGGCCTTCAGTGAGTTGCCGCGCCTCGTCGTCTTCGACTTGATTGCGATGTAGCGGTCAGAGAATTCTATATGGCCGCCTGGCGTTACGTAGCCTTTGGCGCGGAGCCATTCGGCATTGTCTTCTGACATCAATGGCGTCTGGTAGAGAAAGTTGAATTTGGTCTCCGCAATATTGATTGGCGCACGCGAGGCGCAATCCATGAAGTCCTCGCGGCCTTTCTGAACTTCTCCCTTCGGGAGATACTTGATGCGGTCCTTCTCAGGGATGCTTGCGATGCAGGGCAGTGAGGAAGCGCCAAGAATGTGGTCGTGTTTGTGGTTGAGCTCTTCGAGTTGGCGTTCCCAGTCGAGACCGGTGTTCATACATTTGTGCGTTTATCGAGTAAGTTGACCACGCGCTCCAAGAGCTTGGCCGTCGAGGAGAGCAATACGGAATTTTCGGCAAGCTGGTCGGTGAGGTTCGCGCGCACACTTGCTTCGAGGTCACGGTAGCCCTTCTGTTGTTCAGCGAGAGCGGAGAGAAACTCCTTGCGTTGCGCCTCCAACGTTTTGAGAAACTCACGCACTACAACAACTATAGCGACAATCGCCGCGCCTACGCCGCCAAGATTGGTGATTTCTGCGAGGGTAGGGTCCATACGTCATTCGTCGTCCCAGAGGCTCATTGGCAGAATTGGGGGCGCTGTTGGGGCGTCGTAAGTCGCGTACACCGAGAGTTTGCGATTGGATCCTCCAGTCAACGATGCAGGATTGGGAAAGTTGGCGGCATACGTTTCACTGTCGAAGCCGTAGGCTCCAGTACTGGTATCAGTGCGGATTAAGCCATTACCGGTCGTGCTTTGGCTCCATACCGCAATTCGATAGCTGTCTGCCGTAAGTGTGAGCGGTGACGTGGCCATGCTAAATGATGTGAACGCCGTTCCATTCGCAGCAGTTGTCACGGCCACCTGGACGGATGGGCCAAGGAGATTGGCAGCGCTGTCATAAACAGCCATCTTCATGTTTTTAGTTGCGGAGGTGACCTCAACGCATGCTTGGAGAGAAGTGACATCTGCTCCGGTCGGGACCGACGCAGTGTACATGTATATGACGTTTTCAATCGAGAAGTTACCCGCACCGCACGAGGTGAAGCCGAAGGTTGGGTCTATATGAACAGGATACGCGGCATTCGAGAGCCACTTTTCATCGCACGAAACGGTCAACGCGCCTTCGGAGTAAGCGAGGGCGCACCAGAGCTCGTCGCTGTTAGCGTCGATAGCTTTCGGTCGATAGATGTGAAATGCCTTGCCGGCGGCGTAGTTCTTTTCTCCAGCAACGAAGTCGCGCTTCTCTTTGTGATAGACCGCATATGAGCCGTCGACGTTCTCGGGCTGTTGTGCGCCACTTGCCTTATCTTCTGCGGTGAGTGGAGGTTGCCAGTAGAAATCGAGGCTTTGGTGACCATCAATGGCGAAGTCCCAGCTATTCGCGCTGGGAGGTTCTTTAAGGACTACCTCTATCTCGAAGCCTCCGTCCTCCATCCCAGTCGTCGCATCGAGAGGGTAAGCATGGACTTCTTCGTTGTTGCCCTTCCATTCGATGCGGTCGGTGAGAAAAGCGCGGGAACCGGATGCGCGTACGTTATCGTAGCGGACGCCTAAGGATACTTCACCGTCCCATTTCTTGAGACGAACTTCCGGTCTTTCTTTCATGACTTCAATTTCGATGCGTCCGGCATCGGGCAGCGCGCTGTCTTTGGATATGGCGAGCGTAGCACCATTATCCTGATAAGGGTTGATGCGCTGATCTGCAGCGAGCGTCAGGCCGGTGCCACCAATAGCAATGGCGGCAAGCCCGGCGGCTACTCGCGCTACTCCTGAGTCCATGTGCCCCATACGCTTATTGATACATAGTCCACCGCGCCGGAAATGGTGCCGATTTCCGTTGCCCATAGTGCGCCTGCGGAATAGCTCTGGTTGGCGCTTTGCGCGGTGTCGCTGGTGAGTGTCGTTCCGCAGGTGATGGTGTCGGTGTTGGCACCCCCGGCGAGCGTGTCGAGATTCACAATGACGCTCGTACCACCATCAACGAAGCAGTGAATTTCAGTGATGCGTGCGCCGTCGCGAAGCGGAGGAAGCGGGATGCGTCCACCGTTTACAAAATCAACCGACGTTGATGCGATAGTGCGGCCCCAAAGTTTTTGAACGCTGGGATACACCACCGGCCACGATGAGTTCGTTGAGGACGCAATAAGCAATTGCCCGTCTGTCGTGTCGAAGGCGATTTCGCCGATTGCGTCCACGGTGTTGCTGGTGCCATTTGGTATTTCGAATGATGTAGCGCCTCCGGCGTCTAGTGCGCCGCTGAGTGTAGCAAAGGCGGCTATGCCGCTGACGTTGATATTGGTCGCGGACAGCGCTGTGGTTGAGGCGTAGAGAACTGTGAGGCGGTCGGATGAGGCGGCGTAGGTGAAGGCCGCTTCGGAGGCGAGCGTATCGGCGGTGGTCGTGTAGAGGATATGGTTGCTGCCGCCGAACGTCGATAGACCAGTACCGCCGTTCGCTACCGACAGGTCGGTGCCGCTCCAAAATGCGTTGTTGATAGAAGTGCATGTGCCAACCCCGGCCGCTGTCAAGGCTGTCATGACCTGGTTCGTGCACGAAACTGCGTTCACGAGCGTGAAGTCCGTGCCATCTACACCCGTGCCTATGATCCCTGATGCACGGACGACGACGCCTGACGCCGATCCGATGGTGAGACCAGCAAACGTCGGTGAGCTGGCGGTCGTGAGGTGCTGACCTGTATTGAAGGCAAGCTGAGTGTCGCCAATCGAGTCGGCCACTATCGATAGCGTTGAGGCGGATGCACCCAAAACACTGACTGGCTGGGAGAGCGCTATCTGCGAGTTTCCAGACAATGTGGTGGTCGCCACGCTTCCGAGCGTCGTCATGCCGCCCGTTTGTGTGAAGTAAGCAAGGTGGGAGACTGCGATGTCGGAAGTCGTTGCGATTTCGAATGCGCTAGCCCCACCAGCGCCACACGGCAGTCCAGACCCGGCGTCTACGATCGTCCCATCTGCACCCCACTCCAGGCAGGTACCCACCGTGCCCGTCTGCGCGGTAACTATGCCTGAACCGTTCGCGTATAGGGAGCCACTGGCGACGGGTATCGTGAACGCGTTGCCACGCAGCACGAGAGGCGCACTCGCATCGCCGATATTGAGATTGTCGCTCGCGTCGATACCGATAAGCGAAACGACCGTGGCCGCGCTGTTTTGGGCTCCGTAGTATTGGTTGTTCGGAACGTATAGTCCGTTCGTCGTGTCGAGCGTTAGGGACGGAGCTCCTGCCGTCCCAAGACTGATGTAGTCTGCGGTGTTGAGCGTAAGACCAGGGGCGCCGTACCGGAGATAAGTGTTGGCCGCATCGAAACGGACGTAATTTGGTATCGAAACGTCCACCGTCGTCGTAGGCGCAAGATTGCCGCTGCCATCGATTTCCCATGCTTGCCCGAATGAAGAGCCTGCTGAGGGCCATGATGAGCGGCAGTCAGCCGAGAGACAAACGGTAGTTGCCGAGATTGCAGTCGAACTGGCGTACGTTGTAGTGCCGTAACTCGCAGTGAACGCATTTGGGAAATGGACGAGCGACGGAAGCGACAGCGTCCAGGTGCGGTTGGAGGAGAGGTCCTGCGCGCCGGCAGAACTTGTTATCTGGTTCGTCGTGCCTGCAATCGTAAGCGCCCGTGACTGAGGCGTGTATGCAGCTGCGGTGTTCTCTCCCTCTGTCCATACGTCAAAGCAGCTCTCGACCGCTCCGGATGTATTGACGCCGAGAGGTGCGCTTCCGGAGGAGCAGTTTGCACCATTGGCTGCGAGAGCGGAGGCAGTGGCGGCGTTCCCTGTCCACGTGCCGGATGTGTCGAGTGTGAGAACGGAGTTCGAGCCACCCACCTTGATTACCGGTTGCGACAACGAAAGCGGAGTAGAGGCAGTGAGCGTAGTGGTGGCGACTCCGTAAAGCCCGGCGGCACCGTTTGATACGACGATATTGGATGAGGAGGGCTGAGAGGTCGTCGCAAGACCCTGCCACACAATGGTGTCACCAGAGAGCGCGATAGGCCAGGTCGCAGCTAGGTTCGTATCACTAGAGATGTCGAGTCCCGACACATCGTTCGTGCCGACGCCAGCGCAGGTGAGCGTGTCGCCGACGGCACGAACGAATTGATTGGTGCAGGCAGTGGGGTAGGACGTGAGCGCTGTCCACGTCACCGAACCGGACGAGGAGATGGTGAGGTTATCGTCTACTTCCGCATCGGATATTGAGTTGCCGAGGTCGTTCGTCACGTTGCCGTTTGCATAGGTAAGACCGCCCGAAAACGTAGTCGACGCAACGCCAACCCATCCTGAGCTAGTCAAAGAGAGCAACTGCCCCAAAGAGCCGGAACCTACGTCGGCCAAGTCGGCCAAGTTGTTGTTGCTAAGGTCATCGGCAGTACGCTCGGTTTGCTGTGCCTCCCAGAAGTTGGCTGACGTGGTGCTGAAAAAGTAGCCCTTGGTCAGCGTGTCGAGATACGAAAGGACGCGCCCTACCGTGAAATAGAGATTGGTGCCTTCAGCGAGCTGCGTGGTGGTGTTGTCGGACAGGTCATCATCGTCCAGCGCGCCGTCATTGTTCGTGAAGATGTCGAGCACGTCCGTGACAATGCTCTCCAGCCCAAACTCGGTACCTATGGACGTGGTGGCAAAGCCACCACCGCTTGTGATGCCCAACGTCGATGTGGACTGAGGGCAGTACACCCACTGATCAATTGCGTTCTGGCACCCGACAAGGACCTGTCCAAGGGCGGGCGCGGTGCTGGTGCCGGTGCCGCCGCGATTGGGAAATGCAACCTGAGCCTTAGAGACGAACGGAAACGATAGGAGCACGAGGAGTGCTACGACTATGGCTAATTGGAGTTTCATCATTGTGGAGTTGGAGGCGAGCTTCGAGCTCCAAGACTACGTTTCGTAGCCGCTTCAGCTCCTGAAACTCTTCGCTCTTGATGTTATCATGCGCTCTTCCACAGACGAGGCATTTGAAGGAAGCGTGCCCGTCCTCGCACGGCGGTCGTATGAGCGCATAGACGTGCGCTTCGGTGAGGTCTTTGAGCTTATTGATGTGATAGTGCACAGTGGAGTTGTCGATAGAGAGCCGACGCGCTATCGCCAGCTTCGGCTCGTTACTCAGGTACCCCACCACTATAGAGCGTCGTTGCGTAGCGGTTAGGTGTTTGAAGCTACGCGCCATTGTCAGTGCTTGATGATGAAGTTCAGCACCGTGAATGGCGGCATTACATTCATCGCCTGATTGCCACCGTCAGTTTGGAAGTTCCAAGTGCCGTCATTGGACCCGCCGCCCGCCGCGCCGCCACCTGAGCTGTCCTCGATGTGAACGTGGTCGATGCCAGCGACATCGTTATAGCCGTGGTCGTGCGCTAGGAGTTCAGCCTCGCTCATTGCGTGCGTCTCCTCACCGCCAGTAGCTCCGAGAGCGCGGCTGGCAAGTGTCTGCGTAAGTGTGCAGGCACCAGAGCCATCAGCGGTGATGTTCACGGGAATGCCGTTTTGCGCGTCCGCGAGAGAAGAGGCGAGCTTGATGACCGTCGCACTCGCGCGAATGGCATAGTAGGTGCCGGCCGATAGTCCGGTCGGCAGTGATGCGCCCGCGAGCGCAACCGCCTGTCCCGTGTACAACCACTCATTGCTCGCGACCGTGATTTCGTCAGTGGTCGGATTGACGGCGGATGCGCCGTCGAAGGTCATTATCCTGACGCGCTGCCCAGCGCCCACGACAACGGAGCCTCGCAAGTCAGGGACGTTGAAGGTAGTGGAGCCGTCGCCAGCTCCATACGTGGTGCCTATGAGCGCAAAGAGCCCGGCATATGTGGTGCGTGATACTGGCGAGCCATCGCAGAGGAGCCAGCCCGATGGTGGTGTTTGGCCCGCGTAAGGGACGATGAAGCCGCGAAAATCTGTAACGTCAGCGTTCTGGCCGGTGGCCCATGGCATATGGGTCTATTGTAGCAGTCCGCTATCCCGCGACTTCGAGCTCGTAGGTGAACAACGTGTCTTCGCCGCTCACCTTTGTGTACGCCGGACTGATGATGATACGTGCGAAGAGCCTCCCGCCGCAAAAGAGCCCGAACTCTTCATAGGCGTCGTCGGGCAGATTGGCGTCAGCGACGAAGACATCCACGGTGAGGTCGTCGTTAACGGCGGTCGCGTTGGTGATGGGAATGTCTTCCACTAAAGGGTTGAGAAGATCCGTGTCGGCATCGACTGCTGCCGTATCGTCATCGCCTATGCTCGCGCTATCGATAATGAGCGGGAGTGCGAGGTCGCCAGCGAGCTGGCGAAGCAACAAGTTACGGCCGTAGCCCTCTGAAGAAACTACTTTGTTCGCTATTGGTCCGAGACGGCGGACCTGTTTGCCGTCTTTGAACGCGGTAATGGTGAGCCGCCCCGCTATGCGCGACGTGTCGTTAGCGCGTACCTCCTTCATGTTTGGCGTTCGCGATGAGCGCAAGTGACTCCTCAACATCGTTCAGGCGCGCTTGATATTTGGCGAGCTGACCCTCGATGCGCTGCTTCGTGGCGAGTAACGCTTTGCGGGAGAGAGAGCGCTTCACAACACGCGTCTCCGAAATCTCGAGGACGGTATCGTTCGCGGACTCCTGTAATCTCATCTCCATAGCCACAGTGTATCAGCTCCAGGTGCCATAGCCCCAGTTGAAGCCGCCCCAAACGTACGGCCCGGTCTCGGTTGAGACCGCGATGGCGTCGGTTGATGTGACCGTATCTTGAAGCGCGATGAAATTCAGAAGCGTCTCCTGGTCGTCTACGACAATCTCTTTGCTGCGGAGTTGGTTCTGTAGGTACTCGATGATGCCTATCGACTTTAAGGTGGCAAACGAGACTTCGTACTCGAACGCGATGCCGAGTGGGTCGCGCATGTGCGCGGTGACGCCTTGAACGAGCACCTGGATGTTCTTCATTCGCTCGGCCGAATTGATAGTGATGACTTGTCCTGACCGGAAGCCATCATCGTAGGTGCGGAATTCGCCCTCGTAGAGCTCGTTCTGAAATGACGTGAGTTCAGCAATCGCGCGCCGAATGGCCTCGTCTTGGGTGCGAATCGATTTGTCGGTGATAGCGAATTCGTAGCGTCCGTATTCGGCTATCGAAGGGTTGTTGGGAACGCTAACGACAATCGGGTAGAGGTATATGCCGGACACCTCGATGTTGTTTGTGCCTGACCCCGGTGTGTTGCCGCTGGTGAAGCGCAGGTACTTCTCATTGAAGTTCCACATGCAGTCGAAAGACCCGTCGTCGTCGAGGAATTCGACCCCGACAGTCTGTGGCGAGCCGCCCACTTCTACAGTTGGAAGTGACGCGTATTTGTTGGCGAGCGCGAATTGCATCCTCGTGCCATCGCCTGAAAAGTACTCGGTGCGCGGCGTGTCGCTCTCCCGCTCGCCCCCCTGCACAAGCACCACGTTTCTAATCTGGGTGAGGTCCTCATCTATTTTGAGGCTCTCGTAGATGTAGTTGCCGGAGGTGTCAGTGAGGGTGGGGCCGGGCTCGGTGTTCTTCGGGAAAAAGTGGATGTCCTTTTCGTGGTCGACATACCAAACGTAAGACAAGGCATCAGCGAGCTTCTGAAGGCAATCGGCAACGTTCAGGCGGTTGAAGGAGATGCTACCCACTGTGAGAGCGCCCGAAACGTTGTCGGTGGTGAAGCCGTCCGTGGTGTAGGAGTCGACGAGGTCCTCGATGATAGTGAGGACTGATGCGTTCTCGTAGCGCTCAGTGACCAGCTCGCGCTTTAGATACTGCGAGTAGTCGTTGCAGGTGACCTTGTACTCAAGGACGTGCGCTGAGGAGCGAACCTCCATAACACGCACAATGACGCCGCCGAAAATGGCTGTGCCATCGCGTGAAAGCGTCACCTCATCCCCTAGCTCCGGGACGTATAGTTTGGTCCCGTACTTCTTGATGCGAAACTCCAGCGTGTCGGTTTGCTGGTTTAGGCTGTCCGTCTTCTTGAGGGACCTGAACGTGACGTGATTGGTTCGGTCTTCCCCAGCGATAGTGAGCGCAACGGCCATACGCTCTAGAGCTGATTGCTCAGCTTCAGCTTCTTCATGATAAGGTCGCCAATCTGCTCGGCTGCATCTTCACTGAGGAAGTTGCCGAAGAGATTGACCGTGGGGGCGGCTTTCTGTGGAGTTGAGCGACTGGCGAGGTCGTTGGCGGCAATGAGGTTTGTGTCGAAGCCGCCAAGGTCCATCGGAGTGAGTTCGCCAATCTTGGAAATGCTCTTACCGATACCCGGTACTTTCTGCGCAGCAGCGATGACCTTGTTGATGGCGCGTATTGCCTTGTTCACCCCTTCAATGACGAAGTTAATCATGCCTTCCACTATGTTGATGACGGCGTTCGCAGATTCGGCGGCAATGAGCTTGATGCCCAACCACACGTCCTGCCACGCTTCCTTGGTCAGATACCCTTGAATCGCCAGCAGTGCGAGCACGGTCACGATAGCGCCAATGGCGAGGAGCATAGGCGCAGATATAGCGGTTACGACCGCGAACACGGTCGCTAAGCCGGAGAAGAGGAGGATGAGGCCCGGAAGGGCAATTGCGATAGGGAGGAGGAGCGCTAGTAGTAACGAGAAAGCCAGCGCACCAATGAGAAGCGCAGCGGTCAGCTTAGGATGTTCAGCGGCGAACGCGCCGACCGCCTTCGTCATCTCGATGAGACGGTCGACGACGGGCTTGAGGTGCGGGAGAAGCTCGGTGCCGACAGTGCGCGACGTGAGACTGATTTGGTCTTTGAGGTTGCTCCAGAGGCCACCGAGCGAGGTAGCCTGCGTTGCCATGAGGTTGTGAAAGCGACTGCCTTCGCCGGTAAGGGATTGCAGCGCGGTCTTCACTTCAGTGAATCCGATTTTGCCTTCAGCGACCATTTCCATAATCTCGGCTTCGGTTCTGCCGAGCTGTGCGGCAAGCGTGCCAAGTAGGGGAACGCCCGCCTCAGAGAATTGACGAAGCTCCATGCCGGTGAGTTTGGTGGCGGCGCGCACTTGTCCGAAAGCCAGAATGAGCTGCGGGAGCTTGTCCATGCCGACGCCGGCAGAGATGTCGCCAAGCATGCGGAGGGTCGGGATGAGATCATCAGCCGCCGTGCCGTAGGCGAGCAAACGCTTGGATGCCTCTTCAAGCTGCGTGAGCTCGAACGGCGTTTTGGCAGCGAACTGGGATAGCTCTGAGAGCGTCTTCTGTGCTTGGTCGGCTGAGCCAAGCATCGTCTCAAACGCAATACGGGTCTGCTCGAAGTCCGCACCCGCCTTGATGACGCCCTTGGTGAGGAGACCGAGAGAGGCGGCGGAGGCCGCTCCCGCTGAGCCTACAACCGTCAGTGCGTTTTGGAGGCCGTTGTAGCTCTTCTTGACCGCGTCGAGATTATTCTGAAGCGCATTGAAAGTGCCCTGCGTGCGGTTCTGGGCGTCAACAACAATCTGTAGCTTTGCTTCCTTAGTTGCCACGTTTGGCGCGGTTAGCTTGTAACTCCTGGCGCTTCTGGTCTCGCTTCATCTTCTCAACGATGAGGTCGATGACGTGCTTCGGGGTGTCCATGTACTCCTGAAAGGTCCAGCCGAACTCCTGCATGACCGTGATGCGCTGCATCTCGCCGTCCATGCGCCCCATGCTGTAGTGAGCGACTGACGAATCTAGCTCTTTTTTTTTGTGACGATGGCGTCGAGCGCGGCGGTGACTTCGTCAAACACGTCACTCGGGAGGTCGAGGCATCGCTCGACGACGTTGGCGCCGTCGCCGTCCATGGAAACGACCATCTGGCGGATCATCTCCTGGTGTACGTCGAACTGCACACCGGGATTGAACTCACTGATTTTCGGCTGGTCGCCAACGACTTCCAGCTTCGTGCCCGTGAAGTACGCCTGCTGAATGGCCTGGTACTCACGGGCGGTCGCATATGTCTTGGCAATGAGGGTGTGGTTACCGGCTTTGAGCTCTTTGGTGTCTCGTTCCATAGGTTAGTAGCTAGACTGCGCGTTGATGAGCTCGGCAGTAATCATAGCGGTGTCACCGACGCTGTAGTGCGCCTTGAAATCGACCGTTGCGGTGACGATGCCGTCGTTCTCATAGTTCTTCTCGAACTTGGAGAACTTCACCTTGGCGAGGTCGATAGTGAGCTGAGGCACACTCGAAGAGCCGATGAGCGTTGTCTGAGTGAGACGGATTCGCATCGCCTGGGCCGTATCGGCGAGCATCTGTGTCTTGAAGGTGTTGGCGTCGAACACGAGTTCAACAGAGCCATCGACCGCAAGCTGACGGTTCAGGATGTCGGTAGGGTCAACTGAGCCGAGCTTGCGGTCGTCTTCGATATTCTTGTTGATGCTGAGGCGTACTGAACGGATGTTGAGTGCGCTCGCCGCGCCGAGGCCTGATAGGTCGCTCGCTATCTTCACGCTGCCGTGCTGTGGCAGGAAGTGGTTCTCAG
>Ga0268299_1004482_pt1 | contig 10813 bp, 7 predicted proteins | sample NOBtaG_FD_193484 | JGI IMG/M metagenome (GOLD analysis project Ga0268299, IMG submission 193484) | Activated sludge microbial communities from bioreactor in Nijmegen, Gelderland, Netherland - NOB reactor | ecosystem: Engineered > Bioreactor > Aerobic > Activated sludge | place: Netherlands... | reverse complement strand
AGCGATCGACACCAGCGTAACCCCTACCCCCTGCCAAAAGCTACAGGGGCACCCCCCTGCATCCCTGCATCCCCGCCTTGCCGCGATCGCTACCGGGGTGGTACAGTACCGGCAACCGTCGATCCAGGGAGAAGGGTCATGCTCGGCGTCCGTCTCAACCCGCGGCAATTCCTCGAACGTGTCGGCCAGGAGCTGCTTCGCATCGACCCGGCCGAGGTGCAGGCTCTGGCCGACCTGATGCACCGCACCTACCGCGAGGACCGCTTCATCTTCGTCTGCGGCAACGGCGGCAGCGGCTCCAACGCCAGCCATTTCTGTGAAGACGTCGGCAAGGGCAGCCTGCGCCGTGAAGACTTCGACAACGACAAGAAGCGGCGGGTTCGCATCCTGAGCCTGACCGACAACACGCCGTACATCCTCGCCTGGGGCAACGACGAGGGCTTCGACCGCATCTTCGTCGAGCAGCTGAAGAACCTCGCCCGACCGGGCGACATGCTCGTCGCCATCTCCGGCTCCGGCAACAGCCCGAACATCCTCAAGGCGGTCGAGTGGGCCAACGCCCACAACGTCCTCACGTTCGGCTGCACCGGCTTCACCGGCGGCAAGCTCCGCACGCTGGCGAAGCACTGCCTGCACGTCCCGCTCGACGACATGGGCATCGTCGAGACCCTCCACCTGGCGGCGTTCCACTGGGTCGTGGACGACCTGCACCGCCGCGTCGGCATCGAAGGCACATGAACGCGCCCTGGCACCAGGCCGACGCCCCGCTGCCCCTACTGGACCAGCTCGACCGGGCCGGCCAGGGCCGACGGCTGCGGCTGCTGGCGTGCCTGTTCTTCCGCCGGATCGCCGCCGGAACGGCCTGCCGCGTCCTCCTGCTCGACGCGACCGGCTGGCCGGATCTGGTCCGCCACGCCGAGACGCTGGCCGACGACCCGGACGACGCGACGGCGCGCGACGCCCTCCTTCGACTTCGCACCGGCGTGGCGATCGATTGCCTGGCGATGGCCCGCCTGCTGACCGGCCAATCGACCGAGCGGAGCCCGCTCGTCGGGCCGGGCGGGCCGCCGGTCCACCTGCTGCCCCGGCTGCTGCTCGTCGCCCTGGGCAGCCTGCTCATCCTGCCGCCGTCGCCGCTGGCGGCGACGCCGCTCGACCGCGAGGCGTTCGGGCCGGCGAGCCACGACCTGCCGCCCGGCCACCCGCGCGCCGTCGCCGAGCGGCGGATCGCGGCGAAACTCGAACCGCAGCCCGACGCGGTCCAGGCGATCCGCCACCTGCTGGAAAGCCTCATCGCCAGCGGCGTCGGCCTGCTCCTCGCGGCGGACGGCAGCCGGGGCGACGAACCGAACTACGTAACCATCCTCAACGACCTCCGCCTTGACTCCCCCGACGAAATGGCGCTGGTCGCCCAGGGGGCGCGCGACCTCGGCCAGCCGGCCCTGCACGACCTGCTGCGGTACTGGACCGGCCGGATGAACGACCTCGTCGCCCGCCTGCCGGTCGTGACGCCGGCGTTCATCCCGGCGGCCGGCCTGGCGTTCCTCGACGCCGCCCTGGCGACGATCGCCGACGAGACGCCGACCCTCGCCGCGTTCCAGGCGACGGAGCGGCAGCAGGTCGAGACGATTCGCGCCTTCGCCGACGACCCGGACCAGCCGACGCGGATCGACCCAGACTGGGTCGAGGCCGACGACCGCCGGGTCGGCCGGCTCGCGGCGGGCATCTACGCGGAGCGCCGCTGGGACGAGCTGCCGATCCTCGGCGACGCCCTGGAAGACGCCGGCTGCGACGACCCGGCCTTGCTCGACGCCCTGCACCGGACGCGCGTGCCGTTCCGCGGCTGGTGGCTGCTCGACGCGCTGCGAGGTGAGGCGTGACGACGGTCCCCCATTACCTCGGCATCGAGATCGGCGGGACGAAGCTCCAGGTCGGCGTCGGCCCCGGCGACGGCACCCTCGCCGCGCTGTGGCGCGGCCGGGTCGAGCCGGCGGAAGGGGCCGACGGCATCCGCCGCCAGCTGCTCGAAGCGGTGCCGACTCTTTTAGCACAAGCCGGCCTGGTGCCGGGGACGCTTCACGGCTGCGGCATCGGCTTCGGCGGCCCGGTGGACGACCGGTCGAAGACGATCCTGAAATCGCACCAGATCGACGGCTGGGAGGACTTCCCTCTCGCCGACTGGGTCGGCGACCTCGTCAGCGTGCCGGCCGTGCTCGGCAACGACGCCGACGTGGCCGGCCTGGCCGAGGCGCTGTACGGGGCCGGCAAGGGCCTGTCGCCGATCTTCTACGTGACGATCGGCTCCGGCATAGGCGGCGGCCTGATCCTCGACGGCCAGATCTACCGAGGCACCGGCAAGGGGGCTGCCGAGATCGGACACCTCCAGATCACCGGCCCGGCCGAGGGGAGCGACTGGTGGGACCGAGAGCGCGGCCAGATCGAGGTCGAGACCGGGACGCTGGAGAGCTTCGCGTCGGGCTGGGCCCTGGAACGTCGCCTTCGCGAGACGGCCGGCCAAGATACGTCCGCGTGTGCCGCCCTGCTTGCCCTGGTGGACGGCGACCCGGGCCGCCTCACCCTCCGGCACGCGGCCGTCGCCGCCCGGCGAGGCGACCCGGTCGCGACGGCCCTCTTCGACCTGCTCGTCTCCGCGCTGGCGACCGGCCTCAACCGCGTCGTGACGCTCCTGTGCCCGCGCCGCGTCGTGGTCGGCGGCGGCGTCGCCCTGCTGGGCGAGGACTTGCTCTTCGGCCCGCTCCGGGCGGCGCTGCGGGACGAACCGCCGGACCTGGCCATCGGCTGGGAGCCCCCCTTCGAGCCGTTCCTCGGCGAGACGGATATCGTCCCGGCGGTTCTCGGCGAGGAGATGGTCGTCCACGGTGCGATCGCCCTGGCCTGCCAGCGGCTCGGCTGATCCGTCTCGGCCTTGAAAAAATCGCGCGAAAACGATCCACTACCTAGCCAGCGTCCTATCCTGGGGATAGGAAACCGACGCCGTCGGCACTCACACTCGCATCCCGAACACCCGCAGGCAGGATCCAGCGTTGTCTCCCACTTCCGCCGTCACTGAACTCGATCGCCCCACCGAAGCGCTCGTCCCGGCCAGCCCCCTCCGGAAAGCCATCAACCTCGGCATCATCCTCGTGCCGTTCATCGGCCTCGTGACGGCCATCGTGCTGCTCTGGGGCTGGGGCTTCGGCTGGGTCGAACTCGGCCTGCTCGTCGGCATGTATCTGCTGACGGGCCTCGGCATCACGGTCGGCTTCCACCGGCTGTTCACGCACCGGTCGTTCGAGACGTACGGCTGGGTCCGGCTGCTGTTCGCGGCGTTCGGGTCGATGGCGGCCCAGGGGTCGGTCATCAGTTGGGTGGCGCTGCACCGCCGCCACCACCAGCACTCCGACCAGCCCGGCGATCCGCACTCGCCGCATCTGCATGGGACCGGCATCCTCGGCACGCTGCGCGGCGTCTGGCACGCTCACATCGGCTGGATGTTCGACGCACGGCCGGAGGACATGGACCGCTACACGCCGGACCTGGACCGAAGCCGGCTCGTCGTCGTCGCGAGCTACCTCTTCCCGCTCTGGGTCGCCCTCGGCCTGCTCATCCCGGCCGTGATCGGCGGCGTGCTGACCGGCACCTGGATGGGGGCCCTCGCCGGCCTCCTCTGGGGCGGCCTGGTGCGCATGTTCCTCTTCCACCACGTGACGTGGGGCATCAACTCGATCTGCCACATGTGGGGCACCCGCGAGCACCGGGCGAACGACCACAGCACGAACAACTGGCTCCTCGGCATCCTCGCCTTCGGCGAAGGCTGGCACAACAACCACCACGCCTACCCGACGTCGGCCCGGCACGGCCTGCGCTGGTGGCAGATCGACGTCAGCTACTACGTCATCCGCGTCCTGGCGTGGATGCGGCTCGCCTGGAAGGTCAAGCTCCCGGTCGAGCGGTCCCGCCTCGCCGAAGGTTGCTAACTCCTGCCGGTATCCGCTCCGTTGAGGCGGCTGAAAACCAGCCGCCTCGCCCGTCGTCCTGATCCCGCGCCCCCACGAAGGCGAAGGTCGCCGCGGCCACGCATCGTCCGCCGTCAACAATCACATATTCTGTTGATCATATCTTCATTTATTGTACCATAGGGTCTGTCTCTGGCCCGCGGAAGGTTCCCGCACGCGCGAGTCGAGGCCCCGGGCTCGGCAGGCCTCAACTCGCCAACCCGGCCGGCAACGCGGGCTTGCCGGCCGGCCTCCGAACCCGAAGGAGCAGACCTTGCGCTACTCGTCCCCAGCCCCCCGACGTGGCTTCACGCTGATCGAGTTGCTCGTCGTCATCGCGATCATCGCGATCCTGATCGGCCTGCTGCTGCCCGCCGTCCAGAAGGTCCGCGAGGCGGCCTTCCGGCTCCAGTGCCAGAACAACCTCAAGCAGCTCGGCCTCGCCTGCCACACCTTCCACGAGGCGCATAAGCGGTTCCCGATCGCCATCGACCGCGGCAACCTCTCCCCGGTCTGGCGCGGCTGGATCGGCCAGATCCTGCCGTTCATCGAGCAGGGGGCCCTGTCTGACGAGTTGACCAGCTCGAACGCGACCGCCCGGACGCGGGCCGTCAACCTGGTCAACTGCCCGATGGACCCGCGCGGGCCGGTCCCCGTCCTGAGCGGCACGACGACCTACTCCTGGACGACCGGCTACGTGGCGATCACCGGGCTGGACCGGTGGGGGAAAGGCTATCCCGGCAACTCCGCCTCGCCGATCGCCGCCCCGGCGGAAGGGATCATCCAGGGGAAGTGGGACGGGGCGACGGTCCGGCCGGTTTTCGTCCGGGCCGTCGCGGTCACCGACGGGACGAGCAACACCCTCCTGATCGGTGAGCAGCCGCCGGAGAGCGGGACGACGAGCAACGTCGTCAACTACTGGAACTCGAACAACAACGATGCGATCATGGGCGTCGCGAACACGAGCAAGCTCCGCGAGACCGAGACGGCGACGGCCCGGTTCCAGAACGACGGCGGCCCGCCGTGCGTCACCCCGGCCTACTTCGGCCCGGGCGACCTGGTCAACAAGTGCCATTTCAACCACCTGTGGAGCTTCCACCCCAGCGGCGGCAACTTCGCCTTCGCGGACGGGTCGGTCCGCTTCCTGCCCTACTCGGCCAGCCAGATGCTCATCCCGCTCGCGACCCGGGCCGGGGGCGAGCCGAACCCGGACGGCATCTGAGGAGGCGGGAGGACGGACGATGCGAAACTGGAATGTGAGCCCCTTGTGGCCGCTGGCCCTGGTCGTGCTCGTCGCCGCCTTGCCGGGGTGCGGCGCGGGGATCGCGGACGCGACGGGGAAGGTCACCCACAAGGGGAAGACGGTCGTCTCGGGCTCGGTGGTGTTCGTCGGCCCGGACGGCATGACGAAGGCCGCCGCGATCCGGCCGGACGGCACCTACGCGATCGGCGGCGTCGGGGCCGGGCGGGCCCTCGTCGGCGTGGTGAGCGAGGACCCGGCCCGCCCGCTCGACCCGTTCAAGGCGGCCCGCGGCGGGGCCGTCCGCCAGGATCCCGAGATCCTCGACGACTCCGGGGAGGCCCCGGCCCCGGGACGTGTCGTCGCCTCCCCGGCGACGGATAAGTCGAACTGGGCCGAGCCGAACGTCGATCGCTCGAAGTGGTTCCTGCTGCCGCGAAAGTACGAGATCCCGGGCACGTCCGGGCTCGCCGTCGATCTGAAGCGCGGCCCCAACGAGGGCATCGACATCGAACTCCCGTAACGGCAACGATCGCCGGACGACCCTGAGGTGACGTGCTCAGGTTCGCCCGGCGTCGTTCATTTCGGTGCCGTCTTCGCGATCCGGTCCGCCATCTCGGTCAGCATTTCCTTATTCGTCAAGCCGCGCCAGCCGTGGCCCTTGCGACCCGCGCCGAAGGTGATCCGCCGTTCGAGTTTCGGCTCGCGCGGCGCGGACAGGAAGTCGTCGAGCAAATGGACGGCGTTGTTGAGGAAGTACTCGTCCGCCTCGCCGACCCAGATGTTGAGCTTGCCCTGGAGCTTCGGCGCGAGGGTCGCCCAGTTCTTTTCCAGGGTCAGCCGCAGGTCGTACTTCCGCCAGTGGTCGAGGACGTCCTTGTTGATCGCCCCGGTCTTGCCGTCCCAGAGCGGCACCGGCAAGCCGTCCGGGCCGCGTGGGCCGAACGTCGCGTTCCAGCTCGCCCAATCGAGTCCGGACAGCTCCCACCTGTCGCCGCGGCCCATGACGCGCTCGACCTGCGTCTCGCCGGCGACGGTCGTCCGCGTGTCGCCGTTGATCGTTCGCGAGCTGGGCCGGGTGTGCGTGAAGCGGTTGATGAAGGCGTTCGGCTCGCCGTAGATGTCGATCAGCTCGAACGCCCGGAAATCGACCGGGTCGGGGCAGTGCGACCACGCCCCATTGAAGAAGTCCGGGTAAAAGACCTGCAAGCCGAGTGACACCCAACCGCCGGTGGACGCCCCTTCGAGCACCCGGGCGTGCGGCTGGCCGACGCAGCGGAACTTCTTCTCGACGAACGGGATCAACTCCTGCGTCACCGCGTCGCCGTAGGGGCCGTTGTTGGCCGAGTTGACCTGGTACGGGTCGCCGAGCGGCCCGGCCCCGTCGAGCAGGATGCGCACGAACGACGGCCCATCTGCCATCGGCCGTGAGCGCTGCACGCCGGTGTAGCGGGTGCCGAAGCCTCCGATCGAGACGAGGAGCGGGAACTTCTTCTCCGGCTGGGTGTCGAAGTCGCGCGGCAGGACGACGCCGACGCGCAAGAACATGTCCCGGCCGTGGAACTTGCTCAACATCTCGGAGCGGAACTTGAGGAAGCGGGTGAACTCGCCGTCGGCCGGCAGCTTCTCCGCCGGCTCGGCGTCGGTCAACTCCAGCGACACCACCCCGCCTTTCGCCGGGTCGAGCGTCATCTTCTTCGCCTTGCTGAACAGGTTGCCCGGGGCGTTCGGCAGCCGCAGGTCGCGGCTGAAGTCGAAGACGGCCTGCACGGTGTACTCGCCGGCCGGCAGGTCGGCCAGCTTGGCCAGTGGGTAGATGGCCGCCTTGCCATCGACGACGACCTTCTTGCCGGCTGTCAGCCCCTTGCCATCGACGCCGAGGCACGGCGGGGCGTCGCTCGACGTGTTGCCGATCGAGAAGCGCGGCTCGCGGGCACCCGTGCTCATCACGACGAACACTCGGCCGTCGGTCGCCTCCTTGAGCAGGCCGTCGGCGACGGTGACCTCGAAGCGGAGGTCGGTGTCGTTCGGGGCGTACAGCACGAGGCTGCCCAGACCGACCGCGACCGCGGCGAGAAACAGGACCGCACGGGCCATGCTCACTTCCCCTTCAGAGTGCTGAGGTACTCGACCAGGTCGCGCAGCTCGCGGCGGCTCAGGTGCTTGTAGACGTCTTCCGGCATGGGCGACTTGCCTTTCTGGCGTTCGTCCACGTCGGCCTTCTTGACCTGGAGCGTCTGCCCTTCCGGCGTGACGAGCGTGATCTTCTCGGCGTCCTCGGCCTTGATGATGCCGGCGACGAGCTTGCCGCTGCCGAGCACGAGGACGACCGTCTCGAACCCCTGGGCGACGACCTTGTTCGGGTCGATGATCGCCTCCAGGAGGTAGTCGCGCTTCTGCTTGCCGCCGATGTCGTTGAGGGCCGGGCCGACCTCGCCGCCGTCGCTGCCGATCTTGTGACACCGCAAGCACGACACCGCCGACTTGTAGAAGAACACGTCGCGGCCGGCCTCGGCGTCGCCGCCGTCGAGCGTCTCGCGGTAGCGCGTCAGGGCGTCCTTGTCCGTCCGTGCGGCCTCGAACTTCTTCAGCCACGCCGCGATGCCCGGCTCCGGCCGTTTCGCCGCCGCTTCGAGCAGGTCGAGGTGCAGCTCGCCGGGCACCTTCCCGGCGTCAAGCCGGGTCAGCCACTCCTGGACGACGCCGTCCGCCCCGGCGGCCTTCAACTCGCCGAGCAGGGTCAACGCCGCCTGCTTCTCGACGACGGGGCCGGACTCCAGCACGGCTTTCGCCTGCGCGAACGCCGCGGCCGGGTCTTTCTTCGCGAGGATCGTCCGGGCGGCGGAACGCACGCGCGGCTCGCCGTCGGCCAGGGCCGTCTTCACCGTCGCGTCCAGTTCGCCGTATTTGAGCGACTCCAGAGCCAGCAGGCTCTCGACGCGCGTCTTCGCCAGGGCCTTCGCGTCGTTGACGATGCCGACCAGGAGCGGGCCGACCTCCTTGATGCCGAGGGCGGCCGCGACCTTGACCGCCTCGGCGCGGACGGTCGGCGGGCCGGTGAAGATCCCGCCGGCCGCGTTGCGGAACGCCGTCGCCGCCACCTCGGGCGCACGCTCCGGCAGCGGCCGCCAGACGCCGATGATCCGGTCGCGGCCGGACGGTTTCGTCCAGCCGCCGAGGGCTTTCACGGCCTCGACGCGCAGCTCGGGCGGCACGTCGCTCCGCGTCGCGAACGTCGCCACCTCGCGGGCCATCTCCGGCGTCCCGGTCCGGAACGCGGCGTTGACGGCGCGGAAGAGGACTTCCTTGCCCAGCCCCTGCTTGCGGATCAGCGCGGCGAGGTTCGGATACGCCGCCGGGATCGGCGCGTCGTTGATCGCCCGGGCCGCCTCGGCGACGACGACCGGCGTCGCGTCGTCGAGGAAGTCGGCGACGTGCAGGCTGCCGAGCTTGCGCAGGGCGAGCACCGCCGCGAGGCGGACGCTCGGCCGGGGGTCGGTCTTCAGAGCGACGAGCGCCGCGTCGTCGCCGGTGCCGGCCAGGGCCATGACGCCGGCGTGCCGAAGGTGGGCGTCCTTGTCGGCGTTCGCCTCGATCATCTTCAGGACGGCCGGGATGCAATCCTTCTTGCCGAGCCGGCCGAGGCCGAGGGCGGCGTACATCCGCACGCGCGGCGACTCGTCGGCGAGGAGGGACACCAGGGCGTCATATCCGGCGGCGACCTTGCGATCTCCGAGCACCCGAGCCACCGCCGTGCGGATCTCGATGTCCTTCTCTTTCGCCAGGGCGACGAGGTCATTCGCCACCTCCGGCACCGCCCCAACGACCTGGCCCAGGCCCCAGATCGCGTGGACGCGAGCTAGCGCCGAGGCGTCGAGCTTCGCGACCGTGGTCAACGTCGGCACCGCCTCCTTGCCGGGCTCGGCCAGCGCGAACTGGGCCTCCTGCCGGACGCGCCGGTCGGCGTGGCCGAGCAACTTGCCCAGCTCGACGGACGGGCGCTTGTCGAAGCCCTCGCCGAGGAGCTTCTTCACTTCGGCGACGGCGGGGGCCTTGACGCCCTCCGGGTCGGTCAGCTTGTAGATGCGGCCCTTCTTCGGCATGTCCCAGCCGTCGGTCCAGTCGCTGACGTACAGGCCGCCGTCCGGGCCGAACTCGACATCCGTGGCGAGGATGCCCCACAGGAACTGGCCGCCATCGACCAGCTTGAACGACGCCCCGTCCGGCTCGTTCTTGAACGTGCGGATGCCGCTGTTGCCTGGCCCGCCGCGGAAGTCGGCCAGGAAGAAGTGGCCCTTGTACTTGTCGGAGAAGCCGGTGCCGGGGTAGAACGTCAGCCCCGACGGCCCGTCGCCGAGGTTGGCCAGCGGCGGGACGATCCACGCCGGCTGGGCGTCCGGCTTGACGTGCCACATCTTCTCGGTGTTCCACGGCCCGCGGTTGCCGTAGGCCGTCTCGAACTGGTAGCCGATCCGCCAGCCGCTGTCGCCGCCCTCGAGGAGGTGGTACCACTTCGTCCGGTCGCCGGAGTCGGAGTTGTTGTCCATCGTGAACAGGTTGCCGAAGTCGTCGAACGCCAGCTCCTGCGGGTTGCGCAGGCCGACGTGGAACAGCTCCAGGTTGCTCCCGTCCGGGTCGCAGCGCAGCACCGCCCCGGCGTCGATCGATTCGAGCGTCTTGCCCTCCTTCGTCGTGACGTTCAGGCCGCGGTCGCCGACCGAGAAATAGAGCTTGCCGTCCGGGCCGAAGACGAGTCCGTGCAGGTCGTGGCCGATGAAGCCCATGTGGACGCCGAAACCGTGGGCGAGCGACTGCTTCTCGTCGGCCTTGCCGGTGCCCTTGGTGTCCTTGAGCAGCCAGAGCTTCGGAATGCAGGTGTAGTAGACGCTGCCTCGCCGGGCGAGGACGCCGGCCCCGATGCCGTCGGCCGGGTCGTTGAAGCCGTCGGCGAAGACGGTCGCCGTGTCGGCCTTGCCGTCGCCGTCGGCGTCGGTGACGAGGCGGACCCGGTCGTGGTGGACACTGTAGTTCTTGAAGTTCTTCGCGTCGCGCTTCTGGTAGAGGGCGACGCGGTCCTCCGGGGTGCGGCTGGCGAGGTCGTCGTCGAGCCAGCTCATCCGGCCGCGGATGTCGGGGACGCCCTTGCTGTGGCGGAACGTCTCGGCGACGTAGGCGCGGCCCTTCTCGTCGAGGCAGAACGCGACCGGGTTGGCCAGCAGCGGCTCGGCGGCCCAGAGGCTCAGCTTGAAGCCTTGCGGCACCTTGAACCGGGCGATGGCCTTATCGCCGGCGTCGGACGCCTTGTCGATCGGCGGGTCGTAGGCCGGCTCCGGCTGGGCGGCGACGAGGAGCAACGGCAGGAGCAACGCAGGAAGGAACGAGCGGAATTTCGGCATGGCGTCGGCGGTTCCGGGAGGGAGGGAAGTTATGTTGAGCGTAACGCCGAAGGTGCGGGTCGGCAACCGGAAAGCCTCGGCGGGTGCCCCTGTAGCTTTTGGCAGGGGGTAGGGGTTACGCTGGTGTCGATCGCTCGTTCGAGTCCCGGAGGCACGGATGCCGACCGTCACCTTTGAGATCG
>Ga0268299_1004481_pt1 | contig 10817 bp, 5 predicted proteins | sample NOBtaG_FD_193484 | JGI IMG/M metagenome (GOLD analysis project Ga0268299, IMG submission 193484) | Activated sludge microbial communities from bioreactor in Nijmegen, Gelderland, Netherland - NOB reactor | ecosystem: Engineered > Bioreactor > Aerobic > Activated sludge | place: Netherlands... | reverse complement strand
GCGGCGGTGCTTACATGGTTTATCGGAAGCGGCATCTATGCCTTTGGCAATGCTCCGGTCATTGGTATCTTACAACGCATTATCCCTAATGAGGTGCAAGGACGTACTTTCTCGCTTCTCTCAACCTTGAATGGTTTTGCTGCTCCGGTGGGTCTTGCGGTGGCTGCTCCGCTTGCTGAAATTTTGGGTGTCAGAGCAATACTGGTCATTGGGGGCGTGTTGGGTGCGCTGATCTGTTTGACAGGGCTTCTATCTCCTGCGCTGATGAACCTGGAAGATTAAGGATGATATGTTGCAACGTGACGAACGCATAATTTTGAAGGGTGAAGGGGTCAAAAATGCAAAAGAAGAAAATCACAGCAGGCAGAGACTTCCTGGGAGATTTCGCTCCCAAGTTTGCTGAGCTAAACGATGATGTGTTATTTGGGGAGATTTGGTCTCGTGAGGAACAGTTATCTGCTAGAGACAGGAGTCTAATAACCGTATCCGCCCTTATCGGAAGCGGTATTTTAGACGAGTCCCTGAAAGGTCACTTGGTAAAAGCTAAAGAGAATGGGATTACCAAGAATGAGATTGTTGAAGTGATCACGCACTTGGCTTTTTATACGGGATGGCCAAAAGCCTGGGCTGTGTTCGATATGGCGAAAAAAGTGTTTTCAGAAGAATTAACATAATTGAGTTAGGTCTTCTACGGCGGTGCCTCAATGACAAAAAACACGTCACTTGTGGCTTGACTGTAATCGAAAGTTTCGCGAAGGCAACCTCCGATTACATGGGCGAACCTCCTATTTGCGTAAGTAATTCGCGCCAAAATTACCTATGTAAATAGCAATTTGCAAAGTTAAAAATTTTACCCGATTTAGCGTAGCCCAACCTACCTGACTCGGTAGAATCTAATTCTGTTTTTCGTCGTACACGTAGACGACAGTGTTCATGACGACCCAGTTGTCCCACAGCCACTTTGCGTCGCTGACGCTGAGGTTGACGCAGCCATGTGACCAGTAATAGCCAAAGTTGTCATGCCAGTAGACCCCGTGCAGCGCCTCACGCCAGTTGAAATACATGTGGTACGGCACGTCATCCAGCGCATAGAAATCGTCGCTGCCGGCTGCCCCTTCCATCGGCCCCACTTCCCAAAACAGTTCGACCTTCCACTCGCCGGGATCGGTGCGCCACCGTTCCTCATCCATATCGCCCGTCGAAACCAGCGTCGCCATCATGGGCCGCTCACCCTCATAGGCAACCAGATTTTGCTCGTAGGTACTCACCCCTACCCATCGCCAGCTAAAAACCTTTGGCGGTGTCGGGTATACAATGCTCAGATTGGTCTGCTCGACCCACTGCCCTGGCCCGACGAGGTGCCAGTCCCACTCGCCAACGGTCACAGTCGCGTAGATGTTCATCAGGTCGTAACGCTGGAACGACCCCGATTGCTGGCAGTTGCGCCTGCCGCCTGGGGTCAGCGACGTGCAAACATCGTAGATCGCCCACGCGAACGGCATGTCCATGCTGTTGATGACCACACCCGTGAACGTGGAAGGTTCAGCAAATTGGGCGTTCTCCAGTGATGCCCAGCGACCAAGACGAATCTCAGCCCATTCGCCATCTTCGGATGTCTGGAGCACCTTGACGTAGCTGCTTCGACCCGCCGTGAAAGTTTCCATTACCTTGCCGTTGGGCGCGTTATAGAGTGGCACTTCATCGGCATCGAAATAGATAAAATTCTCTCCCTCAATTACACCCAGATCGTAAGGGATCGGTGTCACATCAGGATCGGGCTGCGCCGCCATGACTGCGTTACATTCTGAGGTCTGTGGTGTCTCGTAGGTGATGTTGGCACAGCTTGGATGTCCCTGGGCAGATGCCGGGGCAGCGTGAATCAGCGCGAGACTCGCTAGAGTGGTGAACAGAAAGATGAACAGTACACGGGTGCGGATGTTGAGCATACCAACGCTCTCCATTGTGATTCGGACATGGAGATTTTATCATACGCCAATGCTAACCGTAGGAGGCAAGAAATCAGCGATCACCTGGAAATGGTTGATGTGGCAGCCGGACTTTGCCAAGAGCTGTTACGAGTTTTGTGTCGAGCGTATGACGAACACCCCATCGAATCGCTTTTTGCTTTACATGCTTTGTGAAACCCCTTATAATACTAATATGTGAATATATAATTATTAAGAACGGGATTTAGAGTTTCATCATGAAAAGATTTGTTATCCTCCTTGCAGGGATGATGATTATTTTGTTGGCGCTGGGGTCATCTCATGTCTGGGTAAGGGCGCAAGATGACGCAACGGCTGAAGCCACCAGCGACACGCCGACTGAAGAGATACCCACTGCGACACCACCTGTCCCCATACTCGAAATCACCGCTGAACCGACCCCCCTGCCCACCGAATCACCCCCTGCTGAAGCCACGCCCGAAATTACCCTGGAACCCACTACGGTAACGCCTGAGATCACCAGCGAAGCACCGCAGATTCCGCCTGAACCACCGCTGAACCTGGGGCTGACTGTAAATTTCGACGCCGCGCTCAACGGCTGGATTCTCGGCCCAGGCTGGTCGCATAATGGCAGCGCCCTCCAGTTAATCGATAGCGATCAGGCTGCTTCGCCGAAAGCCAACATGATCCAAAATCTTGCGGTGCAGGTACGCACACAAATTCAATCCGGTGCGTTGAGGCTGAATATTCGGCATGGATCATCCGGCAGTTATTCCACTGTTTTCGGCGCAGATGGTCGCCTGGAGCTTTACCGAGCGGGCATTTTGCTTCAATCCGCACAGTTAAATCCCCCAGGTGATGGCTGGCACACCGTCCGCATCTCAGCCGTCGATAATATCGTGCGCGCCGCCGTCGATGGCGAGGAAATACTGGTCTATTCAGATGCTTCACCCTTAACTCCAGGCGGCATCTCCTTCGCCGGGAGCGGAATCAGCACGCTTCAAATTGACGATCTTGAAATCTGGGTTGCTGGCGGCGAAGCCGTGACAGCTCCAGATAGCGATACAGAGGTTATCGGGCAGGCAACCTGTTCATCGACGACGCCGATCACCTATGGTGCAGCGCCCATCAACAGCGCACTCAGTGTTATGGGAGAGGAAGACTGCTATACATTTAGTGGTGTGGCAGGCGACCAGATACGACTTCGAGCGATACATACCAACGGCAGTATCTGGATTGTGAAAGATGTGCTGCGTCCTGATGGCACGACGTTATGCACCCTGGGCAATGCCCTTGATCTGAACTGCACCCTCAATGTAACTGGCACCTACACGATTGTCATCCGTTTTGGCGCAAATTATGCGGTTGGCTATAACCTGTATCTCCAACGTCTCAACAGCCCATCGGGATGCACGCCTATGGAATATGCTGCGCCAATCCTGAGCGGAGATTTTTCAGGACTCGACTCTGACTGCTATACCTTCAGTGGGGCGGCGGGTGACAGGATATTGATACGGACGATGGGATCGAGCGCATCGGGGCGAACTCAGGAGATTTTGCGCCCCAATGGGACAACCGTCTGCGGGCCTTCAACGGGAGTTGAAATCCGATGTAACCTGGATGCCACGCAAACCTACACTATTCTCATCAATGACTTCAATGGGCAGCCCTTCCCAGGTGGCTACGCCATTTATCTGCAACGCCTCAATAGCCCGATTGGCTGTACAGCGACTCAATACGCGAATCCAGCCATCAGTGGCAGCTTTGTGGGTACTGTAAAAACGGATTGCTATACATTTAATGGCGAACTGGGCGACGCATTGCGGATTCGCGCGCTTTCATATGGCGCTGGATCGGGTGGTGTTTACAAGGAGATATTGCGACCAAACGGCACAACGCTGTGTGGGCCAGTTTCAAATAACCCCCCTGAGTTGACCTGCACGCTGGACGTAGCGGGACAATATACGATCCTGATTACAGCGGTGACAGGTTCTGACATCTATACTGTGTATGTGCAGCGCCTCATTAATCCGCTGGGTTGTACGCCTATCGTGTATGGCAATGGGATTGCTGTCAGTGGCATGTTAAGCGCACCCGCTGCGATGGATTGCTTTACGTTTGACGGCATTGCTGGCGAGAAAGTCCGTGTGCGGGGTATAAGAACATCTGCTGGAGGCCAACCATCCAGAGAAATCCTGCGCTCAAATGGCACAACCTTGTGCGGGCCGAATCCTTGGGAAGACCTCACCTGTGATCTGGATGCAACCGACATTTACACCATTCTTGTCACTATCGGCGGCGGGATGGGCGCACCAGACAATTATGACCTGTCTTTGCAGCGCGTCAACGACCCTTTGGGCTGTGGAGTTTTAAGTTATGCTGGCATACCCCAGGATGGCACATTCACGTTTCCGGCGGACATGGATTGCTATCGATTCACAGGCACAGCCGGAGAAAAAGTGCGTGTAAGATCGCTCCGAACCGATGGCATACAACACATGAAGCGGGAAATTTTGCGGGCAGATGGCACAGGCCTCTGCGGCCCGACTTATGATCTCGATCTGAATTGCAATCTTGATGTTACTGGCGATTATACGGTCATCATCACCGATTGGGCCTACCCCACCTTCCATAACGACCCCTATAAAGTCGCACTACAACGCTTGAATAACCCGCTAGGCTGCACGAGCATTGGAGCTTATGGTCAAGTCACGAGCGGTACACTTGACGCAGCCGCAGAAATAGACTGTTACACCTTCAACGGCACTGCTGAGGAGAAGTTGAGGCTGCGCGTGGCACAGGCAGCGAGCACACCAAACATGAATATGACCTATGAAGTGCTTCGTCCAGATGGGACAACGGTCTGCGGCCCCACTACAAGTGAGGGTGTCTGTAATTTGCCAACAACCGACACCTACACGGTGATGATCTGGGATGCCAGTTACGTCACGGGCGGCTATAATCTTTATCTTCAGCGATCCGTAAATCCCGTAGGCTGCACCAACGTCAGCTACGATAATGTACCCTTCAACGCTGCCATTACGCTGACAGCCGAGATGGATTGCTATACGTTCGCAGGCGCGGCGGGCGAAAATGTGCTTTTCACACTGGCAAAGGCTTCCGGTACGTTCACGCCGCAGATTGAGATTTTCGACAGCGCCGCGACGCTGCTTTGCTCGGACGATGACCCTTCACGGATTCTGCTGACGTGTCCGCTCAACAGCAGCGGCACTTATACGGCATATGTCCGCCCACTTTCCGCCACGACAATCGGCACCTACTCCCTCTCAATCGACACGGGTTGGTATCTCGGACGGCACAGCGCGGCCTCCACAGCGGCAGATGAAGGGCCAATTGAGATCAAGGTCAGTGCCGATTTTTCGCGAATCGTCGAGATTCGAGGGAACCTCAACTGCCTGCGCACCGATAAGCACCCCTATCTCTACCGACCCGGTTTGTCCATCCCTGTTGCTGAAGGTCGCTTTTTTGCGCTGAACCTGCCGCTGGATATTCCGTCATCGCCGGGGCATACCCATTCGTTAAATATTGACGGGCAATTTTTCGACAGCGACGGTAACGGCACACTCGATCAGGTCTACGGCGGCCTGAACTTCCGATCAGGCGCGACAAATTGTTCGATGCAGTGGCGGGCGACAGGCATCATACCCGACGGTGACAGTGACGGTTGGAGCAATGCTGCCGAAACCGCGCTTGGCTCCTCCCCCACAAATGCCGCGCGCACGCCGGAGAATGGACTCGTTCCGACGACAACCCTCGCCAGCCAATCGGTCTGCGTGGATTTTTACGATAACGACGGCGACGGCTTGACGGATGTGGCTGACTCTGGCTGCCCGCCGCCACCCTCTGGTGTATCGCTACAAATGGAGATTATTGCCCCTGGGCGCATAAGCCCAGGCCAAAAAGGGACATATATCCTAAAGTACACGAACATAGGCATGGAAGATGCCAATGACGTACTTCTATTTACTAAGTTAGACGATAATGTGCGTTTCATTAGTGCATCGAATAATGGAGAATATAATCCAATTATTCATGGAGTCGATTGGAATCTGGGACGTATTCGCCCCCAAGAGTTGGGTGAAGTAAGCATCGAAGTTGAAACACTTTGGGGACTTTTACTTGGCACAACGATTGAATACAGGGGTTCGTTGACATATTTAAATTCTGACCTGTCAACACTCTCAGCGGCAGACTCCGATACCAATATCTATGTTAATGGTATTGGGATGTGTACTAATGTACAAAAAACATTGAATGAGAATTTTGCCAATTCTATCGATGCTACATGGATCAAGGCTTACTATCTTAACTGCTCTTCATTCATTAATCCTAAAGTAGAGGATATACTTGATGTTGGAGATGCTAATGTAGGTATTGCATGGCCCAATAATGGGCTGGAAAACCCTCTTTTATTGAACGGAGAATACTCTGAGTGTTGGGGATACTCTGGCGGCACAGTATCTATCGTCGCTGGCTTGCAGTATGGCACTGCCACATGCGATCACCTTATCCTAATCTCCCCATTTCTGACGGACAACGCTGAACTCCAAGAATTGCATGATTCCGGAGCTGTTGATCGTATTACTGTTCTACAGTCGCCTGATGACGTAACCCCTGGTGGGCAACTCATTCAGTACAAAATTGATCCCAGCAATCCCTGGTACGACCCGCTTAATCGACCTCCCTGGTTTAATTTCATTGAACACGCGGGCATCGTCCACAATTTTTGGATAGATTGGTTGTGGGAGTGTATGGGGCGTGGTGGAGACCGATTTGGTATGGGCTGTGATGACCCATTTGGCCCCACATCATTCAGAGCGGTGAGTTCTATTATCGTTGGCAAAGACCCCAACGCCAAGCAGGTTGACCTCGAAACCGTCGCCGCCGACGGCCTGCTCAACTACACCGTCGAGTTCGAAAATGAGGGCGAAGGCATCGCTTACGGCGTTTACGTCACCGATACGCTCGAAGCGGACATCAACGTCGCTACGCTCAACCTGCCCGCTAACGAGGGCGGCGTCTATGACCCCAATACGCGCACCATCACCTGGTACGTCGGCGAACTGGCGTCGAAGGGCAAAGGCGAATTTCAGTTCTCCGTCCGCGTCCGCGCCGATGCTGCCTGCGGTACAGAAGTCACCAATTATGCGACGGTCTACTTCCCCAGTGTGCCGGAGGTAACACCCACCAATGGCGTTTCCACGCGCGTTGTTGGCCCCGATTGCGATGGTGACAGTGATGGTCACACCGATCTGGTGGATAACTGCGCCACCGTCTATAACCCCGCCGACGCCGATGGTGATGGACAGGATGGCGAAGACATTATTGATGGCTTGGATAACGACAGCGATGGGTTGGTCGATGAAGATTACGAGGTTGGTCAGGAGGATAACGACAACGACGGCCAGGGCGATCCGTGCGATGAGGACGACGACAACGACACGATGATCGACGCTTTCGAAGTAGCTTATAGCTGCCTGAAACCGTTCGTCAACGACACAGCAGATGACCCCGACGGCGACAACCAGACCAATGCTCAAGAATTTGCCGCCGCTACCGACCCATGCCCGCACCTTGAGCCGCCGAGCAATGCCCCTAATCTCACGAAACCGCTGCCCAACGCCGTGACCAATGACATCACGCCGGAGTTCTGCTGGACAACGGTAGCCGATTCTTATCAGCTTCAGGTGGACGACAGTACGGATTTTGCCTCGCCGCTGCTGGACATCACAACCGATCAGATTTGTCACACTCCGGCCTCGCCGCTGCCCGATGGTGCGCTCTCCTGGCGTGTGCGTGGATCAAACAGTGCGGGAGATGGCCCCTGGAGTCAGACCGGCAGTTTTACAATTGCCAGCGCCCCGCAGTTGCGACTGCCCGCTGATAACACCATCGTCCTTAGTGGTCGTCCGACCTTTATGTGGCGACGATTTACGGGCGCGACCACCTATATTTTGCAAATGGGTTCGCGCATCGGCGGTGTTTGCGATTTCACAGCGCCGATTGAGCGTACTGGACTGCGTGGCACGACCTATTCATTGAATATTTCGCTTCAACAGGGTGAATACTGCTGGCGTATGGCAGTTGCCGATGCGAACGGCGTCCGGGGTAACTGGAGTCCCGCGCGTACTTTGCTCGTCAATATTCAGATCACACCGCGCGATGGGACGGTCTTTATCACGCGCACAAAAGCCAAGCCCACTTTCACCTGGACACCGATACGTGGTGCTGTCGAATATGAACTCGTCCTATTCAACACCCCCACATGTGCTACAGGAACGGATATTTACCGCTTCAAAACATCGCGTACCAGCCGCGTTCTGCCTGTCGCCCAATCCCTGTCCTCCGGGCGCTACGGCTGGCACGTTAACCTTGACCTTGACCCCAATCCGAATGCCGGGTTGGTTGAGTCGCCTTTCTGTTGGGTTTTCACCGTCTCGCCGCCAGCGCCACCCGCACCGCGCATGCTCTCTCCGCCGAATGGGGTGCTGTTCAACACGACTTCGCACGTGCTGGACTGGCAGGATGTAACCGACACTTATGGCCCGGTCACCTATCAACTTTCGCTGCGCAAATCGCCATTCCCCGCCAGCATCACCCCAGTTGCGGTGTCGCAGTACGCGCTTGATGTACTGGATGGGCGATGGTGCTGGAATGTACGAACGGTCAATTATCTTGGCGTCGCTGGACGGGCAAGCCCTACTCGCTGCTTCACTGTCGATACCCAGGCTCCGAGCGCTCCTGTGACGATTTCACCCGCAGAGGGCGCAGTAGTCAAGTCAGTACGCCCGCGTTTTTCCTGGCGCGCATCGATGGGCGCTCCCAAATCCTACGCCATTCAAATTACGCGGCGTGATAGCAATATGTGCGACTTTCTCCATGTTGAAGAAGGCACTCGTGTCTATGGAACCAGCTATACACCGACAAACTCGCTGCCACAGGGTGAACATTGCTGGCGTGTCTCGGCAATCGACGCGGCTGGCAACCAGAGCGCGTGGAGTGCCTACATCGTCTTTGCGATCAACAACCAGCTTTCGCCGCCGGAAAACGCTTATTTAGTCGCGAGTTCGACTCCCGCGCGGGTGATGTTCAGTTGGAGTCGTGTTCCTGAAGCGGCGAATTATCGATTAGTGGTGGTTGCAGGTACCCCTTGTTTGGAATCCAATATCCTCCATGACATAACCTTAACAGGCACAACCCGCGTTCTGACACCTGGCTTGGGTTATGGCGTTTATAGCTGGATTGTATTTGCCAATATTCCGAACGTTGGGCTATCTGAATCCCGTTGTCAATCCTTCAGCGTAACGCCGCCCGCGCCACCGCGCCCAACCCTCGTCAGCCCAGCCAACGGTGCGACAGTGGCAACCGACACGCCCACGCTCATCTGGAATGGTGTGACTTATTCAACGCCAGTCATCTATCGAGTCCAGGTCGATAACGACAGCAATTTCAGCAGCCCGGAGGTTGATACAATTGTCAGCGCGACCAGCCATACGCTGTCTGCGCTGCCAGAAGGGACATACTACTGGCGCGTTCGGGCATTAAACGGCCTGAATCTAGGCGGGCTTTGGAGTACGTCATGGCGGTTCAGCGTGGATTTGCCATAAGGTGATAACAGGGAAAGCGATAACGCCTTCCACTTTCAAAGGTTGAATCAAAAAATGGCGCAGGATAAATTCATATCCTACGCCATTTGATATCTAGCGGGTTATGCGATTAGCGGTTGTAGCGCTTGTTGGATGAATAGCCGCCGCGACGTTCGCTGCTGTAGCCACCGCCCGAACGCTCTTCACGAGGACGAGCTTCATTAACGGTCAAAGCGCGGCTGTCGAGCAGATAACCGTTGAAGCGCTGGATCGCGGCCTGAGCCTGCTCCTTGGTCGCCATTTCAACGAAGCCAAAGCCCTTCATGCGCCCGGTTTCGCGGTCAGTAATCAGCGAGACGCTGGTCACTTCGCCAGCCTGGGCAAACAACTCGCGAACCTGGGTTTCGTCAGTGTTATAGGACAGATTACCGACATACAATTTTGTGGACATTTACATACTCCTGTATGAATTAAAAAGAAACTTGATAGGCGTTCCTACCAATTTTGACTAGAGGAGAGAAATCAGATTCAGCGAAAATCTTTAAACAGGAGGCTGTCAAAAATCAACAGGAGCGCAGCTTGGAGAATTAAGTGAAGACGATTCATGAACTCTATCTACACAGCAGCATAACACAGCCTGCCGCAATTACAAGGGGCAATCTATCAAATCCACCTCAAGAGCATTTGGGTGGTGTCTAGCCCGCAAAATTGACGCGCGTCGGCTTGATCTTGTACAAAATACGTTCTGAAATTTCACGTGCGGGCGCTTCAATGCCATAGCGTTTTGGCTGGCCCGTGTAGAGCAGCGACAGTTCATTCATCGACTCCCCACCGCCTTCTGCCGTAATTTCCTCGACCAGCCCGCGCACTTCCAGCCAGCGAAATTGATTCTGTGGGTCAAAAACCATGACCGTGACCTGTGGACGCGCGCTCATATTTTTCGCTTTTTGCCGTTCCGCTGTCACGTTGACAATAATGTGCGTACCGTCATAGCTGCACCAGACCGGCGTCACCTGCGGATAGCCGTCCGGCATGAGGGTCGCCAGCGCGGCGATAATTGGCCCATCCAGAAGGTCACGGTGCGAAGCTGGAATCTGTGATGACATTTTCTCTCCTTAACGGAATGGCGCGCACACCAGGCGAAAACCAACATTACTGTTACGGAAATGCGGGCCGTCGTCGCTGCGGACAACCGCGCGCGTAAAACTTCCCACATAAACATAGGATGCGCCGCGCACGACTTTTTGAGCCGGACTTTCTGGAA
>Ga0268299_1004480_pt1 | contig 10819 bp, 9 predicted proteins | sample NOBtaG_FD_193484 | JGI IMG/M metagenome (GOLD analysis project Ga0268299, IMG submission 193484) | Activated sludge microbial communities from bioreactor in Nijmegen, Gelderland, Netherland - NOB reactor | ecosystem: Engineered > Bioreactor > Aerobic > Activated sludge | place: Netherlands... | reverse complement strand
GGGTTGGGGGTTTCGGGGTTGGGGGTTTCGGGGTTGGGGGTTTCGGGGTTGGTGTCTGCTAATCAAGCGGTTGGCGCGGGGTCAAAAGACCCACGCGCGGCGTTTCAAGGTTGATCAAAGTACCGTTGACACAGTTTTCTGAACACTCTCTGTTAGGGATGCAGAAACCCTCTAACCCGCAACCCCAAACCCGAAACCTCCTACCCCGAAACCTCCTAACCTTTTCGAGCAGCGAAATCCCGCATCAAATCCACGAGCGCCTGCACGCTGGCTTTGGGTAGGGCGTTGTAGGTGGATGCCCGGAAACCGCCGACGGAGCGGTGGCCTTTGAGGCCGACCATGCCGTTGGCTTCGGTTTCTTTCAAAAATTCTTTTTCGAGCGCTTCGTGGCCTTTGGCCATGACGAAACAGATGTTCATCAGCGAGCGGTCTTCCTTGGCCACAGTGCCGGTGAACAGCGGGTTGGCGTCAATTTCATTGTACAGCAGGGCTGCCTTGGCCTTGTTGCGGCGGTGCATGGCCTTCAGGCCACCGTTTTTTTTGATCCAGCGCATGGTCAGCATGGACACATAGATCGGGAACACGGGCGGGGTGTTGTACAGCGAGTTTTCTGCGATGAACGTGCGGTAGTCGAGCATGGTGGGCAGATGGCGGTTCACCTTGCCGAGCATGTCCTCGCGCACGATGACCACCGTGGTGCCCGCAGGGCCGAGGTTTTTCTGCGCTCCGGCGTAGATGAGGCCGTAATTGGACAGTTCCACCGGGCGGCTGAGAAAATCGGACGACATGTCGCACACGATGGGCACCGGCGACTTCGGAATGCGCTGGTACTGCGTGCCGAAGATCGTGTTGTTGCTTGTCAGGTGCAGGTATTTGGCGGTTTTGGGAATTTTTAGACCCTTGGGAATGAACGAGTAGTTCTGCTCCTTGGACGAGGCCAGCACCTCCACATTGCCGAACGCCTTGGCTTCTTTGATCGCCTTGTTGGCCCAAACGCCGGTATCCACATACACAGCGGTTTCGCCGCTGTCGAGCAGGTTCATGGGCACCATGAAAAACTGGGTGCTGGCGCCGCCGGTCAGCCACAGGACGTGGTAGCCGCTGTTGGCCGGGATGTCCAGAAGTTCGTGCATGAGGGCGTTGGCTTCCTCCATGACGGCGGTGAATTCGGGGCCGCGGTGGCTCATTTCGATCAGGCCAAGGCCGCTGCCCTGGTAGTTGGCCACTGCTTTGGCGGCTTCTTTGAGCACGGGAGCCGGCAGGACGGCCGGGCCGGCGGAAAAATTGTGTTTTTTCATGTGACGGTGCCGGAGCGTTTGTTCGGACGTGCTCCAAAAGCGGGGCAAAAGTACCGCAAATCCTCACATTTCCTTCCAGCGCTCCCAATAGTTCTGGTCATCCACTTCTTCGAGAATGCCGAGGTAGTTGGCGTAGCGCACCTCGCTGACGGTGCCCTCGGCCACGGCCTTGCGCACGGCGCAGCCAGGTTCGTTGCGGTGCAGGCACGACGCGCCGAACCGGCAGCCGTCCGACAATTCGAAGAACTCCCGGAAGGCGTGCGCCACGTTTTGCTTGTCCTTGTTGTTGAATGCCAGCATTTTGATGCCGGGCGTGTCAATGATGCGCCCCCCGAAGTCGAGTTCGAACATTTCGGCAAACGTCGTGGTGTGCTGGCCCTTTCCGGAGTGGTCGCTGATTTCGCCGGTGCGCAGCCCAAGCCCCGGCTGGATGGCGTTGATCAGGCTGCTCTTGCCCACGCCCGACTGCCCGCTGAGCAGCGTTGTTTTGTCTTTCAAAACATCCACCAATGCATCCAGCCCTTTGCGCTCCGGCACGGAGGTGGCCAGCACCCGGTACCCGATCTTTTCGTAGATTTCCTTCATGGCGAAAAACGCGGCCACGTCCTTGTCTTCGTACAGGTCGCCCTTGTTGAACACGATGGTGACGGGAATCTCGTGCGGCTCGGTCATCAGCAGAAAGCGATCAATGAAGCCCGGTTTCAGGTTGGGGTGCGCGGCGGTCACGATCAGGACTGCGTGGTCAATATTGGCGGCCAAGAGGTGCAGGTCGTGCTTGCGGCGCGGCGACTGGCGCACGACGTAGTTTCGGCGGGGCAGAATTTTTGTGATCATACCCTGAGCGGCGCCTTCGGGCTGTATTTCCACCTGGTCGCCCACGGCCACGGGGTTGGTCAGCACCACGTCGTCGAGGCGAAACTTTCCCACGATGCGGCATTGCATCACGGTACCGTCCGCGTCGAGGCGCACACTGTACCAGCTCCCGGTAGATTTGATAACGGTTCCGATTTGTGTCATTCGTTTGTGCCGGCAATTTGTCTTTGGCGAACGCCCAACGCCGCGCCGTTAAGAATGGTTTCCGAAACCGCCTATTTCACCGGCAATCGGATCAGGTACTTTTTCCCGGCCTTGTTAGTCAATTTGCTGTCCACCAACCAGGGGTTGTACAATTTGAGCATCCGGTACGAGGTGCCGTTCTGCACGGCAAAATCGCCCCAATTGGGCACCGCTCCGGTCACCTCCACAGTTTTGTACTTGTTGAGCGGGGCGTACAGGTGGTCGTCCTCGACGGTGTACTCGTACAGTTCCGGGTTTTGCATCACCTCCTTGACGGCCACAATGCGGAAGGGATAGCGCATAGTTTCGTCGGCGGCAAGGTTGAGGTCGTAAAACGACTTGGCGCGTTGTTTTTCCATCTCCGAAGAAATACGCCCCGGGCCACCGTTGTAGGCGGCGGCGGCCAGCGTCCAACTGCCGAGGGCTTCTTTTTGCTTGCGCAAATATTTGCACGCGGCGCGGGTGGCTTTTTCCAAGTCGTAGCGCTCGTCCACTTCGTCGCTTATCTCCAGATCGTACTCGCCGCCGGCGCCTTTCATAAACTGCCACACCCCGCGGGCGCCGGCGGGCGACACCGCATTGGACAACATGCTCTCGGCCACGGCCAAATATTTCAGGTCGTTGGGCACGCCCTGTTCCTTGAGGATCGGTTCGATGACGGGAAACAGCGCATTGGCCCGTTTGATAGACAGGATGGTGGACGAATGGAAGTACACATTGCGCAACAGTTCCGCGTCGAGGCGCTGGCGCACGTCGAAGTTGTCCATCGGCAGTTTTTCGCCGCAGAAGTCGAAGTCTTTGTCGAGGTTGATGGAGCGTACGTGCTGAGGCGGGGCGGAAAAGCCCGCGCCGTCGCCCTTGAACGACAGGAAGAACACGCCGGCGAGGCCCAGCGCGAGGATGATGTTGAGGACGAGAAGCGTGCGGTTTGTCATGATTGAAGGTGGTTGATGGCTTCCGGTTGTTGGCTGTTGGCTATCGGGCGTTTGTACACGGGAACGGTGGAGCAGGGTTCGCCGAACATGATGCTGGCGGCTACCGGTTGCAGGCGGCGGGTGATTTCGAGGTAGGCCGACGGGGGCACGGGTTTGTCGCTGCAGCCCTTGATGACCAGGCGTTGGCCCGCGAAGTCTTCCGGGTTCAGGGCGGCTATTTTTTTCAAAAAGGCAAACTCGGCAAATTGCTCCGGCAAGCCCTGGAACACGTCGCGGGCAAACGGTGCAGCATGCGCGGCCACGAGCATGTAGGCCCACATCGGAATAATGGCGTCGGCAGAGCAGAACACCGCGAGGTTTTTGCCCGTGTATTGTGCCCAATCGTGTGCTTTGAGCGCTTCGCGAAAATCCTTTTCCTTCAGGATCAGGCCCCTGAACAGGTAATCTGTCAGGTCGAACGGCACGACATCCCCTTCCGGGTAGAATGTCTCCAGGTCTATCGTTGAAATGCGGCTGTTGGCCACTCGGTTGACTAATACTTGCTCCATGTTTTTTGCTGTTTGCTATTGGCTGTTGGCCTTTGGCTATTGGCCTTGATCGCGCTCGGGGAGGCCAATAGCCAATGGCTAACAACCAATAGCGATTACCCGGCTTCGCCGATGCTGTTTTCCACTTCTTTGAAGTCCTTAGGTTTGGGCAGGTCGGCGAGTGTTTTGATGCCGAGGTAGTCCATGAACTTATCGGATGTGGCATACAGCAGAGGGCGTCCCGGCCCTTCGCTGCGACCGACGATGAGAACAAGTTCTTTTTCCAAAAGTTTCTGCAGGGCGTAGTCGCAGTTGACGCCGCGGATGGCTTCGATGTCGGATTTTGGTACCGGCTGTTTGTACGCCACGAGCGCAAGGGTTTCCAGAGCGGCTTGGGAAAGGCGGCGTTTGGTGGTTTGTTTGAGATGCACGGCGACCGTATTGTGGTATGCGCCCTTGGTCATGAACTGGTAGCCGCCGGCAATTTCCACCAATTCAAAAGCGTACTCCGGGGCCTGGTATTGCGCGCGCGTCTGTTCCAGAGCGGCCTGAATGTCGGCTTCCGGCACCTCGGTTTGGAACACCTCCGCCAGCACCGCTTGTATTTCATCCAGCGGAATGGCCTGCGGCGACACGAAGATCAGCGCCTCGATATGTTGTTTCAAAAATTCCATCAGGTTGCAAAAGTAAGGAGCTTGCACACAACGACAGCCATGCAATCACTCATCGTTCATCGTTCATCGCTTTTCACTCCCTTTTATACCGCACGACCTCCTGCAGGAACAATTCGTTTTGCAGGCCCCGCACCTCCATCGTGACAACAGGGCTGCCGCCTTCCCACTGAATTTTGAGCAACCCGAAATTTCGTTTGAGAATCATTTCGCCCACGCGCATGCGGTTGGGTTCGCTCTGGCTGTTTCGGATGTGGGTAAGGCCGCTGGAGGAAAAATCGTACAAGGGATAAGGCAGTCCAGCGATGTCCAACCGGCTGATCTCGGCCATGTGGCGGTCGCCGGAGAGAATGAGCAGGTTGGCGGGCTGGGTTTTTACGAGCAATTGGAACAGGCGCTTGCGGGAAGCAGGGAAGTTGCCCCATTTTTCGTGGCCGTGCTCGTTGGGCAGCACCTGAATACTGGAGCCGATGATGTGCAGTTTGGCGGGGCTGTTGGTCAGTTCGCGTTCGAGCCAGGCCCACTGCTCTTCGCCGAGAATGTCGCCGTCGGGGTTGGGAAAATAGCGTTGCTTCGGGTCGGGGTCGTCTATGAGCGTGTCGCGGAAGTAGCGGGTGTCCAGAATGATGACCTTGATCAGGTTCTGGCCTTTTCCGAACAAGTACGACTGGTAGGCCCCCTCCTGTTTGCGCACGGACGCGGAGTAGGGCACGTCGAGGAAATCCAGCAGACATTTTTTGGTGCCGCGTTTATTCGGAGTCCCTTTTCCCGCATCGTTTTTGCCGAAATCATGGTCGTCGTACACGCCGATGACCTGTGCTTTGTCGCGTAGTTTTTTGTACTCGGGATTGGTCTTGAGGCGCTTGTAATGAGCCGCCAAGGCTCGCGTATTGGTCGTGTCTGCGTAGATGATGTCGCCCAGCCAGATCCACAGGTCTGGGTTGTTGCCGGCGATGTTCGGCCACATGTCCTGCGGCAATTCCAGTTTGTTGCAGGAGCCGAAGGCAATGGTTTGCAGGTCTTTGGCCGTGTTGATCGGCTTGGGCTGAAAGGCCTCCAGGTCCACGTTTTTTTCGGACTCGTCTTCCGCCTGCTGAGCATACATAGTCAAAGGGGCCACCGCACCGGCAAAAGCGAGCACGGCGATGACGAGCGCCGGAAAATCAAAAAACAGTCTTTTCATCAAAAATACAGGTTTCAGTAGTTGGTGGCTGTTGGCCGTTGGCTTTTTGCTATTGACTCTTGGCTCTTGGCCGTTGGCTCTTGGCTTCCGAATGAGCGTTGACCAAAACCGTTTGGCATCTCGATAGGGGCCAACGGCCAAGAGCCAACGGCCAAGAGCCAAGAGCCAAGAGCCAAGAGCCAAGAGCCAAGAGCATAACGCGGCTGTGGCAAATATCGTACTAAACAAAATGCAAAGGCATCATTTGGCTGAACCGATGCATCCTCGGCTTGTCGGTTTTTTTGACAAAAAGGAAAAAAACCGCCAAAACACGGACACGTCATTGGCCGTTTCATTGCCCGGGCATTGCGGGAATGCCGCATCTTTAGGCCCGATTTTTTTTATTTCCGACAACATGCCCAAAGCACACTACCTGATTTTTTTTGCTGCGCTTCTGTTCGCCGCCTGCAACTACACGGTCAAGATCAAGGACGGCGCCACCGCCCACGAGCGCAAGCAATACAGCGCGGCCATCCCCATGCTGGAACGTGATTTTGGCCGTGCCAAAACGCGCTCCGAAAAAGGGCGTTTGGCCTACCAGATTGCCGACTCCTACCGGAACACCGGACGCGACGAGGCCGCGCTCAAGTGGTTTTCACTGGCGTACCAGAACAACTACGGCGCCGAGGCACTCAAGGGCGAGGCGTATTCTCTGAAAAAACTGGAACGCTATGCCGAGGCCAAAGAGGCGTTCAAAAACCTCAGTATCGAGATCGGCAGCCCGTACGAGTACCGCAAGGAAATAGCCGCCTGCGACAACGCGCTGGGATGGCTGCAAATAGCCGGCGAGAGCGGCTGGTCGGTCGCCCAAGCGCCGTTCAACAGCCCCGGCAACGACTTTTCCCCCGTCTATTTCAGCGACGGGCACATCGTGTTCAGCAGCGACCGCTCGGCAGGCACCGGCAAGGACACCTACAAATGGACCGGGAACAAGTTCATGGACCTGTTCGTGGCCGAACCGGGCGTCGCCACCGCCCAGCTCTTCGACGCGGGCCTGAACTCCACCGGAAACGAAGGCTCCTTGTGCTTCAACCGCGATTTTTCGGAAATTTTCCTCGCCCGGTCCGTTGGGGCATACAAGGGCGACGATCAGTTCTGCAAAATCTACACCGCCACACGCGTCGTGGGCGGCTGGTCGGAACTGCGTCCGATGGCTTTTCAAAAGGAAAAAATCAACTACGTCCACCCGACCCTCTCGCCCGACGGCAACACCCTCTTTTTCGCCTGCAACGACCCCGAAGGCTGGGGCGGCTACGACTTGTGGGCGGTGCAGCGGAACGACAACTACGAAAACGGCTGGGATGTACCAAAACTGCTGAGCCGAAACATCAACACGCCCGGCAACGAGGTGTTCCCCACGTTCAGCGCCGACACGCTCTTTTTCTCCTCCGACGGCCTGCCCGGCATGGGCGGGCTCGACATTTTCCGCGCCTTCAAACTCGACCGCGACGCCTGGTCCACCCCGCAAAACATGAAGCCGCCCCTGAACAGCGGCGCTGACGACTTCGGCTTCATCGCCGCCACCGAGCCGCGCAAAAACACCCCGCCGCAGCCCGGCGACCTGCTGCGTTCCGGATACCTGACGTCCAACCGGCCCGGCGGCAGCGGCGGCGATGACATTTACCGCATCGAGCAGCGCGTGCCGCTGCCCAAACCGCCCAAGGTGGACACCACGCCCGCCAAACCGCTCGTGTACAAAATGATCCTCGAAGGCTATGTGCTGGAAAAAATCCTGACCGATCCCAACGACCCCAACAGCCGCGTGCTGGGACGCAAACCCCTGCCGGGCGCCAAGGTGGACATTGCGTTCGGGACAAAAAAACAGCTGGTCAGCGTGGGCGATGACGGCTTTTTCACCCTCGAACTGGCCGAAAACATGGACTACAACTTCGCCGCCGGCAAGGACGGCTACTTGGCCAACAGCGCCCGGTTCAGCACACGAGGCATCCCGCGCGACCCCGCCAACCCCGTGCAGACCTACGAGGTGGAGATCGTGCTGGACAAGATTTTCCGCGACCGCGAGATCGTGCTCGAAAACATCTACTACGACTACGACAAGTGGGACATCCGCCCCGATGCCGAGCCGACGCTCAACCGCCTCGCCGACGTGCTGCGCCAAAACCCCGACATCCGCATCCAACTCGGCAGCCACACCGACTGCCGCGGCAACGATGCCTACAACCAGGACCTGTCGCAGAAACGCGCCCAAAGCGCGGTCAACTACCTGATCGGCAGAAACATAGACCCCGCCCGCCTGTCGGCCATCGGCTACGGCGAAAGTCAGCCCGCCGCCGACTGCCTGTGCAGCCGCTGCACCGAGGCCGAGCACCAGGCGAACCGGCGGACGACGTTCAAAATCGTGGAGTGACCATGCTTGATCCCTGCTGCTAACACCACCACATCATGAAACACATCCTGATTCTTATCGCCTTGCTGCCCATTGTGCTGGTTGCCCAAACGGACAAGTCACCGTTAAAATTCAGCCTTTCCGGCTACGCCGAAACGTACTACGGCTACGATTTCAGCGAACCGGGCGATGGCGACCGTCCCGGTTTCGTGTACTCGCACCACCGCCACAACGAAGTCAACCTGAACCTCGCTTTTTTACGCGCTTCGATGCAGTCGCAACGCCTGCGCGGCAATCTGGCGCTTATGGCCGGCACCTACGCCAATGCCAACCTCAGCGCCGAAACGAGCACCTTGCGAAACGTTTTTGAGGCCAACGTTGGGGTGAAAGTCTCCAAAACCGCCGACCTATGGCTCGATGCCGGCATCTTCGGGTCGCACATCGGCTTCGAAAGCGCCATCGGCAAAGACTGCTGGACCCTCACGCGCAGCATCATGGCCGACAACTCGCCCTACTACGAGGCCGGTGCCAAACTGACCTACACATCGCCCGACAATACCTGGTTGGTCAGCGCCTTGGTGCTCAACGGCTGGCAGCGCATCCGCCGTTTCCCGGGGAACTCTCTGCTCTCTTTCGGCTGGCAGGTAACGTACAAACCATCGGAGGACCTGACGCTCAACAGCAGCAGTTTCATCGGGACCGATTCTCCCGACAATGCCCGCCGCATGCGCGTGTTCCACAATTTGTACGGGATTTTTCAACTAGACGACCGCGTCGGCCTCACCGCAGGGCTTGATCTAGGCTGGGAAGAGAATCCGGTTCCCGGGGAACGCGCCAGCGTTTGGGTCTGCCCGGTTGTCATCGGGCGGTATCGGTTGAACGAGCAGGTGGCGCTTGCCGGCCGACTCGAGTACTACAGCGACAAAGACGGCGTCATCATTTTCACCGACACCGAGCACGGGTTTCAAACGCTTGGGTTCTCCGCCAACGTGGACGTGAAACTCCACGAAAACGCGCTTTGGCGCGTCGAGGGCAAGGTTTTGGGCAGCCGGGATGCCATTTTCCAGAACAGCAATGGCGGCGCCACGAAAAACAATGCCGTGCTGACGACGGCGCTGGCCATCTGGTTTTGAGCCATGTCGGGTAGTTTATTCCAGTTTACGTTGCCGCTTGTCCGAGTGCCTATCCGTAAGCCGGGGCGAGTCCGCCCAAGTGTTCGGTACAAAATTCCTGACGGGGTCCTTGCACGAAGGCAGCCGCTGCAAGGCTACCCGTCCCCTTCCACAAGATCGCTGCCGTACAGGTCACGAAAACGACTCCTCAACGCCTTAATGCCGTCGCGGGAGCCGTCCAGTTTTTGCCCGTTTGTCAGACAAACATAACGCTCCGCCGGGTTGAGGCTGGCCACATGCTGAAGGTTGACCAAAAGTTTCCTGGACAGCTGAAAAAAACCGCAGCGGGCCTCCAGCAAGTCCGCATAGTACCCGAGGTTTTTGGATGAATAAATGGGCTTCTGGGAAGCGATCAAATGCACATGCGAGACCGTCTCGTCGGCTTCGAGATAGCCAATGTCGGCCACAGCGAGGTAATGGATTTCGCGGTTTCTGCTGAAAATCGGTATTTTCTCCAAAGGCGGCGGCACAACCGGAGCGCCGCCCGTTTGCAGCACCCGGCGCAGCTCGTCAAGTTGCCCGTGCAGGTCGCGGTTGCGCTGCGACAGGCGGCGCTGGACTTTTTCGAGCGTAAGGCGTAAGGCATCAAGGTCTACCGGTTTGAACAGGTATTCCACGGCAGATTTTCGCAGGGCCTCCAGAATGTATTCCTGCGTGCTGAACGCCGTGAGGAACACCAGCGCCGTGCGCTCCACCAACGCCGGATCGAGGCTGTCCAGCAAGGTGAACACGTTGCCGTCCTTCAGTTCGATGTCGAGCAGCCAGAGGTCGGCCGGTGTCTTGGTCAGCAGTTCCAGCCCGTCGGCGATACCCTCGGCCTCGCCCACCACCACCGCGCCGGGCCAGTGGACGGGCAGTTGGGTGCGGAGCAGTTCCCGCACTTGCGGATTGTCTTCAACCAGAATGATGCGCATACATTTTTTTGATTCTAATTTCTGCAATAGTACCGTGCGGGGTGCGGGGCCGGGTACTGCTTTCGGCGCGGAAGCCCATGCCTTTCAGGTAGTTCAGCCGCGCACGGAGCAGTTCTCCGCCGCGCGATCGGTGTTTGGCAGTTTTGAGTGCTGGGTTTGTATCTTTGAGTGGGGGCGGTGTCGGGATAGTGCCCGTCCCCACGCCGTTGTCTTCCACCGAAAACACGAGGTCGCCCCCGTCTTCGGTCAGCCGGACGCGGATTTCCCCTTCCCGCCCGGAAAGCGGACGGACGCCGTGCAGGATGGCGTTTTCCACCAAGGGCTGCACCAACAGCGGCGGCACCACGAGCGCCTCCGTCGGGGTTTGCAAGGCGTTTTCCACCACATGCCGGAACGGCGGGTGCTGCTGCATTGCCATAAGGCTCAGGTAGTTTTCCAGAAAATTTAGTTCGCGCGCCACGGAAATCGTGGGAAACCGATACCGGCTCCCCGCCCCCGGCTGTATGGAAAACTCGAGCACCTCCCGCACAAATTTCGTCACCCGCACCAAATGCGCCGAGGCCTCCTCTTTGCTGCGGTTGAAAATGCTGTTTTGCAGCGAAGCCAGCAGGTTGAACAACAAGTGGGGGTTCAGTTGGGCCAGTGTCGTGCTGAGGTTGGCCTGGAGCAAGAGTTTT
>Ga0268299_1004479_pt1 | contig 10820 bp, 8 predicted proteins | sample NOBtaG_FD_193484 | JGI IMG/M metagenome (GOLD analysis project Ga0268299, IMG submission 193484) | Activated sludge microbial communities from bioreactor in Nijmegen, Gelderland, Netherland - NOB reactor | ecosystem: Engineered > Bioreactor > Aerobic > Activated sludge | place: Netherlands... | reverse complement strand
ATTGAGTTCTTCACGCGGACGCCGTTCGGCATGTTGCTCCGGGCCGTGACGGATCACCCGTACGACCTCATGTTCTCGGCAAAGGAATTCCGGTCGCTGATCGAGGGGCTCCGGTTCGAGGTCCTGCACTGGGAGAAGCTCCGTTCCGGATCGTTCGAGGGAGTTGCCCGCAAAGCCTCTTCGCTGGTATGTAGCCCTTCTTCATGAACGCAGTGACCGAACAGTTTCTGAACTTACTCAGCCACGAAGCCGGCGAGCTGGCCCTTTCCATGTTCCAGAAGGTCGGCTTTGACCTGAAAGACGACGACTCGCTGGTAACGGAGGCTGACCGGTCCATCCAGAGGCTCGTGGTCGAGCGGATTCACAAGGCGTTCCCGGACCATGCGCTGATCGGTGAGGAAGACGGCTCCTTGCCGGGGCCCAGACCTGCGAGCGCCGAATACTGTTGGGCCATCGACCCGATTGACGGAACGGCGGCGTTCACGGCGGCACTGCCCTCTTGGGCCATCTGCGTCGGCCTCATGAAAAACGGCCAGCCGGTGGGCGGCTTTATGAGCATGCCGAAATCGCGCGACCTGTTTGTCCTGGCGCCTGGCGGCAAGCCGAAACTGAATGGTGTCGTCCTCGGGCAGCTCCGGGACCCGGTGATTACGAAAAACACGCAGATTGCCGTGCAATCGGGCTCACACCGGAAGTTCCGGATTACGTTCCCCGGCAAGGTGAGGGCGCTCGGTTCGGTCGCTTCGCAGCTCGGCTACCTTGCGGCGGGCGGCTTTGCTGCGAGTCATGTTCCGCGCTGCCGGGTCTGGGATCTCGCGGCCGCCATGTCGTTTGTCTATGCCGCAGGCGGAACTTTGTACGAACTGAACGGTTCCGAGCTGGATTTCCGGATTCTCTTGAACGGAGAGAAGGCGCCCCACGACATGATTGCCTGCAAACGGGGGTATTTTGACCTCTTCTCCCCTTATTTCGAGCCGCTTTCCAGGGAAGCCCCCGCAGGGAAGAAATAACGGAATAAAGAAAATATTCTGAAAAATATTATCGAGTATTCCCTAACCCTTGGAATTACTCATAGTATTATCGCATCTATTTTATTATTTTCGAAGTACCTTGATTTGCACTCCTGAATCCGGGACGATGCCCGCTCGTGGTGTGATCCGTCTCACGTCTAAAGGAGTTTCTTGTGCCGCAGCGCCGCCGGGTACTTATTGTAGAAGATATTAAGTTCAACCAGGCATTGCTCGCCGATATTCTTGGTGCGGAATACGAGTTGGCGCTGGCGGCGGACGGGGAAGAGGCCGTTCTCAAGGCCAAAGAACTGCACCCCGAAATTGTATTTATGGATCTCACCCTGCCGAAGATGGACGGCTTCGAAGCGGCCCGTCAGATCCGGCGGCAAGTCGGTCCTCGTTCGAAGATCATCGCCATGTCGGCGAACGCTGACGAGGTCCGAAAGACCGATGCACGGGTAGCGGGGATGGATTTCTTTCTTGCCAAGCCGTTCAACGCGAAAAGCGTGGCCCAATTGCTGGCGCAGATCTTTCCGTCGCGTACCGATACGCCAGCCGTTAAAGCTGTACGGCAATAAGCCCGGCTATTCCCGGGCGGCGGTCGACGCCTTTTTCACGAGGCCGGTCAGTAACCAGGTTGATGGCGCTCCGCCGCCATTATCGGTCACGAAAAGATACTCGGTATCGGTGAACGGCCGGACAACGGCGACGCCTTCCGGCGTGGAAAGGTTCTGGAACGCCGTCACCTTCTGGGTGAAATCCCGGACCGTACCGTCTCGCAGGGCGGCAACAAACCGGAACGGCGCCGGGGTACCCGTGGGCGAGCCCGCCGGGATCATGAAGAACTTGAGATCCGGTACAATGGCAACATCCCGGATCCCCTGGCCGCCGAGGTCAAGCCATATGGGTCGCCCGAACTCGGCGGCGGCACCGGGCTGTTCGAACAGCTGCTTCGGATTCGTCAGAGGCAGCAGCAGGGCTTCGCATGAACTCGCGGCACAATCCATCCCGGCTTCCCGGCCCACGGGACTCCGGAAACCGATCCAGAGCCATCGTTTATCGGCGTCCCAGGCGAGCCCCTCGATGTTGATGCCGCCGTCTCCGGCCGGGCGCTCTGAGGCGGCGAGGAATCGTGGTCCCACTGACGGATGGGCGCTGAACGCGTCCCGGAAGCCCGTGCGGACTTCCATCGACGTGACCGATCCGCCTTCCAGCCGGAATCTCACGAGCCGCTCCCGGTTTTCCTTTCGCTCCCCGGCTTTGGTCAGGGAGTGAGACGTGATGGCGTAGATCCAGCCCGTAGCCGGGTCCCGGGTGAGGCCTTCCATGTCGGAGAGCGGCTCCGGAGTTTTCAGGATGCAGCTCGGACGGCGGCAGTAGGGCGCTCCGCCGGGAGCTTCGTCGAGCAGGTAAAGGGAGTATTCCGCCTCGTCCCCTGCCAGCAGGTATTGTCCGGTTCCCCCCTCCTCGGCGGCGGGGATATAGACCGCTCCGGACGCTTCGCGGATTTCTGCCGGAAATGGATGAACGGCTCCGGCCGCCTGGACGGGGATGGACGGCGGCGGTTGTGCGGGCGCAGCCGGTTTCGGGACGGGTTTGTCGGAAGTCAGGGGCTTCGATCCAGGCGCGCAGCGGGCGAGGAACAAGACGGAGACGAGAGCCGCAGCGGCCTTAAGGCCCTGCGCGCCCCTTCTCGAGGGCCGCTGGGTGTTCACCCGATGCATGATACTGTTGGAGCTAGTGTATGGGGCCGGAGGGCGGAATGGCAAAACGGGCTTCAGCCGCCGTCCCGGCTGAAGATTCCGCCGAAGACGTTTTTGCGCTCCTTGAGGAGATCGTAGAGCATGTCCTGCACGTTAGCCCGGACCTGTTCCTTGAGTTCGGTGATGAGGATTTCGTCCTTGAGGTCGTTTTCGCTGTAGCCGGAAAGATCGACCGGGCGGCCGAACCGGATCTTCCACCGGGTGGGAAGGGGGACAAGGCCGGCGGGGCCGAAAAGCGGCCAGAACGGCGTCACCGGGAAGTAGGAGAAGCCGAGCATCTTGGAGACAGGACCACCCCGGCTGATGACGGGGAGGATTTCCTCGGCACCCACGACCGCTACGGGGATGATCGGCGCCCGGGTCCGTACGGCCAGCTTGATGAAGCCGCCGCGGCCGAACCGCTGGAGCTGGTAGCGCTGGCGGTAAAGCTTGCCCAGGCCGCGCATGCCTTCGGGGAAAACGCCGATAATCTCACCGGCATCGAGCAGACGGCGGGCGTTCTCCTGCGAGGCGCGGACCATGCCGCCCCGGGCGAGCAGGGGGCCGACGAACGGTGCGTTCATGAAGGTGTTGTCCATGAGAAAGCGTGGCAGCCGCCGGCCGTCGCTGGCCCTGAGCACAGCATGGGAAAGAATCATGGAATCATAGGGGAGAGTACCCGAGTGGTTTGACACGAGGATTGCGCGCCCCTGCGAAGGGATCAGGTCCGTGCCGACGGTCTCCACCCGGAACCAGCGGTCGTAGAGAAAATCGATGAACGGCTGGGCCTGCTGGATGAAAGCAGGGTCCATGCCGAAGTCGTCGATTTCGAGGGAGCGGTTCCTGAGCTGGAACTCCTCCATCCGTTCCCGGAGGCGGTCCGGCTGGAGGGACTGCAGGAACGGTTCGGCTGCCTCGAGAAGGTCCGTGACGAGCCGGTAACGAACCTTGGGCCCGCTGGGTTCGGGCAGATCCGCGGCCCGCTCGGCGATCCGGTCCAGCCGGGAGGCGAGTTCCGTACGGATGCGCCGCTGGGCCGGATCGGACGCGGCAAGATCCAGAAGGTCCAGCAGCTCGCCCTTGAGTCCGCGAATCTTGTCCTGCGTCGCGGCCGGCATCGCTGGCCTCCAGGTACGGCCGGATCAGGCCTTGGGCTCGAGCTTCTTCGAGAGCTGGATCAGTTTCGAATCGAGATCGGAGATCTTCTTGGTAAGGCCCTTCACCTTGTCGGCGAGGGCGGTGACGTCTTCCCGGGTGGGGAGGTTCAGCGACTTGATCAGATCCTGGGTGTTCTCGTCGATCGAGTTCCTCGCCTCGGTGGAAATCTCGAACGCCTTGACGACGCCGGACGTGAACCGTTTGTTCTGCATGAGGTCCACAAAGAGCTGGGTGAGCTGTTTCTCGTTCTTTTCGCGGAGTTCGTCGATCATGTCCTTGAGTGCCATCTGGAATCTTCCCTCCCGGGCGGCTGGATCGTCTGGCGCCGCACCGGCCGTGACGCCTTCTGTATAAAACGGCGCCGAGGCCGGTTCAACCGCCTATTTTCCGGAAAACTATCTCGACACGGTATTCCGCCCGAACCATTTTGCGCTACGATAGGGACCGATGAACCGGAAAGATCGGGAGGCCCTTCCATGAAACTTAAATCGTTTGCCCTGGCCGCTGCCGGGCTTGGAATGACTGCACTCGTGCTGGTCCGCTGTGCGGACAAAGGGGCACCGCCTGCCGAGCGCCAGAAAATGACGGTCGGGACCCCCGGCCGTCCGCCCGTGAAACAAGGTCCGCCGCTCCGCTGGCTCACGAAAGAGGAAATCGCCAAAGCCGCGGAAGTGGACGAATTTGCGGCATTGGTCACGTTCGAGCTTCCGCTGGGTCTCAAGGGCCAGGAAGGCGCGGCCTTCGTGAACGCGGATAAACCGGTCACGAAAGAAAAAGTCGATCTCGGCCGCCTCCTTTACTTCGAAAAACGCCTCTCCTTCGACGACACCATCTCCTGCGCCACCTGCCACAACCCGAACCTGGGCTGGAGCGACGAGGGGCCGACTTCCACCGGCATCCGGGGGCAGAAGGGCGGACGCAACGCTCCGACGGTCCTGAACACCCTGTTTGTCGCCCCGCAGTTCTGGGACGGACGGGAGCCCGACCTCGAGGGGCAGGCCAAGGGGCCGATCACGAATCCCATCGAGATGGGAATGCCCGACCATGCGACCGCAGTGAAGAAGATCGCTGCGATCAAGGGATATGCGCCTTACTTCAAGGCCGCGTATGGCGACGAGAAAGTCGATATCGACCGGATTGCGAATGCCATCGCCGCCTTCGAGCGTACGATCGTTTCCGGCAATTCACCCTACGACCGCTGGAAGGCGGGCGACGCGTCGGCCATGAGCGAGGCCGCGGTCCGGGGTGAGAAACTGTTCGGCACCAAGGCCAAGTGCACCGCCTGTCATGTGGGTCCGGCATTCGCCGACAACGCGTTCCACAATCTCGGCGTGGGTTGCGCAGGCGATACGTGCAAGGACTGGGGCCGTTACGAGATATCCAAGTTGGAGACCGACCGGGGTGCGTTCAAGACGCCGACCCTGCGCAACGTCACCCAGAACCCGCCGTATATGCACGACGGTTCGGAGAAAACTCTCCGTGACGTGGTCCAGCTCTACAACCGGGGTGGCAATCCCAACAAGTACAAGTCGCCCCTCATCAACCCGCTGAATCTCAGCGATCAGGAAGTGGACGACGTCGTCGCTTTCCTGGAGGCCGTCACAGGCGAGGTGACGCCGGTGACGGAGCCCACCGAGTTCCCCAAGTAATCGGGCCGCCCGGGTCACAGTCCGGTCAAAGGGCGGGCCCTCCGGGGCCCGCCCTTTCGTTTTCACCGGAAGACAGCGACGACGCTTTCGGCCACCCTGATGCCGTCCACGGCGGCCGAGACGATGCCGCCGGCCCAGCCGGGCCCTTCGCCTGCGGGGTAGAGGCCGGGAAGCCCTTCCGCCTCGAACGTGACCGTCCGGGCGATCTGGACCGGTGATGAAGTCCGGCTTTCCACGGCGACCAGCAGGGCATCTTCGGAATCGAACCCCCGGATCTGCCGGGCGAAGGCGGCGAGCGAGCGTTCAAGCGCAGCCTCGCAGCTTCCGGGCAGGAGTCCGTGCAGTTCCGCCGTCCGGATGCCGGGGAGAAAACTGCTGCCGGGCAGCGAGGGCGAAGTCTTGCGGTTCAGATAGTCCGTGAGCCGCTGGGCGGGAGCGTGGTAATCGCCGCCGCCGAGGCCGAAGCATTTCGCTTCGAGCGCGCGCTGCCACTCCACACCGCGCAGCACCCCGGTGCCGGGGAAATCGTCCGGCGTGACCTGCACGACGATGGCGGAGTTGGCGAACCGGTTGTCCCGGGCGAAGTTCGACATGCCGTTCACAACGAGTCCTCCGGGCTCGCTGGAAGCGTTGATGACGAGTCCGCCTGGGCACATGCAGAAACTGTAGACCCCGCGCCGGGTGTCCGGGTCGGTGATGGCGAGGCGGTAATCGGCTGCGGGGAGGTTATCGCCCGCCGAGCGTTCGCGGCCGTACCGTGCCCGGTCGATGAGGGGCTGCGGGTGTTCCACCCGGAAACCGGCGGCGAACGGCTTGATCTCGATCTGCAGGCCGAGCTGCTCCAGCACGGGGAAAAGACGCCGTGCCGAGTGGCCGGGGGCGAGGATCACCCGGTCCGAAAGAATCTCCTCCCCCGAGGCCGTCTGTACTCCGGCGGTTCTCCCTCCGGCCGTCAGGATGCCGGTCACTTCCGTGGAGAACCGGTATTCGGCGCCGAGAGACTCGATATGGTCCCTCATTTTCCGGAGCAGCCGTTTCAGGAAATTGGTGCCGATGTGAGGCTTGCCGTCGGTGAGGATCCGTTCCGGCGCCCCGAACCCCGCGAGCCGCCGGAATACCCAGGCGATCCGGTCGTCGTTCTTTCTGGTCGTCAGCTTGCCGTCGGAGAACGCCCCGGCACCGCCTTCTCCGAACTGTACGTTGGAGTTCGGATTCAGCGTCCCGTTCCGCCAGAAATGGGCGACGGAGATGGTCCGCTTTTCAACGGCCTCGCCCATCTCGAGAATGAGCGGTTCGGCGCCGGCCTCTGCGAGCACAAGTGCGGCAAAAAGTCCGGCAGGTCCCGCGCCGACAACGACAGGACGTTTGGACGGCCGGCCGGAGAGTCTTGCGGGCGGAACGTAGTCCGCCGATTCGGTTACCGGCTCAATCTGGCCCTTCACCGGGACCACCCGGTCCAGTGCTGCTTCGACTTCGAGCCGGTAGACGAAAATGACCGGGCGCTTGCGGGCATCGCGGCTCACTTTGAGCACGGCCGCCGAGCTGACCTTCTCCACGGGACAGTGCAGCTTTTGGGCGGCGAGGGCCCTGAGACCGGCTTCGCCCAGCTCCTGATCCGCCCTCAAGTTGGAAAGAATCAGTTTCATCGGATTCCCGGCGGCTCCATAGCCGCCCCATGCGGGGGAAGCGAGCTTGCCGGAACCGTCACTGGCCTGGAGCGGCGGCGAGCTTCCGGGCGTTGTCCGCCGCCTGACGGGCTTCGGCCGCCCGGTCGGGCAGTTTGAGACTGTCGTACATCCGGGCGATCGATTCCCACGGGCGGGGGTCCGGCTGATTGTTCTGCGCATAGTCGGCCCAGACCCGGCGGGCTTCCTCGTGCAGGCGCCGCCGGATGTGAAGCTCCGCCAGCGTGTTGACGTAAAGCCAGTTGGAGGGTTCCCGGCCCGTGATCAGCCGGAGTTCCCGCACGGCGTCGCCCAGCGTCGAACTGCTGCGCATCAGCTGCTGGGCGTAAAGATAGCGATAGATGGAACGGTCGGGGAACCTTTCCGTAAGATCCTGCCAGAATTTGAGCCCGGGATCCGCCTGGAATTCGACGTACGCGTCGTAGAGTTTTTTCCAGGTGTCGGGCCGGTCGGGTTCCAGTTCAAGTGCTTTCCGGTAGGCGGCCACGGCGTCGGCCACCTCCTGGTTCAGCCGGGCGAGGTCGCCGCGCGCCTCGTAGCTCCCGGGCGTTCCCATTGAATGCTCGTGGAAAGCATCGAGCCGGTAGATCGCGCCGTTATAGTCCCCTGCCGCCCGGAGTGCGTCCACGAGACGGAGCAGGTAGTTCACGTTGTCGGGGGCGGCGATGGCGGCGAGTTCATACTGGGCGCGGGCCTCATCCTTGAGATCGAAGCCGTTGAGGTGGTCCGCAAAGACGATCCGGATCTGGGCCGTCTGGGGAAGGGCTTCCGAGAGCACCGGATATAGTGAAAAGAGACGCTGCCGGTGGCGCACGGGGTCGGAAGCAATGAACCGGAGGACGCTGCCGATGAGGTCGGGCCTGTCCTTGAGAAGAAGGCCGAAGTTCAGGATGGCCGCGCCCGTGTCTCCGCCCGCCCACTGACTGAGGCAGAGCTCATAAAGGGGCCGCCAGTCGTGCGGCGAGAGTTCGACGGCCTGGACGAGGTCGGCCTGGGAGGCCGGAGCGTCGCCCGTTTCGCGAAGCCACTTGGCCCGGGCCCGGTAGTGGGCGGCAACCTTCGGCTCGAGCCGGATGGCGGTTGCGTAGGCAGCAGCGATTTCGGTCCGAGTGGTTCTGGCGAGCTCATCCGGCTGTCCGGCGGCCAGGGCCGCGAGGGCTTTCGCCCGGAGAATATCGGCGGAGGCCGAGGGCAGCGGGGCCGTCCCGGCAGCTCTGTTGGCCAGTGACAGGGCGAGCGCCGGGTCGGTTTCCAGAACGGCGGCGGCCTGGCGCTCCTGCCGGTGGGACCAGGCCCGCGCGACGGACAACCAGCCGAAGACGGCCATCATGGCGAGTGGGACCGCCGCTGCGGCGAACCGCTTCCAGCCCGAGAGCCGGAGCTTCGATTCCTCGTCGCTCTGGCGGTGCGACGCGGATGCCGTCACCGCGGCCAGCACGCAGGTGACAGCGAAAGCGTTGGCCGGGAGCCTGAGGCCGAAATCCACGAGTGAATGGACGAATACCGCCGCGAGCGAGACCGTTCCGCCCCGGACCATCGCCCGGTCGTATGTGCTTCTTATTTCGTTACGGCTCGAAAAGACGTGGATGAAGTAGAGGGTCAACGAGGTCAGGAGCAGCAGGCCGCCCGCGATACCCGTTTCGGCGGCAAGTTCCAGCACGTCGTTGTGGACGTGATCGACACGATAGGGGATCTCGGCCGGCCGGTAGGCGGGGAACCAGTTCGAGAACTGGCCCGGCCCGATACCGAAGGCCGGGTGATCGCGGAGCATCTGGAGCGCTGCTTCCCACATGCGGACGCGCTCGATGGCGGAGACTTCGCGCCCGGTTGCGGCCCGGCTCAGCCTTTCGGCGAGGAAATCGCCGCCGAACCAGACAAAGGTCAGCGTGAAAATGAGAGCCGCCCCGGCGGCGGCTTCAACATAGCGGCGGCGGGAGCCGGAGGTACGGTGCAGGGCGAAGTCGAGCCCGATGATCACGGCGGCCACACAGAAGGCCATGAACCCGCCGACACTTCCGGTCAGCAGGAATGCCACGAGCAGGGTGGCGGACAGGAAAAACAGGAACCACGGGTGTTCCCACGGCCGGTCGGCCGTGGCCGACGGCGACCGGAAGGCGATGCCCGCGTAGTAGGTGACCGGCATCAGCGTCACGAGGAGCAGGGCGAAGTGGTTGCGGTTCACGTAGGTGCCGGTGAGGTGCCAGAGGGCGGGACCTGCGGGCTCCGCGCCCTCGCCCTGATAGCGCACGCCGAGGCCGATGGCCGCCGCCACAAGGGCGATGAGCGCCATGGCCGCGATCATCCGTTCCAGCCGCTGCCGGTCGTGGAAGTGGTGGACGAGCGCCGTGTACAGCATGACGCCGGTGATCCAGTACATGGCTTCTTCCAGCGATGCGGACGACGGCTGCGGGTAGAGGGATCTGACGAGCAGGTATCCCACAAACCCCCAGGTGGCAGTCAGGGCGAACCGGTTGGGCAGGGCGGTCTGTCCGGTGGCGAACCATTCGGCCGCCACCGTGGCGGCAATCAGCAGGGCGGACAGCTCGTAGCCGGCGCGCCCGAGCGGGGTGACTCCGCCCGCATAGAATACCAGCCCGGTGAACGCCAGGACGGTCAGCAGTTCCCTGAGCTGTCCGAGCCGTTTCACGTCGGACCTCACTTCGGCCGGGCGGGAGCCGGGTAGGAATAGTAATAGTAGTAATGAGCGTGCTTGAGGTCGGTGAACTTGTTCATGACGACCCCGTAGATCTTCGCGCCGGTCTTGCGGATCTGCTCTATGGTCCGGCCGACCTCGCTGCGGTTCATGTTGCCGGAATCCAGGACGAGCAGGACTCCCTGGGTCACGGTAGCGAGAATCGAGGCGTCCGCCACGGGCAGAAGCGGCGAGGCGTCGACGATCACCTGATCGTATTCGGAAACCGCTTCCTTCATGAACTGGCGGAGACGCGCTGATTCGAGCAGTTCCGACGGATTCGGCGGGATTACGCCGCACGTAAGCACGTCGAGCTTCTCGTTCCAGGTCGGGCTGATGGCTTCCCGCCAGTCGCTGATATCGCCGGCGAGGTAGTGGGTGAAGCCAATGGACGAACCCAGGTTCATTTCGCGGTGAACGGTCGGGTTGCGCAGGTCGGCATCAATGAGCAGCACACGTTTCCCAGCCAGCGCGGTCGTAACGGCAAGATTGATCGATGTCGTCGTCTTGCCCTCGCGGGGTGACGAGCTGGTAACAAGCAGGGAGCGCCCGGTTTCGACCGGGTGAGAGAATTTCACGTTGGTACGGAGCGTGCGATAGGCCTCGGCGGGGATCGACGCCGGCCGCATCCGGGACACCTGTGCCGCCGGCGTGTCGGACGAATTGGCCTCATCGTCCTGTTCGCCACCGATGAGCGGAACCGTACCCAGGATCGGGATGTCAAAGATCTCCTTGAACTCCTCGATGCTCTTGATGCGCGGATCCATGATTTCCATGAGCAGAGCGGCAAGGACGCCGAGGGCAAGCCCGATCAGGGCGGCGAGCGAAATCGTCCGCTGGGGATTGGGGCGGATGGGCCGGGCAGGGCGCTCGGCCTTTTCGAC
>Ga0268299_1004478_pt1 | contig 10820 bp, 8 predicted proteins | sample NOBtaG_FD_193484 | JGI IMG/M metagenome (GOLD analysis project Ga0268299, IMG submission 193484) | Activated sludge microbial communities from bioreactor in Nijmegen, Gelderland, Netherland - NOB reactor | ecosystem: Engineered > Bioreactor > Aerobic > Activated sludge | place: Netherlands... | reverse complement strand
TTGCGTCGTAGTCTAACCCAAGAACTCGACACCCATGGGCCTTCAACAACTGAACGGTCATCAACCCGATCAACCCCAACCCAGTGACCACCACAGCTTCACCCAAGGTTGGTTGAATAAGCCGGATGCCCTGCAACCCAATCGCACCAATAACGGTGAATGCCGCAGCTTCATCACTCACGCAATCAGGGACCTTCGCACAGAGGTTTTTGGGGACACAGACAATCTCAGCGTGCTTGCCATTCGACGCCACTCGATCCCCGACGGAAAAGCCAACGACTCCCCGACCAACCTCCAGCACCGTTCCGACGTTGCAGTAGCCCATCGGCAAGGGCTGATCCAGCTTGTTGCGGACGGCATCCAGCGTCGGCAGCACCCCATCGGTCTTGACCTTGTCGAGCACCATCCGAACTTTCTCCGGCTGCTGACGAGCCTTGTCGAGCAGGTTGGCTTTGCCGAATTCAACAAGCATACGCTCAGTCCCTACCGATACAAGAGACCTCGTTGTCTGAATCAGAAGGTGGTTCTCCCTGGCCTTCGGACTTGGGATATCAGCGAGACTGGTCGCGCCAGAGGCAAGATTCTGCAAAATCTGTTTCATGATACCTCGCTCACCACAAAACGAAGTTTTCCCGTTCGGCTTCGCTCAAGAGACGCCATATATTTCACCTTAATTGCCACTTCTCGTCCCAAACGTTTGCGTGCTTCATCTAGAAGCCGCCGCTCCATCTCGGGACCATACCCATCTCCCTTCACAATCTTGAAGATGATCGTACCCCGCTCCGGCTGGTAAATCTGGGCTTCCCGGATCCGAGTCAGATCCTTAAAAATATGGTCAAGCCTGCCTAATCTTGCTCCGTTCGGAAGGATAACGCAGTCTTCCTTTCTTCCGTCGATTGAATCAACCATCCGACCAGTCATGGAACAGGACGAGACCTCTTCTGAACACCGAACAAGATCTCCGGTATCGTACCGAAACAGAGGGAACGCAGGGTTACTCCAGTTAGTGCCAATCACCCGAAACGTGCCGGGATGGGAATCCAGGGGAATCAACTCGACAAAGGAGAAGTCTTCATCAATATGCAAATGTCCATTAGGACACTCGGAGATGTTCGCAACCGATTCCGCCTGACCATAATGTTGGCGAACTGGACAACCGAAAGCCTTCGCCATCACATCCCGTTGCTGTGGAAGGAGATTCTCTGCACCGGTCGTTACAATCTTTGGCGGATTCTTAAGTGGCTTTCCACGTTCTAACAAATAGCTCGCCAGGAGCGATAACAGTGAAGGATACCCGTGCAGCCAAGGTGGGACATACGTCTCAAGAACAGTGAGATAGTCCCCTGCAGTGCTAGGAGAAAGATGGTACCCACTGAAGAGAATCTGGCGGCCCGGATAGTTCACCCTCCAATAAGGTGGCTCGGATTGCTGTAATGGCACAACGGAGCGGCCACCGAAATACCCACACCACATATCCCGCGAAATACCATGCCACTGGCGGTATCGCCACCACAATGCCCATCGTTCCTTTTCCGAGGCCTGGGTTTCACAAAATTGCAGGCCTGCCCCAGTCGTTCCACTAGTGTGGCAACTGATGAGCCTCGCCGCATTTATGGATGGATTCAAGATGTTCTTATTTTGGCGCTGAACAATGTTCTTCGTGAGTATTGGTAGTTTTGTTAATTCGACCTCTGGCGTGGCTGTATCAATTTTGAGGCAGTACTTTTTGAACTCGCCTGCCCAAAACGGCGTGGATGCTGCTGCTCTTAGATGTTCGGTCAGTCTCTCTTTTTGCAGTTGTGCCATTACTTCATGCGAAGCCTTACCTCGATTGTCAACTTCTGATGCAATCTCAAGATACTTGGCCCCGTACCTTCTCTGCCGAATCCTCCAGCCTTCAATAGAACACACAAGGTTCTGAGTGTGCACTGGAAGGTAGGAATATAGCTTCTCAAGTTGCATAGAGCGCATGCCTTAGTTGCTAACAACACGGTCGGGGCACTGGCCTTAATCCGACTTTTGCTCAAACATTCTAGCGTGTTTAATAATCCCTCATGACTAACACGCAATATCTGTCGGCTTAATCTCTTCTTCGAATTAAGCGAACGGGGTTTCCTGCCACGATGGTAAAAGGCTCAACATCTTTTGTGACGATACTCCCTGCTCCAACGACGGAACCCTCTCCAATCTTGCGACCAGGAAGAATTACACAGTTTGCGCCAATCCACACATCTTGACCAATAAAGACGGGACGTCGAATACTTTTGGCTTCTGTTATTCTTTGGTTGCAAGGAGGGATCCCATGATTGCCAGAGATTATCTTTGTTCCATGACCTATGAGAGTTCTTGCACCAATTGCAACACCGCCAGCTGCTTCGATCACGACATTGAGTGCGAGATCCACATCATCCCCGAGCTCAAGACCATATCCCGGGGCAATCCATATGCCAGGATAGTACACCACTCGTTTTCCTATCGTGGCCCCGTTGAGTCGAAGGAAAAAGCTCTTTAGTCCATTAAAGATCCGGTAGCGTGGAAGGGAAAACAACACGGTCATGACTGTTTCATAGGAGATAACGAGGAAGCTTTTCACCATGCCCGGCGCTAGTTGCCGCATGTCGCTTTGTTCATCGGGCGCTCGCACGCGACTCGACAGTTGTTAGGGTCTCCAGTGTGGCCAGATGGATATCATTCTCCAGTTGTTTTTCAATTCCTAAAAGTTCCGCCATGATTCTGGAGAACCGTTGCTGCGGTGAAGGCAAGAGCGAAAGACGTCCTTCTCCCGCTTTCACAAGCCTGTTCTGCAGATCGAGATCTTCCGACACAAAAATAAGCTGCTCAGCCACATCGTTCGGTTGATGAGGATCAACATAGAGAGCACTGTCTGCACAGATACTTCGCGCGAAATCCCGATCGCTGACTACAAGTGGAAGCCCCACTAACCAAGCTTCCATATAGTTACTACTAAAACTCTCAAGATCGCTAAGTAGAACGACGATGTCGGCTTGGTTATACGCCTCCATAATTCGTTGAGGGGGTATTGACCCTAAAAATGTGAAATGTGCGTCAATGAGTTCTTCAGACATGATGGGTGATTTAAGCGACTTTAGGTAAGACTCACGAGTACAGGTTAAAACAAACATGAATTCGGTAATTCCTCGCGCCAACATGCATTCAGCTATTGCAGGCAATCGCCAGAGATTCTTGTGGGAGCTGGTGCCACTGATAAAAAGAAATCGTCGACTCGGCACTCGACGCTGTCCTACCAACGGCCTTACATACTGTGACGGCGTGGGGGGAATAACGACAATGTTTTCCAAAGGATATCGCATGGATTGGGCTAACCTTGCCCGCATGACGGTAGTCTCTGCGATGATCGCGGACGCCTTTTTGAGGCGGCTTCGCCGTAATATGTTTAATAATTTTATATAGACTTGATCCTTCACGCTTGCGTAGTTCCAATAATCACTTTCGGGGTAACAAATGACTGGATAGGCCGCAGTTACAACGCTTCGGACAGTTGGGGGATGAGGGAGCCCTGAGCCAAAAAACGTGAATATATGATGAATCTTGTGCAAGCGAATCAGCTGCTGAAGGTACCCATATTCGAAGACAAATCGCTTCATGAATGGATTCGGTGAAACGAACACACCTGAATATTTTCCGCGCAAGCTCAACTTCGATAGTTCGCCTACTTCTGGTATGACCAGGAAGATATTAATATTGCTCACCTTCTGGCGATCAAGAAGGGAAAGAAAGTTGACCGCCAGTTGGACGCCTCCTCCAGTTTTAATGGCACCAAAATCAAACAATACATTCATGATTTCACATGACCTCCCGGATTCTCCACGAGACTACCCATGGTTCCTGTTTGCGACGAAAATCGAGCTAAGATAGAACTATAGGCTGTTCTGTGCGCTTCCGCTAATCGTTCCAGTGAATACTGGGCAGCTACTTCCCGACCCTTTTGGGCAAGAGAGCATCTGAGGCTAGGAGAACCAAATAACTCCAGCAAGCATGCTGCCAAGGCATTTGCAGAAGAAGGAGGAAAAGTAAGCGCACACCCCGTTCCATCAATAACATCGAGATTCGCTGGAATATCGGAGACTACACAAGGTAAGCCTACGGACAACGCTTCAAGGAAAACATTTGACATCCCCTCGTACCAAGACGGTAACACCAGAACATCTGATTGTTGCATGACTTCATGAATATTTGACTGATATCCCACATGCGAGACAACGGATGTAAGTCCAAGTTGATCAACCATGGTCCTCAACTGACCTTCGTCCTCGCCCTTTCCGCAGATGACCACCTTGAGTTTGTATGCACGAAGTACGACCGGCAACGCTTTAAGGAGGCATTGCCAATTCTTTTGGTGGGTGATGCGCCCGGCGAAGAGGATCCTGCGTTCAAAAGTTGCTGTTTCTCCTACAGACATCTTGCAATATCTTGGCTCAACACTAACCGCATTCCTTATCTCAATGCCTCGCTTAATTTTATAGATTGCCCGGTATTGCATACTTGATCGTCCGATCGGATTGTTGCTTATGATGGAAGAGGCGCATGGCCACGCCAGGAGGAACTCAACCAGAGTCAGCGGACGTTTGAAGAACATAGAATTCCGATAGGACCAAACGCATGGAATGCGATAGAGAGGCGCAAGAAGCATCGTGGGAATAGTCATGGGTGCAGGTAGCCATGCATGGAGAATATCTGGCTTAAAGTCTTTAATAGCCTTCGCCAGCGATGAAAAAATGCGCATGTCATATTTATTGACTTGTGAACTCCTATAAATTTTGACTGATGAATCCAAGCTATCGCTTCCCGTGTTATTCACGCAAAAAATGCCAGCGCGCATTCCATATTTGTGCGAAATACCGGCAAGCGACAGCAATTGACGCTCTGCACCTCCTGAAGTAAGAGAGTGTATGCAGTGCAAAACCCGAATCGGTCTAAACTTTCCGTTTTCCATAATCGACGTGCCCTGCATACAGCCATAAGAACCTTCCATGGCCATATCCAATTGCATCGAAGAGGCTACGCGCATTGCGAACTACTCACGAACAGGCATGATTGATAGAACAACGCATTACCTTAATAAATCATGGGGGCTGGCACCCTACGTTCCTAAATTCAACACCTGGTTAATATGGGCACCCTAGCCTTAAAGGAAGCGCATAACGCTCGATAACATTAGGGCAATAAGTTCCCCGACAAGGACTTTTCTCTTTCCAATACTAAGTATGCAATGAGCCCAGTCTGCACAACCAACTTAGTGCAATAAGCAACCAGGATTGCCTGGGCAGCGGTTACAAGAGTGAATGATCCGTGCGTAGCCAATAAGAATAGAAGTGTAATAATCGGAATCGGCAAGTTTGCGAGCATTTGAGAGTTGAACTTCCGCGTAGCCGTAATGGCTGTACCCATCATAACCGAGCAGTATAGTGCGACAGAAGCAATCATCGTCCAAATTAGCAGGTAGGAATACTCAGCGTACTCTTTCGTGTAGGCCAACGTGAGTATCGCTTCACCCAAATAGATTGCTATTAGCACCCCACAAGCTCCCAGCAGAAGCGCTACTCCTAGGCCCTGCACCAGCATAAGTTTAAATCTTTGAATGTCGTTGTCAAAACATTTTGAAAAGCTTTGATGAAGTGGTAAGGCAAGAGCATTGACAAAAATACTTCCCAAAAAAATAAAGTACGTGGTTGCGGCAAAATATCCAAGTGCCCTTTGGTCCAACCAGCTAGAGACAAAGTATCTAGGAATGTTATTAATGGACATATTAATCAGGAGAAGAACTCCTAGCGGGAAACACAGCCAGATAATAGTTTTCACCGAAGAATATTCCGTTGATATTTGCTGCTGACCAAGTTGAGTGTTGGTTATTTGGCGATCGTAAAAGTAATAGACAGCTATCCACGAGGTTGCTAGACAGGCAAGACCGACCGGCAAACTCCCCGAGACTAGCAATCCAAAAGCCAAGCTCAGAACTCCTCCGATTCCTCGTAGTCCGAGGGAGATGGCGACTGGTTTCATATTGTTAAGCTTCAGCAACAGTGCACTTCGAATATCACAAAATGACTCTGTCAATTTCGCCACAGTCAAAACTATCATCGTAGCCCAGATCTCATAGTTTCTCTCCAGAAAGAATGTAATGATAATTATGACTACCGTGCAGATGATTGACGTTACAATGCGAGTAGCAAAATATGCCCCGTACTCGAATTGGTCCCTGACGTCTGTCGCAACAGCCGCACGAATATTCAAGCTGAACAACCCAAACAACGGACTTATTATCGCATTGGCTAAGGCATAAGCGCCGACCGCTTCGACACTGCCTAGCTTGGCGATGACGCTGATGTTCAACCACATGCTGAGTGAAAACAGCGCATTTCCAATGAATGAATATAAAACATTATACTTAAAAGCTAACATTGCCTACGCCAGGACGGACAATGAACCTTGTAGTATCGCATTTCGTTCTTCTTGGCTGGACTAGCGATAAGTGAGAGTTTCTTATCCGCGATTCGTCTTACCTTGCCAGTTACGTTTCATTTCCTGGGCTCGGCATCCTCGGAAGAGGTCCTAACTGCTAGTATTTACTGTGCCAGACTTATATCGCTCTAATTAGCTGCGGCTATATAGTTTTCATGTAGTTGTTTTGCAGCTCAATCGCATACTTTCGACAGCTTGTCTTGGTCTTTCAGCTGTTTAATGCAAATACCTAGTGCACCTATCCAAATCCAGCCACGCATTTCCCCGATAAAGATACTGGCATTATGAAACGATGCATGAATGAGCAATCCTGCATTAGTAGCCAGCAATACCATAACCAAGACGGATAAGTTGTGTTGGTCTCTTAACCGTGTTCGACGTAACACTCCGATAGCTTGACCAATCAATACCCAATAAAAGATCCCCAGCGCAGCAATCCCAGGCGCGCCATAGTACAATCCCACAGTAAGAAACAGGTTGTGCGGTTCATATCCTTCGGACATCAAAAATGCCTGCTTGAGCTCCTTAGTGGTATTTCTCATAGCCGAATTAGACGGTGTGCGCTGGTGTCGGTCTAGTTCTAGAACTGTTGCTGGTATCCCAAGCGGATATTGCAATATCACCGGGCCAAATAAAGAGAATGTGGTTCCCATTCGTACATCTTGATCCGTTTGTTCGGACTTTTCTTGAATTTTGTCGAGAAAGGTCGCTTTATCAAACATCATTAAGCCACATAACACGAGGACAAAGCCGGCTACGTATGAGACAGGGAAGAACCTTCGCTTTATATATCTCATGCCTATCGCAAGAAGTGTTAGGCTGGACATCAATGCCAGCAACCCGGATCGGCTCAGAGCCACAACATTTCCTGCAATGATGATTGTTCCACAACTCATGGCCGTTCGCGGTGGAATTAAGGCGAGGCGTTCGCAATTCTTCAGATCATGGAATGCGACACCAATGAGCATTATGCCAATCCCAACTACGCTATATGAGTATGCAACAGGAAACGACTCCAGACCGCTGGGCCTTCGTAACGATTGACCATCATAAAGTGTGCCTTGCCATGACCAATCTGCCATCCCGGCAGACTGACAGAGTGCGACGATACTGCTCGCCGTACCCGCTAGGGTTAGGGACAGCATAAGCACACGTCGTCCACGCAATGAAATGACCGCCTGCGCAGTAATAAAGGATAATGCAATACCAGTGCTGAGTTGCTGGAATCGGAGCCAGGATCTCTCTTCTTCTATGTTTTCCCAGACCAGCACGCCTAGGAAAAGTCCGATTACGAACCATTGAATCGTAGAGTACGGGTTCCAAAGATTCGAGACGGTCGAAAGTCTTAATACGCCGAGCCACCCCAACAACAGCCAGACTATGAGAACCTGCACCGGCACTTGATAAACGGTTAACGACCACGGTTGCACTGTAAAAAGCCCAACCGCCAATCCCAAACCGAGCAACCAGACAATCGGCATATCCTCTCGCGCTTGGTCTAGTTGGAAGCGGTTGTGGCCACTGTTCAACTGATGATCTCGTTCCATTGCACCGTGCCAAGAACAAATAGAAGCCATGGGATTCAAACGCTCACTGGGCTCATGGTACCAACAATCTTTCACTTGGCTACCGCTAGCCTTCCTTCTGGTCTCGATGATGTTCTTTATCTGTCGAAAGGCGGCTTTGGTTCAGTGGCGAATTAAGCACATGTTTTATCATTGATGCCTGCGTGATGTTTCAGAGGAGAGCGTCATTCATCGCATGTCGTCTTGCGACATGGCTGTGTTAATTCTCATGATCAGTTCTATCACCTTGGATCTGACTTCATGCGGCTGCAGGACCTTCATGTCCTTGAGCTCACTGAGATATGCGTTTGCTTGTCTAACTTCTTGGGCGACTACTGAGTTGTCTTGATGTGCTTTAATAAGATTTTCCAATGTTGATAGATAGCGTACGTCATCTATACCCTCTCGGAGTCCTTCCCAAGCAATGGTGTCAATCACTCCATTTGACGTTGGATAGGCTAGTACATGATCTCGATATTTGACATGATCAAAGTCGTTCCATATTGATCCCATAGAATGCTGATAGGCATAGATCATCGCACCATCAAAATCAGCTTGCCAGAGTCGTACTCCGTAGCGTGTTCTGAACAATGCAGGATTCTCTGGTCCCGTTTGTGGATTATGATAGCTATATATCTTGTGTCCTATGCGATGGAACTTACTCGCTTCTTGCAGAATTGGCAGTCCGTGAAGGACAAGAATATCAGTAAGTTGACCCATAACTTCAAAATGCCCTTGGTAGCCCGCAGAAAATACTTTTGCTCCAAGAGTGCGCACCTTTTCTCTCGCCTTCTTCCCATCGAGCAGTTCTTTACCTCTAGCCTCATCTTTTCCATATAAGAAGAGCTCAGTAAACGAATACTCGCTTTTCATTTTTTGCAGGTCCGGTATATCAACCTCTAATTGCTTGAGATTGCCCGGAGAATCTGAATCAATCTGCCTACCAAGATAGTAGAGAGCAGTATTCGTCATATTGAGTTCGCTCCTAATGGCGAGGTATCGCCGAAGCAACTCTTGAGATTCATGGATAGACGTGGGAACCAGCTCTCCCTTGGGTCGATACCTCTGATACACAGTGGGATTGATGACGCCATGATCACGCATGTCTTGCAACTCAGCTTTTAGTTGCTCCTCGCTCTTGAATTCCGAAGAGACGGTAGGCGAACGGGGAGCAAGCTTCCCTCGATAGTAGATCGAATACTCTATGGACGGATTGATCAATTGGAATGGTAGGACGTTGATCTCGTAATCGATCTTCGCTAGTGCGCGGCCTTGAGTATTTGCAATGGATATTGTTCCCAAATACTTTCCGGACCGTGCGTCTTCTGGAACATGCGCGGTAATCCAATATTGCTTATTACTATTTTCAGTAATTTCTGACGGCTGAAGCTGGTCGGCGTCGCGAACTGGGAATTCCGCTATTCCGGGCAAATCTGGTTGGTTTCTGATAGTGTTATCACTAATTGATTCATACCTGTAACTAGTTCCACTGGGAAGTCTTACATAGTTATTCTTGCTTACAACATCCACGCGTATAAGCTCTTCATCTTTCAGCAGCAACTCGGGGACAAGTACGCGAGCATCTCTACTCGATTTATCGATAATGTGGGAACTCCACGCAGTGGCTGCCTGATACCAAGTTTTTACGACCTTTATGTCAATGTGTTCCTTTGAAATCGCACCATGTTCTCCTACCAAATCACTGACCGTAACGAGTATTGAGGTCGGTGTCTCCTCCAAAGCGCGTATGACAAAACTAGCCGGCTCATATTCTCCTCGACAGGCAACTACTTGGAGTTTTGTGGATTGAGCACCAGGAAGAGGAAACGTTGTTGGAAGGATCTTCTCTCCACTGATAGGATTCACCACATGGATCAAGAATGGATCGGAACTATCAGCTTTTGCGTATCCTTCCAGTTGTATATCAAAGAACGGCACTGCACATAGCCCAGCTATCAGTATTGCCAACACTTGGACTTTAGTTTTTCCCCAATAGCTCATCATTTCTACAATCTAACCGAGCTCGTCACTTGTTCTCCTAACCCAAGGATGTATCGTGTCTACAAGCAGCCGCACATGCTCGCAATCCATTTGATTGATTCATGTCAGTTGGGCGAACTATCGCCATGGTAGTGATCGAGTCTCTATGTGGCAACTTAAAATCAATTTTTTGGACAGCATGACTTGATCAAGAACAAAGGATCTGGGCGGTGCGACGAATCAATAAGCGATGAGAGCGACTGAGTAACACTGTGTAGGTGAATACTGATGATAATGCAGAGACACCAAGAAACACGTGTCGCTAAGCTGCACACCGTTAATGATGGGTTACCAATCAGACAGGATGTAATGGCAGATTATGTTCTTAGAAACCTATCAACATTCTACGGATGACTGAGCGCCCGCTCCAAGCACTCGACAATCCGTTCAGCCGCTTTGCCATCCCGGAACGGCGGGATCGCCCCATTCTTCCACTGCCCGACCATCAATCGCGCGAGAGTTGACTGGTTGTTCTGGTCTATTTGGTTTGTCAGGTTTGTTTGGTCGGGTAGGTGGGATAAGATTCACGGATCGCCGGTGTTATGCTGATTCCAACCGTTTCAGTGCATCAGCGGTGTTGACGACCCACGTCCCATCTGGCAATCGATAGGTTGTGTTTGTCCGGCACACGATCATCTTCTGCTTCACCTTTCTCAGTTCGGCAGCCTCGATTGCCTTCAACCCCATTGGCGGCCGCATCTCTCGGATACCCCC
>Ga0268299_1004477_pt1 | contig 10824 bp, 8 predicted proteins | sample NOBtaG_FD_193484 | JGI IMG/M metagenome (GOLD analysis project Ga0268299, IMG submission 193484) | Activated sludge microbial communities from bioreactor in Nijmegen, Gelderland, Netherland - NOB reactor | ecosystem: Engineered > Bioreactor > Aerobic > Activated sludge | place: Netherlands... | reverse complement strand
CGGGATTTCTTTAGCGCATCATTGCTCGCCGCAACCACGAGATCCTGCAGCATGTCCACATCGCCGGCCTTCACCGCTTCTGGGTCAATCTTCACACTGAGCACATCCATGGCCCCGTTCACCGTGACGGTCACAATCCCGCCGCCTGCAGTCCCGGAGACCGTTTTACTCGCCGCCTGTTCCTGCACTCTGGCCATCTGTTCCTGCATGGCCTGGGCTTGCTTCAAAATATTGGACATGTTCCCAAATGGACTCTTCATTCCTGTACCTCCTGCGCCGGAAGGGTCGTTCGGACCTCCGCCAACTCTCCGCCGAACATCTCTAACGCTTGCTTGACTAGGGGATGCGCCTTGGCCTGTTGGGTCAAGATCAACCGTTGCTCCTGTTCTTTCGCCACTCGCAGTTGCTTCATGGTGGGAGCCGCTCCTGCTTCCTGCTCCGCCTCGATCACGCGCACTCGTAAGGCACTCCCATAAAGACGCTCCCCCAGGGCCGCCAGGGCCTTGAGATTATCCTCCTTCTCCAACATCGCCCGCGCCACCGTCGCTTGCTTCCCAAAGCCCAGCGTCACGAGCCCACCCTCAATCTTCACCACCCGCCCCATTTCAAGGAAGGGCGCGATATTCGGATGATGAGCCGAGACCGCCTCCTGAAACTGCTCCCAATTCACCTCCACCGCGGAAGAGGCAGCCGTCGAAGCAGACGGGACCGCACATTCCTGCGGGGCGGGCTCAGGAGCCGCGGGCGCACTCACGGAAACGGTCGGAGCGACAACAGGAGTCGGCCCAGGGGCGGGCTTCGTCTCACGCGCACGGACCGCAGGTGCGGGCTTTTGGGAAACCCCGCTTGACGAGATCTTCGGCGGCGGCTCAACGCTTGCCTTCGGTCGATCTGGCTGAGCTGAGGCAGAGGACACTGATCTCTCGGGCTGAGGCGATGGACGAAGCTGCGCTCCACGATCGGGCACCGACTTCTCTTGTGGGGGATTCGTTCCGACCGATCGCGACGACCCCGCAGCGGTCTGTAACAGCCGCGTGGCACGAACGGCGGCCGTCTCCAACACAAATCGTGGATGGGCGCTCACTCGCAAACTATCTTCGGCTGACGTCCAGATGCGAAATAACTCTTGCAGCTGCTCAACGGTAAACCGCTCTGCATCGCGCGCCAGCTGTGCCAGATCGTCGTCGGTGGCCTCGACCAACCCCCGCAACTCCGGTCCCGACGGCACCACCGCCGCCACCAACATGTTCCGCACGTACTCCACCAGGTCGGCACAATAGGCGCGCACGTCGTGTCCCTGATCCAGCAAGCCCGCAATGACCTGCAGCGCCTTGGCGCTCTGCTGTTCGATCACGGCCTCGATGAGGGCCCGCACACGCTCCTGAGGCACCGCGCCGAGCAAGGCTTCGAGGTCCTGATGCCGAATCGTCTTGCCGCCGAATGCGATCACCTGATCCAGCAGACTCAGCCCGTCGCGCATACTGCCTTCGCTGGCCCGCGCCAGGGCCAGCAAACTACGATCTTCGATCGCCAATCCATCTTGATCGGCGACATGGCGCAGCCGCTGCACGATCTCGGCCTTGGAGATGCGGCGAAAATTGTAGTGTTGGCATCGTGAAAGGATCGTCGCGGGTATCTTGTGAATTTCCGTGGTGGCGAAGATGAACACCACATGAGCCGGGGGCTCTTCCAACGTTTTCAACAGGGCATTAAACGCCGAGTTGGAGAGCATATGCACTTCGTCGATGATATAGACGCGGTACTGGCCCCGAAACGGCGTAAATTTGACGTTCTCGCGAATCTCCCGCACATCGTCCACGCTCGTGTTCGACGCGCCGTCGATTTCGACGACATCCACCGACGTACCCTGGGTGATTTCCTGACAATTCACACAGGTGTTGCAGGGCGACCCCGTCGGCCCCTGTTCGCAATTGAGCGCCTTCGCCAGAATGCGAGCGACCGTCGTCTTCCCCACGCCCCGCGTGCCGGAAAACAGGAACGCATGGGCAATCCGCTTAGTCCCGATGGCATTCATCAGCGTCTGGACGACGTGCGATTGTCCGACGACATCGTCGAAGGTTCCGGGCCGGTATTTTCGTGCGGAGACTTGATAATCCATGGGGCTGGATCGCTCTTCGTGAATCGGAATCCCGTTCCTCATGCGGACGCTTCACGAATGACGCACAGGCGACGTCATCGATGGAAGTGGGGCCAGGTGATCCTGCGGCACACAGAACGGACCGCTTACCGTTGCTTCCTTCCGGACCTGGCGGGGTTCACAGGGTTCTGTTGCACAGGGCCCGGCCCCGAGGGGCTCGTGAAGCAGCAGGGGCAACCTGGGACCCCGTGGCGGTGCAAGGCCACACCGCCAACAGCCCAGTCACATGTCACGCCTGCCGCGTCACACCTTACAAATGGCGGAGAGGGTGGGATTCGAACCCACGGTCCCGTTGCCGAGACGCATGCTTTCCAAGCATGTCGATTCGTCCACTCTCGCACCTCTCCACGATCGGACGACTTTAAGGGGTCGCATCTTATCACGCAGGTGTGTGGGCGGCAAGGCAAGCCCGCTCCCGGGCGATCCATCGAAATCGCACCTGATACGCTGCGGGGCACCGGGGGAACCCCGGAGGGACGGCCGGAATCGGGCTTACGGCTTCATGTGCGACCATTGACCGATTTCGCGCGCATTCCTATACTGCGGAACCATTTCACCGGAGGTGTCTGATGAAAGTGCTGGTCGGGATCGGCATCGTGATCCTGCTGCTGATGATCCTGATCATCGCGCTCCCGTTCCTGATCGATTTGAACCGATACCAGGACCGGTATCGCCCTCTGATCGAGGAGGCGCTGAACCGCAAGGTCCAACTCCAGGATATTCGCCTGACGGTCTGGCCGCGCATCGGCGCCCGGGTCGGCGGGTTTGTGGTTCAGGATGATCCCGCGTTCCGCACCGGGCCCTTTGCTTCCCTCTCCTCGCTGGATGTGGGTGTCAAGCTGCTGCCGCTGCTCCGCGGCCAGGTCGAGGTGGAAGAGATCACCTTGCGCGATCCGGTGATCATGGTGCTGAAAAACGCGCAAGGCCAACTCAATATCTCCACACTCGGCGCGAAAGCAACGGCTCCGCCTACGCCCTCAAAGCCAGAAGCCCCGACGCAACCGGCCGGCAGCCCGCTCCAAGCCTTAGCCCTGTTCGCGGTGGATCGCGTCTCCATCGACGGCGGGACACTCACCTATCGCGACGAATCCTCGCCGAAACCGGTCGAATACACGGTCAACCAACTCGAATTCTTGCTGACGTCGGTCCATCTCGGCGACAGTCCTACCGTGCACATCGGCGCGACCGTTCACCCCTACAACCTTCCCGTGCAACTCGACGGCACATTCGGGCCACTCGTTGAAACCCTCGATGTGAAATCGTTCACCTTCAACCTGGGACTGGGCAAAATCGCCATTGGACTCAAAGGACGAGCGGTCGGCGGGAATGTAGATGCCACGGTCAATGCCCTGCAGATCGACACGGCCGATATCCCCGTGGCCTTGCCGCTCACGAAGCCGATCCAAATCAAAGATCTCCACCTCACTGTCCACACGCCATACCCCGTGCCGCCTGACATCAACCCCCTCACTCAACTCGATCTGACGGATCTTGGTCTGACGGTGACCATGGGTGGATCAGCCATCAATGTCAAAGGCACCGCCACCAAAGGGCTGGCGAATGTGACCGCTGCCTCGGCCAGCATCAACAGCTCGGACCTCCCCATCGCGCTCCCCCTGGCCAAACCGGTTGAACTCAAGGACCTGCATCTCAATCTCAAGGCCAAGTATCCACTCAAGGAAGGGGCTGCGCCGCTCGACCTCGCCGAGATTCCGAACCTCGGCCTGACCGTCGCCCTGGGAAGCTCGCGGATGGAGGTGAAAGGTTCGGTCCTCGGGGGCCTGGCGAAAGTGACGGCCAACGCTAAACTGGTGAATACCAGTGACGTGCCGTTCACGTTGCCCCTGAAAAAGCCGGTAGAGATCAAAGATCTCCAACTTGCAGCCGAAATGAACGGGCAAGACGTGCGGTTGACCACGCTCGCCCTGCAACTCTTCGGAGGCCTCCTGCGCGCACAGGGCACGCTGAGCCTAGGCACGACTGCCCCGCCGTTCAGCGGCACGGCGTCCCTTCAAGGTCTCCAGCTGGGACCGGCGTTGCAAGCGGTGGGCACGGACCAGGTGTCCATGAGCGGCACGGCCACTGCCGATCTGACACTCAGCGGGCGCGGGTTTACCCATCCTGACCTGGTCAAGGCCCTCGCCGGCACCGGCCATGTCGCCGTGCGGGACGGCAGAATCGAAGGGATCAATCTCCTACAGCAAGCCGCGATGCTGCTCAAGGTGGTCGGCGTGCAATTGGACAACGTCAACACCACGGCATTCTCCACTATCGAAAGCGACTTCGTCGTGAAACAAGGACTCGTGGCCGTGCAACGCCTGCTCATGGATAGTCATGATTTTCAGGCCGCCGGAAGCGGCACGATCGGGCTTGATCACTCGCTCGACATGAAACTGAATCTGAATCTCTCTCAAGCCTTGAGCCAGAAGATTGCAGCCGGCTCCCCCATTGCGCGGGTGGCGATGACCGGAGGACGCCTTTCCTTGCCGTTGCTGATCACCGGCAGCACCCAAGCCCCGTCGTATGGTCTCGACACGAAAATGTTCGCCGGGAAAGTGAAGGAGCAGGTGAAGGAAAAGGTCAAAGGCGCGGTCGGAGACCTCTTGAAAGGCACGGCCAAGCCGGAGGACCTGAAACAGCAGGGGAAAGATCTCCTGAAGGGGCTCTTCGGGCGCTGAGATTCACGCGGAGGGAGCATGTCGCTGGCAAATTTGGTCACACAGTACATCGTCCAATACGGTTTTCGAATCATGGGCGCGATCCTCGTTCTCGTCGCCGCCCTGTTCGTGGCCAAGTCGGTCGGCCGGCTCTTCGAGCACTGGTTGAACGAGCAGGACTTGGAGCCGCCCCTTCGCCTCCTGCTTCTCCGCCTCGTGAAGGCGCTGGTCGTGATCCTCGGGCTGCTCATTGCGCTGGATCAACTGGGCCTGCAAATCGCTCCGCTGGTCGCCGGACTCGGCGTCGCCGGACTCGGTGTCGGTCTGGCACTACAGGGAGTGCTCAGTAACATCGTGGCCGGGCTCTCGATCATCTTCACGAAACCGTACCGGGTGGGAGAACATGTCTCGCTGTTGGGCGTGCATGGCGATGTCGCCAAAATCGATATCTTCACCACCACGCTCGTGCACCCGGATCAGTCCCGCATCGTCATTCCGAATCGGAAGGTCGTCGGGGAGATCCTGCACAACTTCGGAACCATCCGACAATTGGACCTGTCCATCGGAGTTTCGTACCGGACCGACATCGACTCGACGCTACGAATGCTCCGCGACCTCGTCACCCGCCATCCGAAGGTGCTCCAGACACCTGCGCCCATCATCGGCATTGCGGCCTTCGCCGACTCCTCGATTACCCTGTCCATTCGGCCCTGGGTCGAGGTGGCGACGGTCGGCTCTGCTCACATCGAGCTGAACCAGGCAATCCTCCAACGATTACAGGCTGATGGCGTCGAGATCCCGTTCCCGCAGCGTGAGGTGCGTCTGCTCAATCCGTCTTAGAGCCTGCACAATGCCGCCGCCATTTGTACGTATTCCTTCTCTGCATAGACGCGGGCGTCACTTGTTGCCCCTGATCGCAATATGCTACCCTGGCGCACTTTCGATGCGGGGCGGCAGCGACCAGGGAGACGACCCATGAGCAGGCATACGAACCTCGATCGCACACGACGTTCAGAACACGCACCTGACACGCTTACCGCGGCGGAAGCGGACGCCTCGTTGACCGAAGACCATGCCGCCGGCAACAACCTCGACAAGATCCGCGACATTCTCTTCGGCGCACAGGTACGGGATCACGAACGCCGGTTTACGAAACTTGAGGCCCAACTGCTCGCGGAGGCGGCCCAATTGCGCACCGACCTGAAAGACCGATTTGCCGCACTGGAACAATACATACGACACGAAGTCGAATCCGTGACGGGGCAGCTGAAGGCTGAGGAACAACAGCGCACCGATGCCGTGAGCCACCTGACCACGGAACTGCAGACACTGGCCGGCGTGCTCCAACAGACGGCTGCTCAGCTGCGAACGCAGAGTGAACAGGCCCACCGTGAGCTGCAGGATCAACTGCACCATCAAGCGACCACGCTCGCCGGTGACTTCACGCAACGACACACCGCACTCTCAGCCACGCTGGATGAGGCGGTTCGGCAATTGTCCCACCAAAAGACCGACCGGGTCTCCTTGGCGACGTTGTTCCAAGAACTCTCGCAGAGGCTCTCGCATGATCAGCCTCCTTCACGGACATAACCCCCCACCTGTGGCTCAGCGGCTGCGGCGCGTGCTCAGCACGGCACGCAGCGCCTCTCCTCGCCCCATGTTGCTCGATCGAGAGTTTTTCCTGCACGCCGAACAGAGGAGACGCAATGGCGCAGGCACCTAACGCCATTGAGCCGACCGGCGACGGCGACTACGCCGAGTTGCGCAGCCTCCTTCTGGCTCCAGAGCAATCGCGTCTGGAAGAACTCCAGGAGCAGGTCGAGCACATCGAGCTCAATGCCCAGAATATGAGTCGACTGCTTCCCGATGCGATCGCCCTGCGCGGCGAGCACGACCAGCGCTTGACCCGGGTGTTGACCCCGCACGTATCGGAAGCCCTGGGCACAGCCGTGCGCAAACAGCCGCAGACGATCGTCGACGCGATCGCACCGATCATGATGCCGGCTATCCGCCTGTCCATCACCAATGCCCTGCGAAGCATGGTGCAATCGCTCAATCAAACGATCGAGCATAGCCTCTCGTTCCGCAGCATGCAGTGGAGACTGGAAGCGCTACGCACCGGCCAACCGTTCGCAGAAATTGTGCTCCTGCACACCTTGTGTTATCGAGTCGAACAGGTCTTCCTCATTCACTCACAGACCGGGTTGCTCCTGGCCCACGCGGCAGGCGACTCGGTCGCCGTCCAAGACGAGACCCTGGTCTCGGGCATGTTGTCGGCCATTCGGGCGTTTGTGCAGGATTCGTTCGGCGCCGCACCGGACCAGGTCTTGAATACACTGCGGGTCGGCGACCTCACCGTGTGGATCGAACAGGGACCGGTCGCGATTCTCGCCGCGGTCATTCGCGGCACACCACCCGAACACTTCCATATTCACCTTCAGGATACACTCACCCGGATCCATGCCGAACAGGCCGACGCTTTGGCCCGGTTCGAGGGAGACGCCTCGACCTTGGCCGGCGTGAGACCGCTCCTCGAAGACTGCCTGCAGGCGCAGTTTGAGCCACGTCGGCGCGCCGTATCCCCGATGACATGGGCGTTGTTGGCCACACTCCTTCTGGGTGCGGCCTGGTGGGGAGCGTCGGTGTATCAGGAGCGCCACCGCTGGCAGACTTTTCTGGCACGTCTCGGCGCAGAACCGGGACTCGTGCTCACGGCCGTTGAGACGGATGGAGGGCATTATCGACTCGCCGGGCTTCGCGACCCGTTGGCTGCGGACCCTGCGGCCCTGCTGCAAGAAAGCGGTCTGGATCCGGGGCACATCACAGCACAATGGAGCTCCTACTACGCGCTGGACGCGACATTCCTCCTCAAACGTGCCCGGCTCATCCTCTCGCCCCCAACCACCGTTCAACTGGCCATGGAGGGGACGCGCCTGATCGCGGCGGGAACCGCGCCGGCACAATGGATCCGGGAAAGCCGAAGGCTCGCGCAGCTCCTACCCGGCCTTGAGCACTACGACGACCGGGGTCTCACGCGACAGTCGCTCGACGTTGTAACCCAGGAGCTGGCACAGGCCTCGATCCTGTTCGAACAGGGGCGAGCGGACATTCGTTCATCGGAGCAACGTCACAGTCTGTCCCGCATTGCGACTCTTCTTGGTCAGATTGACGAGTTGGCTCGCCTATCCGGCACCACGCTGACGATACGGATCAACGGCCAAACCGACATCGTCGGTGGCCTGGCGCAGAACCGGCGCTTGAGCGAGATCCGCGCCCAGTCGGCCCTCGATGCCATTCATCCCGCAACATTTTCCTCGATCAGGTTCGAAGCCCACGGAGTTACCCTGCCGCCTGAACCCCAAAGAGCTAGAGCCACAGCCGTACTGCCTGAAGATCGACGCGTGTCGTTCCAGGTGACTGTGCCCCAGGCTCCGTGAGAACCTCCTGCCATGATCGAGAAGAAAATTTGCATGTTGGGGGCGTTTGCCGTCGGAAAAACCAGTCTGGTCCGGCGATTTGTCACCAGTTGTTTTTCCGAACAATATCAAACCACCATTGGGGTGACGGTCGACAAGAAATCCCTGACAGTGGACGGAACGGACCTGACGCTTGTGGTTTGGGACCTGTATGGAGAAGACGAATTCCAAAAGCTTCGCCGCTCCTACCTGCGCGGCTCAGCGGGGTACCTCCTCGTCTTGGACGGACTGCGTCGGGCCACCTTGGACATCGCCTTGCGCATCCAAGAGAGTGTCACCGACGAACTCGGCCCGATACCCTTCGTGGCCCTGGTCAACAAACACGACCGACGGGCAGAGTGGGAGCTCACTGATCACGACCTCGCAGAGCTGGCCCAACGCGGCTGGCCGGTCTTGATGAGCAGTGCCAAGACAGGGCAGGGGGTTGAAGACGCATTCACCACGCTGTCCCGCGCTCTCACGCAGGCGCCTCAACCATCATCACGAGCCGACCACCCCGATGGCGCCTAACTCACACCCCTCCGTACCGGACACGTTCTACCGCGCACTGTTGGCACGATTCCTCATTGCGGTGCTCGAACACGTTGGCGAGACGCGCGTCCGTCTCATCGGGGAGCCGCCCCCCTGGCTGTTGCGCCTGTACCCGGAGGCCGAGCACCAGGCAGACTTTTCCATCGATACTCGCACCCCGGTGCTGCACAACTTTCTGCATGACGCAGCTGCAGCATGGGACGCGCAGAACAACCCCATCGCCCGGTCAGGGTTCTGGACCGATCACACCATGTTCGACGAACCCCGACACTTCGACGCCCTGGCGTTTCGAGAAGGCGATCAGCGCCTGCTCCTGGTCCAGCACCATACAGAAACGTATGATCAGCAGGCCGCCTTGCTGCAAGAGGCGCGTGAGCGTGCGCTTCGGCAACATGAGCAGAACCGCGGGCACCAACGAACACACCAGGTCCTCACCACCAAGCTGGCAGATAGTGAACGGTCGCGAGATGATCTCGCGGCGATTCTGCAGCAACTCGGACTCGCGACGCTGCTGATCGACGGGAACGGGCACGTCCGGTTTCTCAGCGACTCAGCCGTCCGACTGCTGGAGGTGCCCCCGTCCTCCGCATCCAGGGACATGCATTGGGAAACGCTGTTGCCGTCCTCAAAACCGGACCGCCTGGCCCTGCAGACATTATTGCGCCAACCCGTCTCGCCACGGGAACGGGCACGATGTCACATCGAAACGCCGACGGGACGACGCCTCTGGCTCGAAATTGAACTCCACGACGACCCGCGAGATTCGCGTCATAGGATTGCCTTCCTGCACGACATGACCGATGTCTATCATCTTCGACGCCTGCTGGAGTTGAAGGCGCATTTCCATGATCTGATCGGTAAAAGCCGTGGCATGACTCAGGTCTATGAACAAATCCACGACCTGGCCCGCGTCGATTCAACCGTCTTAATCGAAGGGGAAACCGGGACGGGGAAGGAACTGGTCGCGCGCGCCTTACATCAGGCCAGTGCCCGGCGTACCGGCCCGTTTATCGCCGCCAACTGCGCAGGCCTGACCGATTCATTGCTCGGCAGCCAGCTCTTCGGCCATAAAAAAGGGGCCTTTACCGGCGCCATCGACGATCAGCCGGGACTCTTCGAAGCCGCGCAGAACGGCGTGCTCTTTCTGGATGAGATCGGCGATATCCCCCACCCCGTTCAAACCCACCTGCTGCGTGTGCTGCAGGAAAAGGAGGTGACGCGACTCGGCGAGACCAAGCCGCGAAAAATCAACGTACGGGTTGTGACGGCAACGCATCACAATTTGAGCCAGGACGTCGCCAAGGGAGTGTTTCGTGCCGACCTGCTCTATCGGATTCGAGTCGCCCGCCTCCAGCTTCCGCCGCTACGGGAGCGGAAGGAAGATATCCCGCTCTTGGTCACCTCATTCCTTACTGAGGGACGAGCCAGTATGGGGAAGACGATCCATCGGGCAAGCCCGGCGGCCATGGCGGCGTTCATGGACTATCACTGGCCCGGCAACGTACGGGAACTGAAGAGCACGATCGAGTGCGCCATGATTCACTGCAAAGGCGATACATTGGATGTCTCCGACCTGCCGTCCGAGATTCACCAGACGAATCCCGTTCCTCCCGCCGGACCGACACTCCCCACTGATGAACGCAGCCGGTTCGTGTTCGCCCTTGGACAAGCCCGGGGCAATCGCACCAAGGCTGCGCGGCTTCTGGGCATGAGCCGTGCCACCTTCTATCGCCGATTGACCGAGCTCGACCTCCCGCCTAGCTAGCTCTCTCCTCCAACACAAACGTTCCGGCCCTGTCTCATAGCGTCTCACCCGAGACAGCACGAGACGATCTCCTGCGTCTCGCCGTTGCCCGACCACTCGACAGACCACTCACCTGTTGCACGACAAACGCGGCATGGCCCTCGTGACCGCCAGCGTCAATGCCGCAGGCACGGAGCTTGATAGACATCGCGGGAGAAACCACTGCGTGCTATCCCGTGTCATCGTCAGGCGACAGCG
>Ga0268299_1004476_pt1 | contig 10830 bp, 9 predicted proteins | sample NOBtaG_FD_193484 | JGI IMG/M metagenome (GOLD analysis project Ga0268299, IMG submission 193484) | Activated sludge microbial communities from bioreactor in Nijmegen, Gelderland, Netherland - NOB reactor | ecosystem: Engineered > Bioreactor > Aerobic > Activated sludge | place: Netherlands... | reverse complement strand
CAAAGCGAGGCAAGAGGCGCTCGACTATCTGAGGCGTGCAGGTGAGTATTTCCGAGAGGTGGAGCCGCACTCGCCAATTTCTTACGCAGTCGAGCAGTCCTTGCGTTGGGCGAACATGCCCTTACCGCAACTGCTGTGCGAGCTCGTCAGTGACCAATCGGCGCGAGAGGAAGTGTTCCGGCGTACCGGCATTGCGCAACCTATCGATGACAAGAGAGAAGATGACTAGGGACGGTGCGATCGACCAGCCTTTGAAGGCAAGTGACGGGAGGCCCTACCGATGGCACTCACACTACTAATAGTGCGTTATGCTGGCCGCGAGCGGCCAAGCGCCCTTTCCAAACGCTTCGACCGGCTAGGCGGGACAATTGGGCGAGTTCTGTCTAACGCGCTTGTCTTGCCCGATCCCCTCCAGCAAATCTCGAAAACGCATGCGCGCATAGACTTCTGGAACGGTGCGTACTTTGTCACGCACTTGGGCAAGAACCCAACAGAACTCAATGGAACGGTTCTCGATGGTAATCGACCGGAAAGGTTGTCGAATGGAGATCGCCTCACGATTGGAGAATACGAGATACGCGTGGAGATCGAGTCAGCTGGCTCGACGGGAGTCCCCGGCGAACCCCACATGCGAAGCGCGCGTGCGATCGATCCAGTTCGTCACGATATCCCGCTTCGGCCCGGGGAACCCATGTTTGGAGGAACGCCCAGCTTCTTGGGTGTTGCGTTAAGCGGAGAGGTCGGAGACGATGCGGAGACGAGCGAAGCACGCCCAGAATGGGATGCCGCGCAAGAACCCCAACACCATGCGCCTGCCCGCGAGAAGATGGATGACCAGGCCTCATCGCCTACTCCTCCTTCCCATCCTGCAAGCGCTCGGCGCTCCCTCAAGAACTACAACCCGCTGACCGATTCCGAGGACAATGGCGCCGCGCAGGAAGCAGTGCCAACGTCTGCTCCCAGTACCACTGGTTCCGACACCTACCCAGTCGGGGCAGAGAGTCTCGACCCACATACCGCCACCGACCTAAGAGCGTCGATTGCGCACGTCGAAGTCGTATCGGCGATATCCCAGCCCACCCTGTCCTCCCCCACGCAGGCGCACGCGGCACCGGAATTATCCGAGACAGACATTCGCCGGCAGACGGTGGTGGCGTTTCTCGAGGCGGCTGGCGTGCCTGATTTATGGCGAAAGGTGGAAGACCCAACGTCTTTTATGCACGAGGCAGGAAAGCTCTTTCGTGAAGCAATAGAAGGCTTGCAGCGCGTACTGATGTCGCGCGCGATGCTCAAGCGTGAACTGCGTGTTGAAGCCACCATGATTGCGGCGGTCGAGAACAATCCCATCAAGGCGCTTCCTAACGCTCGGGAGCTACTTCTTTACCTGTTTTCGCCACAGGAACGTTCCGGCTATCTGCCACCATTGCAGGCTGTGCACGATGGCTACGAGGACTTGGAAATGCACAATGCAGCAGTTATTGCCGGGATGCGAAACGCTTTAAAGAAGGTGCTGGAACTTTTCGATCCGACCACGATAGAGAACCGAGTACGGAGAGGCTCATTGCTTGACAAAGTCTTGCCTGGTCAGCGAAAGGCGCGCATGTGGGATCTCTTGTCCGAGCTGCACCATCAAGTCTGTCAAGAGGCCGAAGACGACTTCGATCGGCATTTCGGTGCTGCATTCGCAAAGGCCTATGAGCGGGAAGTGAATCGGCTACGTAGCGAAAAGCACAGCCGCTCCGCATAACCATCATTGAGCATGCTTGCCTGGGCTATCGAAGGATGAACTTCTATCGCTGGTGTAGTCCCGCCTCTACTAGGCGTGCGTTCAATCTCAACTCGCGGTGTCTTGCGTTGATTGTGCTGACGGGCGTCGCTGCCGGGTGCTCGAAGGGTGTAAAACCGCCGCCACCGACCGCCGTAGCAGGGATTGCGTTGGCATCGCAGACTTGCAATCCGGATGCAAACGGCACCGCCTCGCCGTTAACCGTGCGCATCTATGAGCTGCGCGGAGAGGGACGATTCAAGGCCTCGGACTTCCTGCGCCTGTACGAAAAGGACAAATCGGCCCTGGCCGACGAGCTGATAGCCCGTGAGGACTTTGAATTGCTACCTGGCAAGCAAGTCGCGATCGCACGCGAACTCAAGGCCGAGACGCGCGTGCTCGCGGTGTTTGGAGAATTCAGCGAATTCGACCGCGCGAAGCCGTGGGGCACGTCCATCCAGATACCGACCCAGAAAAAAACGGAAATCCGGATCGAATGCACGGGACTCGCTCTTACGTTAGACGGAAAGCCAGCGCAGAAGACGGCGAAAAAGTGGTTACCATGGTGATTTGCGGATCGCCGCAGCTGGTTGGACGTTCGTTCAGCTCTGACGCCACCTCGTCACACGCCGCCAAAGCGAGATAACGCGATGTCGAACAGTAAAGTAGTGTGGTCGGAAGGCATGTTTCTCCAGCCCCAGCATTTCCAACAACAGGATCGTTACTTCGAAGGGCTGGTTGAAGGACGCTGTCATTCGCTCATACCTTACCCGTGGGGTCTCAGCGCATTGAAGCTCGATGAGCCGCAACTAAGACAAGGAAAGATCGGGCTATCTTTAGTGCGGGGGATCTTTGAAGATGGAACACCGTTCAATCTTCCCCATGAGGGCGCATGCCCACAATCGCTTGTAGTACCCGCGCATACGCGCGACCAAGTAGTCTACCTCCTACTCCCTTCACGCCGTCCTGGCATGGACGAAGTGACATTCGACGATGATTCAGGCAGTTTTGCGAGGTACTCTGCGAAAGAGTCATCGGTTCGCGATAGTGTTTCGGGCAGGGATATGAGTGCGGTCCTGAGGTTGGGGCAGCCTCGTTTGCGCTTAGCGCTCGAGTCGGAAGCACTCGACGCCTTTGAATGTCTAGGCGTGGCACGCGTCGATCGCGTGGAGACAGACAAACAAGTCGTGCTGGACGAAGGCTACATTCCTCCAGCACTCGATGCGCATGCGTCGTCCTGGCTCACCTCCGCGATTCGCGAGATTTACGGATCACTGCAGGCTCGAGGGGATGCGTTGGCCGCCATTACGAGCGGCGCGAACCGCTCCACCGTGGCGCAATCTACGGATATCCTCATGCTGCAGACGATGAATCGTTACCAGCCGCTGTTTTCACACCTATGCGGCCACCACAGTGTGCATCCCGAATCCCTCTACCGGATCTTTGCGATGCTAGCCGGAGAGTTGGCTACATTTCGAGCAGGAAGGCGCTGCGCGACATTCGACGCCTATCAACACGACGATCTGGCGATGACTTTTCAGCCCATCGTCGACGATATTCGTAGGTCGTTGGCCGAGGAAACCAAGCGCAATGCGATCTCGATATCGGTCGAGAGGCGCAAGTATGGCTTCTGGACCGCACGCGTTGAAGATCGACTCTTGTTGAAGAATGCCATGTTTATCTTGAGCGTGAATTCTCGGCTATCTCCGGAGGTCATCCGCCAGCGATTCCCCGCCGTCGTGCAGATTGGGCCCACCGAACAAATCGGCCATTTGGCAGATCACAGCCTTCCGGGCATTCGTCTGCACCCCCTGGCATCTCTGCCGCCGGCTCTGCCCTATCACGACGGGTCGACCTACTTCGCGTTCGACCGCAGCAATGGCTTGTGGGACGCGCTCGACAAATCCGGCGCCATTGCGTTCCATGTCGCAGAGGACTTCCCTGATCTGCGCCTGGATCTTTGGGCGATGCGGGAGTAAATGCGAATGACTCAGGATGAGCGCCGGCGCAGCGAATCCGATCTCCATCGAACGATACTGAGACCGGCTCCGGGCAAGCGCGGAATCTCGGCACAGACCAACCCTACCCCGACGTCGCTGACAGACGGGCGACAGCGCAAGGCGCGCCCGAAGCTTCCTGAATCGCAAGACAGAAACGTCCTTCTGGGAGCTGCGAATCGCGTGCTGGCGCTTGCGGTGCAGTTGAGGCGCCTGCACCTGCCTCCGGAAATGGATCGATTGGGCGAGGAAACGACTCTCCTGGTACGGGAGTTCGAATCAAACGCGCTCAAGCGCGGCGCCAGCCAGGATCTGGCGATAGCTGCGCGCTACTGCCTGTGTACGTTCCTCGATGAGTCGATCTCGACCACACCATGGGGAGGTGGCGGGCAATGGGACGGAAAGAGGCTGCTGGTCCAATTTCACAGCGAAGCGTTTGGTGGGGAAAAGTTCTTCGTCCTACTCAATCGCGCACGCGAGCGGCCGCACGAGACCATCGACCTGCTGGAACTGATGCACGTCATTCTAGCGCTCGGTTTCCTCGGCCGATACGCCAGCCGGTCGAAGACCGAGCTGGCCGATGTGCGCGAAGAGCTGTTCCATACGATTCAAGTGACGCGCGGCGCGCCGCCCCGCGAGTTATCCCCTCGATGGCGACCAGCGACTGTTGGCCGTCCAGCGATGGCTCGCTGGATACCGCTATGGGTGGTATTGGTCGCCTGTGCTGCCGCATTGTTCGGCGCGTACGTGTTGTTCGCCGCGCTTCTGGGCAATAGCGTTGATACCGTGACCGCGCGCATAGACGCTGTGGAAGCACGCCCGCCCGTTTCATCACTCGCAGCCCCACCTGCAACGCAGCAGCCTGCAATGCCGAGGGCGCTACTGAGCGAGCTGCTCGGCCCCGAGCAAGCGGCCGGCCTCGTCGAAGTCTACGACGGCCCGGATCGCTCTACAGTATCGATCCCAGGCGATGGCCTATTTGATTCGGGCAAAGCCGCAGTGCGGGCCCGCTACGTCGGCATCATCGAGCGCATCGCGAAAGCCCTGAATGCGGTACCAGGCGACATCGAAATAAGCGGGCATACAGACAACGTCGGCAGTGACAAGAGCAACCGCCTGCTATCGAAGGCGCGCGCGGATGCAGTGTGGACGCTGATGCTGCCACATTTGGACGACTCCAGCAGGCTAAGCGCAAAAGGCTTCGGCGCAGATTTGCCTCGCGAATCGAACGATTCGCCGCAGCATCGAGCCATGAACCGCCGAGTGGAGATAGCGTTAGTCACGCGAAGCAGCGTGCGCCCCGCCCAGAACTAGAAAACACGCGCGATACGCGCGTGTCGTGCGCAAAGAGGATGCTTTGAAAAAGTTCGTCGATCTCCTCAAGAATCGCCTATTCATCTCGTTCCTGGGCATCGTCCTGTTGTGCGTGTTGATCTATTTTGCAGGCGCAGAGCTCGGGTACCGCAATTACAGGCCTCTAGCGACTGCGCTCGCACGATGGCTCACCATCGTACTCGTAGTAGTAACTTGGTTGGCTCTCGTTGCCTGGCGGCGGCGGCGCGCCTTCATGACCAATGCACTGCTATGGACTGGACTGGCCGCACGCAGCAACACTGCTTCCGAGCAAGCATCCAAAGACGATCTCGAGAAGATCCGCGCGAAAGGTGAGGAAGCCTTTGCTCTCCTCAGGAAGATGCGCGTCAAGCGTTCGGGCGGCGCAGTGTATGCCCGAGAGCTCCCGTGGTACATCATGATCGGCGCTCCGGGGGTGGGCAAGACGACGGCACTTCTCAATGCCGGGCTCAACTTTCCTTTAGCAGCACGACTTGGTACGGCAGAAATCAAAGGAGTCGCCGGGACGCGCAACGTCGACTGGTTCATCACGGACGAGGCAGTACTGATCGATACGGCCGGACGTTTCTTGACCCAAGACAGCAGTCGGGAAGTCGATTCGGCGACGTGGATGGGATTTCTCGACCTGTTGAAGCGACAGCGTCCTCAGCGCCCGATCAATGGTGTGCTACTGTCGATAAGCGCAGCGGATCTTCAGCAGCTCTCCTCGGCGGATAGGCGTGCGCAGGCTGAAGACACACGACAGCGATTGGAGGAACTTCACCGCGCATTCAGCCTGCGTTTGCCCGTCTATGTCCTGATCACAAAGTGCGATTTACTGGCCGGATTTACCCAGTTTTACGCCGACATGGGAAAAGAAGAGCTCGCGCAGGTGTGGGGCACGACTTTCGAACTTTCGGCGGACGCGCATGAGTCCGATGTGCTGCCTCTTCTTCCAGCGGAGCTGGCGGCGCTCGAAGGACGACTTTCTGAGAGAATGCTAAGCCGATTACGGGAAGAGCGCGATACTTCCCGTCGCGCCTTGATCCAAGCCTTCCCTCAACAGTTCAGTTTGCTTTGTGGATCGCTTCTAGAGTACGTCCAGGACGTGTTCGCTTATCCGATCTCTGAAAGCACTCGCGTTCGAGGCGTGTATTTCACGAGTGGAACGCAGGAAGGGACCCCGTTGGATCGAGTGATGAATGCGCTCGCCAAGTCCATGGGTCTCAATGCGAGTGCGTTACCTGCCCACGCGGAAGAGGGTAAAGCTTTCTTCATCACTCGCCTTTTGCGCGAGGTGATATATAAGGAGGAGGACCTCGCTGGCGCCAATCTTCGTGTCCAGCGGCGCCACGCATTGCTACAACGCTTCGCGTACGCCTCGGCGATACTGGCAACGGCTAGCGTCATTGGATATTGGGCGCTTAGTTTCATAAGAGATCGCACTTACTTGAGCACCGCCGAGCATGCCACGGCAGCGCTTGAAGAAAAAGTGCGGACCTTGCCAGCCCAGCCCGACCTCCACACTTTGCTCCCTGTGCTCGACGCCGCGCGCAACATGCCCGGGGGCGTAGAGCAGCGTATTAAAAGCTCCTCTCACTCGTGGGGCTTAGGGCTTGATCAGAGCGGAAAACTGGAGAAGGCAAGCATTGATATCTATCACCGCCTTCTGCATTCCGCGTGGTTGCGCTTTATCGCACACCAGATGGAATCCGGACTGCAAAGCGAAGGAGACGACTTGCAGCTATACGAGCTCCTGAAAGCGTACCTAATCCTGACTGGCAATGCGCCTGCCGGGAAAGTGGATAAGGACTTCGCGCGCCTCTACGCGGATAAGCAAGCGGCGTCCGTAAGCTCCGATATGCGACCAAGCTTCATCTCGCATACCATCGAGTTGTTTACCACGCCTGCACGCGACCGCAGCGCCACGATCGACAATGATCTGGTTGAAAAAACTCGAGCGAAACTCATCGATCCGCAGCCGGCCGTCAGACTGTACCGATTGACTAAGACTCACGCCCTCACGAGACCGCTGCTGCAAGCAGAGTACTCACCAACGCAGGAGGATCACCTTGCAGGACAGGTGCTAGCGCGAAAAAGCGGCCTGCCGATAAACAAAGGCATCCCTCAATTTTTCACCTTAAAGGGACATGCCGCTTTAAAAGCGGCACTGGCGGACATCGTCAAGTCGCAGGTCGACGATGCGTGGGTGCTGAATGAAACCACCGCGCACTCACCGGCCAACATGGCTAATCTTCAGGCTGCCGTTTCCGACCTGTATTACTCGGAATACATCAGAACTTGGCGCGGTCTGCTTGCCGACTATACCGTGGCGCCACTGGGCGATACGAGACAGGCACTGCAACGGTTGGGATTGCTGGCAGGCCGCGACTCGCCACTGCGGAAACTGACGCTTGTCGCGGCTGAGCAGACCACCTTGACCAAACCTAACGGAAAGGACGCAAAAGAGGCGCTCGCGGCGATAACGACCCCAGTGGACAAGGAGTTTGAACCCTTACATCGATTGGTAAGCGCCGAGAATGGAAAGTCACAGCTTGACGCGCTGCTCGAAACACTAAATGGCGCACATCAAGCGATGGGTACGGTCAAAGAGAAAGTAGCCCGAGGTGACCAAGTCCAGCCGGAAGACGTTCAGGCTTTCGCAGCGCTGCGCGACCAGGCACCTATGCAGCCTTTGCCCATCCGCTCGGTGCTGGAGGCGGTTGCAGCCGAAGCAGGTCGCGTATCCCGTGTGGGTAACTACGCAATATTCGATGAAGATTGGAGAAGCCAAGTATGGTCTGACTGCCGTCAGAAGATCATGGGTCGATATCCATTTGATCCCGACAGCAGTCAGGACGTGCAATTGAGCGATTTCAGCCGTCTGTTCGGACCGGGAGGAGCAATTGACAAGTTCGTTGAGCGGCTGGACGCTTATATCTATCGCGACGGACGAATTCTGCGTGCACGCGCAAGCAATCAATTTGGCCTCAGCATCTCACCCGGGACCTTGGCTGCACTGCAGCAGGCAGAAGAGATCCGGGAAGCGTATTTCAGTAACGGTCAGAGCCCCAGCGTATCGTTCTCTTTGACGCCAGTATCGATGGACCCGTCGATCCGACTGTTCACGTTCGATTGGGGCGATGTCGATAATAAACTGACCTTTGAGAATGGGAAACCTCGTATTCGCCAATCCATCAGTTGGCCGCCTGAGAAAGGACGTGAGGTCGCGCGGATCGAAGTCGCGCCCGCCGGCCCACAGGGAGGAGGATCGACAAGGCCTGGACCATGGGCGCTTTGGAAGTTGATGGGAAGTGCACAAGTGAAGAGAGTCGCTAATCGAAATGAGTACAGCGCAGCGTTTGTGTTTGACGGGCGGCGCGTACAATTGACCATTCAGCCGGATGCGGAAAAAAATCCTTTCTCTACCACTTCACTGAAGTACTTCCGGTGCCCGGAACATCTCTGATCCCGACAGGTGTCTTGCCTGGATTTTTTGGCAAAGTGCCGTCACTGGGCGATTTTGTATCCAAGCGCCTACCCAGTCCCTTTATCGAATCATGGGACGAGTGGTTGCAAGACGGACTCAATGCGAGCCGTGACGAACTAGGCGATCTTTGGTTGGATCTATATCTTCATGGCCCCATCTGGCGTTTTCTCCTTCCGGCAGGAGTTGCTGGTTCCGCTGCCTGGATCGGTGTACTAATGCCTAGTATGGACAGAGGAGGGCGGCATTTTCCATTCACGATAGCTGCGCCTGTCGATCGCGCAGATCGGCCACTCCGAACGCTCGGCAACAGAGAGGCATGGTTTGATGCGATGGAAGAAATCGCACTTTCCGCACTCGATGATCGAGTCGATATCGATACACTCGATCTACACCTATTGACCGCTCGCTTTGCGGACGCAACCACCCCACATTCCCTTACGCAACCGGAACGAGACCGAATCGTATGGTCCGTGGTCGGCGAGGCTGGCGATTCGTGTGCAACGCTCATACACGACCTGGCCGATCGCGTCGGCGCAATGCAATTCGCCAGGAATTCTTTCTGGACCACCCTTGGATCAAAGTATGTAAAGCCAACGCTATTGGTCTGTCCGGGATTGCCTAGAGCGCGGATGTTCGCAACGTTGCTAGACGGTGACATCGAGCGTTGGATTTGACTATTAAGAAGCACACTGACGCACTGATGGCATACTCGTCAGAAGCCGGCAAAGACTCCGGCTCGCCCCAGTTATCTTGGATCAGGATTTCATAGCGGACCAATGGAGGGCGGCCGCTTCGATCGCACGCTGTATATAGCGAGATGGTGCTGGCGACCCGCGGCACTTGGCCGCTCGCGTTCCTCGATCGCTACAAAGTCGATAAACTGCTGGGGCAGTACGCGCGAGCTGCGCACAGCGACGAAGGACTCCTTGGCTTTCTCGATAGGCTGGCTGGGCATCGAGCAGGGTTAGCCGGCATGAGCGCGGTGCGGGGTACAGATCCGATCTGGTGGAGCGCACTATTGCCAAGCCGCTCATTAGCGTGGTCGCCCGCATGCTGGCGGGCTGCCGCTACGTCGCCCTGGGAGAGTCCTCGCCGATTTCCCGGTGCTAGCCGTACGCGGCCCCATACCCTTCTCGCGTGGACCCAGGAATTTCGACCACTGGCAACCATCGCTCGTAAAGTTGGATGGAACTCGCCCATCCAATTACGGCATACATGTATCCGCGGTAACGCATCGCATACATGCAGGACAGCAGGAGCGCCTTGCCGATGCCCTTGCCTCGAAAGTCGGAAGCCACACCCACTGGACCGAATACGCCCAATGCCACTGCGTCGTAACAAGCAAAGCCGACTAGGCTGCGCTCCGTGACTGCGATGTAGCAGTAAGCCGGCCCCCGACCCATTGCCACGTCGCATTCGCTTGCCCAACCACTGCTGAAATGCTGCTCGACGAAATCGACAAGGCGACGCTTTTCGTGCGCAAGCGCCAATCTGACGGTCACGCCCTCGACCGCCTGCAACGTCGGCAGGTCATATAGCTTTACAAGAAGATCCATTGGATGCTCAACACGGCGCTTTTCGAATCCATATCGCTGTTTCCCTCGCTCGCCGATCCCGGCACCTCTTAAACTGACCTTAAACTACATACCAGTGTTGAAACGGTGTGACCCATTGGCTTCAGCGCACATGGGATCAGTTGATAAAGGTGCACCTTACTCGCCTCGAAACCCTAAAGTAAGGAATCCAGATGGCCGCGCTAACGGCGTTATGGAGCAACACTCTCCTGCTCTCGATCGCAAACGCCTCGGCTCCCACGCCCAACTCAATAACCATGAGAATGAAAGACGAAGCGAGACCCGTGATCAGTAGCGCGATGATGGTTGATGGCGCGTTTTTCTTCTTACCGAAAAACAGCACTGCAGCATAGGCTGCAAAAGCTAAGAAGTCCCACTTCTACTAGAAGTTCGAAGGCATAGGGTGCTCCGAATCCAGCCTCAGCCACCTCGCTATACTGACTCAAAGCGATCACCAACATGACGCCCCCAGATATCGGCCCTAAAAACGAAACCAATCGCTGACAGGAAGAGCCCCCCTCCAATGTCAACGAGAGTAGGCTCGACCGGCGAGGACTGCACTTGGCCCACTTCTGTCTGGTCTGTCATGATCTTACCTGGGCGCCGCCGATGACCAATATTCTGGCAATGTCTGCCAACTGCCGCCCGCTGTCTAGATAACTTGGGGGTTTA
>Ga0268299_1004475_pt1 | contig 10832 bp, 9 predicted proteins | sample NOBtaG_FD_193484 | JGI IMG/M metagenome (GOLD analysis project Ga0268299, IMG submission 193484) | Activated sludge microbial communities from bioreactor in Nijmegen, Gelderland, Netherland - NOB reactor | ecosystem: Engineered > Bioreactor > Aerobic > Activated sludge | place: Netherlands... | reverse complement strand
CGCGCCGAGATCCGCGAGCAACATGCACGCGAACGGTCCCGGTCCGATACCGACGAGCTCGACGATCTTGATGCCAGCGAGGGGTCCTTGGGCTTTGGGCATGGGGAGGATGGGTAGCAGGCGAGCGACGCTGCCTCAACCAACCTCAGACGGAAGCTCGACGGTCGTGTGACGGCATCGTCGCAGGTCAGGCGACCGGCCGTCACCAGCTACTCGCAGCGATGCCACACCTCATGCCCAGTGCCATGGCGTCGTGTCGATCTGCCGGGGGCGTCCAGTTGAACGTCCTCCACACACTACTCCTCAAGGGAGTCTTAGCGCGCCAGGCCGACGGCACCATGCGTTTTCATCCTGCGCCACCGCCAACCGATCGGGAGGTCGCTCTCCTGCTCGCGACTATTCGCACACGCATCTTGCGGCTCCTGCGACTTCGCGGCGTGCTTGCTAACGACGGCGAAACATCGAGACCGATCCGCTCGCCGTCGATACGCTCGTGCTCGCACAGCTCAGCGCCGCCACCGTCCGCGGGCGCTCGGCGTTCGGCGACCGCACCGGCACGCCCGTGCGGCGCGTCGGCCGCGACGCCATGCCGTGGGTCTGGACAGTCAGCGCGCGGCACGCATACCTCGAGCGCCCCGATCTTCACGCCGATCGCAACGTCCGCGCGGATGACCGGCCCGGGCTTCGAACGGCTCTGCCGCAGGGCAAACGGCGGTACAGATCCGAAGGTCCGAGACCGACCCGGACACCGCCGCCAACTCGGACGCCCCGATGAAGAACGCGGACAGCGTCGTCACGGGTCACCTCATCGATCGCGACGGCGAACCGACCCGGAAGGCCGTCGACGAGTTCCTCGAGTTCTTCCGCCTGCGCTTGCGCGCGTAAGCAGCTTGATTCAGCGAAGCCAGCGGAGCCGATGCGCTGGGCGTATCGAAATGGCGCAACGAGTCGCGCTCGTAGGCATCATTCCGAGTTTCCTTCGCGAATTTCATTGCCCGCGAAAAGGGACCGATGCTACGACCCGCCGACCTTCGACCGAAACACATCCGTAGATCGATCGACGTTACGCCAAGGCTCGTCAATGGTGCGCAGGAACCTACACGTCGGGATATTCGCGCTGTGTTTGCTGTCGTTCGGCTGCGCACCCGCGATCGGAACGCGGAACCAGCCAGGGGAACCGGCGCTGATCGGCGGAGGGCGCGACGAGGTTTCCAAGTTGCAAAACGACGTGGCCCGATTGCGACAAGAGGGGAGAGATCGCGACGCGCTACCGGTCACCGAGAAGCTGCTGGCGCTCACTGAAAATGCCGCCGAGCGGGACCCTCTCGGGGTCGCAAAGACGTTGATCGTCGTCGCCCCCGTCTACGAGGCGTGTGGGCAAACTTCCCGCGCCGAGGATCTCTATCTGCGCGCTCTAGCCTATCGGGAGCGCGTTCTCGGCCCGGAGCACCCCGACGTCGCTACCGTGCGGGTCGACGTCGCCCGACTCTATCGAGCCCACGGCAAAGACGCGCTCGCGGAAGAGTTCTACCGACGCGCACTGGCGACCCGGGAACGAGCCTTCGGGGACAGCGCCGAGACGAGCGAAGTGCTGAACGACTTGGGGCGGCTTCATCACGATCGCCGCGAGTATCAGCGCGCAGAAGATCTCTATGAGCGAGCGCTGGCGATCCAAGAGAAAACACGTGTCAAAAACGACACCGGATCGACCGCAAGCCTCAGCAACCTGGCGGCTCTCTATCTCGAGCGCGGGGACTACGCGCGGGCCGAGTCGCTCTATCAGCGCGCGCTCTCCGCGGCAGAGCAAGCGCACGGGCGCGAACATCCCCGTGTCGCCGCGGCCCTGACCAATCTGGCGCTGGTCGAGCAAAAGCTCGGCAAATACGTAACCGCGGAGCAACTCGATCGACGAGCGCTCGCCATCTCCGAGCACACGCGTGGCCCAGATCATCGTGACGTGGCGACCGTCCTCAACAATCTGGCGTCGCTCCTAGACTCGCGAGGCGAATACGCCGAAGCGGAACGACTCTACGAGCGCGCGCTGGCCATCAATGAGAAGACGCTCGGCCCGGACCATCTCGAAGTCGCAACCGTCCTGAACAACCTCGCGTCGCTCCAGCAATCCATGGGCAGGTACGAGAAAGCCGAGGAAGCGTACCGACGCTCGCTGACCATTCGTGAAAATGCACTGGGGCCGGAGCACCGCGAGGTCGCCGCGAGCCTGAACAACTTGGGGCAGCTCGCCGAGGCACGGGGCGACTATGAGCAAGCCGAGTCGCTGTACCGCCGGGCGTTGGCGATCTACCGGACCGCATCGGGAGATCGTCATCCCGATACCGAAGCCGTTACCGGGAACCTCGCCAGCCTGCTCATGCGCCGCGGGAACCTGGCCGCCGCCTACCCTCTTCTCAAGCAGGGCGACTGGCCCGTCGGCCTCGGCAGCTACTACCTCGCGCAACACGACTACTCGAACGCATTGAAGCAGTTCTCGAAGGCCGCCCACGGCGCCGACGCGAACGGAGACACCCGCCATCTGGTGCCCAGCCATCTGGGCTTGGGGCTCGCCCTGGAGGGATTGGCTCAACCATCCCTTGCCGCCGAAAGCTACCGGGTCGCGGTCCGAATGATCGAAGAGCAGCGCGCTGCGATCGATGCGGCGGAGCGCATGCATTTCCTCGGAGGCTTCACCGGCGCTGGGTTCAAGCGGATCGCGGCGTACGAGGGCCTCGTGCGCACGAGTGCCGCGCTCGGCAAACCGGACGACGCCTTGCAGTGGGCCGAATACACGAAAGCACGCGAGTTGCTCGAGGCCACGGCGCACCGACGCACGCCGCTCGGCTTGCCCGCGGAGGTCGCGCAGAAGGAAGATGCCCTCGTCAGTCGCCTCGGCGCTCTGTACCGCCAACGCGACGAGACCTCATCGAAGAATCCCGAGGTCTTTGCCGACCTCCAACGGGTACAGATCCCCGGAGCCAAGGGGGAGCTCGACGCGTTCGTTGCCGAGATCGGCCAGCGGTACCCCGCGTATGCCGCGTATAAATATCCTCAACCGCTCGGGGTCTCGGACATCGCACTCGGCCCTACCGAAACGCTGCTCGAGTTTGCGGTCACCGCGGACCGTACCTTCGCGTGGCTTCTCCGCGGCGGAACGCTGATCAAGTTCACGGCCATTCCCGTGAGAAGGGATGTGCTGGATCGGGAGATCCAAGCGTACCGTTCGTTGTTCGAGAACATCCATCGCACCGACGACCTGCGTTCGGACGTCGCACAGGGCAAGAAGCTCTACGAGCTGATCCTGAAAGACCTGATATCGGCCTGCGTGCCGGGCGATCCGCTCGTCATCGTTCCAGACGGGAGTCTCGGCCTGATCCCGTTCGAGGCATTGGTCGTCGACGGCAACGCCGGAAACGTCCGTTACCTCGGCGATGTCTTCCCGGTCGTGTACGCCCAATCGGCGACCGTCTTCACCAACATGCGGTCGCCCGCGGAGCGTGAAAAGAATCGCAAGCAAGGCAAGGTACTGGTGCTCGCCGATCCCGTTTTCGACGCCGCGGATAGCCGCTGGCCGAGTGGCACCGCGTCGTCGACGCCAACGAAGAAACCCCACTGGGACCGGCTCGATAAGACCGCGACGCTCGTGCACTCGCTGCAGGAGGCGTACGGCACCGGCCAGGTGATGGCACTCACCGGAATGGAAGCTTCCGAAGCCGTTCTGCGAAAACAAGGACTCGATGGCTACGCGTACTTGATCATGGCCACCCACGGCGTGTTGGGGGGTGGGTCGGCGCACGTTCGTGAGCCAGCGCTGGTGCTGAGTCAGGCGGCTGCGAACAGGATGGATCCGGACGATGACGGATACCTCACGCTGAGCGAGGTTGCGGCACTCAAGCTCGATGCCGACGTGGCGGCGCTCATCGCGTGCGAGACCGGCGTCGGAGCGAACGTCGAAGGCGAAGGCGTGATGGGAATGGGTTGGGCCTTCGCGTATGCAGGCGCGAGAAATACCGTCATGAGCCTCTGGTCGGTCTACGAAGGATCGGCCGTGCAGCTCACGGAGATTCTCGTCGCACGGTTGCGTGAGGGAATGCAGCCACAGGAAGCGCTGCGTCAGGCGCGCATCGAGCTACGCAGCCGCGGCTATCGACATCCATACTTTTGGGCGCCATTCATTTTGGTCGGCGTGGGGTGATCACCCTAATGACGACCATTGCTTTTCGCGATGGGTTCGTGGAATGCCCGCTCGGCAAATCCGAGCGAGTTCTCGACGACGACCGATGAAGAGGACGAAATGAACCGAGCGATCTGCACACGGATGAAAAGAAGCGGTGCGCTCGTCGTGCTGATGAGCTCGATCATGGGGTGCAGTATCGTCATGCCTCAGGCCGGCTCGCTGGCACCTCCGCAGCCTGCAAAGTGGAAATCGCCCAGGCAGGCGATGGTCGAGCGCGTCGTCGTACGTGATTCGAGACTCTCGGCGCCGGACATCGTCGAGGAGTCCCTGACCATCAACGTCAAAAATCTGTTGGTGCAAGCTGGATATTTCAGCGACGTCAAGGTCGTGCCCGAGAAGGCGACCAACGCCTATCACCTGCGGCTGCAGTTCGATCGTTACGCGGTGTCGCGCAGGATACATCCGGCCTATTGGCCCGTGGCCTTCATAACCATGACTTTTTACATTTGGTTCGGAGGTCCCATCGTCGTCGACGATGTGGACCTGCACGGCGAGCTCACCGTGGAAGACGACAACGGTAAGGTCCTCGTCAGGAAGACGGAAGAACTGGTCTCCTCGGAGAACCGCAACTTGTACTCGCCGCGACGGAACTTCTGGGATGGGTCGGTAGAACGGACGCGCGTCATCCAATCACTCATCGATCAGGTTATGGCCGAGCTCCAACGGCCTGGGGGTCTTTCATGATGAACAGGTTCCGCAGCACCCGTCTCTATACCCTCGTCGTGACCGCGCTGATTTCCAGCGGCTGCGCCACGTTCCGCGGCGGCCTCGTCGGTGCAGTTCAGCCTTGGCCTCCCGAGGCGGCGCAAACGCGAAAGTCGATCGCCATCACAGTTCGCATGGACAGGACGGTGGACCTCGGCCCCAACAATGGCCCGCTTCCTGTCGGCGATGACGAGGTTGGCCAATTTCGGGGAAAGGTGTGGGCTGAGTATCAGGACTCGGGGCTGTTTTCCGAGGTGAAGACCGGCTTGGAAGACGCCGACCTACGAGCCGATGTCCACATCGCAGTGCACCAGTGGGGAAGCTTGGCGCTCGCGATGCTTTCGGGATTCACCTTCGTGATGATTCCGATGAAGACGAACGTCGACGATTTCGAGATGACGACCACATTCAAGGACCGCAGCGGGCAAGTGCTCGGCACCATCAAGAAGAAGGAAACGCTGAACACCTGGTATCAGCTGTTCCTGCTCGGGGCGGCGCCGTTCAAAAACATCATCTCGCAGATGAATGCGGCGATCGCAGACCTCGCGCGCTCGACGATCGTCGATGCACGCGCACAGAAGGCCATATGATCCGGCGAGCGCCAAAGCGGTCGGGCCTCGTCGCGCTGTGTTGCATCGCCATGCTCGTCCAGGCCTGCGCGACGGTCATCAGTGGGAAAACTCAAACGCTCCAGGTGCGCTCGGATCCACCCGAGGTGCTGGTCACCGCCCAGCCTGGCGGATATCACGTCACGACACCGGGAAGCTTGACGCTGCCGCGGTTGAGCTCTGGCTATCTGCTGCGATTCGAGAAGAGCGGATACGAGCCCGTAGACCTGCGTCTCGCAAGCTCCACGAACGGCTGGGTGTGGGGAAACCTCCTCATTGGCGGTTTGATCGGCTTGGCAATCGACTACAGCACGGGAGCAGCGTACGCCCTCTCCAAGGGCGAGGTCGAGGCCCGACTGTCCCCTCTCCGCGCCGACGCGCGCTCCGATGGTCGTGATCTCTTCGTCTTCGACACCGCCGGAGCGCTGCTGCTGACGCTGCGGCTCGAGTAGTCGTGCCATTCCTCAGTCGGGCGCTCTGCCGTCGTTGCGGGCGGATGCGCTTGGCGGTCGCCCTGGCCGTGGTCGCGCTGCTCGGTGCCGGGTGCACGCGGCGCGTCGTGTTTCGGACCATCCCCGAAGACGCCGTCGTCACCGTCAACGGCAAGAAGGTCGAAGGAAACTCCTTCGAGTACGATGGACGGGTCGGAGCCGAGTACCGCTTGAGAGTGGAAGCTCCCGGGTATTTCCCCGAAGATCGCCGACTCGACGTCCACTTGCCGACCGGCGCTGATGGAAGCCACCCCGTCTCGTGGGTCACGGGTGAGCTGCCGACCCAGATGCACATCGAGCTGCGTCCGCTCACGGGCCGATTGCCGGGCGAGGCTGCGAAGAAGCTCAGGTTCGAGGAGGCCGTTCGGGAGGTCGCCGAGAATCTTCTCGCGGAGATCCGGCGGGAACGGACTCGGGAGCACAAGGGCTGGCGCGCGCAGATCGTGCTCGATCCCGTGGTGGATCCCGACACCGGACGGGCGTTCGAGATCAGCCAGAAGATCGAGGACCTCATCAACGACGAAGCGAGGCTCAAGTTTCCGAGCTTCAACGTCGCTCCGATGCGCTCACAAAACATCGACAGCGCAGACTATGTCCTCACCGGCATCATGCCGTTGGAGAAACCTGACGCAGGCAGCGGGACGTTGCGTCACTTGCTGTTGTCGGTCGTGGACAGGAAAAGCGGAGAGATCGCGTTCCACGCCGACGTCTGGATCCTCGACACCGACCTCGACGTACGACCGACCGCGTTCTATCGCGAGAGCATCCTCTATCTCAAAGACCAGCGCACCGACGCACTGGTCGCTACGGCGAGGGCCCCAATCGGGAGCCTGGCAGACCCGAGCTACCTCAATTCACTTTCGTCCACGGCGCTCATCAACGAAGCCGTGTTTGCCTACAACGCCGGCGACTACGAACGAGCCTTGTCCTTGTTCAGCCGGGCGGTCGACCACCCCGACGGTGCCGCGATGATCGCCTATTCCGGCATCGTGCAGAGCTTGTTCAAGCTCGGCAGGACGAGAGACGCTGGGCCCTACGTGGCCGCCGGAATCGCGCTGGGATTGGAGTACGGCAAGATCGAGCTGGAACCCTTCTTCGAGGTGAACACGACGCATCTCTTCGGAGCGCCGCCGATCCTGGAACTCTACGAGATGCACTTGCATGCGATCGCGTCGAACATCGCGACCTCGACGCGATGCGTTCGGATCGTCGGGCACGCGAGCCCGACGGGAACACAGCAGCGAAACCAAGAACTCTCGGAGGAGAGGGCCGTGTTCGTCTATCAGAAGCTTCGAGCGGAGGCGCCGGGTGTCGAAGGAAAGACCAGTCACGAAGGACGGGGCCATTCCGAGCCCAGGAAGGGCACGAAGACCAACGACGCAGAGGACGCCGTCGATCGCCGCGTCGAATTCCAAGTCGTGCAGTGCAGCCTTCAGTAGGAGACGGGTGCCCTCAGTTCCCTGACGATCCGTTTTGGGCACCACCGGACTCTCCGGTGTTCACCGGCGGTTCTTTACTCGGGCCACCGGGCTGGTCGGGATCGACCGGGGGGCGATCGCCCTTCTTCGACCCCATGTTTTTGAGGTCGCCCGACGGCGTCTGCAAAGGCTTCGGCGTGTCGCCAGTGCTATCTGCCCGCGCTTCGAATGAAGCAGTGAGCAGGAACAATGCAATGGCCGGGATGATCAAAACGACCGTGCTCGCGCTCATAGTACTCACTCCTTGGCCGGCGAAATCTCGTGTTCGACCTTTCGTCGAATCTCCACTTCGCGCAGTTCGTCCCACAGTGCGTGAGCGAGGACCAGCACCAGTGGCGTGATCGCATCGAGGTAGACGAAGAAGTTGGTCAAGGCCACGTAGCTGACGAACACCGTGAAGAGCGCAATGCCCGCCACCGACAACAAGCGGGCGAGCCAGCCGTGCTGGAGGGCGAACGCAATCGCGCCGAGGAGCGCCAGCGCGATCTCCAGTGTCGTCGTGAAGCGAGACGACGCGGCTTGCTTCACGCGGCGCTCGGTGATTGCCGCAGCGTGATTTGCGTGGATGTAGACTCCCGACGTCTTTCCCAACGGGGTCTCGTAGAGATCAATGAGACCGCCGGTTCCATAGGCGGTCCGATTCCACGTGCCGCCGACGATGACGGCCTTGCCATGGAACTTCTCAAGGAGCTCCTGGTCGGTCATGTCCAGCACCTCGTTGGCCCCGACCCGATTGAACTTTTCTTTGCGAAGGAAATGCGCGATCGGCAGCTCCCCTCCCGCGTCGAACACCTCTGCCGCCGGGGGATCCATCACACGGGCGATCGCGAGCGGAAACGAGTCCAACTTCGAATCCTCTCCCTGAATATCCAATCGCGTCGGGACTCGACGTTTGTCGTGTGCCAACGCGATGAACCCGAAACGCACCCCACTTCCTGCCCGCTCGAGCTCAGTTCCGCTGTAAATGTCCGAGCGACGGATGTAGTGACCGCCGGAATCGAGCGCGATCGTCTTCGGGATGACGACGGCCGTCTGACGGGCGACCTCCAGGACGGTTTGAACGAGTCGATCACGCTCGGCTTGGTAGTCCGGGTGCTCTGCCGGCTGCCCCTCGGGCGTCGGAGAGCGAAAGTCGAAATCGAGGGCGATCACGCGTGGTTGACCCTCGACGACGGTCTTGACCAGCTGCGCCAGCCAATCGCGCTTGATCGGAACACGGCGAGCGAGCGGTCCCTTCCAGTATTCCTCGTCACCGATCTCGACGACGACCGTGTACCATGGTGACGCGTCCAGGCTGCCGCGCTCGGTCAACCATTGAAAAAGCCCGTACCGCCACTCGATGAGTGGGGATCCGATGTCCTCGAGCAAATGGCCGACGCGCAATCCCAACGCCACCATCGCAGCGACGGCAATCCAGTAGCCGATCCCTTTCGCGCGCAGGCGCTCCCAAACCGTGGGCTGATTGCTTTCACGTCTCATTGGTCACCCACAGGACTGAACGGAGCCGAGTAGATCGAACGCTCGTTGCCTTCCGCCGGCAGCCGCCGCGCGAGGTGCCCGCCGGCGATGTCCTTGATCGAAGCTTCCACACCGTACTCCGTTCTTCGGTAATCGGCCGCGTCGCGACCGTGGGCCGGATTAGTCGCGGAGGTGTCGTTCCACAGCCGCTATCGAAAAGTCCAGATGGCGGCTTTCGGCTGCAGGAAACGGCAGTACAGATCCGAACGTCCGACTTCGGAGGTTAGGTAAACCCACCCGTACGAAGAAGCGGGGAGCGCTGCCTATCTACCCCCCCCCCGCAAACCCAGGTGACCTCACACCGCTACTCGCGCTACGCCACCGAACGCAGATCGAAGTGGGCGTGGACACATCATATGCACGCACGGACACACGTCCGTCCTCGGCGCGCGTGATCAGTCCGAGCTTGGTCAACGCCACCACGTCCTGGTGGACGCGCTTCGGCGTGAGGGCACGCAACACCGCGGCGGGAGACTCGAACGTCAGGACATCGCCGGCGCTCTTTCCTGACTTCCAGACCTTCACGAATCGCGCACCCATCTCCGCGAGTACCGCCCTGCTGTAGTGGCGGATCTGGATCGTCGCCCTTTTTCATTTGGCTCTCCGTCGCGCGACATCGGCCAGGAAATAGCGAACCAGCGTCGCGACGTCGGTGAACCGGTAGGCGCTCTCGATACCGCCGACATGGCGGTGGTCACCCTTGGATCGTTCGTTGTCGTAGCCCACGATTCGCCTGCCCGAGCGGCCGTAGAAGAGCCGGTACTTGGATCGATGCACGCCGCCTGCGACCGGGTCGGAGACCTGCCAGATGACAGTTTCCAGAATTGCACCATCGCCGAGACCAAGCGGTCGCGCTCAAGCAACCTCGGCTTTCACGTGGCAGCGATGCCAACACCGTCTCCGCGTTGTCAACGAGGCCAACGCAAGCATTGGTCGCGACGCTCTGAAGCGATGCTCATGCCGGACCGTCACCGGGCAGTTCTTCGGATCAGGATCGCGCGGCACCGACCATTGACCCTACTCGCCGAGGGGCAGTAGCGTCGACACGTGGCCTCGAGCCAGCCGCGACCGTCGGGTCTCCCCGCGCTGCCCCCGGCCGTCGACCTCGACCTCTTCCGGCGCATGGCGGACCTCGCGACGGAGGGGCTGTACCTGCTCGATCGGACCGGGCGCTTCCTCTACGTGAACGCGCAGGGTCTCGCGCAGATGGGTGGCTACACGATGGAAGAGCTCCTGCGGCTCACCGTCGTCGACATCTGTCCGGATCTCACGCCGGAGGCCTTCGCCGCCAATATGGAAGCTCTGGCGCAGGGGCCGACGCCGGCGATCGAGGCACGGACGCAGCGGAAGGACGGCTCGATCTTTCCCGCGGAAGTGAGCTCGGCGCGGCTCGAGGTCGACGGCGAGGTCTACATGTTCGGCGTCGCGCGCGACGTCAGCGAGCGCAAGGCGGCCGCGAGCGCTCGGCAGCGCCTGGCCGCGCAGCTGCTCGCCACGATCGAGCGCGAGCGCCAGCGCGTCGCGCGCGAGCTCCACGACGACGTCGGCCAGGCGCTCGCGACCGTCGGCATCCTCCTCGACACCCTCGAGCTCCAGCCCGACGCCGTTCCGGCGAACGTGCGCCTCGCGCTCGCGTCGACGCGCGCCACGATCCGTCACATCACCGAGTCGCTGGCGCGCATCGTCCGCGAGTACCACCCGGCCGAGCTCCTCGGGCTCGGGCTCGCCGACACGCTCCGCGCCCACGTGCGCCAGTGGGCCGAGCGGCACGGCGTGCGGTGGCGATTCACGACGGTGGCCG
>Ga0268299_1004474_pt1 | contig 10834 bp, 6 predicted proteins | sample NOBtaG_FD_193484 | JGI IMG/M metagenome (GOLD analysis project Ga0268299, IMG submission 193484) | Activated sludge microbial communities from bioreactor in Nijmegen, Gelderland, Netherland - NOB reactor | ecosystem: Engineered > Bioreactor > Aerobic > Activated sludge | place: Netherlands... | reverse complement strand
TTTCATTCCCCATGTGCTGATGGACGGGGTCATCACCAATCAGGAAATCAGCTCCGGCGACAAACCGGGCGAGTCGACGCTCACGATCACCGGCGAGGACCTCACCAAAGTGATGGACCTGCAGTCGTTCGACGGGTTGCCATACCCCGCGATGCCGGTAAATGTGCGGGTCATGACGATCGTGGCGAAATATGCCGTGTTCGGCATGATCCCGCTCGCGATTCCGCCGATCGGCTTCGACGTGCCCATCCCAACCATGCGGATTCCGTCGCAGCAGGGAACCGATCTCCATTACATTCTTCAACTGGCGGAAGAAGCAGGCTACGTCTTCTACATCGAGCCGGGCCCCGTCCCCGGCACCAACACCGCCTATTTCGGACCCCAGCTCAAACTCGGCATTCCACAGCCGGCGTTGAACGTCGATATGGACTTCGATCGCAATGTGGAGTCGCTCAATTTTCAGTTCAACTCGACGAAGAAGGACCTCCCGATCGTGATGATTCACAACGAGCTGACAAAGGTGCCCATTCCCATACCGATTCCCGACATCAATCCGCTCCAGCCGCCGCTGGGGCTGGTGGGTCCGCCCGTGACAAAACTGTCGATGCTGAAGGCCACGGGGAAACTCTCCGCGCCGCAGGCGCTGAACGAGGGGTTGAACGCCGCGAGCGAATCCATGGAGGCCGTGACGGGAAGCGGGTCGCTCGATGTGGCGCGGTATGGCCGATTGTTGAAGGCGCGGGGATTGGTCGGGGTGCGCGGCGCAGGGCTCGCCTTCGACGGGTTGTATTACGTCGAGAGCGTGACCACCACGATCAAGCGCGGAAGCTGCAAACAAAGTTTCCGCCTCACGCGAAACGGGCTCGTGTCCCTGACGCCGATGGTGCCGGTATGAACGACGCACAGACCTACTACGGGAAGTATCGCGGCACGGTGCTGAACAATATCGATCCCATGCAGATGGGGCGGCTGCAAGTTCAAGTGCCGGATGTGGCGGGATTGATTCCGACCTCATGGGCGATGCCCTGTTTTCCCGCCGGCGGGAAGCAAATGGGCGTGTACATGCTGCCGCAGATCGGCTCCGGGGTGTGGGTGGAGTTTGAGCAGGGGAATCCTGATTACCCGATCTGGAGCGGGTGTTGGTACGGCAGTGTGGCTGAAGTGCCGGCTTTGGGGTTGGCGGGCATCCCGGTCAGCCCGAACATGGTGATTCAGACGGCCGCTCAGAATGCGATCGTGATCAGCGACGTGCCGGGTCCGACCGGCGGCATCATGCTGAAGAGCGCGACCGGCGCCACGCTCATCGTGAACGATACAGGGATCTACATTCAAAACGGCAAGGGCGCGATGGTGACGCTCGTTGGACCGGCGGTGACGATCAACAATGGCGCGCTCACGATCATTTAGCAGGATGCTGAAAATGACCACCAGCGGCGTTCTCGTGGCGTTCAGGCCCTCAACGTACCGCAAGGGTACGCCTCGGGCCTTCACTGATTGCGGCCTTGCTGGGTAGCCATTGTGAGCATCCTTTTCTGCGTTGTGACTAGTGCATGGAGGGTACGCTGATGCCAGGCTTTTTACTGCACCTCGGGGCGACGGTCATGTGCGCGCATGCAGGACAGGCGACGCCGGTGGCGCCGAATCCACGCGTGCTTGTCAGCGGGCAACCGACCGTGCCGATGAACAGTCTCTACGTCGTGGCGGGTTGTACCTTGCCGCCCCCCGCAGCCGCGAACGGTCCTTGCGTCACTGCGCAATACATCACGGCCGCCACCAGAGTGACCAGCAACGGTATACCGCTGTTGTTGATCGATAGTCAGGCGATTTGCGCGCCGTCCGGCACGCCGCTGCTTCCGACGGCGACACAAACAAGAGTGACGGGGATGTAAGGATGACGCAACTCGATTTTCCATATCGGTTCGACGCGCGAGGCCGGACCGCCGGGACGGACGAGGCCGGCCACATTCGCGACCTCATCGAGCAGGTGCTGTTCACCCATCCCGGTGAGCGGGTCATGCGACCGGATTTCGGCAGCGGGCTTCTGCAGATGGTCTTCTCGCCCAACAGTGTGGTGCTGGCCGCCACGACGCAGCTGCTGGTACAGAGCTCGCTGCAGCGCTGGCTCAGCGAATGGATCGTGGTGGAGTCGGTGCAGGTAGAAGCCGTGGACTCGATGCTGCGAGTCACCGTGCAGTATGTGATCAGGGGGAGCGGTGCCCGGGTGGTCGGGACGTTCGTGCAAGGAGGCGGAGCGTGAGGTATTCCTGTTGCGACGAGCGGCGTCGTGAGGCGGTCCGGAATCATCCGACACTGAACGGGATCGATTTTCTGGAAGTCCTCGATCACAGCGCGCCGACGGAAGCCGACCGCCAACGGAAACTTGAACTGCATTTTGTGAAGCCGTTGGGGACGTTGACGCTGGCGCCGGCTAACATCAGGATCGAAGGCGGTGAGCGCGTCACCACGTTTCATGTGCTGTCTGTGGTCGCCGGCGGCGGGCCATCCGCCGACGTCCTGACCGTCGAAGTGGATCAACCCGGCGACTTCTCGACGTACAGGCTGCGTGTGGTCACCGATGCCTTGAACGATGCGGTACCTCCTGGAATCGACCCGCACCTGGCGACGATTGAGTTTTCGTTCAAGGTGGAATGCCCGAGTCCCTTCGACTGTGCGCCGCAACAGATCTGTCCGAAGGTGCCGGAACCGGCGCCGGTGATCGATTACCTGGCCAAAGACTATGCGAGTTTCCGGCGGGTCATGCTCGACCGGATGTCGGCACTGATGCCGCAATGGAAGGAACGGAGTCCCGCCGATCTTGGCGTCATGTTGGTGGAGGCGCTGGCCTACACCGCCGATCAATTGAGTTACCAGCAGGATGCCGTCGCCACTGAAGCGTATCTGGGCACCGCGCGGCGCCGCGTCTCCGTCCGTCGTCACGCCCGGCTGATGGATTACTACGTGAGCGAGGGGTGTAACGCGAGGACCTGGGTGCATGTTCAGGTCTCAGCCGACGTGGTTCGTGTCGATCCCGCCGACCCGGCGATTCCCATCGGCACCAAGTTGACGACGCGTATCCCCGGACAACTCACCGCCATCGACGACGATCCGCGCGTCTATGAGCGTGCAGAGATGATCTTCGAAACGATGGAGTCTCTCCAGTCTCTCTTCGCCGATCATAATGGGCTGCGGTTCTACAGTTGGAGCGACGAACGCTGTTGCCTTCCCACAGGCGCAATCTCGGCCACACTGGCCGGTCATCATCCGGCGCTTACGCCGGGAATGATCCTGTTGTTTGAAGAAGTCATCGGTCCGGAAACCGGCTCACCCTCAGATGCCGATCCTACCAGACGGCATGTCGTACGGTTGGATCGCGTGGTTGCGACAGCGCCGGGGGGTGGGCCGCTCACCGATCCGGTGACGAACCAGCCGATCACCGACATCGCGTGGCATCCCGAAGATGCGTTGCCGTTTCCATTGTGTCTGTCCGCCGCCACGAACGCCGGCTATCGTGACGACGTCAGCGTGGCGAGAGGGAATCTGGTCCTGGCGGACCATGGGGTGACGTTGGTAGGGGAGGAATTGGGGGCCGTGCCGGATCCGTTTCTCTTCATGCCCCGGTCGAAGGGAGCGGATCGATGCGCCCTGTCCACGCGTGAGCCGGTTCCACCGCGCTTTCGGCCGAGTTTTTCCAAGGGACCGCTCACCCATGCCGGGCCTGCGTACGACCATGCGAACTCGGCCCGGGCCGCGTTGCAGTGGGACCTGCGAGCGGTGCAGCCGTCCATCAGCCTGACGGGAATCAACGGCACGGAGACGAGGATCTGGACGGCGCGGCGAGACCTCCTGAACAGCGGTGCGGAGGCAGATGAGTATGTCGTCGAGGTCGACAATGACGGCAGCGGCGCGATCCGTTTTGGAGACGACGTCCATGGTCGCCGGCCTGAATCCGGCACCGCGTTTACGGCTCAGTATCGTGTCGGAAACGGCCGCGCGGGAAACATCGGAGCCGATTCGTTGGTCCACATTGCGCGTGCCATACCCGAAATCACCCTGGTGCGTAATCCCTTGCCGGCAGTCGGTGGGCAGGATCCCGAATCGTTGCAGGACGTGCGTCAGCGCGCACCGGTAGCCTATCGCGTGCAGGAGAGGGCCGTCACAGAGGCCGATTACGCCGAGGTGACCGAACGTCGAGCCGACGTGCAGCGGGCTGCCGCCACGTTTCGCTGGACGGGGAGCTGGCACACCGTGTTCGTGACGGTCGATCGTGAGGGAGGCGCCGATCTATCGGACGAGTTCGAGACCGACATGCGGGCGCATCTGGAGCGGTATCGCATGGCCGGTCACGATGTGGAAATCGACGGCCCGCGGTTCGTGTCGTTGGAGATCGATCTGCACGTCTGCGTGCGGCCCGAGCATTTCCGGAGCGATGTCGAGCGTGAGCTGCTCGATGTGCTGAGCAACCGCGACTTACCGGACGGACGCCAAGGCCTCTTCCATCCGGATCGCTGGACCTTCGGGCAGCCGGTGTACCTGAGTGCGATTTACGGGGCCGCGCATCAGGTCACCGGTGTGGAATCCGTAGAGGTGCGGACATTTCAGCGGCAGGGGGTGCCGGAGACGACCGGACTGGATGGTGGACGGCTGGACATGGCCGCATTGGAGATTCCCCGCCTCGACAATGACCGCAACTTCCCGGAGCACGGCCGGTTGACCATTACGTTGGGAGGCGGGAAATGAGTCAGGATGTTCGAAACGCGTGCGGCTGCTGCGCCGGTATCGAGGCTGCGACTCCCGGCCTCCTCTTTAATCGACCGGGCCTATCGGCGATCGCCTATCGTGTCGGGACGTACCAGACGTTCCGGCAGAGCCTTCAGGCGCGGTTGTCCGACAGTCGCTGGCCGGTTCTGCGGGGGTTGAGGACGCGCGATGACGACGATTTCACTATCGCGTTGTTGGATGCCTGGGCCATGACCGGCGACATCCTCACCTTCTACCAGGAGCGCATCGCTAACGAATCCTATCTACGGACCGCCACGGAGCGCCTCTCGATTCTTGAGCAGTCGCGCCTGCTCGGGTACCAACTCGGGCCCGGGCTCGCTGCCGCCACACATCTGGCCTTCACGCTGGAAGAGAACCCGGGCCTGCCGCAACAAGCCATGCAGCCGATCACGTTGGCGATTGGGACCAAGGTGCAAAGTGTTCCGGGGCCGGATGAACAGCCGCAGACCTTCGAGACCATCGAGGCCATCGAGGCGAGAGCGGAATGGAACGCGCTCCGGGCGCAGCAGACAGCCTCGCAACTCCTCAGCTGGAATATGACCGAGTTGTGGTTGGCCGGTATCAACATAAGCCTGGCCGTCGGCGAGGTGGTGTTGATTGTGACGGAGAGCGGCAGCGGGTTTGACGCCTCGATCCGTCGCGTGACCGGCGTGGTATCCCATCTCGAACGGAGGAGCACGCTGGTGTCGCTTGCCGCTATGTCAACCGCTGCGGAGACGATCGCCGCGACCAGGCCGGGCGTCTACGTCATGCGGACGATCGCTTCGCCGTTCGGGCACAATGCGCCATTACAACCGCAGTACAGCAGCGGTGTATTTCAGGGCACGTTCAGCGAGTGGGCATTGGACGCCAGTGAGACGGTGACGCGCATCACCCTCAGCAGCCGCAACGACAAGATCCTGAAGGACAGTGTCGTCGTCGTCGAACAAGACGATCCGGGTACTGGCTCTCGCATCTGGACCTTTGCCCTGGTGTCCGATGTCGTCCATCGTTCGGTGGCCCGGTACGGCATCGCCGGCAATGGAACTCAATTGACCCTCAGCGCCGGTTGGGCCAAGGGTGCCGATTCGAAATTGGATCTGCTGCGCACGATGACGATCGGGGCTCAGAACGAGGAGTTGACGCCGGCGGCCTTGCCGCTTCTGTATCCGGTGTATGGCGAGGAGCTGTCATTCGATCGACTGGTCGACGGCCTGATGCCGGGACGCCCGCTCGCGGTAAGCGGAACACGTCAGCGCATCCGCATCGCCGCCGTTCCTCGCACGTCAAAACGAAGACGCCTGCCCCTCGATCTTCCTGGGGATGTTCCGAGTCCGCCGGACCTGCCGGATGTGCCTGATATTGAGCTACCTCCCATCCTCATGCTGGATTCTGGTGAGGGTGTCTTTCTCACGGTCGGAGACATGCTTTCCCTGGTCGCGCCGCCCATGACCGTTGCCGGCTCCGTGCTCACGGCGCTTACCCCGTCGGAGTTCGGCGCGGCGCTGACCGACTCGGCTCCGCCTCTGCTGCGACTGCAGGTCATGGATCGAGACGGACAAATCGGGTACGTCACCATCAGCGCCGGAGCCATCGAGATGGTACCTCCGTCCGATACGGATGAGACGGTGAGCGAGATCGTCTTCATCGACGAAGCGATCGGAACCAGCATCGCTCAGGATCGCGATCGCACGACCGTCCAACTCGCCACGGCGCTGGCCAACGTGTACGAGCGCACAACGGTTCGTATCAACGCCAACGTCGCCGCCGCCACTCACGGCGAAAGTGTGAGGGAACCGTTAGGCAGCGGTGACGCGGCCGTACCCTATCAGCACTTCACGCTGCGGCAACCACCTGTCACCTCTGTCGGCGCCGATACGCCGGACGGTTCGACCTCGACGCTGAAGGTCTACGTCAATGAGGTCTTGTGGGAAGAAGTCCCGTTTTTCTACGGGCATGGCCCCACCGAGCGCATCTACATCACCAGGCAGGACGACGAGGGGCGTACCACCATCCGATTCGGCGATGGGATCACGGGGGCGCGGTTGCCGACCGGCCAGAACAACGTGCGTGCGGAGTACCGGAAGGGAACGGGCCTCGGAGGGCTCGTGCGCGCCGGGCAATTGAGCTTGCTGATGAGCCGACCGCTCGGGTTGAAGGGCGTGGTGAATCCGGAGGCTGCGGAGGGGGCTGAAGATCCGGAGTCGAGGGACGATGCCCGCACGAACGCGCCGCTGACCGTCCTGACGATGGAGCGTGCCGTGTCGCTGCAAGACTATGAAGATTTCGCCAGGACCTTTTCCGGTGTCGCCAAAGCCCAGGCCGTCTGGGTCTGGGACGGCCGCAAGCGGAGCATCTTCCTCACGGTCGCCGGTCCGGATGGAGAGGTATTGACGGAGGACGGTTCCGTCATCACGAAGTTGAAGGAGTCCCTGCGCACGTACGGCGATCCGTTTGTCGCGTTCACCGTGAAGCCTTATCGGCAGGCCTGGTTTGAGATCGACGGCACGGTGACGATCGATCCGGACCATGTCAGCAACGTCGTGATGGACGCCATATCGGTCGATCTTGGGCAACGGTATGCCTTTGAGGCGAGGGCGTTCGGGCAGCCCGTTGCGCTGAGCGAGGTGATCGCCGCAATCCAGGCCGTTCCCGGTGTGGTGGCGGTGGATCTGGACCGGTTCGCGCGCACAGACCACATGCTACCGGCGATTCAGCCGCGCCTGATCGCCGATCGCCCGGCTATGGGTGCGGACGGGGTCGTGCCGGCGGCGGAACTGTTGTTGCTTGATCCCGGCTCATTGACTCAACTGAAGGCGGTCCAATGAATCCAGAAGCAGACAAACTGTACCAGCTGCTCCCCGCGATCTACCGCATGCGCGATGCGGAACAGGGGAATGCATTACGTGCCCTGTGCGAGGTGCTGGCCGAAGACATCGCGGTGCTGCGGGAGAATCTCGACCAACTCTACGACGACCAGTTCATTGAAACCTGCGCCGATTGGGTGGCCCCCTACATCGGGGATCTGATCGGGTACCGCACCCTGCACGGGGTGACCGACCGGACGAGAAGCGCCCGTGCGGAGGTGGCCAACACGATTGCCTATCGCCGGCGAAAGGGCACGGCGACGGTTCTCGAACAACTGGCCCGGGATGTCACCGGGTGGAATGCGCGGGTGGTGGAGTTCTTCCAGTGGCTCGAAACCAGCCAATACATGAACCACGTGCGTCCCACCAACCTGGTCACGGTCGATCTGCGGAATTGGGAGGCCCTGGAGCGGCGCGACACGGCCTTTAACGGGATTGCCCATTCCGTCGACATGCGGCGTATTGAAACCCAGCAGGGGCGGTACAACATCCCCAACATCGGTCTGTTCCTCTGGCGATTGGAGGCGTGTTCGCTCACCGCTTCCCCCGCGTTTCGAGTGGACGACCAGCGGTACCTCTTCAGCCCATTGGGGAACGATACGCAACTGGTTACCCGGCCTGAATCGGAAGCCGACATCGCGCATCTGGCAGAGCCGATCAACGTGCCCGAGCCCATCAGTCGCCGGGTGCTGGACACGTATCTCGCGCAGTACTACGGCCCGCAGTTGAGCCTGTTCCTGGAGGCGGACAATCTGGACACGAGCGTGAGTCAGGTACAGGTCTGCAACTTGTCGGATGACGGGCCAAGTTGGGCGCACCTTCCGGTCAGCAAGGTGTCGATTGATCCTGTGTTGGGGCGGATCGCCGTCCCACCGGGAGCCCCGCCGGCGAATCTCCGGGTCACCTATCACTATGGATTTAGTATGCCGACCGGGGGGGGTGAGTACGAGCGAGGCAAGACCTTTGCTTTCGGCGGCGGGTTTGCCGCCGTCACGCAGGGACAGAGCCTGCAAGCGGAACTGACTGCGACGCAGGCCGGCGGCATCGTACAAATCGACGACAGCGGGCGTTATGCGGAATCGTTGAGCCTGAATCTCCCTGCTGCTGCGAAGGTGGAAGTGCGCGCCGCCAACGAACATCGGCCGACACTGGTGCTCAACGGAGATTGGACCATCACCTTGGCACCGGGAGCGGAATTGACCTTGAACGGGCTCCTCATCACGGGCGGGCGGGTGCGTATCGACGCGGCGGGTCCGGCTGGGACTCGTCTCCTGCGATTGCGCCATTGCACGCTGGTGCCGGGCCTGAGCCTAACGAGGGAGGGCCAGCCGGTGTCGCCCTCCGCTCCCTCGCTGGTGATCGAGCGAGAAGGCACGACCGTCGAGATCGACCACTGTGTATTTGGCGGCCTCCGCGCCGTGGACACTACCGAGGTCTCGATCACAAATTCGATGCTCGACGCGACGTCTCCGACCGGGGTGGCCTACGCAGCCCTCGACGGTCTGGGTGCCGGGGGTGTCATGAGCATCGTGAATAGTACGGTCATGGGCAAGGTACATACGAAGCGACTGGATCTTGCCTCGAACACGATTTTCGCGGCCGCCCTCGCCGACGGCGACAGCTGGAGTCACCCGGTCTGGTCCGATCAAAACCAGCAAGGCTGTTGCCGGTTTTCCTTTGTGCCGCTGAATTCGATCGTGCCGCGCCGCTACCGTTGCCAACCGGATCTGGCTGTGGAGGCGGCGTTGTTGGAGGCCGATCAACCGAAGGGCAGCCTGACTCCGCCACAGACACAGGCCATCACGCTGGCGACGCAAGCGCGTGTCAGGCCGGCCTTCACGGCTCGTCGGTACGGACAGGCGGCCTATGGCCAACTGGCGGGATCCTGTCCGGAAGAAATTCGCCGCGGAGCGGATGATGAATCTGAAATGGGTGTCTTCCACGATGTGTTCGCGCCGCAGCGGGAAGACAACGTGAAGATCCGGTTGCAGGAGTATCTCCGGTTCGGACTGGAGGCGGGACTGTTTCACGCCACCTAAGGGGGAGTCCTGTTGTGGGACTAGGTGGCGAACGAGTCCCTCCGGGCCGTGAACATGAACCGTTTTAATCGATGGGAGAGCGCACATGAGTGGCGATTACAGCCGAAAACGATTCAACCCTGAGAAACATTACCAGGGCGTACTGCGGCAGCAGGGACGAGTGGACCTCGATGCCGATTGGAATGAATATGTGGATCTTCAAGACCGCCGTTGGCGTGCGGAGACCATCGATGTGGTGGGGCGCTGCGGGGTGCCGGCCGAGACGCCGGAGGGGTTCAAGATCGGCGTCACGGGCGGAGAACTGACTGTCGGACAAGGACGGATGTACGTCGATGGGTACGTCGCCGAGAACCACGGAACTGCGCCGGCGCTCGACGGCACGATCGAAGCACAGTACGGCACGGCGGCACTGTTGGTGAAGGATCAGCCGTTCGGCGGGCCGGTGGCGGTGCCGCCTCAGGTGCGGTCGCTCGTCTATCTCGACGTGTGGAGACGGGAAGTCACCTACCTGCAGGCGCCGGACCTCATCGAGCCGGCCGTGAATGTCGATTCGACGACCAGGAACCAGACTGCATGGCAGGTCAGGATGTTGAGCGGCATCCCGGCGGATGTGAATTGCGAGACCCCCTTGGAGGACATTCCCGGCTGGCCGGCAGGGAACCGGCTGTCTGCCGCGAGGCTGACCACCACGACGGTTGCCGTCACGACGGAGCCTGATCTCTGCCTCGTGCCGCCGACCGGTGGCTATCGCGGCTTGGACAATCATCTGTACCGAGTCGAGGTGCACAGTGCGACGAACACGACCGCAAAGGTGAAGTGGTCGCGAGAGAATGCCCATGTCGCCACAGCCGTTGTTGACATTCTTGCGGGCCGGACGACCGTGCGTGTGGAAAGTCTGGGGCGTGATAACGTGCTCCGCTTTAAGACCGGCGATTGGGTGGAGTTCACGAACGATACGCGCGAGTTCGCCGGTCTGCCTGGTGAGATGCGCAAGGTGACGGTGGACGACACCAACAAGACGTTGACGTTTACTCCTGCGTTGCCGATCGCCGATTTCCCCCAAGGTGTGCCGGACGCAACCAAACATTTACGCGTGATCCGGTGGGATCAATCCGGAATCGTGCGAAAACCGGATGGCTCGCAATTGGTGAACCTGGACCTCACGACCGA
>Ga0268299_1004473_pt1 | contig 10838 bp, 9 predicted proteins | sample NOBtaG_FD_193484 | JGI IMG/M metagenome (GOLD analysis project Ga0268299, IMG submission 193484) | Activated sludge microbial communities from bioreactor in Nijmegen, Gelderland, Netherland - NOB reactor | ecosystem: Engineered > Bioreactor > Aerobic > Activated sludge | place: Netherlands... | reverse complement strand
ATTGTGGATAAACCCTTAAATATAAATTAGTTAGAGCAATCTCTTCTGGCATTACTGCAAAATTAGCACTAGTTAGCTGTTTTAGTCCTGTTGATATCTCATTACTAGCATTTTTACTTAATGCAGCAACAATAGCTCCATTTTCTACATTAAAATAATTAGCTATTAGAGTTTCATTAATACCCAAGCTAATTTTGTGACTAACAAAATTAGTTTCAGTGATATGTTCTGTACATTCTACTAACGTATCTACTCCAGAGATGTTATAGCTAATACAAGATAACTTCTCTAATTTTAGTTGTGTGCGAAGTTCATCAATTGATGAACACTCTACTAATTTTTCAATCACCAATTGTTGATATTCTGAGTGTGCGCTAGCAACTAGTAGTTGAGTTTGTGTTGTTTCTGAATTTATTGCTCCAATCCTATAGCGGTACATTGTTTTCCTCTCCTATCTCGTTAAGTGTCAAGCAAATTAGACTTAGAACTAGTCATCTTAATCTATTATTGAATACTGCAATTACTATGCCAAAGCATTTTATGCTAAAGAACATTTAGGATTACTACTTATTTTCAAAGAATTAACAAAAAGGTTAGCAAATCTGCGAAATCTCTCTGATTTATTATCACTATCGTTAGTTTTGTGATCATCATCATTAATATGTTCACGACCTAACAATTTATTAAGTGATAATGCTAGTTTACCTGGTATATGGAATTTTTCTCTAAATGTTTTTACTCGGTTATTCTTCATAATTAAAAATCCTTTCTATTTTATTTTGGTTATTTTTTAACTATATTACGTATTTTTACAAAGATCTGTATCTACGTTTCGTTTTGCATTAAAATTGATTATTATTTGTTAATAAATTTTAATAACTAAAGAAATTTCATTAGCTAAATCAATGGTTAAGCTGTACAGATATCACAGTTGTTAGTGATTCTAGCTGGCCTAGATTTGGCACAAAGTTAGGATTTAATCTAAATGCGTTATTTACACCCCTTAATTTTACGTTCGCAAAAGTATTTCTACCAAACACTTTATCAAATTTTACATCGGTATTAGTTTTAATGTCTTTTACTATTGCTTTTATCCAAGCAGTATATTCGCATAGTTCCTCTTGATCTAAATCGCTCAAATTCAGATATTTAGGGTTTGATACATAAACTGGTCTGGGTTCGCCAAGTGTTGTTATTTCTTTAGTGATATCATTAAGAAAAGTCATCATTTGATCTTTTATAAGTTCCCGGCTAACCTCTTTAGTTTCAATCATTTTGTTGATTTTTTTAACTGTTTGGCTAACCGTTGCATTAAGATTTATTACTAATTGCTCGGCTGTCGGAGCGGGTTTTGGTTTTTCAATGACCGGATTCATACGAGAACTTATTATTTCTCGCGTCACTCGCTCAAAAATAAGAAAAGGGGTAGTAGCAAATTCATCATTTTGTTTGGCTAATTCATTGATTTCAGCAATAATGTCGAAAATTGGAAAACTAATCTCTAGTTCCATCCCATTCATGGTGTAAGAAAATAGTTTGATATTTCGTTCTGTCTGAATTGAGGTGTACCGGTCAAGTTCGAGTTGAATACGACGGCGATTCAATTTATCACTAAGGTTTTTCTTATTAAGTATATTAACGAGTGTATTAATTGGGATAGTTGCTTTATTATCCTCACATATAAATCCAAGCAATGTGTAAAAAAATGTGCGAAATGATAATTTTAATTTTAGTTCCGAGCAGATTATTGAAACTATGAAAAAAAAGTTGCTATCCATAATTTGAACCCTTTATAATGATTGTTTTATTACTTTGATAGAAATATATTGAATATTGAGTCTGATCAATAAGCCGAAAATGTTTCTCTATAACATATATTTGCCGCACATTGAAAATTGTTACAAAAAATTTCCGGGTTTCAGGAAAAATTTTTGTACTCTTGTTAGTTTGTTCTCTTAGTTATTCTAAAACAAACCACTTACACGCATATCTATATTTTTATTTCTTCCACTTTTCATTCTTGTTAAAATATGGGTGAAAAGGATACTGTTTTGCCCGGAAAAATTTCCGGCAAGACACACTTTTTTTTGTAACGATTTTGACCGTGCGGCAAATATATATATAGGTGCGTCATGGAAATAGATGGCTATTTTAGTGAATTTACTGACGAAGATTTAGTAAAAGAATTTACCGTAGGGAACAAAGAAGCTTTTGCCATGCTCTGTAAGCGTTACGACAAACTTATCTATCAACATATCCTTCGTTGTGTTAGAAACAGAGAGGATGCTGAGGATTTAGCTCAGGATACCTTAATTGATAGTTATAGGCAAGTAAGAGATTTTGATCCAGCACGATCTAAATGGAAAACTTTTCTTTGTAGGATTGCTGCAAAAAAAATCCTAAACTATTTAAGAACTAGAAAACGCAGATCTAATTATTTTGTTGATTTGGATGAAAATCAAAATGTTATTTCTGAGAGTACTTCTAATCAGGAATTTGATCTAAGAGAACTGCGTAATATTCTTATAGAAGAACTTGAGAAACTTTCACCAAAAGAGAGAGAAATGGTTAGTTTGCGATTAGATGGAGTTAGCTTTGAAGAAATTGCAAATATTGTGGATGGAACATACGGTGGGGTAAAAGTGAGCATCTGGCGAAATCTTCAAGGGATAAAGGGTAGATTAGTTGAATTAGGTTATAAGTTATTTTAGGAGAAATAGTTATGTCTAAAGATTATGATGATTATCAAAATTTGAAATCACAATCAGTGGAATCAGAAAAAGAAGATACTGAGTTTTTAGAATTTCTTAGAAAAATTGAATACCCTAATCCACCTAATTCTATAGTAGAAAAAGCTATAGCCTCATACGAAAGAGACTACAAGTATCGAATCCTTTGGCGCAGTATCAAGCTAAAAGTTATAGAATACAAAGAAGCTTTATTTGGTACTAGAGGTGGTTTAGAAATAGCATTAGCTAGTACGTTAATATTATTCATTTTAAGTGGGGTAGTATATTATCAATACACAAAACCTCAAAATAACCCAATCAATATAATTGCTAATCAAGAAACTCCTGCAATAAAAGTAAGTCCAAATTCTAGTGATACGCCTATTGCTACTCCTAGCCCAATACAAACTATTAGACAAGATGATACTAAAGAAAATAATCAGCAAGCTATAACAAAAAACGATACAAAACCACGTAAGCCTGAAGAACCAAAAGACTTATACAAAGAAGATAATAATATTGCTATTAATAATCTAAAAAGAGATAAGCGTACTAATAATTCTGTAAAAACAAATGCTATCACTAATGCTAAAAAGAAATCATTAACACTTTCTAATTTAGTATATGTAGCTGTTGTGGACTTAAAAACAGGAGATCAAGAACCAGAGCTAATAGATACAGAAATAAAGCAAGAGCTAATTCAAGCCATAAATAATAGTGGGAAATGGCGTTTATCTTCCGTAAAAGATGCAGAAGCTATATTCAAAAAGCAAAAGAATGATGGTGCTTTAGTTCTTTTTGATAAGGAAACAAAAAACATTTTATGGAAAAATATAGATTATATAAATAACTATAAAAATAATAAAGATTATATAAAAACAACTGTAGAAACATTAAGTAATTACCAAAAACAGTAGGTGTAAAATGTCAAATTTCTTGAAGCTGATAATAGCCATATTGTTGTTATTCTTAATCCAAATAGACGCAAAATCCCAACAAAATAAAACTAAAAATGAAGAATTGTTTGAAAATAAACAAATACAGTACCAGTTAAACCCTGGAGAAGAGCATGAATTTGCACTAAATTTAAAGGAATATAATTATTTTGAATTAACGGTTAACTGCAAGGGTGTTGATGTACAAATCGAATTAATTGCACCTGAACGTAGTGTTATTAATAGGGTAAATGAAAATAGTATTAATCAAGTAGAAAAGTTAAAAGATGTTAGTGATAAAACAGGTCAGTATAAAATTAGTATTAAATCTATAAATAAAACTGCTTCTACTGGAGAGTACATACTAAAATTAGTAAAAATTGAGCCTATTGATTTAAATAATGAAAAAGCCAAATATATATTAGCTCGAAAAATATATATGCTAGGAGAAGAATTGGCAGAAAAAGAAGGAGGTAGTGAGGAAGCTAATAAAAAACTATATGAAGAAGCGATAGAGAAATATAAAAAATCAATAGATATTTACAGTAGTTTAAATGATATAAGCCGAGTTTGTGAAATTTCAAACAAAATTGCGAGTATATATACATACTATTTAAACCAATACCCAAATAGTTACAAATTAGCATTAAATATTCGTTTTGAAGTGTTAAGCAAGTATAAAGACATTGGTGATGATTATGGGCAAGCATTGAGCTTTCATGAAATAGGGTATTTACTTCAAAAAATGCAACAGTATGAAAAAGCATTAAACTACTATAATCAATGTATTGCAATCTGTAGGAACATTTTAAAAGATCCATATGAAGAGTCTTTATCACTGATAAATATAGGAGCTATGCTTAAAAGCCAAAATAAACTTGATGAAAGTTTAGTGAGTTACAATAAAGCAATAGAATTATCAGAAAAAGCAGGTTTTTTTTATCTTTCTGCATTGATTTGTCTTGAAACCAAAGATATTTACGAACGTATCAACAACACTAAAATGGTACTCACAACATATGATAAGCAAGTAAATTACTATGAGTTATCTGGTAATAAAAAACTGGCTGCGGATGCCCTTAACAGTAAAGCAGAATTTTGTAAAAACTTGTTTAATCAAGAAGAGATATTAGATAGTTACCAACGAAGTTTAAAATTATATCGAGAAATTGAAGATAGAAAGGCAGAAGCTACTATATTAAATAATATTGGTGGAATATATGAAAGATATGGAGAAGTATACAAAGGAATAGATTACTATAAATCCGCCTTGGTTGTGGCACGACAATTGAAGGATAGTAGCTTAATTATATCCATATTAAGTAATTTAGGTATAGTATATTCCTCTATAAAAGACTATGAAAAAAGTATTTTGCTGCTAGAAGAATCTTTATCGTTCACGATGGATGATAAAACTAAATCTGTTATTTTGTCTAACTTAGCTTCTACATATAGTAATTTAGGCGAATCTGCTGCTAGTTTAGCTTACTATGAAGAAGCTCTGGCATTGTTAAAAAATATTAAAGACGAACAAGCAGAAGCTATCATCATCAATAATGTAGCTGTTAATCAATTAAATACTGGTAATACAGAAAAAGCTAAAGAAAATCTCTCTATAGCTCTAGGTAAGTTTAAAAATACTAAAAATAAAAGAGGACAAGCGACTGTTTTAACTAAATTGGCCGATATAGAATTAAAATTAGGAAACCAGTTAGAGGCAAAAAGTTTGACTGAGGAAGCGTTAAAAATTAGGACAGAAATATTAGATTATGTAGGAGAAATATATACAAGGAATTTACTGGGCATAATAGAAAAATTACTAAATAATAAAGAAAATGCCGTAAATCATTTTAATAAAGCGTTATTACTTAGCGGTCAAATTTTTAATCAAGATGGCAAGCTAATCACTCTATATAACTTAGCAACACTTCACATAGAACAAGGAAAACCATTTGAAGCTCTTCCACTTCTTGAAGAAAGCATAAGAGAAATTGAAACTACTAGAGCAGCTTTTACTAATAACAATCTTCAATCTAGTTACTTTGCTACAAATCAGAAATGTTACGAATTATATGCAAATACACTTATGAAATTACATAATCTAAAGCCAAAAGAAAGTTATGATATAAAGGCTTTTAACGTGACTGAGCAAATGCGTGCAAGAAGTTTATTGGAACTAGTAGCCAACACAGCAAAAATAGAAGAGTTGCTTCCCATCGATTCTGATAATTTCAAAAAAAATGAAGAATTGGAAAAACAAATATCTTATTTGGCTACACAAATAATCAAACTTAAAACATTAAATGATAAACAAGAATCTATTGCACAACTAGAAGAAAAATTTGTGAAATTAAAATCGAAACAGGAAACAATAAAAATTGAAATTAAAAGCAGGTTAGAACAAAAAACAGAAAACCTATTTCGTCCATTATCATTAAAAGAAATACAAGAAAAAGTCTTAGATGATGAAACTGTATTATTACAATATTTTTTAACTGAAGACGCAAGTTACGTTTGGGTGGTATCGAAAAATAATATTGCCGTTTTCCCTCTACCGCCACGTAAAGAAATAGAAAATATTGTAGATGAGCTTTACAAAAAACTAACAGAGAGAAATAATGATGAATTGGAGTCATCAGAAGAAATGGTGTATCGTATAAAGAAAGCCGACGATGAGTATATAAAAATAAATATAGAGTTAAGTACAATACTAATTGATCCTATCAAGCGACAATTACAAAATAAGAAACGACTCCTAATCTCACCAGAAGGTAAACTTTGTCTTGTTCCTTTCAACACGTTATTAATACAAAATACCAAAGCCAAATCTCTTTTAGAAGATTATGAAATCGTTAATATTAGTTCAGCTTCATTGATTGCTTTAATACGTGAAAAAAAACAAGAAAATGCGCCTAACAGAATATTAGTTTTAGCGGATCCAGCTTTTAGTGCCAATGATAATAGGATATCTAAAAATTTGAACAATAATGTTATAGCAACTCAAAAAACTCCTAGACCAAGAGTTGCTAGACTACGGGGTAAACGTGATATAGCATTTGCTAGGTTAATTGCAACTCAAAAAGAAGCTTTTGGTATAAGCAAGGCTTTTCCAAAAAAGGTCGATAAATTTACAGGTGTAGATGCAAGTAAACAGCGGCTAGAATTAATTAACTTTATGGAGTATTACATTTTGCATTTTGCCACACACTCCCTTTTAGATCTTAGCCAACCAGAACTAAGCTCTATTGTTTTGTCTTTAGTTGATAAAACTGGGCAAGAATGTGAAGGCTTTTTAACTGTATCAGATATCTTGAATCTTAAGTTTTCAGCAGAATTAGTAACTTTAAGCTCGTGCCAAACGGGTTTAGGCAAAGAAAAAAAAGGCGAAGGTGTAATAGGTTTGACAAGAGCATTTTTTTATTCAGGAGCTAAACGTGTAGTATCAACCCTTTGGAGCGTGAATGATGAAGCTACTGCTGACTTAATGGTTAAATTTTATAACAATATTGCTACTGGTTTATCTGCTTCTTCAGCCTTAAGAAAAGCGCAATTAGACACACTAAGAACACAAAAATATAAATCGCCATATTATTGGGGAGCATTCCAAATACAAGGAGAATTTAAATAAATGTTAGAAGAAAACAACTTAAAAGAATTTTTAAGTTTAAGTGTTTGGGTAGCAATGAATGTAGTAGGAAATAAGGAAACTGGCTGGAAGCTGGTCAAAGAGTTTCCTTCAAATTTGGTAATAGAAGGTTCTTATTCTGTTGGAATTAATCCTTTGCCTTTGAAGTTAAGAAATATTCCAGTTAAGGATGATGAAATAGGTTTAGGGGTTAAAGCTTTATTAGAAGCCTTGAAATGGTGTAACGATTTAATAAGTAAAGTAATAGCAAATGTAGAAAAGTGTTTTTCAGGCCCAAGAGAAGAATGGAGAGTATCTAATCACCAACTTGAGTTAGTCGATCTTTATGATTTAGCTTTATTTTTGGATCTAGAGATAAAAGCTCAATACCAAAAATCTGTATATGATTTTTTACAGCAAAGATAATAAATAATACTAAAATGTTTTTATCTATGGTAAAATCTTAAGGAAATAAACGGTCATTCTTATTGTTTCTAACTATAAATAATTGATAATACGTTAGGAAAATTATAATTTTTGGATTTTATTATGATTAAAGTTGACAATAGAAGTGATAGAAAATTCAAATTCAAAAAACTGATATTAATAATATCAGCAATATTATATATAGGAATCTATTTATTATGTATTGATAGGGAAGAAAGTAAAAAAGTAGCAGTACAACAAGAAGATGATAGAAAACAAGAGCAATTAAGAAAAGAGATTGAAGAGTTAATGTCAAAAGAGCCACAAAATAAAAAGGGACAGCCAAAAACTTTATTTGATGGTATTGAATTTAATTATGTTGATGAAGAAACCAAGCGAGAACTAGAGGAACAGTTAGTGTATATATTAAATGCAGTTTGTGAAAACAATGAATTAAGAGAATTCCATAAGAGAGTAGATATAACTTTTATGATCACATCAAATATTATGAGATTAGCTAGAGAACAAGAATTTCCTGTTCCTAAAGCTGTTGGAATAGCAGGTGCAGACTCCTTTTATTTTGTAGGTAGATCACCTAAAGGACAAATAGAACAGTTCATTATACTAGACACAACAGTTTTTGAGACAGACATGAAATTATTGGTAGTTCTTATGCATGAAAGCATACATGCAAGAAATTTTGTCATGGGGCTAGCCAAAAAAGATTTTGTTGATGAAGAAATACAAGTTTGTGAGCAAACAATTGAGAGCTTAGAAGGCTTTTATGATAAAGTTAATCTGGAAAAACTGTCTCCAGAAATGGCACAAGAGTTAAAAATATTGATAATAAAAGAGAAGAACGTGCTTACTACATTTCGGCATAACAAAAATTTAAAACGCCTTTTAGAGAAACATTAAGTTTAAGTAGTAGTTTTATTTGCCCATTACCTCATCCAACAAATCATTATCAAAAGCCACATCTTCCCTTAAACAAGCTTCCTTCACCTTATGAACAAACTCTGAGGGCGAGATATTAGAACCAACACAACCGTTTCTGACCCTCTCAACAATTCTAGCCATAGCTTTCTTTCTTGTTGTTCTACTCTGTGTCTTGGGGTTAGCAGAAGCAAGTATTTCTTTGATAAAGAAAGCAAAGCTATTAGGACGATTAGTAGCACGATCATTAGCTAGCTTCAAAGCGACTTCTATCTTTTCAATAGGGATATGTTTAATCTTTTCGTAATTGGTATGATCAGCTTTTGACCAAAGATTTCCAGTAACTTCTTGATAAATCATCATCACTCGCTTTTGATGATCACTTAAATTGTGTGTGGATGGCTGATGATGATCTTTATTTAAATAATCATCATGATCATTATCTTTAATGGGTGTCTGTAAGCTAGGGGCTTTCTCAGTAAAATAGGGTGTTTGTGAGATAGGGGGTGTCTGTGAGACAGAGGGATTAAATACCCAAAAGATATTACCTCTAATTTCTGTCATTTTCCCGCCTAATTTTGCTTCAAGTCTACGAATTAATCCTTTTTGCTCTAAAGATTTTACGTTTCTAATTGTAGTAGAAAGGCTGATATTACAAGTAGTTGCTAGCCTTTCCATTCCAACAATACAAGTATCTTTACGAAAACCGTGAGAAAGACGAAATAATCTTAAGTAAATAAGTTGTTCAAAAGGTTCTAATTGTGGAAGTAAGCTATCAACAATAGTATTTGGTAGAGAAAGATTGCCTTTAACCTCTGTCAAAGGGATAGGGGGTGTCTGCAAGACAGAGGGTATTGAATGTCTATTAGACATAGGCTTGATAGGCTCTGTGACAGGGGGTGTCTCTAAGCTAGGGGATGTCTGTGAGACAGAGGGTAATTGACGATCAGTTTGGTGATCAGTTTCAAGAGAGGGGACATTAATAGTTTCTTTAATATCCAAAGGAGGATTAGTTTTATTGTCGGTATTATCAATAAAACGACCAACAAGTTCTTCTATGGAAGAAATCATAGAACTATTAATAGGTCTAACCGTTACGTCGTAAGCTGGCTTTTTCTTCTGCTTCTGACTCGAACTCATTGATCAACTCCTTAGCTAATCTTAGGTAATCTACAAAACCACTACAGATTTGGTCATATTCTGTAATAGGTACACCTGCGGAAGATGTTTCTACTAAACGAGTGTTTTTATGAATAATTGCTTCTAACATTTGAGCTTCAAATTTGGCTCTAATTTGAGATAGAACTTGTTTCTGAACATTGATGTTTTTTTCAAACATTGTTGCTAAAGCATAAACACGAATTTCATAACGATATTCTTTTACTACTTTTTGGAGGGTTAACAATAATCTAGTTACAGCATCAATAGCAAAAAAGTTAGTTTGTACAGGAATAATAACTATATCGCAAGCACAGAAAGCATTGATGGTAGCCATACCAAGATTTGGTGGGCAGTCAATGATTACATATTCATATTTTTTTTCTACAGGTTCAATAGCTTTGCGTAGCTTATTTTCTCTGTTCATTTCTCCCATTAATTCTAAATCTAGCTCTGCAAGAAATAGGTTTGAAGGAGCTAACATAATATTACCAGGGGAAGGAACTAAAACTTGGTCAATAGATTTTTGACCACGTAAAACTTCATATATAGTTTGCCGAGGGTCAAAAGGATTTAGTCCTAAATGTGTTGTAGCATTAGCTTGGGCATCTAAATCAATTAACATTACACTACGACCAATTTTGCTTAAACAGCCAGATAAATTAACAGCAGTAGTAGTTTTGCCAACGCCGCCTTTTTGATTAGCAACAGCAATTACTTTCATAACTTAATTCCAAATAATAAATAATAAGATTCCTGATAATAAGGATTATGTTTTAAGAAAAAAGAGAAAAATAGTAGCCAAGCATTTTAGCATGATGGTAGGAAAAAACTTTTTTAAAACCTGGAAAAAGAGAAAAAAATATTTCCAGGTAAAGGGAAAAAAAGAGGTTGCTCAAAGCTAAAAATAATTTGATTTTGCCAAATCTTGCAAAAAGGGTGTGAGAAGGTCAAAAAGGACTGCCAAATTTGGCAAAAGGCAATTTTGGATATTTTCTAGCATAATCCTAGCATAATCCTATTAGTATT
>Ga0268299_1004472_pt1 | contig 10839 bp, 12 predicted proteins | sample NOBtaG_FD_193484 | JGI IMG/M metagenome (GOLD analysis project Ga0268299, IMG submission 193484) | Activated sludge microbial communities from bioreactor in Nijmegen, Gelderland, Netherland - NOB reactor | ecosystem: Engineered > Bioreactor > Aerobic > Activated sludge | place: Netherlands... | reverse complement strand
GGCCTCATTCCAATAGACGCCTTGCTCAGCCCTCATCCAAACGTTCGCCGCCGCCTCGCCTACTCCAAGCGAAAGCGACGGCCACACATTTGCTACCCTTTGCGACGCTAGTTTAACGCCTATGGGGAGGTGCCCCGTCATACGGGGCGGAGGGGTCATGAGCCACAAAGGGCAGCGGGGCCATGACTCACGACCCGCCGGCGACTACGCCGACACCTCCCCAGCTTCGCTGGGGGAGAAGAGCGCTTTGACTGCGCTATGATGAATGGCTCTTTGCGCCAAACGCCTCCCGCGCGGCGGCGAGAATCTCCTCGGCGAACGCCGGATCGTCGACCGCGCGGGCGAGCGTCAGGGCGCCCACCATGCCGGCATACGTGGCGAGCGCGCGCCGGCGACGCGCGGCCGGGCTGCCGCGCTTCAGGAACGCGGCGATGCGGTCGACCTGGAAGCGAACGCTGTCGGTGAACGTCCGGCGCACGGCATCACCCTGGCGGCCGACGTCGGCGCCGAGGGCGGCGACGGCGCAGCCATTGGCGCGGTCGGCCCGGTGGCGCTCGGATAGGTATTCGCCGACCAGCGCGGACAGGCTTGCTGCGCCCGCCTGATACGCCGCGTTGGCGCGCAAGGCTGCCGCGGACGCCTCGGCCGCAAGAGCCTCCTTCGAGTCGAAATGGCCATAGAAGCCGCCATGGGTGAGGCCGGCGCTCTTCATGATGGCGTCGACGCCGGCACCGTCGAAGCCCTTGTCGCGGAACAGCCGGGCCGCGGCATCGACGATGCGCCGCCGGTTCTCCGCCGCCTGTTCGCGACTGACCCTCATTTCGTGCTCCTCGTCCCTTGACACTATACATGACGAGCATCATGTAAAAGTCAATGGATGACGATCGTCATCGATACATTGACGGAGACGGACATGAAGAAGTCCAGCGTCCTGATCACCGGAGCGTCGTCCGGCATCGGCGCGACCTATGCCGACCGGATGGCCCGTCGCGGCCATGACCTCGTTCTGGTGGCGCGCGACAAGGTCAAGCTGGCGGCCTTGAGGCAGCGCCTGGAGGATCAGAGCGGGGTGGCGGTGGACGTGCTGCCGGCCGACCTCACCCGGGCGGCCGACCGCGGCACGGTAGAGGCGCGGCTACGTGACGACACCCGCATCGGCATCTTGATCAACAATGCCGGCACGACGGTGCCGGGCGGCTTCGCCGGCGCCGATCTCGAAGCCCTCGACAGGCTGGTCCAGCTCAACGTGACGGCGGTGACCCGGCTGGCCGCGGCGGTGGCGCCGCGCTTCATGGCCGAGGGATCGGGGGCGATCGTCAACATGGCGTCGGTGCTGGCGTTGGCGCCCGAGGTCTTCCCGGGCGTGTATCCCGCGACCAAGGCGTTCGTGCTCACGCTGTCGCAGTCCTTGCAGGGCGAGCTCGGCCCGCGTGGCGTCTACGTCCAGGCCGTGTTGCCGGGCGCGACGCGCACGGAGATCTGGACGCATGCCGGGCGGGACGCAAACTCCATCCCGGGCATGATGGATGTCGAGGAACTGGTCGACGCCGCCCTGGTCGGCTTCGACCGGCGCGAGCCGGTGACCATCCCGCCGCTGCCCGATGCCGGCCAATGGGACTCCTTCTCCGGCGCCCGGCTTGCCATGGTCCCCAACTTCCGCCAGTCGCACGCCGCGGCGCGATACAGGGCGTGATCATCGCTGCGGGCGCGCCACTCCAGTGGCGCTCATGGGACGAATGATCGACAGGAATTTTGTCACAGGCCCTAACGCCTATGGGGCGCGAGCTCCGCCGTTCTACAGCTCGAGAGTCGCCAGCCGCGGATCGCCGGTAGCCTGCGCGAAGGTCTTGAGCTGCCAGAGGGCGGCGAGGTGCAGGCCGGGGATCTCGAGCCGGCCGTCGCCCAGCTCGGCGATGAACTGGCGCCAGGGAATCACGTGCGGGCGGATGACCTCGCCGGGATCGAGCGTCTGGTCGGCGATACGGCGTGCGTCGAGCGCCAGGAAACTGTGCACGCGATTGTTCTGGCGCGCGGTGTTGGCGGTCGACGAGCCGAGAGCGTGCCACTCGTCCGCGGCGTAGCCTGTCTCCTCGAGAAGCTCGCGCTGCATGGCGGCGAGCAGGTCCTCGCCGTCGTGATCGGGGGTACCGCACGGCAGCTCGATCGAAAGCCGACCGACGCCGTGGCGGTATTCCTCGATCAAGACAATGTGATGATCGGGAGTCAGCGCCACGGCGCAGATCCATTCGGGGAACTCGATGGTGTGGTAGGGCGACAGGATGGTGCCGTTGGGCACGCGAACCGTGTCGCTGCGCAGCGCCAGCCAGCGATCGCGGTAGCTGTACCTGGTGTCCAGCACCTGCCAGGGCTCGATCGCAGCGTCCTTCCCGTCGCCGGCCATCACACGGTTCCGCCGCTCGCCATCACACGGCGGTCCAGCCGCCGTCGACGACCAGCTCGGCGCCGGTGACGTAGGACGATTCGTCCGATGCCAGGAACAGGATGGCGTAGGCTACCTCGTCGATCTCGCCGGCGCGGCCGAGCGGCACGCCCTTCAGGGTCTTGGCGCGGGTCGCCGGGTCGGCAGTGCGGCCGGAGGTGCGCATTGGCGGCATCAGGCCAGGATGCACCGAGTTGATGCGGATGCCATCGCGGCCGTGCTGCGCGGCGGCAGCCTTGGTGATCAGCCGCACCGCGCCCTTGGATGCGTTGTAGCCGACATGGATGTTGCCCTGGCCGACGATGCCGGAGACCGACGACAGGTTGATCACCGAGCCGCGACGCCCGCCTTTCTTCATCGCCGCGATGCCGTGCTTCATGCCGAGGAAGACGCCCGTGGCGTTGATGCCCATCAGGCGGTTCCAGGCCGCCGTGTCATAGAGATCCTGCTCGGCCGAGCCTGAGATGCCGGCATTGTTGACCAGCACGTCGAGTTGGCCGTGGTCGGCCACAATGCGGTCGATCAGGCTCTTCCACTGCGCCTCGTCGGTGACGTCGAGATGGGCATAGCTCGCCCGGCCGCCCGCCTTGGCGATGTCGGCGACTACCGCCTCGCCCTCCTTGTCGAGCAGGTCGGCGACGATGACTGCCTTGGCCCCTTCGCGGGCAAACAGGCGGGCTGTCGCGGCGCCCATGCCGCCGGCCGCGCCGCTGACCAGGGCGACCTTGTCCTTCATGCGCATCGTTTCTCTCCCTCGGGGTAGATCACCAAGCTTGTGGCCAGCGGGATCAGGCCAGCTTCAGGCCGACGATTCCCGCCACGATGAGGCCGATCGACACCATTCGCATGGTGGATGCCGAATCACCGAAGGCCAGGATGCCGACGACGAAAGCGCCGACCGCGCCGATGCCGGTCCAGACGGCATAAGCCGTGCCCATCGGGATGAAGCGTTGTGCCCACAAAAGCAGCGCGCCGCTCGCCGTCATGGCCAGGATGGCAAAGGCGATCCATCCCCAGCGGGGGCCCTGATCGGTCCAGCCGAGCTTCAGGCCGACCGGCCAGCCGATTTCGCATATGCCCGCCAGCACCAGATAGAGCCAGGCCATACTTCTTCCTCCACACAGCGGCTGCAGCGTCGTTGACGACGGCGTGCCAGCCTGTTCTGATCGCAGCCTTGCACGCATCTTGCACGATAGCGAGAGCGTCGGATGGAAATGGATTGTCACAGGGTGACGGGAGCGGGAACCATGAACGAACGTGAACTGCGCCGCCTGATCGGGGCGGTGAAGACCGGCAAGCTGTCGCGACGCGGCTTCGTGCAGCGAATGATGGCGGTGGGTCTGGCGGCGCCGATGGCGACCCAGCTGCTGGCCTACTCGGGAGTGGCAATGGCCCAGTCCCGTGCTCCCTACAAGCCGACCAAGCGTGGCGGCGGCGGCCTCCTGAAGGTGCTGTGGTGGCAGGGCTCGACTCTGCTCAACCCGCATTTCGCGGTCGGCACCAAGGACCAGGACGGCTCGCGCTGGTTCTACGAGCCGCTGGCCAACTGGGACGCCGATGGCAACCTCCAGCCGGTGCTGGCGGCGTCGATCCCGGGCCGCGAGGACGGCACCCTGGCGGCCGACGGCAAGTCGGTGACCTGGAAGCTGAAGCAGGGCGTCACGTGGCACGACGGCAAGCCCTTCACGGCCGACGACGTCGTCTTCAACTGGGCGTATGCCAGGAACCCGGCGACCGCCGCCACCACCAGCGGCTCGTATGTCGACGTCGTAGCCGAGAAGGTCGACGACTACACGGTCAAGGTGAGCTTCGCCAAGCCGACGCCGTTCTGGGCGGACGCTTTCGTCGGGCCGCGCGGCATGATCGTCCCGAAGCACCTGTTCGAGGCCTTCGCCGGCGAGAAGTCGCGTGACGCGCCGACCAACCTCAAGCCGGTCGGGACTGGCCCGTACATGTTCAAGGACTTCAAGCCGGGCGACATGGTGTCGGGCGTCATCAACCCCAACTACCATATGCCGAATCGGCCCTATTTCGACGGCTTCGAGATGAAGGGTGGCGGCGACGCCGTCTCGGCGGCACGCGCCGTGCTGCAGACCGGCGAGTTCGATTTCGGCTGGAACATGCAGGTCGAGGACGAGATCCTGCAGCGTCTCGAGAAAGGCGGCAAGGGCAGGGTCATCATCTCCCAGGGCGGCAACATCGAGCATATCCAGGTCAACACCACCGATCCGTGGACCGAGGTCGACGGCGAGCGCTCGAGCCTCAAGACCACGCATCCGACCCTGTCCGACCCGGCCGTGCGCCAGGCCCTGTCGATGCTGGTCGACAAGGTCTCGGTCGAGAAGTTCATCTATGGCCGCACTGGCACCGCCACGGCCAACTTCGTCAACAATCCGGAGAAGTTCCGCTCCAAGGACACGACGTTCGAGTTCAACGTCGACAAGGCCAACGACATCCTCGAGAAGGCGGGCTGGAAGAAGGGTGCCGACGGCATTCGCGCCAAGGATGGCAAGAAGCTCAAGTTCGTCTACCAGACCTCGATCAACCAGCCGCGCCAGAAGACCCAGGCGATCGTCAAGCAGGCCTGCCAGAAGGCCGGCATCGACATCGAGGTCAAGGCGGTGACCGCGTCGGTGTATTTCTCGTCGGATGTCGCCAATCCCGACACCTACACCAAGTTCTACACCGACCTGCAGATGTACACGACGACCATGACACAGCCGGACCCGGAAGTGTTCATGCTGCAGTTCACGTCGGCCGAGGCGGCGACCAAGACGAACAAGTGGCAGGGCCGCAACATCACCCGCTGGCGCAACAAGGAGTACGACGACATCTTCAAGGCGGCCCAGGTCGAGGTCGACCCGATCAAGCGCGCCGCCATGTTCATCAAGCTGAACGACATGGTCGTCAAAGACGTCGTCGTGATCCCGGTGGTGGCCCGTCCTACAGTTTCTGCCGTGGGCAACCAGCTGGTGGTCAACCTCAGCGGCTGGGACAACAACACCTCCGACATTCACAACTGGTACAAGGAGGGCTGAGGCGCGTCGTGACCGCGAAGCAGCGGAGGCTGTGAGTGTCCCGACAGTGGATCCTTCGCCGAATATTGCTCGTGATTCCGGCCATGCTCGGGATCAGCGTCCTCCTGTATACCGTTCTCGCGCTGGCTCCGGGCGATCCGTTCTCGGAGCTGGCGCAGAACCCGGCGGTGCCGCCGGAAGTGGCGGCGGCCCTGCGGGCCAAGTTCGGCCTCGATGACCCCGTGTGGGTGCGCTACGGCCACTGGTTCACGTCCATGATGCGCGGCGACTGGGGGTTCTCCTTCGTCAGCCGCATGGACGTCGACACGCTGATCCTGCAGCGCCTGCCGACGACCCTGATCGTGATCGGCGCCGCCCAGCTCATCGCCATCCTGGTCGCCCTGCCGGTCGGCGTGCTGGCCGGCATCCGGCCCTACTCGGTCTTCGACCAGGTCGCCAACACCTTGGCTTTCATCGGCTTCTCGCTGCCGACCTTCTTCACCGGCCTGCTGCTGATCCTGGTGTTCTCGATCCAGCTCGACTGGCTGCCCTTCGTCTACCGGGCCGACATCAACGCCACCGGCTGGAAGTTCTACTGGGAGCACATCAAGCAGTCGATCATGCCGGTCATGGTGCTCGGCCTGTTCCAGGGAGCCTCCCTGGTGCGCTACGTGCGGTCCTCGGTGCTCGACGTCGTGAAGCTCGACTACGTCATTACGGCGCGCTCCAAGGGCATCGGCGAGCGCAAGGTGGTCACCAAGCACGTCGTGCGCAACGCGCTGATCCCGGTCGTCACCCTGGTCATGCTCCAGATGCCGGTCGTGTTCGGTGGCGCCATCGTCACCGAGCAGATCTTCCGCGTGCCCGGCATCGGCTCGCTCCTGATCTCGGCGATGCTGGCCAACGACACGCCGGTGGTGATGGCCGTCACCTTCGTATTCTCCTGCCTCGTCGTCCTCTGCAACCTCATCGCCGATGTGCTCTATGCCTGGCTCGACCCCCGCATCTCCTACCGCTGAGGCGCGCCCATGACAGTTGCCCAGAGCGCTCCCACCGGCGTCGCCGCGCAGCCTGCGGCGACGGCTGTGGCGGCGCGCAAGAAGCAGCATTTTTCGCCCTGGCGGGAGGTGTGGCGACGCTTCAGCCGCCATCGCCTGGCGCTGGCCAGCTCCGTCGTGCTCGGTCTGATCGTCGCCACCGTCGTGTTCGGGCCGTTCGTCTGGACGGTGCCGATCAACGAGATCGACTTCGCCGCCAAGCTGCAGGGACCGAGCTGGGCCCATCCGCTGGGTACCGACGATCTCGGCCAGGACGTGCTGGCCCGCATGATCTACGGCGGACGGATCTCGCTCGCGGTCGGCCTGGCGGCGATGGTCGTCGCCATCTTCGTCGGCGTGCTGGTCGGCGCGATCGCGGGCATGGCGAGCGGCAAGGTCGACGCCGCGCTGATGTGGCTCGCCGACCTGTTCCTGTCGCTGCCGACGCTGCCGCTGCTGCTGCTGATCATCTACCTGTTCCGCGATTCGCTGAAGGCGGTGTTCGGCGTCGAAGGCGGCATCTTCATCATGATCGTGGTCGTGATCGGCGGCCTGCGCTGGATGCCGGCGGCGCGCCTGGTGCGCGCCCAGTTCCTGTCGCTGCGCGAGAAGGAGTTCGTCGAGGCGGCGCGGGCGCTCGGCGCCTCGCGCAGCCGGCAGGTCATCCAGCACATCCTGCCCAATGCGCTGGGCCCGGTGATCGTCGCCGCCACCATCGACGTCGCGGCCGCCATCATCCAGGAATCGACCCTGTCGTTCCTCGGGCTCGGCTTCCCGCCCGACATCCCGACATGGGGCCGCCTGCTGGCCGATGCCAAGGACTATCTCGACATCGCGCCGCACTGGGCGCTGGCGTCCGGCGCCGCGATCTTCCTCACCGTGCTATCCATCAATTTCATCGGCGATGGGCTGCGCGACGCGCTCGACCCACGCCGCGTCATCTGAGGGGTCCGTGGTCGAAACGCTGCTCGAGATTCACGGACTGAAAACCTGGTTCAAGACCGACGACGGCATGGTTCGTGCCGTCGACGGCGTGGACCTGCGGATCGATCACGGCGAGACCGTGGGCGTGGTGGGCGAGTCGGGCTGCGGCAAGACAGTGACTGCGCGCTCGGTGCTGAAGCTGATCGACATGCCACCCGGCCGCTTCGAGGACGGCAAGATCCTTTGGCGCGGCCGCGACCTGATCCCGCTCAACGACGAGGAGATGAACAAGATCCGCGCCCGCGAGATCGCCATCATCTTCCAGGAGCCGATGACCTCGCTCAACCCCGTCTACACGGTGGGCGACCAGATCGCCGAGGTGATCGCGCTGCACCAGAATCTGGGGCGCAAGCAGGCCATGGAGGGCGCGGCCGAGATGCTGCGCCTGGTCAACATCCCCAACCCGCAGCGCCGTGTGCACGACTATCCGCATCAGTTCTCCGGCGGCATGCGCCAGCGCGTCATGATCGCGATGGCGCTGTCGTGTCAGCCCAAGCTCCTGATCGCCGACGAGCCGACCACGGCGCTCGACGTCACCATCCAGGCGCAGATCCTCGAGCTGATGCACGAGATGAAGGATCGCTTCGGCATGGCGATCATGCTGATCACCCACGCCATGGGGGTGGTTGCCGAGACCTGCCAGCGGGTGACGGTCATGTATGCCGGCAAGGTGGTGGAGGAGGCGCCGGTCGGAGAGCTGTTCGGCCAGCCGCGCCATCCCTACACGCAGGGCCTGATCCGCTCGATCCCGCGCGTCGACCGCGCGGCCGAGAAGAAGCAGCGGCTGGAGGCGATCTCGGGCACCGTGCCGAGCCTGCTCGATCCGCCGCCCGGCTGCCGCTTCGCCGCCCGCTGCCGCTATGCCAGCGACATCTGCGTCAGCGAGATGCCGCCTCTCAAGGAGGTGGCGCCCGGCCATCTCGTGCGGTGCGTGCTGTGAGCGGCGCGACGGCCGGGGGCGCGGGCGACGCGCTCCTCTCGGTGCGCGACCTGCGCAAGCACTTCGCCGTCAAGGGCGGCGTGTTCGTGCGCGAAATCGATCGCGTGCACGCGGTCGACGGCGTCAGCTTCGACATCGGCGCCGGCGAGACGCTGGGGCTGGTGGGTGAGTCGGGCTGCGGCAAGTCGACGACCGGCCGGTGCATCCTGAGACTGATCGAGCCCAGCTCGGGCAGCATCTCGTTCAAGGGCGCCGACGTCACGCGCATGGACGCCACGGCGTTGCGCTCGCTCCGGCGCGACATGCAGATCATCTTCCAGGACCCGTATGCCTCGCTCAACCCGCGGCTCACCGTGGGCGCCATCATCGGCGAGGCGCTGACGATCCACAAGCTCGCCGGCTCGCGCCAGGGGCAGGAGGATCGCGTCGTCCAGCTGCTCGAGACGGTCGGCCTGCAGCCCGATCACATGCGGCGCTTCCCGCACGAGTTCTCGGGCGGCCAGCGCCAGCGCATCGGCATCGCCCGCGCGCTCGCCGTCGAGCCCAAGCTGATCGTCTGCGACGAGCCAGTGTCGGCGCTCGACGTGTCGATCCAGGCCCAGGTGATCAATCTCCTGGAGGACCTGCAGGAGCAGTTCGGCCTCACCTACCTGTTCATCGCCCACGACCTCAGCGTGGTCGAGCACATTTCCAACCGGGTGGCGGTGATGTATCTCGGCCGCGTGGTCGAGATCGCCCCGGCGCGCGAGCTCTACGAGGGACCGCTGCATCCCTATACCGAGGCGTTGCTGTCGGCTGTGCCGATCCCCGACCCCACGGTCAAGCGCAAGCGCATCATGCTGCAGGGCGACGTGCCCAATCCCATCCGGCCACCCTCGGGCTGCCATTTCCACACGCGCTGCCCGATCGCCAAGCCCGACTGCTCCCAGCGCGTGCCCGAGCTACGCGAAAGCCGCCCCGGCCACTGGGTGTCCTGCCACTACAGGGGGTAGCCTCACCCCTTCGGCGTGAAGAGGTCGAGGTCGCCGAGGCCGATCGACTTCTCGATCTCGTGCACCGTCCTGGCGACCGTCTCGAAGCCCTCGGCGCCGAAGGCCTGGCGCTCGTTTCTCGACATCTGATCGGCCATCTCCTGGAACTCGTCGGGGGTCACGAGGTGGCGCAGGGTGGGGTAGATATCGGTTGCCTCGCGGGCCATGTGCGGGCGGTAAAGGGTGACGAAGGCCTGGATGTCCGGCGCCATGGCCTCGCGCGGCTGCCGGTTGCGCGCCTGCGGGGCGGCAGCCACGATGCGCTCGGTGAGCTTGCGGCCGGCGGTGTGCTGGATGACGAGGACGTTGACCAGCTCGACCATGCGCCCGGCTGTCTTGAACCGCGGGAAAACCAGCTCCTCTTCCTGCTTCTCGTGGTGGCGGTGGATGAAATCGAGGGCGATCCGTGCCGACGCCTCGAGCACCGCCGGGTCGATGTCCTCGCCCTGGCCGAGACGGCGCATGGCGCTTTCGTAGATCAGCAGGATGCGGGCCAGCACCGCGTTCTCGCGCATCAGCATCTCGGCCGGCGAGACGGTCTCGTCGGACCGCTTCTTCCGGGCATCCTGCGCCCGGCCCGGCACAGCCAGCACTGAGCCAGCCAGGCCCGCTCCCACACCTGCACGCAGCAACGTGCGCCGCCCAGATGTTCCAGTCATGTCGGCACTCCTGTTCCCGATCCCGGGAAACGGCCCGCGGCAGGAGGGGTTCCTTCTCATCCTCGCCGCGCTGTGCACGGGGAGGATGACGCCTTGGAAACGGGGCACCTCTCCTGCACTTTGGCCGTGGAGTGCGCACATCATGTTGCCCTCCCTGCGCGCAGCGCGGGGAAGTGCCCCCGCCAGGGGGCGGAGGGGTCATGAGCCAAAGGTCTCGGGATGAGTCACCGATCAGTGTCGTGACGATGACGGGCGTTCAGGCAAAGCGTGTGTTGCTCTCGACCCCTCCGCCCCCTGCGGGGGCACCTCCCCGCGCTGCGCGCAGGGAGGGCGACTGGGGGAGACGGGGGCACCTCCCATACGCGTTAAACTAGTGTCTCACGGGGTAGCATATGTGCGGCCGTCTTTTTCGTCTGGGGTTTGCCAAGCGTCGCAGAGCGTTGGGGTGTGGGTTGAGCAAGGCGTGCAAGGTGGTGGTCCCCAAGACGGCGCTGATGAGCCATGACAAGACCACGGCCTGGATCCGCCAGAGAGACGGGAGATAAGCTTGGTCGATCAGATCCTGAGGGGAAAATATCCAGGAAATCCTGGCTTAGGTCGTCGCATGCGGATTCCGATGAATTCGGCCGGGCATTCCGATTGATGTCGGCCACCTGATTCCGATTGAAGCCGGCCATCGATTCCGCTCGATGTCGGCCGGGGTGGCGGACGCCCGCTGGCGGTCGTCGTTT
>Ga0268299_1004471_pt1 | contig 10844 bp, 8 predicted proteins | sample NOBtaG_FD_193484 | JGI IMG/M metagenome (GOLD analysis project Ga0268299, IMG submission 193484) | Activated sludge microbial communities from bioreactor in Nijmegen, Gelderland, Netherland - NOB reactor | ecosystem: Engineered > Bioreactor > Aerobic > Activated sludge | place: Netherlands... | reverse complement strand
CACCAGGGTATGGAGCCTTGGGCCGGTCTGCAGATGCTCCTCCGCCACCAGCCTTGGCAGCTGGTTGGATTCGCAGCCCAGGCCGATGATCAGCACGGCCGCGAAGTTCGGGTGCCGGGCATAGCCGGCCACCGTCCGCCGCAGCACGTGGTTGCCCTCCGTCTCCTCGCCCCCGGCGCAGCCGCTCTTGTGGGTGAGCGCCACCACGCCGTCGATGTTGGGATAATCCTTGAGCTCGCCCGACATCCGGAAATGCTCGGAGATCATCCGGGCGACCTGGGCGGAGCAGTTCACCGTGGTCAGCACGCCGATATAGTTCCGCGTCGCCACCGAGCCGTCGGACCGCAGGATGCCCTGGAAGGTCGCCGCCGCGGGTTCCGGCAGGACCGGCAGGTTGCTCCGGTGGGCGCCGATGCCGTGATCGGCCGCGCTGGGGCGGAACTCGACGTTGTGGACGTGGATGTGCTGGCCGGGTTCGATCGCCCTGGTCGCGTTGCCGATGATCTGGCCCAATTTGCGCACCGGCGCGCCGACCGCGATCGCCTGCACCGCCAGCTTGTGGCCGCGCGGGATCGGCTCCCTGGGCGTCACTTCGCCCAGCCCGACTGCCTCGCCCGCCTTCAAATCCCGCGTCGCCACCACCAGCGGGTCGGCGGGATTCAAGCGCAGAACAGGCGGCTGGTTGCTGCCGGCGGTCATCAGCGGAGCTGGATCCAGATGGTCTTCACCTCGGCATACTGGTCGTGCGCCAGCAGCGACTTGTCGCGGCCGCCGAAGCCCGATTCCTTGAAGCCGCCGAAGGGCACCGCCATGTCGCCCTCCGAATAGCAATTGATGGAGACCGTGCCGGCTCGGAGCGCCTTCGCCACCTTGTGCGCGGTGTTGATGTTGTCGGTGTAGAGCGAGGACGCGAGGCCGTAGCTGGTGTCGTTGGCGATCTTCACGCCCTCTTCCGCGTCCTTGAAGGTGATGACGGAGAGGACGGGACCGAAGATCTCCTCGCGCGCGATGCGCATCTGGTTGGTGACGCCGTCGAAGATGGTTGGCTCGACGAAATAGCCGCCGCTCGATTCATGCAGGCGCTTGCCGCCGAAGGCGACGGTGGCGCCCTCCCTTCTGCCGATGTCGATGTAGGACAGCACCTTCTTCAGGTGCCCTTCCTCGATCATGGCGCCGACCTTGGTCTCCGGCGAGAAGGGATCGCCGACCTTCCAGCCGCCGAACTGCGCCGACAGCTTGTCGAGCAGCCGGTCCTTCACGTCTTCCTGCACGATGAGACGCGAGCCGGCGCTACAATTCTCGCCCTGGCAGAACAGGATGCCGGCGGCGACCTGCTCGGCCACGGGATCGAGATTGCCCACATCGCCCATGACCAGCGCCGGGCTCTTGCCACCGCATTCCAGGACGATACGCTTCATGTTGGATTCGGCGGCGTATCTCAGGAACAGCCGGCCGACCTCGCCAGAGCCGGTGAAACTCACGCAATTAATGTCCATGTGACGGCCGACCGCTTGGCCCGCCGTCTCGCCGAAGCCCGGTACCACGTTGAAGACGCCGTCGGGAATGCCGGCCTCGGCGGCGAGCTTAGCCAGGCGCAGCATGGTGAGGGGCGTCTGCTCAGCGGGCTTCAGAACCAGGGAACTGCCGCCGGCCAAAGCGGGCGCGATCTTCCACATCGCCACGAAGATCGGGAAGTTCCAGGGCAGCACCGTGCCGACCACGCCGATCGGCTCGCGGATGATCATGGAGACGACGTCACGGGGCGTCGGGGACACCTGGTCGTAGAGTTTGTCGATCGCCTCGGCATGCCAGCGCAGGGTCTCGATGGAATCGGGCAGGTCGACATTGAGCGAATCCATGATCGGCTTGCCGCAATCCAGCGTCTCCATCACCGCGAGCTCGGTCAGGTCGCGCTCGATCAGGTCGGCGAAGCGCAGCAGGACCTTCTTGCGCTCGCGCGGCGCCAGGCGCGACCAGGAGCCGGATTCGAAGGCCTTGCGCGCCGCCCGCACCGCGAGATCGACATCGGCGGAATCGCATTCCGCGACGCTGGCGATCCTCTTGCCCGTGGCCGGGTTCTCCGTGTCGAAGGTCTTGCCGGAGAGGGACGGCACGAACCTGCCATCGATGAAGGCCTGGGTCTCGAAGCTGAGCTTTCCGGCGACGGCATTGTAGGTGGCGCTGGTGACGGCGTTCATTGGATCCTTGTCCCTCAAACCACAGGGTTAGCGCGGGCCGATGCTGATGCCATCGGCGCTGAACAGGTGACAATGGCGCGGATCGAAGCCGACGCTGACCCGCTGCTGATCGTGGGCGACCGCGCCGAGGTGGTGGATGATGAGCGGGCCGGCGGGGTGGCCGGGCGCGTGGAGATAGGAGGTGCCGCCGAGCTGTTCCACGAATTCGATATCGGCCTCGAAACTGTGCGGAGCCGCGGCGCTCACCGCCAGATGCTCGGGGCGGATACCGATGGCGACCTCTTCGCCAACGGAGCGGCCGCTTCCTCCGGTGAGGTCGACCGGCGAGGGCAGGCCGGGCACCTCGACGGCCAGGCGGTCGCCGGCGACCGACAAGATCCTGCCTGAGAGGAAGTTCATCTTCGGCGAACCGATGAAACCGGCGACGAAGCGGTTCACCGGCCGCTCATAGAGCTCGATGGGCGTTCCGATCTGCTCCACGCGGCCGTCGCGCAGCACGACAATGCGGTCGGCGAGCGTCATCGCCTCCACCTGGTCATGGGTGACGAAGACCATCGTGGTGCCGAGCTGGCGATGCAGCTTGGTCAGCTCCAGGCGCATCTGCACGCGCAATTCGGCGTCGAGGTTGGACAGCGGCTCGTCGAACAGGAACACGCCAGGCTCGCGCACGATGGCGCGGCCGATGGCGACGCGCTGGCGCTGGCCGCCCGACAACTCCTTCGGCAAGCGGTCGAGCAGCGCGTCCAGCTGCAGGATCGCCGCCGCCTTGCGCACCCGCGCGTCCCGCTCGCTCGCCGGCACGCCGGACATGCGGAGCGAGAAACCCATATTGGCGGCGACGTTCATGTGCGGATAGAGCGCATAGGACTGGAACACCATGGCGACGCCGCGCTTGGCCGGCGGCACGCCGCGCATCGGTTTGCCGTCGATCAGGACCTGCCCGCCGCTGACCGGCTCCAGGCCGCAGATCATCCGCAGGAGCGTGGATTTGCCGCAGCCGGAGGGGCCGACGAAGACCACGAACTCGCCATGGGCGATGGCGAGGTCGATGCCGTGCACCACCTCCGTCGTGCCGTAGCGCTTGGTGACGCCCCTCAATTCAACGCGCGACATGGCGCCTCCCCGTCTTTCCGGCGCTTGCGCCGGTCGCCTCGTTGGCCGCTCTCATCCGCCGAGCTGGGTCGGCGAGAGAATGTCGGCGTGGATCTTGGTGACGCCGTCGAAATCCTGGGCGTAGTAGGCGACGTAGAGCGACCCGTCGCGCCGCAGGGCCGCCGTCGGATAACCCAGATCCTTGTTCGGCAGATCGTCGCGCAGCACGACCGGGTTGCGCAGATCCCAGCTTCGGCCGTCATCGGCTGAAAGGTAGATGCGGATGCCATAGGCGGGCCGGCGGCACCCGGTCACCGCGGCGATGCGCCCATCGGGCAATCGCAGCAGATGCGCCGGGTAGTCCGGGATGCCTGTCGGAATGGGGCGGCTCCAGGTCCTGCCGCCGTCATCCGAATGCACCTCGTGCAGGATGCGCGCGGCATTGTCGCGCAGCAGCATCAGCACGCGGCCCGAGGGCAGCAACAGCGGCCCCGGCTCCTCGAAGTCATGGCCGGGCTCATCCGCAACGGAGACCGGCTCAGACCATGTCTCGCCACGATCGCGGGAGCGCACCAGGAAGATCCTGCGGTAGTTCGGGATGTCGGAGAGGGGCAGGATCACATCGCCATCCGGCAATTCCACCGCGCCGCGCATGCCGTAGCCGCCGCTATAGGGCGCGGTCGCGACGCGCACCGATTGCGGATAGGTCAATCCACCATCGTCGCTCAGATGCACCCACGTCTCGCCGTCACCGCGCGCCCAGGGGAATTGCGCGGCAATGCCGGCGGGATCCGGTGCCCATTCGTCGAGTTCGTAGGACATGGTCACGCGGCCCATGAGGGTCTCCGGGCGCACCAGGCCCTGCATCCTCTCCGCAACGCGCAGCGGGTACCAATGAAAGCGCCACTGGTTCAGTAGCACGCGGCCACTTCTCAACGCCGTCAGCCCGGCGCATTCGACGCCGAGCCACGGATAACCCGGGACCACTTCCGGCGCGCTCCAGGTCTCACCCTGGTCGCGCGACACCATCAGCAGGTTGGCGTAGTGCGGATCCTGTGGCGGATGCAGGATGACGCTACGGCGGACGGTCCGGTTGAACACCATCAGCCAGGTGCCATCCGCCGTCACCGCCATGTGCGGATGTGCACAATACGCGTATGGATCGGCGTGGAGGACGCGGCTGGCGCGCCGCGTCCCTCCGCCGTTCCTCACACCGAGTCTTGAGCCGAGCGCCGTCACGCCGGTCAGACGCGGAACCGCGTGCAGAGCACGTATTGCAGCGGCTTCGGGTCGTCGCTCCACTCATGATACGAGCAGACCACCGTGCCGTCCGCCATCTGCGCGACGCTCGGATAGCCGATATGCTGGTAGACGCCCGGATTGTGCCAGTCGACGCCGCCACCGGCGACCTTGCCGGATGCGGGGCTCATCCGGCTGGAGCCGGGCGTGTCGGTAACGGTGGCGCCGGGAACGCCGCCCTCCCGGATCACGAACTCGTTCTTCACGTCCCAGGTGAGCCCGTCTTCCGAGATGATGCCGCGCACGCCGTAAGGCGGGCGGCGATAGCCATAGACCATCAGATAGCGGCCGTCCTGCAAGGCGATCAGCTCCGGCGGATAGCCCCAGATGTTGGTCCATTTCGGCGGGGTCCAGGAAAAGCCCTCGTCCTCGGAGACCACCATGACCATGTTGCGCGCGTCGCTGCTCGGGTTCGAGTGGGTGCGCATGAAGCAGACCAGGCGGCCGTCCTTCAGCTGCACCAGGCCGGGCTCCTCGTAGTCGATGATGCTGGCCGGATCGTAGGCGAGGGTCGAGAAGTACTCCCAGTTGTCGCCGCCGTCGTCCGAGCGCATCAGGGCCGAGCGCGTGCTTTCACCCTCGCCCTCTTCCTCATAGCCGTGGATGCGGCCATAGAGGCCCATCAGGATCGAGCCGTTCGGCAACTCCCAGCAGCCCAGGCGGCAGCCGCCGTGCTTCAGCGGACGGACGTTGACCGGGATCGGCTCGGACCAGGTCTCGCCGCCATCCTTCGACTTGACCACATAGGTTCCAAGCCAGCCTTGCAGCTTGAAGGCCCAGGTCCAGTCGCCCCACTCCTTGGTCATCGGGTGGCTGCTCCAGGAGGGCTGGGTCGGCTTCATGCCCCGCTTGAAGAAGCCAGTGATGGTCAGGTTGACCAGCAGCGTGCCATCCTGCAATTCGCAGATGCCACAATCCCAGTTGCCCTGGGTCTGGGTCCAGGGCAGCACGACCTTGGGCTTGCTCCAGGTCTTGCCGCCGTCCTTGGAACGGACCAGCAGGGTCTGGCCGCTGTCGTGGTGATAGGGGAAGCGCTCTTCGTTGAAGACCGCGACCAGATCGCCGTTGCGCAGGGTGCGCGTGGCGATCTGGTTCACGCAATGCTCGTCGTGCTTGAAGATGGTGAAATGCTCGACGTTCTTAATGGGCGACGTTTTCATGACCGACATGTTCTCTCTTTCCTTTGCTCCATCGCCGGCGACCTTTGTCACAGGCGAATTCCGACGTTCTTGATGCTGAGATAGTTGCGGATGCCCGGCAGGCCGCGCTCGCGGCCGATGCCGCTGTCCTTGATGCCGCCGGTCGGCGCCTGGACGCCGCCGATGAACCAGCCGTTGATCCAGATGGACCCCGCCTCGATGCGCTGGGCAAGGCTCAGCGCGCGGCTGATGTCGCGGCTATAGACCCCCGCGACGAGGCCGTAGCCGAGGCCGTTGGCGAGGGCCACCGCCTGCTCCTCGGTCTCGAAATCCACCGCCACCGCCACTGGCCCGAAAATCTCCTCGCGCGCGATGGAGGCTTCCGGCGCGACCTGATCGAAGATGGTGGGAACCACGAAATAGCCGCGGTTCAGGTCCTTCGGCCGTCCGCCGCCGAGGCGCAGGCGCGCGCCGGCAGCCTTGCCGGCCTCGAGATAGGAGGTGACCTTCCGGTACTGTTCGTCCGAGACCAGCGGCCCGAGATCGCCGTCATCCAATCCCGGCCGGACGCTGAGCTTCCCCGCATTGGCCGCCAGCCGGTCGAGAAAGGCGTCGCGGATCGAGCGATGCAACAGGATCCGCGACGAGGAGGAACAGACCTGGCCGCTATTGCCGAAGCAGCCGTCGACCGCGTCGAAGGCGGCACGGTCGAGATCGGCGTCAGGCAGCACGATCATCGGATTCTTGCCGCCGAGTTCGAGCACCGCCGGCTTGATGCCCTGGGCGGCAGCGAGATAAACCTTGCGGCCGGTTTCAACCGAGCCGGTAAAGGTGATGCCACGCACCAGCGGATGCGCGACGAGCGCCGCGCCGGCCTCCTCGCCATAGCCAGTCACCACATTGACCACGCCGGCAGGGAACCCTACGTCGCGGCAGATCTCGGCGAAGAGCAGCGCCGTCAGCGGCGATTGCTCGGCCGGCTTGATGACGATTGTGCAGCCCGCCGCCAGCGCCGGGGCGACCGAACGCGCCACCATGCCGAGGGGATAGTTCCATGGCACGATATGCGCGGTGACGCCGAGCGGCTCCAGCAGGGTGAAGTCGACGAAATCGCGCCCCAGGGGAATGGTGGCGCCCTCCATCTTGTCGGCGGCGCCGGCGTTGTAGCGGACGGTGCCGCAAACGCCGCCGACATCGCCGCGCGATTCCTTCAACGGCTTGCCGACATCCAGGGTCTCCAGCCGCGCGATCTCGTCCTTGCGCGCCTCCAGCGCATCGGCCAGCCGGAACAGGAGCTGCCCACGGGCCGCGGGGGTCACGTCGCGCCAGGGGCCGTGCCGCGCGGCATCGGCGGCGCGCACGGCGGCATCGACATCCTCAGCCTTTCCGCGCGCCACCTCGGTCAGCACCGTCTCGGTGCTGGGATCGATGGTCTCGAACCTGCCGCCGGCCTTGGCGGGTCGGTACTCGTTGTCGATGAAAAGCTGGCGGGGCTCCAGACTCACCGGCTGATGAACGGATGTGCTCACTGTTTCAGGCTTCCTTGCGAGATACCCTGGATGAAGTAGCGCTGCAGCACGAAGAACAGGATCAGGCTGGGCAGGCTCAGCACGGTGACGCCCGCCATGGCGACGCTGTAGCCCTCGAGCTGGGTGTGGGTGCCGACCACCGGCGTGAAGGCGGCGATGCCGACGGGCAGCGTCTTCATGCTTTCGTCGAAGGTCACCAGCAGCGGCCAGAGGAAGTTGTTCCAGTTCAGCGTGAAGATGATGACGAAGGCTGCGATCATCGGCGCCCGCGCGAGCGGCAGCGCGATCAGCCAGAACAGGCGGAAATGCCCGGCGCCGTCCATGCGCGCCGCCTCCTCCAGCTCGCTCGGAAAGGTCAGGAAGAACTGGCGGAAGATGTAGACGCTGAAGACGTTGCCGACGGTGGGCAGGATCAGCGCCTGGTAGGAGCTGGCCCAGCCGATCTTGATCATGCCGAGCAGCATGGGGATCACCGAGACTTCCACCGGGATCATCAGCGAGGCGAGGAAGATGCCGAAAATGAGCCCGCGCCCGGGAAAACGCATGCGGGCCAGGGCGTAGCCGGCCATCGCGCCGGCGAGCACGCAGAGGATGGTCGAGACGCTGGCCTGGATCACGCTGTTGATGCCCCAGCGCAGCACCGGGTATTCGAAGACCTTGAGGTAGTTGTCCCAGGTGACGCGCTGCGGCAGCCATTGGATGTCGGCCGTCATCACGTCCTGCGGGAACTTGAAGGAGGTCGACACCATCCACACGAAGGGCAGCGCCCAGAGCACCGCGATGCCCATGCCGAGCAGCCAGATCGGCAGGTCGATCCAGGTCAGCCGGCGTTCTTCCAGCCAGTCCTTGGCGCGGTCCAGGGCAGAGAGCTGCGCGATCATCATGCGCGCTCCCGGATGGCGAAACGCTGCGCGATCGTGACAGCCAGGATGACCACGAAGAGCAGCAGGCCGATCGCGGAGGCGTAGCCGAAGAGCTGCCGCTGGATGGCCGTGTTGTAGATGTAGTAGATCGGCGAGGAGGAGGCGCCGGCCGGCCCGCCATTGGTCATCACATAGACCTGACTGAAGATGCGCAGCGTGGAGATCAGCTGCAGCGTGATCACCATGGAGATGACGGGGCGCAGATGCGGCAGGATCACGAACCAGAAGCGCTGGAATCGATTGGCTCCATCGACCGTCGCCGCCTCGGTGATGTCGCGCGGGATGTCCTGCAAGGCGGCCAGGAACAGCACGAAAGCGAGCCCCAGATCCCACCAGATCGAAGCGATGCTCACTCCCACCAGAGACCAGTCGGGCGAGGTCAGCCAGGGAATCTGCCCGAAGCCGAGATATGAAATGTAGTGATTGATCAGGCCGAACTGCGTGTCCAGCAGCCAGACCCAGACCAGGCCGATCACGGTCGCCGAGACGACGTTGGGCGCGAAGAACAAAGTGCGCGCCAGGCTGGAGAGCGGGTAGCGCTGGTTGACGAAGAGCGCGAAGACCAGGCCGAGAACGGTGACACCCGGCACGATGATGGCGCCGTAGAACAGTACGTTCTTGAAGGCCACCGCCACCCAATGGTCGGCAAAGGCGGCGGTGAAATTGTCGAACCCGACCCAGCGCGGCTTGCCGATGATGCTCCACTTGGTGAAGGCGACATAAGCGCCGAACAGCACGGGCAGGATGTTGAACAGGAAGAACGGCAAGGCGAAGAAGCCGACGAAGGCATAGCCGATCCAATCGGTGGCGTGCCGCTCCGCCTCCGCCGCTGCCGGCGTATGCGCAAGGGTCGCCTGCGATGTGGAATGATCGACCATGCCTGTCGTCGTGCTCCCGGAGGAAGGATCGGATGGGCCCGAACAGGCCCATCCTTCCTGTTTGATCAGCCTTCGTCGAGGTCCGCCTGCCACTGCGTCTGGATTGCCGCCATGGCGTCGTCGATCGAGACCTGGTTGTTCCACACGCTTTCCAGGGTCTTGGCCAGGAAGTTGCCGCCCGAGTAGATGGTGAAGTTCGGGCCGTTCACGACCGGGATCTCGCCGATCGTGGCGATTTCCATGCCGTCGATGAAGGAGCCGCGCACCGACCAGGGATGGCCGGCGGTCTTGTAATCCTCGCGCGAGAGGATCGACTTGCGCGGCGAGGCGCCGCGGCCGACGGTGGTCCATTCGAAGCTGTTGTCGGACAGCCACTTCACCGCCTGCATGGTGGCCTCGTAGCGGGCGGTATCCTGCTGCGCATAGAGTTCCAGGCCGCCCATCTCGAAGTAGGTGATGTGCTTGCCGCCGATATTCGGGAACAAGGCGGTCTTGAACGGCAGGTTCTGCTGCACGTAGCCGTTCAGCGTCCAGGGGCCGGTCCAGAAGATCGAACCCTGGCCGTTGCCGAAGGCCTTGTAGCGATCGGTGACGTCGCGGGTGGCGACCTTGTGCTTGTCGAACAGGTCGAGCACCCACTGCATCGCCGCCTTGCCGGCCTCGGGGTTGACGCAGGCGGTCTTCAGGTCGTCGCTTGCCCGCTGGAAACCCATCTGCTCGGCGACGATGCCCCAAGTCACGGTCGGCTGTACGCCGGAGCCGGTCATCATGATGCCGGACCGGGTGACTTTGCCGCCTTCCCGCCGCGACATCTTGTCGGCCCAGTCCAGCAGCTGGACGCCATCGGCCGGCGCGCTTTCCGGATCGAGCCCCGCTTCCCTGATGTGGTCGAGATTCATCTCGGGCTGCAGGCTCATCAGGTCCATCGGGACCATGAAGATCTTGTTGTCATACTTCGGATAGCGCGAAGCCTTGATCGAGTATTCGCTGAAATCGGCGATATCGAGGCCGACCTGACCGGCGAGCTCGTCCAGCGGAACCAGTACTTCGTCGCGCGCCAGGGCCGCCGCCTTGCCGGCGGTGCCCCAACCGAAATCCGGACCCTTGCCGGTCGCCACCGCGGCCAGCACCTTGGTCGTGTACTGCTCCTCAGGGATGAGTTCCATCTTGATCTGCACACCCTTGTCGGTGTGCGCCTTGTTGAAGGCATCGATGGCACGGGCCCAGACCTCACCGTCGGATGCGGCGAGCCAGCTCCAATGGACGATCTCGATCGGATCGGCGGCGCGCAGCGGGCGCGCCAGCAATCCGGGCATGGTGGCCGCGCCAGCCACGGCCGCGGTTGACTTCAGGAACTTGCGCCGACTCACTTGGCCGGAGCGCGACGTGCTTGCCTTCTTGTTCATCTCAATACCTCCCTAAGAGTGCGTTCCCCATTGCGATGCGGCCGATGTTCTTGTTGGCCCGGCGGCAGCGGCGCATCTCGCGGCCGCGGGACCTCAGTTCCCTCAAGCCCGGAGCACGCCGGGAACCTTGGAAGCCAGCATCATGGCGCGGCAACGCTCGCGAAACTTCTCGCGCACGTCGCGCGTCGGCGGTCGGCAACGAGCGGAGTCGAGGCCCACCAGTTCCATGCAGAGCTTATCGAGATAGCCGTCACCGCTGGTATAGGTCTTCTCGATCTCGACCCACAGCTTGTAGAAGGGCATCGCCTCCTCCACCATCATGCGCTGCACTTCCGGGTAGTCGCGCGCGTTCAGGCGATCGAGCAGCTTGATGCCCCATT
>Ga0268299_1004470_pt1 | contig 10846 bp, 6 predicted proteins | sample NOBtaG_FD_193484 | JGI IMG/M metagenome (GOLD analysis project Ga0268299, IMG submission 193484) | Activated sludge microbial communities from bioreactor in Nijmegen, Gelderland, Netherland - NOB reactor | ecosystem: Engineered > Bioreactor > Aerobic > Activated sludge | place: Netherlands... | reverse complement strand
CGAAGTACGTGCAAGCTGGCGGCAGCATCATGGTGGCGCTCGGCCCGTCGTCGTCGCGGCGCAACCGGGTTCCCGTCACTGGCGATCCGGTGAGCGAAGGCAAGTACTATTCGCGCGACGGCGCGCGTTTCGACACGGTGGGCCATGTGGACACGACGTTTGCGCCTATCTCGAAGGCCGCCGGATGGCAGGGCGTGCGGTTCTATTACGCCGTACGGACGCCCGCCGCCGAGTCGAGGGTCCTGGCGCGGTTGACCGACGAGACGCCGCTTCTGTATGAGAAGCGAATTGGCGAGGGGCGCGCGCTTGTGTTCGCCTCGGGACTGGACAACCTGACGAACGACTTTCCGCAGTTTCCCGCTTTCGTGGCCTTTGCCGAGCAATCGGCGCGCTACCTAGCGGGCGTCGACGAGCGCCAGAGCGTGGCCGCGGTCGGCACGAGCATCGAGTTGCGCACGCAGCGCGAGACGGCGCTGGGCGTGGAGGTGATCGATCCCGACGGCAAGCGCGCGATGTCGCTTTCCGAGGCGTCGCGGGCGTCTAGCTTTCCCGTTTCGAGGGAGGGCTACTTCGAGGTCCGGCGCGCCAACGGCCGGCATGAGATGATCGCAGTAAACGCGGACCGGAGGGAATCGGACCTGGGCTTGATCCCCGAAGAGACGCGATCGCTGTGGAGCGGATCGGCCGCCGCCGAGACGCAGGCCACGGCGGGAGCGGGCGCGGCGGGAAAGAAGGAAGAAGAGCAGGTGCACCCCATGTGGTGGTACCTGATGTTGGCCGCGCTGATGGCCGCGGCCGTTGAGATGGTGGTGGCTAGCGGGTATTTGAGTGTGGAGCAGGAGGCATAATGAGGCCGCTCGACGAACTGAATGCGTATCTCGACCGCATGCAACGCAGGCTTCGCGCGGGGGCCGCGGTTCGCGGCGCGCTGGTGCTGGCCGCGGTGGCTCTGGGCGTCACCGTGCTGCTGGTAGCCGTGCTGAACGCGCTCGCCTTCGCGAGCACGCCGGTCACGCTCGCCAGATTGCTTCTGTGGACGGCCATCATCGCCGCTGTCATCCTCGCGTTGTGGCGGCCGATTAAGCGGCTGAACAAGTACGTCGCCGCCCGGCGCGCCGAGCAGGCCTTCCCCGATTTCCAAGAGCGCCTGCTGACGGTGGCCGAGCGCGAGCGCGAGAATCCGGACGATCCGTTCCTCAATCTGCTCGCCGCCGACACGATGCGAGTGGCCGAGCGCAGCCAGCCGGAAGAAGTGGCGCCCACGGGCCGTATGGCGGCGCTGGTGTCTGGAGCGGTGGCAGGCGTGGCGATCCTTATTTACCTGATCGCCGCCGGTCCCGGCTACTGGGGCCATGGCGCTTCGCTTCTGTGGGCGGGCGCTCCCAAGAGCGGCAACGCGCCGTTCTACGATCTCAAGGTTCAACCGGGCGACGCCGCCGTGCGCCGCAACGCCGACCAGTTGATCAAGGCCCTGCCAATGGGATTCAGCCCCCGCGAGGTGCGGCTCTACGCGAAGTACGCGAGCGGCGCCAAGTGGGAGCCGGTGGCGATGAATCGCGCGCCGGGCGGCGCGGAGTACGAGTTCCTGTTCGCCAGCCTGGCCGAGAACGTCGAGTACTACGTGCAGAGCGGCGCGGTGCAGTCGAAGACCTTCGCTATCCGCGTGCTCGATCTGCCGCGGGTCAAGAACATCAAGGTGAGCTACCGCTTCCCGTCGTGGACGGGCATGCAGCCGGTGGTTGAGGAGAAGGGTGGGGACCTGCGGGCGGTGGAAGGCACGGAAGCCACGCTCGAAGTGGAAACCGACAAGGCCATCGCCGAGGGCGCGATCATCATCGACAGCCAGAAGCGCATGGCGCTGGAGCGCATTGCGGACAACCGCTATCGCGCGCTGCTGCGCATCGACAAGGACGGCATGTATCACGTCGCCGCCATCGACCGTGGCGAACCCGTGCGCCTGACCGAGGATTTCTTCATCGAAGTGCGGGCCGAGAACGCGCCGGAGATCCGCATCTCGCGTCCGGGACGCGACTACAAGGCGAGCCCGATCGAAGAGGTGAGCGTTCAGGTGGAGGCGAACGACGACTTCGGGTTGAACGAGGTGGCGCTGCACTACTCGGTGAACGGCGGCCCCGAGCAGACCAAGAGCGTGTTGGCGCGCAAGGGCCAGCGCGACGCCAAGGGATCCGTGCTGCTGGCGCTCGAGGACTTCAAGCTCGTGCCCGGCGACCTGGTGAGCGTATACGCGACAGCCAAGGACGCGCGGGCGACGGCTCGCACCGACATGTACTTCATCGAGGCGCAGCCGTTCGAGCGCGAGTACTCGCAGGCGCAGCAGTCCGGCGGCGGCGGCGGAGGCGGTGGCCAGCAGGACCAGAACAACATCTCGGCGCGGCAGAAGGAGATCATCGCCGCGACGTTCAATCAGACGAAGGAGAAGAAGCAGACCGCGGCTGAAGCGGCCGAAGTGGGCAAGTTCCTCTCCGACGTGCAGGCGAAGTTGAAAGATCAGGCGCTGTCGCTGGCGACGCGCATGCAGCGGCGCGAGTTGACGGGGCAGAACCAGGAGTTCGCCTCGTTCCAAACGAACATGAAGGAAGCGGCGGCGGCGATGGGCGCGGCGGCCGACAAGCTGAAGGGCCTGAAGTGGCAGACCGCGCTGCCCGACGAACAGAAAGCCCTGCAACACCTGCTGCGGGCGGAGGCGATCTTCCGGCAGATTCAGGTCGCTTTCGGTTCGCGCGGCGGCGGCGGTGGTGGCGGTGGCGCCGGACGCGATCTGGAAAACCTGTTCGACCTCGAGCTCGACACCGAGAAGAACCAGTATGAGACGGGGTCTCAGCGGTCCGGCCAAAATCAGCGCGAACAGGAAGTGGACGAGGCGCTACAGAAGCTGGAGCAGCTTGCGCGCCGCCAGCAGGAGTTGGCGCAACAGCAGCAGAAGAACAAGCAGACCTTCCAGCAGCGCTGGCAGCAGGAGATGCTGCGGCGAGAGGCCGAGGAGTTGCAACGGCAGATGGAGCGGCTCTCGCGCGGCCAGCAGGGCCAGCAAGGACAACAGCAGCAGAGCCAGAGCGGCCAGCAGGGCCAGCAAGGCCAGATGGGTCAACAGGGCCAGCAGGGCTCGCGCGGTCAGCAAGGCCAGAGCGGGCAGCAGAGCGGCCAATCGAGCCAACAGCAGCAGGCGGGACAGCGCGGCCAGCAGGGCAACGAACAACAGCAGGCGCAGCAACAGGGCCGGCCGCAGGTGAGCCGCAACCGGGCCGCCGATCAGATCGATCCGCGCGTCGAGCGCGCCTTGGAACGGCTGAAACAAGCCACCGAGGATATGCGGCAGGCCTCGTCGGCGCAGGCGGGCCAGGAACAGAGCGCGGCGGGCAACGAAGCCGAAGCGCGGCGCGCGGCCGAACGGTTGCGCGAAGCGGCCGATTCGCTTTCGGGAATGCGGCGGCAGGACACCGGCAACCGGATGGACCGCATCGCCGAGCGCGCCGAAGCTTTGGCGAGCCAACAGCGCGACCTGACGAATAAACTACGCCAGGCGTTCGGGAATCCGGCCGCTCAGGCGCAGCAGATGCAGAACCCCGGCGCCAGCCGCAAACAGAACGAAGAGTTGGCGGGCCAGCGGCAGGGCATGGCGGACGAACTCGCGCGCCTGGAAAAAGAAATGCAGGAGACGGCGCGCAGCATGGCGTCGAGCGAACGTCCGGCGGCGACGAAACTGCGCGAAGCGCTGGGCGACATGCAGCAGAACGAGCTCGGCCTCCGCCTGAAGTACAGCGCGGACGCCATTCGCAACGGAATGGGCCAGTATGCCTACTTGCGCGAACAGCCGGTGACACAGATGCTGGAAAAGCTGCGCGACCAGGTGAAGGAAGCGCAGCGGATGCTTGGTCAAGGCGGCAAGGAAGACCCGAAGAAGCAGGGATTGGAGAGCGCGCTCGACCGCGTGGAGCGGATGCGCCAGCAGATGCAGGCCGCAGGACGTCAGGGGGGCCAACAGCAAGGCCAAGGTCAGCGAGCCGGCGAAGGAAAACGCGGCGAGGGTCAAAGCGGCGAAGGCCAGGGCCAGAATCAACAGAGCCAGGGCCAGCAGGGCGAGGGGCAACGCGGCCAAGGCCAGCAGAGCGCGTCGCGGCAAAGCGGCTCGCAACAGGGCCAGGGGCAGCGTGGCCAGAGCGGCCAGGGAAACCAGGGCGGCCAACAACCCGGTTCGGCAGCTGCCGGCGGGCAGGGCGGCCAGCAGAGTGGACAGGCGCAGGGCGGCAATGACGGTTTCCGGACCTCATCGGGCGGCGCGCGCGGCCAGGGCAACAACGACTCCGCGATGAACGACGGTTCCTACTCACCGACCGCGCCGGGCAACCGGGGGCAGGCGGCCGATCCACGCGCCGTCGAACAGGCCTTCCGCGAGGGCATGCGCGACCTGCAGTCGATGCGGTCGCAACTGAGCGGGGAGAGCCCGGAACTGGCGCGCGAAGTGAACGACATGATCCGCGAGTTGCAACGGCTCGATCCGGCGCGGTTCAAGGGCAACCCGGAACTGGTGGAGCAGCTTCGCTCCCAAGTGCTGGCTGGACTCGAACAGATCGAACTGCAACTGCGGCGTCAATTGGACGACAAGAACGCGGGCCAGGTTCGCAGCACCGTGGCGCGGCCCGTGCCGCCCGGCTATCAGGAGCCGGTAGCGGAGTACTTCCGGCGGCTGAGCAAGGGCGTGAAGTAAGGCGAGGGACGCCGGCGACCGCCGGACTCAGCCGTCGACTGGCGGCGAAGCCTGCGAATCAACTGGCTCCAGCGGCCTCCTGGCGCCGCAACAGGCGCACGGCTTCGTCTTCGTCCAACGGCTGATACAGGAAATAACCCTGCGCGTACTGGCAGCCCGCCTCGCGCAGCATGCGCGCCTGCTCTTCGGATTCCACGCCCTCGACAATCGTTTTCATTTTCAGATCGCGCGCCAGAGTCAGCATGGCGCGCAGCACCACCGGATCGGCCGTGTTGGCGCCGAACGAGTCCAGGAAACTGCGGTCCATCTTGAGCGCGTCGATCGGCAGGCGGCTGAGGCGGCTGAGAGAGGAAAAGCCGATTCCGAAATCGTCGAGCATGATGGCGGCGCCGAGCATCTTCAGCCGTCGCAGCAGCGCGGCGGCCTCCTCGATGTTGGAGGAGATGGCGGTCTCGGTCACTTCCAGGTGCAGGGCGCCGCTGGGGAGCCCCGCGTCGCGCAACTGGCCGGCGATGTGGCTGACGAAATCGGGCTGGCTGAACTGGCGGCCGTCGATATTGATGCTCAGGTAGATGTCCGGGTTCGTCCGGCGCCAGTCCGAAAGGCGGGAGCAGGCAGTGCGCATCACCCAGCCGCTCACTTGTTCCATCAAACCCGCTTCCCAAGCCTCGTCCAGGAAATCGCCTGGCGAAAGCAGGCCGCGCTCCGGATGCCGCCATCGCAGAAGGCATTCGAAGCCGGCCACGGCGCCCGACGAGAGTTCGCAGATCGGTTGGTACAACAGTTCGAACTGGTTCAACTGGTGGGCCGCGCGCAGCTCGGATTCCAGGCGCAGGCGTCCGGCCGTGGCGCGATGCTCGGCCGCGTCGAACACGCGGTACGTTCCGCGCCCGTTCTGCTTCGCGCTCGATAGCGCCATCTCGGCCTCGCGCATCATCTCGCGCGGATCTGCCCCGGCCGGGCTGGAAAGCGATATGCCGATGCTTGCCGACAGATGAACCGGCTGCGGATGCCCGTCGACGGGCTGGCTGACGGTGGCCAGCAGGCGCGTGGCCACCAGGTACGCCTCGGCGGGCGATTGCAGTCCCTCGATGAGCACGCCGAATTCGTCGCTCCCGAAGCGCGCCACCGTGTCGCCTTCCCGCACGCAAAGTTCGAGGCGGCGGGCGAGTGCGATCAGCACGGCGTCTCCCGCCTTGTGGCCCAGTCCGTCGTTGATCCGCTGGAAGCGGTCCAGGTCGAGCAACAGCACGGCCAGCACCTGGCCCGGTTCGCGCTGCGCGCGGCGCGCGGCCTGGTCCAGCCTCTCCTCGAACAGGATGCGGTTGGGCAGGGAGGTCTGCCGGTCGTGAAGGGCGCTATACAGCAGCTCCTGTTCCAGGCGGATGTTCTCGCTGATGTCGTGCGCCACGCCGAGTATCTGCTTGGCCGACCCGGAAATGCCGCGCTGAAAAATGGTTTCGCGTCCGCTAAACCAGCGGTAGCCGCCGTCGGACTGTCGCAGGCGGAACGACGTCGTGATGGACGAGCCGCTCTCGCCTCCGGCCAGTTGGCGCCGTGTAACGCGGAGCTTCACGAGGTCGGAGGGATGGATCGCGCCGGCGGGATCGATTTCGCTCGATCCCCCTGTTTCCAAATCGATCTGGAACATCTCGCGCGAGTATTGGTTCATCAGCGACAGCCGCCCTTCCTCGACGTCCCACAGGTAGAGCAGGGCGGGGAGGGCGTTGGCGACGGTGAGGACGAACTGCTGGCTCTCCCACAAGGCCTCGAGCGACATCTTCTCGTCGGTCACATCTCGGCTGACGCCGATCACGCGTTCGCATTCGCCGTCGTCTCCGACCACCGGGAACGAGCGGTCGCGAATCCAGCGCGGAGAGCCGTCGCCGAGCGCGATCTGGAACTCGCGCGTGAGCGGAATCTCGCGCAGCAGATCGGCCTGCGAGGAAGCCAGTTCCTGCCATGCGGCGGTCCGTGAAGCATCGCCGGGAGCGGAGCCCCAGATGCGCTCGAAGGAAGGGCTGGCATAGGTCAGGCGGTTTTGCGCCGAGTCCATGACCCAGAATCCGTCCTGAATGGTCTCGGCGATCTGGCGGAACCGCTCCTCGCTCTCCACGCGGCGGCGCTGTTCCCGCAGCCGTTCGAATTCGACCGACGCGCGGCTGACGACAAGATCCACCATTCCGGTGAGGCGATCGATCTCCGGTTGGGGCTCGTGGAAGAGCAGAACGAGCAATCCCCTCGCCTCGCCAGAGGCGTCCTTGAGCGGGATGCCGTAATAGGCGTGCAATCGCTCCCGCCCCAGCGGGTGTCCCTTCGGGTACAACGCCTGCACGTCGCAGCTCTGGTAGCGGATCTGACTCGACAATACCCGCTCGCACGGCGAACCGGCGATCGGGTAGACGAAGTTCTCCGCCGGGGCTCCACCGCGGCGGACGGCGAAGGTCCGCACCGACCGGCCCTCGGGCAGATCGAGAATCTCGCCCACCAGGCCGAAGGCGGCTTGCGTGCACGAGGTCAGCGCCGCCAGCACTTCGACGAAGAACTCCTCGCCGGCGCTGGCCCAGGCGCTCCAAAGCTCCTCCTTGAACCGGAGCAGTCCGGTGACGCTGCCCGTACCCGCCACGAGAATGCCGGCAATCCGCTGGCCGCCCGTTCCTGCCGAAGTTTCGAGCACCAACTCCTCGTGAGCGGCGTGCCAGCCTCCGGAGCGGTCGCGAAAGCTGTAGCCGACCGTTGCGAAGCCTTCCCGCACCGCGCGCCCTAGGGCGTCGAGATAAAGTTCTTTTTCGCCACGGGCGAGCAAACCCGTCCAGAAGCCAGGCTCCGCCTGTTCCTTCTCAGTCCATCCAAACGTCTCACGGAAGCTGTTGGAAGGTGTAATGACTCTCGACCGCCCATCCAAGCTGCTCCAGCTTGAAAACATACGGCTGCCGGAACTACTCCCGACAACTGTCATCAAAGGGTCCCTTCCTTCCACTCTCGTTCAAGATGCGGCCGCCCCACGCCCCTGCGCACACGCTTCGGCACGCGCTGTGCACGCAATCTTAGCAATATTCACGGTAACCACAACCCTACACCACCACCCCTCTGGCGGCCCGTAGGAGGCGAACTGGAATCCGGCGAATCGCTCGCGTACCAGCAATTATTATACGAATTCACGGAGTTGCAAGCGTCATTTCGCGAACTTTACACGCCGCTCGATTTGAATCCACAACGCTTTGAGCGTCTTTCGTATCGATAAGCATACGTAATATATCGCACATTTGTATCCTGACCCGTAAAATCCCGGCTGCGGTCGGCTGCTGACGAAGTGTTGGAATCGAAAGGCGCCGGGCGTGCGAACGGTGGCGCGCAAGGCGTGGCGGACGCGGCGCGGCTAAGCCCCCTTCGCGGCTCCGGTCAGACAGAGGTGCCATCCGAATGCTCGCTCCAGCGCGCGGAACAGAAATCGTGGCATCCATCGGAAATACCACACCTTCTTGTACTCGTAGCGCACATACTCGGGGATCGAGTATGGAAAGATGTGTTCGGCGTAGGCCCGCTGGACGCGGACGCCATGCGATTCGAGCAGGCGACGGCCCGCCGCGCGCGAGTAGGAGTAAGTGACAGGGCAGCCCGTTTGGGCCTCGGAGTATTCGGCGATCAGCCGGTCCAGCTTCCAGAACTGAAACTTGCCGTATACGCAAAGGATCCAGAGAACTTTCCACGACCAGCGGTTGTACACCATAATCCGCACCGCCGTGCCGGGCGCCATGTAAGCGCGCAGTTCTTCGAGCACGCGGCCGGGATGCGGCGTGTGATGAATGACGCCGAAGGAGTAAATCAGATCGTACGGCTCCTCCGGAACCGCTTTCCGCAATTCCTCGGCGTTGGCCTGCACAAACCGGATGCGGTCTTCGAGCCCGAAAACGCGCGCGCGCTGGCGGGCCACCTCAAGAGACTTTTCCGTCAGGTCGACGGCGGTGACCAAGGCGCCGGCGCGGGCGAAGTTGATGGTGTCGGTGCCGATGCCGCAGCCGATCTCCAGCACGCGTTTGCCTTTCCACTCGGAGAAGCCCGCGAGCGCCGGAATATGAGGCTCGACCATATACTTGCGCGCTTCGACCTGATCGAAGTATTCGCGCGTTCCCACCGGCAACGGGGAGTGGCGAATATTACAGGGGCGGGCGTTCCAATATTCGGCGACGCGTTCGATGGCCGTTTCCGTGAATGCGCCGTCGGCGCGGTCTACAGTCATTTCGAATTGCTCTTGCGCTACCTCTCGATTGTAACGGAGGGATGGCGCGGATGGGCCTTGCCTGCCGCGTGGAGCGCACGATGCTGGGACCGCGGGCATGGTCGCGCACGCTCCAGCGCATGCGGCCCCCCGTTGGGGGCAACCCGTCCCAGCCCGGCGTCCATGCGAATAATGGCCCGATAGGTCTCTCTCAGGTCCGCGGCTAATGGAAGACTATTTAGCCTGAATTAGGAGTGCAATTACTTCCTCGCCAGCCCCTTCATGTACCCCACCGCCATCGACCAGCCGCCGATGCGCCGCTCATTGTCGCCCGGCAACTCCGGTGTATGGTCCGGCACAATCAAATATCGGTAGCCAACCTTTTCGAGCATCGCCATGGCGACACGCATATCCACATCCCCGTCGTCGTGGAAGGCCTCGACGTATTTGAGCCGTGGCGTTTCCGCGCGCACGTTTCGGAAGTGAACATGGTGGATGCGGCGGCGTTCGCCGAAGTAGCCGATGGCGGCCACCGGGTCGTCGCCGCACTCGCGCATAACGCCGGTGTCCAGCGTCATTCCGTTGGCCGAGCTGGGATGCTTGGTGAACAGTTCGCGAAAATCGGCCGCGGTGCACACGGGCTGAGCGACCCCGCGATATTCCGGCACGGGAGGGTCGTTGGCGTGCAGCGCGAGCTTCACGCCGGCCTGTTCGGCCACGGGCAGCACGGCTTTCAGGAAATAGCTCAGCCGCTCCCACATCTCCTCGCGGCTGACGCGGCCGAGCTCGGGGAATGGCGGGTCGTGGCGGATACGCTCGTAGTCGAAGGCCCGCAGCCGGGCGCCGCCCCTTCCAGGCGCGGCATAGTAGCCCGCGCTCGCGCGGAGAGCCGTGAAGTTGTACTCGACGGCAGGGATGCCGCTACGTCCGGCCAACCGGATGGCGGCCGTGACCCGCTCGATGTCGCCATCGCGCCGGGCGTTGCCCAGCAGGACATTCGGCATCGCCGGTAACATCGCGATGCCCAGGCGCAGGTCGAAGCTCCGTAGCGTTCCCGTGACGGCGGCCAGTTCGTCGTCGCGCCACGCGCCGCCCACGCCGGATGGGGGACGGGCGGCCGGCGGCAACAGCGGACGGAAGGCTCCCTCGGTGCGGAGCCGCGCCGGGCCGTCCACCCAGGACAAGCCCATTTGGCGCACAAAGAAGAGCGATTCATCCGAATAATCGCCGACTCCGAGAGCGAGTTTCAGTGGTTCGCCCGCCGATTGAAGCGGCGACCCGGATTGGAGCAACGCCCCCGGCTGGAGCAGCGCGCCGGGCTGGAGCGACGCGCCGGACACCGCCGTGCCTAAGCCCAGCTTCAAAGCGGTCCGCCGTCTCACTGCTGGGCCAGTTCCCATTCGATCAGGATCGCGGTTACGGGCCGGGATCCGGCGCGGAATTGCATCCGCTGCCAGCTGTTGTCCGCGGCCGGAGCCTCCGTGACTATAAGGTTGGCGGCGCGCTTCGGATCGTACTGGTAAGCCGTACGCTGCCAGCCGTTTCTTGCGCTGGGCGTTTCGACGACGTCGTTGTTGGAGTGGCGGGCGTTGGCGCTGAACGCCGTGAAGCCCTGGGCGCCCAGTTCGGCCGCGTACGCTCCGATGCGAACGGGCAGGGCGGGGAGCGCTCCGGTGACGGTACCCGCGGAGGCCTGCCGGGCGACGATCCACATCGAGGCTCCCGCGGGAAGATTCCCGGTCCAGATGATCCGGCCGGACCGGGGTCCCTGGTAGGTGGGCTGGGCGGGCGCCGAAGCGGCGGGCGTTTGGGCCGCCGAACCCGATGCCGGAGGGGCGGATGATCGGGACGGCGCCGCGCCACCGGCGAACTGGGGGCCGGTGCGGTCGAGTTGCTCCACC